>Ga0102937_1000876_pt1 | contig 13638 bp, 17 predicted proteins | sample SalPonR2_B_D1_MG_FD_78213 | JGI IMG/M metagenome (GOLD analysis project Ga0102937, IMG submission 78213) | Salt pond soil microbial communities from South San Francisco under conditions of wetland restoration - Salt Pond MetaG R2_B_D1_MG | ecosystem: Environmental > Aquatic > Marine > Intertidal... | reverse complement strand
CATGGTTACGCTACCTCACTGCTCATCCGTGGTCTGTTTGCCTCTGGCCGGGCTGGCAGAGTCGAGGAGCGCGTCAAGTTCGCGGTTCAGGCGGTTGAGATGCCGGGCGGCCGACCATTCCACGGTCTGTTCGCTGATGCTCAGCCGCACACCAAGCAGCACGGCGTCATCTTTCCCGTAGTCCACCCCGATGTCGGTCTCGAACACTTCGTGGATCGCGCGGGTGATCTTGCGCCGGTCAGCGGTTTCTAGCGCAGCCGCGGTTTCCACCAGCGCCGGGTTGTCGGCGCCGTCGGCGGCGGCGGCCATCTTTTCGCGTGTGTCAGCGTCGAGATCTTTGAGTTGGTCGACAAAGCCCTGAGCAATCCGGTCGTCCAACGCGCCCGCGGTGAACTCGGCCACCAGCTGGCCTGCGATATCCAGCACCTTGTGCCCGGCCACGCGCTGCATGTCCCGGACGAAATCGGCGCGTTCCGCCTCAAGCATGTCGCGCCAGTTCTCGCGCTTTTGCTCGACCTCGTCGCGGATGTCCTTCTCCAGCCGCTGCTTGAGTGCATCGGCCTCGACGCGCGCCTCGTGAAGCATCTCCTGCGTCGAGTCCTCAAGCTCCTCGCGCTTCTTGCGTAGACGCTCGGCCTCGTCCTCCGCCTCCTTTCTGCGGGTCTTCGCGTCAGAAATCCGCTCTTCGATCCGGGCCTCGCGTCGGGCCATGGCATTGGTGATAGGACGGTAGAGAAACCGTTGCAGCAGCCAGATCAGAGCTAGAAAGTTGATGATCTGGGCTGCAACGGTCAGCCAATCGATCTGCATGGGTCAGCCTCCACCGCCCAAGGCGGTCACATCGACAAATGGGTTCGCGAAGAGCAGGATCATCGACACGACAAAGCAGTAGATGGCCGTTGATTCGATCATCGCGAGGCTGACGAAAAGCGTGCGCGTGATGGTGTTCGAGGCATCAGGTTGTTGCGCCAGCGCCTGCAGAGCCTGCGCGGCCGCGCGCCCCTCGGCCAGCGCCGGCCCGATCGAGCCGATGGCGATGGTCAGACCGGCCGTGATGATCGAGATCGTGGCGATCATTGTTGCAGGGTCCATGCTCAGTCTCCTTCTTGCGATGTGCGGGGGTGTTCAGTGTCAGGCTCGGGATCGGTCTGGCTTTGGGTCCGACTGGCGGATGCGATGTAGACCATCGCCAGAATGGCAAAGATATAGGCCTGGATCAGACCGGTAAGCAGACCGAGTAATTGCATAAGGACAGGGAAAAAGAACGGTGCGACGCTGATCAGGATACCGACAATCACAGTTCCGCTCATGACATTGCCATAAAGCCGGACCGCCAGCGCAATCGTGCGCGACAACTCTCCGATGAGATTGAAGGGCAGCATGAACGGGCTCGGCTGAAGATAGGATTTCAGATAGCCGCGCAGCCCGCCCCGGGTGATCGAAAAGAGCGGCACCGCGATCAGTACGCATATAGCCAGCGCCGCCGTGGTCGAGAGCGACCCGGTGGGTGGCTGGTATCCCGGCAGGATGGTGAGCAGATTGGCGGTGGCGATGAACAGGAACAGCGTGCCGATGAATGGCAGATACCGGGCGGGGTCCGCGGCGCCGACCTCGTCGATCTGGTCGCGGATCGTGGAGACCACTACCTCCAGCATGACCTGCCAGCGCGACACTGTCTCGCCCTCGCTCAGCCGCGCGGTGATGATCCATGAAATAAGCACCAGCAGCGTCATGACGACCCAGGTGAACACGATGGTGGCGTTGAGCCGGAGCCCCCGCCATTCGTAGAGAACCCAGGCGTCGGGACTTATTTCCATGGCACGCGCTCCGGATTTGCAGATTTCACAAAATGCGTGGCGAGCAGCCGGATGGCGATGAAACCCAGCAGGGCAAACGCAATGTCAACGGCTGTTCCGCCGCTCCAAACGGCCAGCCATAGCGCGCCTACAAGCAAACCCGCCCGGAGCAGCCCCATGGCCGCGAAGAGCCACACGCTCTGCCCCGCAGTCAGGATGCGTACCGCGCCCCATAACACGCCCATGTAGAGCAGACCGAATACGACCCCGGCCAATATTGCAACGCTCGCCGTCATGTCGCGTTCCTGGCTGGCGGGCGCAGCATCATACCGACAATGGCCGGACCGATGATGCAGGTTACGATGCTTGCCATAACAGCGGCGTTGTAGAGGACTTGCGGCACTGCCCATGGACCGAGGGTCAACCCGAAGAGCATGGCCAGCAGAAAAATCTCGGCGCGCGGCACCATGCTGAACCCGATCAGGGCACCCTGCCGCCACCCCAGCATGGCCGCCGCAGGAAGACCCGCGCCCAAGAGCTTGCCAAGCAAGGCCATACCGGCAAGGGCGGCGGCCAGCCCCATCCCCCCGATCAGTAGGGTGAGATCGACCGAAAGCCCGATGGCCACAAAAAAGAACGGCCCGAACACAGTCAGCAGAAGACCGAACGCCTCGTCGATACGGCGCTCTGCCGGGTCGCGGCTGAAAGCCAGCCCGGCAAAAAGTGCGCCAATGGCCATCGAAAGCCCCATGCCCTCGGCCATGGCGGCGATCACGAAGGCTGCGCCGGTCGCAAGGACAATCGGCCCGTGTGTTGGCGACAACTTGGCGAAGCTGTCCGAAAGCGGTTTTTCCAGCCAGCGCGAGAACAGGTAGCAGGCGATGCTGAACAGGGCTGTCAGTAATAGCTGTACCGCCCCCGCTTTCAGCGCCGTTGCAAGGATTGTGGCCTCTTCGGGTTGTTTCAGCATGGGCCCCACGGCAAACAACACGCTCAGCAGCACCACCGCCGACACGTCGTCAAGTTCGGCCGCATCCAACAGCAGAGCACCTGTGTCGCTGTCGAGTGCGCCTGTCGCCTCCCATATCCCGGCAGAAACGCCGATGCTTGTCGCGCTCGCGGCAATCCCCGTAAAGAGCGCGGGGATCAGGCCAAGCCCCGGCCACATCACCACGAGCGCAAATGCGGCGGTCGCGCCAAGCACCATATTGGGCAGCCAGATCAGCGCCGCGCGTCCGAGTTGTCGGCGCAACTTGTCCAGATCGCTTTCAAGACCGATCCGAAACAATAGCACAACAATGCCGATCTTGGCGAGGAACGGCACCTGCTCGTTCAGCGTGTCGCTGGCGACGCCGGTCATGTTGGAGCCAATCGACAGCGAGACACCCAGCACGATAAAGCCGATCATGCTGGGCATGGCGATCCGGGCAAAGGCCGCCCGCATCGGCACAGCCAGGAGGCTGACCAGGCCCATAAGCAGGAGAATTGCGGCATGGTGTTCGCCGGTGTCAATCATCGTGCCCCTCCCGCTGCACCCAGAACCACGCGTTGAGCGCGCCCAGGACCGCACCCGCCAGAAGCAGCGCCAGCGTCCACGACGTCTCGCCCGGCCAGCGTCCGTCGATCCAGCGGCCAAGGGCGATTCCGGCGATGATCGGCACGGCCACGGCCCAGCCGACAAGGCCGAACATGCCCAGCCCGCGCCATGCGCTTTGTTTGCGGCGCTTTCGGGCCTGCAGCATGCGGGCGGCCTTGCGGGTAATGGTCTCGGACTCGTCCTCGGGATCGCGGGTCACTGATGCACCCCCTGCAATTCGCGGAATCGTCGGATCATGTGCGCCTCGAGCCGTGCCAGCGCCGAGCGCGCCTCGCGCTCCTCTTCGGTGTGGCGGCGAAATTCGGCCTCGACCCGGTCGCGTAGATGGTCAAGGTCCTGGCTTATGATCGCGTCGCGCACGGCCACCATCACCGTCGGTCCGGTTTTCACCAATGTTCCGGCATTGACCCCCACGAACTGTTCCACGCCATGCTCGGTCTCGAAGACCAGAACCCCGGCCACCAGTTGCGTGACATGGTCCATGTGCCGCGGCAGAATACCAAAGATCCCGTCTGTGGCCTCTGCCACGATCCGTTGCACGTCATCATGCCGGATGACCCGTTCTGGGGTGATGATTCTAAGCTCCATCCGAAGCGCCTTTTTCTTCAAGGTCGTCCACCGTGCCGATCATGTAGAAATCGCCCTCGTCGCGGTCACCGAATTCACCCCCGAGAATACGCGCACAGCTCTTGACCGTGTCTTCCAGTGCAACAAGGGTGCCTTTTGTACCGGTCATCGCCTCGGTAGAAAAGAAAGGCTGTGTCAGGAACCGCTCAAGCTGACGCGCCTGCCGCACGGTGGCGCGGTCCTTTTCCGAGAGTTCCTCCAGCCCGAGCATCGCGATGATATCCTTGAGCTCCTCATATTCCGCCAGCGTGTTGCGCACCGCACGCGCCACCCGGTAATGCTCGGTGCTTACCGTGCTGGGGGTGAGCATTCGCGAGAAGGATTGCAACGGGTCAATGGCGGGATAGAGCCCCTCGGAGGCTTTCTTGCGCGACAGCACGATCGAGGCCGACAGATGCGAGAAGGTATGCGTTGCGGCCGGATCGGTGAAATCGTCGGCGGGCACGTAAACCGCCTGTATGGATGTCATGGCGGCACGGTCGGTCGAACAGATCCGTTCTTCAAGCTCAGCCAGTTCGGTGCCAAGCGTCGGCTGATATCCCACCCGGCTGGGCATCCGCCCGAGGAGCCCCGACACCTCAGAGCCGGCCTGCACAAAGCGAAAGATGTTGTCGATCAGAACCAACACATCGCGTCGCTGTTCGTCGCGGAAATGCTCGGCCATGGTCAGCGCGGCGTGACCGACGCGAAAGCGCACACCGGGGCTTTCGTTCATCTGACCGAACACCATTACCGTGTTGTCCAGAACACCGGCCTCTCCCATCTCGCGGTAAAGTTCCTCGGCCTCGCGCGAGCGTTCGCCGATGCCGCAGAACAGGCAAACGCCTTCGTATTCGGCCACCATGTTGTGGATCATCTCGGTGATCAGAACGGTCTTGCCCACACCCGCCCCGCCGAAGAGCCCCGCCTTGCCGCCACGCTCCAGCGGGCTGAGCAGGTCTATCGCCTTGATCCCCGTCTCGAAGATATCGCCTTCGACCCGGCGCTGCGACAGCGGCACCGGATCGCGCAGGATTGGCCTGTGGGCGACATCTTCCAAAGTGTCGCCATCGTCTATGGTTTCGCCAAATAGGTTGAACATCCGCCCCAGCACCGCATTCCCCACCGGCACCTCGATGGGACCGCCCGTGTCCCGCACCCCGAGCCCCAGTCGTAGATCGCCGGTCGGGTTCATTATCAGACCGCGGGCGATGTCATGGGCGGGGAGGCCGGCCACCTCGATGGTGATTTCCGGATCGCTCAAGGTAACGAGCCGCGACGCGATCGCCGGCAGGCCATGCGCAAAGCGAACATCCGCGACGCCCCCCTCGATGGCGATGATGTGGCCAAGATCCTTGTCGTTCGCTGGCATTTGGCGCCTCTGCTGCTTGCACCCTTAAGATAATGCAAGGTTGCCAGCGTTGACCTTGATCGAAGTTAAATCCGCGCCTGCGCGTCGGTGGTTTTCAAGTGGCCCTTAACGCAGGTTAATGTCAGACGACGCGACGCTTCTAGAGTTCCCGGACGGTTTCGAAAGTATGCAGGAGCGATCATGTCCGATTCATCCGAAACGCCGCAGGATTCGGAGGCCGAGTTGCAATCGCGCTTTCCGACCGCCTACACGATCCTTTTCGCGCTGATCGTTCTGGTTGCCGTGTTGACCTGGATCATCCCCGCCGGGCAATATGACCGCGAGATGAACGAGGAGGTTGGCCGCGAGGTCGCCGTGCCCGGCACCTACCAGACGGTCGAGAGCAATCCGCAGAACCTGATCGACGTGCTGCTCGCCCCGATCGGCGGGTTCTACGATCCCGACAGCTACGCCGCCAATGCCATCGACGTGGCGCTCTTCGTGCTGATGCTGGGCGGGTTTCTGGGTGTCGTGAACGCGACCGGTTCGATCAATACCGGGATCAGGCAGTCAATGCGAGCCATGGAGGGGCGAGAGATCTGGATGATCCCGATCCTGATGACCTTGTTTGCGGCGGGCGGCACGAGTTACGGCATGGCCGAGGAAACGCTGGCCTTCTATGCCATCCTGCTGCCGGTGGTGTTGCGCGCGGGTTATGATGCGGTCACGGGCGTGGCAATAATCCTGATTGGTGCCGGAATCGGCGTGCTGGGTTCCACGATCAACCCATTCGCCACGATCATCGCCGCCAACGCGGCCTCGATCCCGTTCACCGACGGCATCGTGCTGCGTTTCGTCATCCTGCTGGGCGGGCTGGCGATCTGTATCGCCTATGTCATGCGCTACGCGCAGCGGGTCAAGACGGAGCGTGACCGGTCGGTCGTCGCACGGCAATGGTCAACGCATGAGCGGCATTTCCTTAAAGATGGCGACACCGCGGACGAGGACGATACCCTGAGCGGCACCCAGAAGATCATCCTGATCATCTTTGCCGCCACATTCGGCGCGATGATCTGGGGCGTGGCGACCCAGGACTGGTGGATGGCCCGCATGGGGGCGCTGTTTCTGGGCTCGGCCATCGTGATAGGCATCATCGGACGGCTGGGCGAAAAGGGCCTGACCGGCGCCTTCGTCGATGGCGCGCGCGACCTTCTGGGCGTGGCGCTGGTTATCGGGCTGGCGCGCGGGATCGTCGTGATCATGGAACAGGGTCTGATCGTCGACACGATCCTGCACGCTGCGGCGGAGACGCTTGGCGATCTCTCCAGCGTCGTCTTCATCTCGGCGATGTTCGGGATCGAGGTCGCGATGAGTTTTTTCGTGCCCTCGTCGTCGGGCCTTGCGGTTCTGTCCATGCCCATTCTGGCCCCGCTGGCCGATTTTGCAGGCGTCGGGCGTGATCTCGTGGTCACCGCCTATCAATCCGCCAACGGGTTGGTGAACCTGATCAACCCGACATTCGCGGTGGTGATCGGCGGGCTGGCCATCGGGCGGGTGCCCTATGATCGCTGGATCGTCTTCATATGGCCACTGCTGGTAATCTTGACAGTATTCATCATGGGTACATTGGCGGTTGGTGCCGCGATGGGAGGTGCGGCATGAGTGACCTCGAACTTGGCGTGCATTCCGAAACCGGCCGACTGCGGCAGGTGATCGTCTGCAAACCCGGTCGCGCACATCGGTGTTTGACACCGGAAAATTGCGAGGATCTTCTGTTCGACGATGTATTCTGGGTCAAGCAGGCACAGAAAGATCATGATGTCTTTGCCGATCTGATGCGTGGCGAGGGAGTCGAGGTGCTCGATACCGGGGTTCTGCTGGGCGAGGTGCTGGACATTCCGGAGGCGCGCGCCTGGGTGCTCAATCACCGGGTCACGCCGCAGGAGATCGGGGTCGGCATGCTGGACGATCTGCGCGCCTGGATGGACGAACTGCCGGGTTCGGAGCTTGCCGAATTCCTGATGGGCGGGCTGACTGTGGACGATCTGCCGTTCGAGCCCGCAGGCATGTTCGGATCGTATCTCGGGCGGCTCGGCTTCGTTTTGCCGCCGCTGCCCAACACGCTCTTTACCCGGGACAATAGCGCCTGGATCTATTCGGGCGTCACCCTCAACCCGATGTATTGGCAGGCGCGGAGGCCCGAGACGTTGCTGACCGCTGCGATCTACCGGTTCCACCCGAAATTCGCGAGCCGGGCCGAGGTGCTCTGGGGCGATCCCACGCATGATTTTGGCCGTGCTACGCTGGAAGGCGGTGACGTGATGCCGGTGGGCAACGGGCTGGTCCTGATCGGGATGGGCGAGCGAACCTCGCCGCAGGCGGTGGGTTTGCTGGCCGAGGCGCTGTTCGATCAGGGCCGTGCGACCCGCGTGCTGGCCTGCCAACTGCCAAAATCGCGCGCCGCGATGCATCTCGACACGGTTTTCACCTTGTGCGGAGGCGAGGTGGTGACAAGCTTTACCGAGGTCGCCGCTGAGATGACCGTTTACGATCTGCACCCTGGCGAGGGGCGCGCGCCGCTCGATATCCGGCGCATCGACCGTCCGCTGTTCGACGTGCTGGCCAAGGCGATGGGCTTCAAGAAGCTCACCGTCGTGCCGACCGGCGGTGCCGACACGTTCGAAACATCGCGCGAGCAGTGGAATGATGGCAACAACGTGCTGGCGCTGCGTCCCGGCCTCGTGGTGGGCTATGATCGCAACGACGACACCAATGCCGCGCTGCGCGCCGAAGGCATCGAGGTTCTTGAGGTGCCGGGCGCAGAGCTTGGGCGCGGTCGCGGTGGCGGGCGCTGCATGAGTTGCCCGACGATCCGTGACCCCGCATAGGAGCATCCCATGGCCTATAACCTCAAGAACCGGCATTTTCTCAGCCTGCGCGATTTCAGCCCCGCCGAGATCGGTTTTCTGCTGAAGCTTTCGGCGGAACTGAAGGCCGCGAAATACGCCGGCACCGAGCGCGAGTTGCTGAAAGGCAAGGAGATCGCGCTGATCTTCGAGAAGGACAGCACCCGCACCCGCGCGGGCTTCGAGGTGGCGGCCCATGATCAGGGGGCGAATGTCACCTATCTGGGCCCATCGGGTTCGCATATCGGGCGCAAGGAGACGGTGAAGGACACTGCCCGTGTGCTGGGCCGCATGTTCGACGGGATCGAGTATCGCGGCTTTGGCCAGAACGTGGTCGAGGAACTGGCTGAATACGCGGGTGTGCCGGTCTGGAACGGTCTGACGGACGAGTTTCACCCGACGCAGATCCTGGCCGATTTCCTGACCATGCAGGAACATGCGCAGAAGCCATGGCGCGAGATTGCATTTACCTTCATTGGCGACGCCGCCAACAACATGGGCGACAGCCTGCTGATCGGCGGGGCCAAGATGGGCATGGATGTGCGCCTCTGCGCGCCGCGCGCCTGCTGGCCCGACAAGGCCGTTGAGGCCGAGGCGCGCGACATCGCGCAGGAGACGGGCGCGAAGGTGCTGATCTCCGAGGACGTGGCCGAGGCGACGCTGGGGGCGGATTTTCTTTATACCGATGTCTGGGTGTCGATGGGCGAGCCCAAGGAGAAATGGGCCGAACGGATCAAGATGCTTGCACCCTACCGGGTGACGACGGATGTCATGCTGGGCACTGGCAATCCGCGCACCCGCTTCCTGCATTGCCTGCCGGCCTTCCACAACGCCGAGACCGAAATGGGCGCGCAGATCGAAAAGGAGTTCGGCATCTCCGAGATGGAGGTGACCGACGAGGTGTTCGAGAGCGCGGCCTCCATCGTCTTCGATCAGGCCGAGAACCGGCTGCACACGATCAAGGCAGTTCTTGTCGCCACGCTGGGGGGCTGATGCCATGCTTGTGGTGATCGCACTGGGCGGCAATGCGCTGCTGCGCCGGGATCAGAGCCTGACCGCCGAGAACCAGCGTGAGAATGCCCGCACAGCCGCCCGTGCGCTGGCCGAGGTGGCACGCGCCGGGCATGATCTGATAATCACGCACGGCAACGGCCCGCAGGTCGGCCTCTTGGCATTGCAGGGCATGGCCTACAAGCCTGACGAGACGTATCCGCTCGACATGATGGGGGCCGAGACCGAGGGCATGATCGGCTACCTCATCGAGCAGGAGTTGGAGAATGCCCTGAACCATGACCGCACGGTGGCCTCGCTGCTGACGCAGGTGCGCGTTGACCCGGACGATCCGGCTTTTGCCAGCCCGACGAAATTCGTCGGACCGGTGTATGACCGCGACGAGGCAGAGCGCGTGGCAGAGCGGCACGCTTGGTCCATCGCGCAGGATGGTGAGAAGTGGCGCCGCGTCGTGCCCTCGCCCTCGCCCGTCGAGATCCCCGATCTCAAGGTGATCCGCCTGCTCTTGCTGCACGGCACCATCGTTATCTGCGCGGGCGGCGGCGGCATCCCGGTGATCGAGACCGCTGACGGAGCCCTTACTGGCATCGAGGCGGTGATCGACAAGGATGCAACAAGCGCCCTGCTCGCCGAGGGGCTGGGGGCCGACGCGCTGCTGCTGCTCACGGATGTCGATGGCGTTTATAAAGGATTCGGCACCGACGCGGCCGAGCGGATCGCGCAGCTGACTCCGCAGGAAGCCGCGGCGCTGGACTTGCCTGCAGGCTCCATGGCGCCGAAGGTGACGGCGGGCGCGCACTTCGCGCGCGGCGGCCCGCGATGGACCGGTATCGGCAAGCTGAGTGATGCTATAGCGATCATCGAGGGCCGCTCGGGCACCCGCATCGCGGCATCCTGAGCCGAGCAGTGTACCGTATGCGCAGACGGGCTGGAACGCCTGTGGCGCTCACCGCTCGTGGTCTTCGTCCCCATGAGTCGTGCGGACGTGAATGCCGTGGAACACCGAAACGATCGAATGCTGCACGTGTTCAGGCTGTTCTTCGATCGCTCTTGTCAGCGCGCGAAGTTCGCGGCGGGTCCGATGCAGGTGATCAATGAGGTTGAGAACAACCGGCATGGCCTCGTTGGGCAGAGACATCTCCTTTCTAAGGTCGCATAAAAGCCGGACACGCGCGATGTCCAACTCATCGAAAAGGGGGCCGGCCTCACCTTCGGTCGGACAAATCCAGCCTTGCCGCACCCAGAAGCGCAGGTCCCTCAGGTTGAGTCGCTGGATACGGGCGACAACGGCATATTCATCCAAGCTCATGTTTGCCTCCGAAGCTCTTTTCGCGGGTCGAAACCGGCCTGATCCTGCCAGCGTCGCGCCAGATCCGCCATCTGGTCATCGATCTTGTCCGGCAGGACGATCCTGAGACTGACATATTGGTTACCGGCTGAAGCAGAACCGGTCTTGATTCCCTTGCCTCTAAGTCTCAGGCGATGACCAGAAGAGACGCCCTTGGGAATGGTCATGGAGACCGACCCCGAGATCGTCGGTACGTCGACCTTCGCACCGAGCACGGCCTCATCGAAGGTGATCGGCAATTCGATCTCGATATCATCGCCGTCTCGCTTGAACACCGCGTGCGGGCGGACAGCGACCGTCACGAGTGCGTCACCGGGCGGCCCGTCCCCGAGACCCGGCCCGCCCTTTCCGCGCAGGCGCAAGGTTTGCCCGTCCTTCAGGCCGCCGGGGATGGCGATCTCGATCATTTTACCGTCGGGCATCGTCACGCTGCGCTTGGTTCCCCGCGCCGCGTCCAGAAATTCGACCTCGAGATGGTATCGGGCGTCCTGACCGCGGGCATGAAAGTCCTGCCGGAATTGACCGCCGCCACCCGGCTGACGACGTCCGAACAGATCCGAAAACAGGTCCGATGCGTCCTGAAACCCGCCCATGTCGGCACCGGGATCATAGCGGCGTCCGGCCTCCTGATCGGCGTATTGGTGGTAGAACTGGCGTTCAGGGCGTTCTTGCCCGCTGGCATCGATTTCGCCTGCATCGAAGCGCCTGCGCTGTTCGGGATCGCTCAGCAGGTCATTGGCCGCCGCGACAGCCTGAAACTCTGCCTTCTTGTCTTCATCTCCGGGGTGAAGATCCGGATGCAGCTTCTTCGCAAGCTTGCGATAGGCCTTCTTGATCTCGTCCTGCGTCGCCGTCTTCTTAACGCCCAGAACCTCGTACGGGTCTTGCCCCATCTTCCAGTCCCTTCATTCAAATACGCCGCGACTGAGGTCACGGGGCCTTTGGTGTGTTTCGCCGTTAGCTGGCATCCCAGGCCTTGATCGCCGCCTCGATCCTGTTGAGCGGGAGGTTCGTCAGGTCCTTGTCGATCTCTGCCACGATGGCCGAAGCAAGGCGGTCATCATAGACATTGCGCATCGCACCGAGCGAGCGGGGGTCCGCGATTACGAGCAGATGACGAAACCGCCCCGCCGATCTCCATTCCAATAGTCGTTCGGCAACGTCTTCCGCAAAGCGCTCTTCGGCGACACGGTGCCAGTCGGTCTCCTGCATGGCGCTTTTTCCCCAGGTTTCGACCCCGCCACCTTCCTTGCGCTTCGCGTCCTGCTGGCGTCCCGCGCGATCGCTTGCAAGCTCGCGTGCTGGTGCGTTCGTACTGGTTTCGTGATCGACGACTTCCAGATGCATGAAGTCTTGATCGCCGATGTTTCGCAGCAAAAGAAATTTCTCGCCGTCGGCTACAACCACCCAGGTGCCGTGATCGAGTTGCATTGGTGTCTCCCTTCCAAAGGTTGGCCTGTCTTCTCAAGTATCCCTACCGCGCCTGTCAAAGCGCCTGCCGGTCCTCTCCGGCTTGGACCTCTTACTTTTTCGGAACCGTTCGAGTTCAAGTGGGCCATGGCATTTCCACGGCAGGCAGGAATACCGCCCATCATGCCAAATGTATTAAACAATTGATCACCATACCTTGACGCAGGTTAAGGCGTATCCGGGTCGAGAAGTGGCATCCATCCTGCGGACCAATGGCAGGTGCCACGAAACAAGGAAAGTCGGTCAATGCAGACACCTATCGAAATTGCGTTCAAGCATGTCGAACCAACGGATGAGATCAAGGCGCTGATTTCTGAAAAGGCTGCGCGGCTTGAGAAAGTCCATGATGGCATTACCAGTTGCCATGTTTATATCCGGGCTCCGCATCAGAGCCAGAAAACCGGGAATCTCTACGAGGTCACGATTGAGGTTCGCGTACCAGGCCAAGAGTTGGTTGTGCGGCGTGACCAGGGTGACCAGCCCGACCGCGCGCATTTGAGTGTCGCAGTCCGGGACGCTTTTGATGCGATGCAGCAGGAGCTGAAAAGCACCGCGCGCAAGCTGCAAGGTGGCGTCAAGCATCACGACGGACTATTACAGGGCAAAATTGTCGAGATCCGGCATGACCAAGGATATGGCCAGATCATCGCGACCGATAACCGGTTGATCTATTTTCATGAAAACAGTGTCGTAGATGGCAAATTTGCCGATCTTGCGCAGGGTGACCCGGTTGAAATGGTCGTGCAGACCGAGGAAAGCGCGATCGGGCCGCAGGCAAGTACCGTCCGCCGGATCGGCGGATTGGAATACGACCCTGGACAGTAACGGCAACGCGTGCCGGGAAAGACTAGCGAGGTGCTCCGTCATCTCGCGTGGAGCATGCGCCTCTTGATGGGGAAAGGAGGGGAGCATTGTGAAAGACCAGCAGAGCCATGATGAGCTGGACCGGTACCGCGAACGTCGTGACGTTTCCCGGAGCACTGAACCCACGGGCGATGTCGGCGGCATGTCGGGAGACCCCGTTTTTGTGATCCAGAAGCACGATGCCAGCACCCTGCACTACGATCTCCGGCTGGCGGTGGATGGCGTGCTGAAAAGCTGGGCGGTGCCGAAGGGACCCTCCACCGATCCGCGCGAGAAACGGCTCGCCATCGCAACCGAGGACCATCCGCTCGACTATGCTGATTTCGAGGGGGTCATACCTGTCGGCGAAAATGGCGCGGGGACTGTGCTGATCTGGGATCATGGCACCTACGAAAATATCACGGAAACGGGCAACAGCACACCGACGATGTCGGAGGCGCTGGCAAACGGACACGCTCTGGTCCGGCTCTCCGGTGAGAAGATCCGTGGCGGTTACGGCTTGCAGCGGATCGACGATGACGCGGAGCATTGGCTGCTGATCAAGATGGATGACGCGGCGACGGACGCACGGCGAAACCCCGTTTCTACCGAACCGAAGTCGGTGGTGTCGGGTTGCGTTTTGGACGAGATCGCGACGAGGGAGGGTGACTGAGCGGCAGCGGTGATATCGGGTTGCCGGTCGCAGGCTT
>Ga0102937_1000875_pt1 | contig 13652 bp, 7 predicted proteins | sample SalPonR2_B_D1_MG_FD_78213 | JGI IMG/M metagenome (GOLD analysis project Ga0102937, IMG submission 78213) | Salt pond soil microbial communities from South San Francisco under conditions of wetland restoration - Salt Pond MetaG R2_B_D1_MG | ecosystem: Environmental > Aquatic > Marine > Intertidal... | reverse complement strand
CGCACCCCATGCGGCAGCGTGTGCGCGTGATTCCTCATCGTATTGCTTATAAGCGCTGTTGAACGTCTCCTTGTAGATGTCCTGTGCGTGCGGCACGTTGCTCAGCGCCTTGCGCACGCTTTCTGGCAATTCTTCACGTTTACTGTAAGGCATGGGGCTTACTCCTGCTTCGAAAAGATAGAAATCCGGTTTGATGGCTATGACGTCCGCTCCACAAAATCGCAACATTCTTTAGCGACAGACACACGATACCGCAGAAGAATAGAGACCTGCCATCGAAACTGCACGGTGGCCGGCCCCGCTTTGAATAGCTAAAGTATCAACCGCGGGGAGCGGCCTACGGAGTGGTGGCCGGTTCTTTTTGTACGAGTCTGCTGGCGGTGCGCTATTCAATTCGGAATGGCGGTGCAAACCAAGCAGGATTCAGGAACACGCTCGGAATGGCGATTGGATGAAACAGGCCCTGATCCCATGCGTCCATTTTCCATCATAGAAAAGAATCCGGACACGGTACTTTTGGCCCGGGCCGTGTCTTGGTTATTTGGTTATCCTGAATGCAGAAGACCGAGAGAACAACTATCCCGCCCTGACAAGGGAAAGTCGACCCATGAAAGCCATTGTTCAATACAAGTACGGTTCGCCGGATACTCTGAAGCTGGAAGAGATCGAAAAACCGACCCCGCAGGAGAACGAAGTGCTGGTTCGCGTCCATGCCGCGTCTCTTCATCTTGGCGACTGGCATGTGATGAGGGGCAAACCCTTTTTGATCCGCCTGATGATGGGGTTGTCTCGGCCAAAGATCCGGCCGGGGACGGATATCGCCGGGGTTGTTGAGGCCGTTGGCGAAAACGTCACATCGTTCACGACTGGAGACGAGGTCCTGGGCTGGTGCACCGGCGGTTTTGCCGAATACACTTGTGCCGAAGAAACAAATTTCGTATCCCGGCCTGCCGACCTCGCCTGGGAGGAGGCTTCCGCCTTGATCACCTCCGCCTTCACCGCGCTGCAAGCGGTCCGTGATCGTGCCGGCGTGCGGCCGGGACAGAAAGTGCTTGTCAACGGCGCATCGGGAGGCGTGGGAACGTTTACCGTCCAGATCGCCAAGGCGTTCGGCGCAGAAGTCACCGGCGTATGCAGCACCCGCAATGTCGAGACGGTCGCCGGCCTGGGCGCCGATCGGGTGATTGACTACACCCAGGAAGACTTCACCCGGAAAGACGACAAGTACGACCTGATCCTCGATGTGGCAGGGAATCGCTCATTGACCGAATACCGCCGCGTAATAAAGCCCACGGGGAAAGTCGTTCCGATCGGAGGCTCACCCAGCCTGTGGCGCGTCTTCAGGATCTTTCTTGCATCCCTTTTCATCAAGCAACAAGAAGCGCCTTTTGTGTCGACACCGAACCACGACGATCTCGTAACGCTCAAGAAACTCGTCGAGTCGGGCAAGGTGAATCCCGTCCTCGACAAAATCTATCCGCTGGCCGAAACCGCGGAAGCCTACCGGTACATCGGCAAGGGCCGCGCCCGAGCGAAGGTCATTGTTCGCATCACGGAGTGAAATAATCCGAAGCCAGCGAGGAAACCTCTGAACAACTCTGCACGGGCGCGACGGCGCCTCTGCGGGTGGCCCCGGCTCAAAGCTCCCTGCAGGACTCGAGCACGACCGGCTGGCTGGTACCGCCGCCGCGGCTGCCCTGATCTTCCATGGCCCTGACGACGTCCATACCCTCCACGACCTTGCCGAAAACCACGTGCTTTCCGTCGAGCCACGGGGTGGGCGCAAGCGTGATGAAGAACTGGGAACCGTTGGTGTTGGGGCCTGCGTTGGCCATGGACAGCTGCCCGGCCTCGGTATGCTTGATCTCGAAGTTCTCGTCAGGGAACCGGTCGCCGTAGATCGACTTGCCGCCGGTACCGTTGCCGTTGGTGAAGTCGCCGCCCTGGATCATGAAATCGGGAATGATGCGGTGGAACGGGCTGCCTGCGTAGGACATGTCCTCGCCCTTCTCCCCTGTGCACAGCGCCCGGAAATTCTCGGCGGTTTTCGGCGTGACGTCCTTGAACAGCTCAAGCACCACGGTGCCGGCGGCTTCTTCACCGATTCGGATATCCAGGGCGACCCTGGGGTTTTCTGCTGCAGTCATCTGGCGGCTCCTGATAAGGATTTCGGTCGGGCAATATTGCCGATGGGGGCATTGTAATACGCAGCGCGAAGGAAACCGCACCCGCTGCGCTCATTCCTCCCATCAGCAAGGACTGTTGCGTCACGTCCTGCTGCGTTGCATGAGTCAAAACGAGAGATAGAGGTTGCGCCCCCTCAATATGGGTGTTTTCATTATTTATCGCGGCATCGATGCCTTCGCCTAAGCAAACTCCTAGATGTTGTCAGAATTTTTCTACGCCTTTACCGGAATTTTTGCTACCGGCTTTCGACCGCCGACATCTGGCATGCCGGCGGTCGGGTCGGAATTTACTCGAACACTTCTCCGAGCGGTACGATGGGGGCTGAATCCAATCCAAGATCCAGCCGGGAAATGATCCTGTCTTCGGCCAGCAGTTCGTCCGGCTGCTGCGCGTCGTAGGACATCGGTGATTCCGCGTTGTTTATCAGCATTTCCTGCAGTTCTTCAGCGTTCTTCGCTATGAATACAAAGTGGATGTTGTCGGTCTGCAGGTGCTTCCGTATGGCACGGTTCACGTCTTCGACAGTCAAATCTGCCAAACCCTCGCGAACGTATTCAGCGAATCGACCGGTTTCGTAGTAAGCGCTGTCGATGCCATAGCCCAACTGACGGAACTGGCTGGCGGTCATTTGCGCAACGTATTTTTCCAGGAAGTTGCGGGTCGTTTCAAACTCTGCTTCGGTCAGGCCTTCGTCAATCAGATTCTGCAGTTCGAACATTGCAGTTCGTGTGGCAAACACGGCATCGTTATTGGTGCGCAGCGGTCGAATCCAGACCTGGAAGATTTGCTGCTGACGGCCCAGATTGGCGTTCGGCATGGTACGGAACATACCGCGGGGGAAGTACTCGATGTACGCGTAATCACCGTAGTTCATACCGCGGGCTTCGCGAATGCGCTGATACAGATGGCTGTTGGAGCTGCGGTGTTCGCCCAGATAGGAACGTGCCAACCACATGGCCACCCAGTCTTCGTCGCCGCGGCGAAGATCAATTGGAAATCCGAATGAAACTGCGACGGCCGGCGTTTCTTTCTGCACGATGGTAGCGCTACGTCCCTGCAGACGAGGTGCCTGAGGGATGGCCGCCAGGCTATCCTCACCTTCCGGCAGTTTTGCCAGATCTTTCAGAATACGCTGCTTGAAGGCATCGTCATAACCGCCGGCCAGACCCAGGGTAAGATTGGCCTGGGTGAAGTGATCCCGGTAGAACTGCCTGACGTCTTCCAGGGTCAGCGACTCGATATCGGATTCGTGGCCGAAATTCAGTGATCCGTAGGGATGGCCGGGACCATACAGGTTGCTGTACAGTACTTCCTTACCCAGTTCTTCATCGTTGTTGCCCTTCAGATTGGTTTTTACGCCGTTCAGCAACTGGGTCTTCAGCCGTTCGAAATCGTCTTTACGGAAACCCGGCTCCAGCAGCATGTCACTGACGATTGCGTACCAGGCACTCAGGTTGTCCTTGTGCGCCGTACCGGCCAGACGAATCATCTCTTTGTCCACCTGGTTGTCAAATCCTGTTGCCATCGGGAAGAAGCTTTTATTGATTTCATCGATCGACATCTGCACGGTGCCGCCGTCGGTCAGGATGGCAGCGGTCAGTGCGGCCAGGCCTTTCTTGTTCTCGGGGTCCAATACCGGCCCGATGTTGAACACGAACGAGACATCGATCAGATCAGAGCTGGAAGGCAGTTCCACCAGATTGACGGCTGCCGTCCCGGCCGAGCTCTTCGCGGCCACGGCGGCATTCAATTCACCCGCCGCTGCATGCGCAGCGCTCATGCTTTCGTCGTTCGAAAGCGTGAGAAATACCATGCGGTTTTCGCGTAGATATTTGTTGGCGGCTTCCTGCAGCATTTCCGGCGTCAGTTTGTCGTATTGACGGTACAGCTCATTCAGCGTTTCCGGCGTGCGGTCGAAATGAACGTATTGGGCCAGGGTCTCGCCGATGGCCGTAGAGTTATCCATGGCACCCGCAAAACTGTAACGGGCGTTGGCTTTGGTTTCCTCGAGCTTCTGCGGGTCCACCACAGAGGTGCGCATGTCGGCGATGGCGGTATTGATGTCTTCAACCACCTGGGCAGCATTGTCCGATTCGGTCAAACGCGCGCCAATGTAAAACAGCTGTGCGTCCTTTCGTTGGGGGAAGTAATAGAAAAACTGATCAGCGGTCCGATCCTGATTGACGATTTTCTTGTAGACGTCTGAAGTCTGCCCCAGGAACAGCTGACCCGCGGTGTCCAATGCTGCATATTCGGTGCTGGCCGGATCCATCTTCGGTGCGCGGAATGCCATGAGGATCCAGGGTTGGGTGGGCGCTTCCCACTGCACATGCTCGTATCTGGCTTCAGTGGGTTCCGGCTCTGTTGGCACGTCGACGGTGTAGCCGCCGCGCTCCCAGTCTCCCCAGTATTTCTCGACCAGGCTGAAAACATTATCGGTTTCCACATCGCCGACGACGATAATTGCGGATTTCTCCGGGCGGTACCAGCGGTCAAAGAAGGTCTGCGCATACTCATACTGCTCGGGCATCTGCTCGATGTCCTTGAGAAAGCCCATGGTGGTGTGTTGGTAGGTATGCTCGTCGAAAGCCAGGTCGCGGATTCTCTCCAGCGCCTTCTGGATCGGGTTTGAGTAGTTCTTGAGGTACTCGCCTTTAACCGCCAGAGCCTCGGTGCGGAAGACATCTTCCGAGTAGCTAAGATTCTGAAAGCGATCGGCTTCCAGCATCAGGATGGTCTCCAGATCATCTTTGGTGAAGTTGACGTGGTAGTTAGTGTAATCGTCGGTGGTGTACGCGTTCTGATCCGCGCCGGCGTTCTTCAGGATTTCCTTGTACTCTTCCTGCGAGTAGTTTTCCGTGCCGCGAAACATCATGTGTTCAAAAAAGTGCGCGAAACCTGACTTGCCCGGTTCAATCTCGTTACGCGATCCCGTCTGTACCGGAATCTGCAGCGTAACCACGTCGGGATAATCGGTTTCCACCACGATCACCTTCAGACCATTGCCCAGGTCGCGTGTCTCGTAGGGCATCGTGAAGATGTCGCCATCCGCCGCGAATGCCGGAAACGCCAGCACGGCAATGAATAAACCCGATAGTAATCGCATCGAAATTTCCTTGCTTTTAATTTGGTGACGCAGGCAGTAAATCGTTAATCGGACATTTTGTCATGTCCCAATAGTCACGCGGTAGAAAGCGCCTTCAGATTCGACTCGCAGAAGACGGACCATTTCCGGATCTTGGTAGAGGAGAGGAATGCTATGCACGTACATGACCTGGCCCCATTTTTCCGCGCGGTGAGAAATTAGAGCCAGGTCTGCGCTATTGCGCCGTCCGGCCAGGATTGGCTATGCAGGCTCAACGGGTCGCTACTTCCCCGTATTGTCCGCGATCCGCTCAACGGCCCGGACGAAGCGCAAAGCCAGCACGAGCAAGAAGATCGAAACGCAGATGACGAAGACGACCCAGGCTATCGAAATCAGGACTGGCAGCATTGCCAGCGAGTCCCAGCCGTTCGGCTCTGGCTGCGCAACGCCAGTGGAATACCCTACTGAGTTTGTTCGCAACAACTCTGCAACCGAATCGTAGGAACCCACAACCTCCACTCGGAAGTTCTTACCGGGTAACGAATTCGGTTTCGTCCATCCGCTGATGTGAACCAGGCCGGAAGGCTCGCGCACGACACGGACGTGGTCGACCTTGTCGGCTTCCACCAACTCGACGAAATCGGGTTCGTAGGGGATAGATTCGGCATCGTCCCGCGCGCAGCCGACGAGAGCTGCGCTGGCGACGATCAAAATCGAACTGAGGATCATAAATTTCATCAGCCCTCCTGATTTTCGTACGCAATAGGTCTTGCGGAATAACCCTGTCGTCATTTTAGCAGACGACGGCTCCAGTCACTGTCGGCTTCGCGCGTCTGCGCCGCCCCGACACAAACACGCTCCGAGAATGGCCTCCTCAAGGGCCAGACCGCCGCCGTACTCTTCTCGCCCGGGCGATAAGCAGGAAAACCCATCGTTATCACTGAAATGCCCTTGATGGCAAATTCGCCATGCCTGAAGTCACCAATCGACCAAAAATAGTTGGGCAAAAATTCTGCAAATCGTTCTGAAACTGTTTGGCTTTTTACCTCAGACCCAGCCTATCGGGCACTCGTTCACTCTCCAAAGCGTGCATGTCCGATTGATTCCCGAGCCGGCAATCGACAAGCAGAACGCGGACACCCACCTTGTGGGTATGGGAGGCGGGTGTCCAGCTCAGTACGTTCGTCCCCCGGGAAATCTTTCCTGACGTCCGCGTTTGCTTCCTCGGGGTTCGTGTTCACGCGCGTTCGTTTTCTCACCTGGCGTAATGCCGTGGGGAGCCTTACTCGCGGGGCGTGAGCTTCAGCAGTCGCCCCCGGCTCTCACCGCGCTCGTCCTCGAGCACCCAGACGCTACCGTCCGGCGCCTCCTCGATGCTGCGAATCCGCGCGCCCATGTCGTAGCGCTCGAGCTCGGTGGCGTCGTCGCCGTCGAAGCGGATACGCACGATGGCCCCGGACGACAGCCCGGCCGCAAAGGCGTCACCGCGCCAGTCTTCGAAGAGCTCGCCCCCGTAAATCATGAGATCGCCCGGCGAGATGACCGGCGTCCAGGTGATCACGGGCTCGGTGAACTCCGGACGGGTGTCGTGATCGGGTATTTCGCGCCCGTCGTAGTGATCGCCATTGGAGACGATCGGATAACCATAATTCGCGCCGCGCACGATGCGATTCAGCTCGTCGCCGTCCGCGGGGCCCATCTCGATTACCCAGAGCTGACCGTCTCCGTCGAAAGCCATGCCCAACGGGTTGCGATGGCCCAGCGTCCATATCTCGTCGTAGGGACCGACGCCATCGACCAGGGGCTCCTCCTCGCGGTAGTTGACGAAGGGGTTGTCCGACGGAATCGCGCCGTCCTGCTCGAGACGCAGGATCTTGCCCATGTTGCTCTGCATGTCCTGGGCCGGTGTGAACTTCTGCCGATCGCCGGAGGATATCCACAGATAGCCGTCGTCGTCGAAGGCGAGACGATGACCGTAATGACCGTCGTCGAGCACTTTCGGATACTGGCGCCAGATGACCTCCGCGTCGGAGAGCCGGCCCCCGCGCTCGCCGAGCTCGAGCACGGCTCGCACGACCGCCGCACCCCGTGTGTCGCCGACACCGCTCTCGGCGTAGCTCAGGTAGATGATCCCGTTATCGGCGTACTCCGGGTGCAGGATCACGTCGCCCAGCCCGCCCTGGCCGCGGTAATCGACGTCCGGCAGTCCTTCGACCGGTCGTGATTGCGCACCCTCCTGCGTCACCACGCGGAGGTTCCCGGTCTTCTCGGTGACCAGCATGCGGCCGTCCGGCAGGAAGGTGAGCGCCCACGGTTGGTCGAAGGAGGTGACGGGCTCAACCGAAAATGGAAGCTCGTCCTGAGCCTGCGCGGTGAATGCGAGCAGGATTCCGAGCAACGCTGGCAGTGCGGATCGTAGATACATGGGTCACCTGTCGTTGATGAATTCGCTTATTACTTTAACGAATCCACGTGACGGCGTACAGGAAGGTCGAGTGCGACATTTCCTGGTTGGGGAAATCAGTGCAGCTTCAAGTGTGGACGAATCCAGCGGTTAAGGGCCTTGAGTCCCAGCATGAGAATGCCCTTGAACGGACCGAAGACTTCTATGATGTGACGGCGGTACAGGGAGGCGTAGGTAAACCGTGCGATCCGCCCTTCGACCTTGAACCCGCCACCCAAGAACGAGAACAGGTTGCCCACGGTGTGAACATTGGAGAGGTTGACCAGGGCGCCCAAATCCCGGTAGACGTACTCTTTGCGCGGCGAATGGCCGTTGAGCATATCTCGAATGTTGGCGGCGACCAGGTGCCCTTCCTGGCGAGCGGCCTGGCCGCGCGGCGGAACCAGCGTGCCGTCAGCCTGCGGCAAGGCACTGCAGTCACCGATCGCGAAGATACGGTCGTCGCGCGTGGTCTGACAGGTCGGCCGGACCACGAGCTGGTTGGACTCGTTGGTTTCCAGACCGCCGATGCCGGACAACATGTCGGGCGCCTTGATCCCGGCCGCCCAGATGACAATCTCGGCCGGTATCGGGTCTCCATGCTCTAACTGCACCAGCTCAGGCCCGACACGCACCACGCGCTTTCCGGTGCACACCTTGACGCCGATGCGGTCCAGTTGCTCCATCACCGATTCGGCGACCCCGGCCGGGTACAAGCGGGGCAGGATCCGGTCCTCGGCCTCGATCAGCGTGATGTCGAACAACCCTTGATCGATCCGGAACCCGAAGCCGCGCAGCTGATCGACGGCATGGTGCATTTCCGCTGCAAGCTCGGCACCCGTCGCGCCGGCCCCGATCACGGCAATCCGGATCGGCCGATCGGGCTCTTCCTGCGAGGCGTAACGAAGAAAAACCTGGCGCAATTTTTTTCGAAGGCCCAGCGCCTGCTCTGCGTCGTCGAGAAAAACGCAGTGCTCGCCGACGCCGCGAATATCAAAATCGTCCGACACACTGCCCACGGCAATGATCAGGTAATCGTAGGCAATCCGCCGCTCGGGCAACAGCAGATGCTTGCCTTCGTAGAGACTGGCCAGGACCACTTCCCGCCGCGCGCGATCGATCGAGGCCAATTCACCTTGCTGGAAGTGATAACCGTTGGCACGGGCGTGACCACGGAAGCTGACCGCGTCGATGCCCTCGTCCAGTGCACCGGTGGCCAACTCGTGCAACAGCGGTTTCCACAGGTGGGACTCGACGCGGTCCACTAACGTGACGTGCGCTCGACCGCGGCGACCGAGCCGGCGGCCCAGGCGCGTGGCCAGTCCGATGCCGCCGGCGCCGCCGCCGATGATGACGATTCTCTGCATAATGATTTCGGCTCGGACCGCTCAGACGGTCTTTTGCCACGGTCCGTTTACGCCCTGTACGGGCCGAAGAGACAGTTTGGCCGATTTCGCCGTGCTAATGGGGCCTGCATGTTGCATTGCTTCACCCTCTTGCGATTCGATTGACAGTCGACAGATGAATTTTGAAATGCCGCGCAATCTCGGTCAGCGGATACGCGCCGCTCGGCTTTGCGGCCACAGGCCGGACAGATCCTTGCCGGCCAGGTGCCGGAGGATCCGCTCGATGATCGGCAGATCTTCGATGCTCGCGATAACCTTGACCGTGCCACCGCATTGTGGGTTCGAGCCGGCTTCAACTGGCGCCGTTGCGGTGCCAGGTCCGGACGCCGTCGGCCGCAGCCCCGGCCGGCCTCCCGATACAGGTGGAATCGAGCCGCGCGGATTCTTGTGTTTTAATGAGAGAAAATATGCGGCATCGGCTCGATCAGGCTCGAGTAGACGATCGCACATCTATTCGCGCTTGAATCCGTGCATGTCCGCTTTCCGGTATTGCACCAACCTGAGGAGAATTCACATGGAAGTCTATGGTTACGGCGTGCCAGAAAAAGGCGCCTCCTTCGTTCCCGTCCGTTTCACCCGTGAGGACGTGCGCCCCGGCGAGGTGGCGATCGACATCACCCATTGCGGCATCTGTCATTCGGACCTTCACCAGGTCGACGACGACTGGAACAACACGAACTATCCCTGCGTGCCCGGCCACGAGATTGCCGGCGTCGTGACCGAGGTCGGCGAGGGCGTGACCAAATTCAAGAAAGGCGACCGGGTGGGCGTCGGCTGCATGGTCAACTCGTGCCAGGAATGCGAGCCGTGCCGCAACGGAGACGAGCAGTACTGCGAAGGGCCGAAAAGCGCGACGCTGACCTACAACGGCACGAAGAATCCTGACGGCACCAACACCTACGGCGGCTACACCGACGCCATCGTGGTGCGCGAAGAGTTCGTGCTGCGGATTCCGGACGGCCTGTCGCCCGAGGCTGCGGCGCCGATCCTCTGCGCCGGCATCACCACCTATCAGCCGATGAAGCATTTCGGCCTGAAGAAGGGTCAGACCCTCGGCGTCGCCGGCATCGGCGGGCTGGGCCACATGGCGATCCAGATCGGCAAGGCCATGGGCGCGAAGGTCGTGGCGCTGACCACGCACCCGAACAAGGCCGACGAGATCAGGAAACTCGGCGCCGACGAGGTGCTGGTATCGACCGATTCTGACGCGATGGAGAAGGCGGCCATGTCGCTCGACATGATGATCAACACGATCCCGGTGCCGCACGACATCAATGCCTACGTGGCGCTGATGAAGCCGAACTCGATGCTGGTCGTGGTCGGAAACATGATGGGCTTCGAAAACCTGCAGTCGGCCCCGCTGGTGTTTCATCGCATCGGCGTTCAGGGCTCGCTGATCGGCGGTATCGCCGACACGCAGGAAGTGCTCGACCTGTGCGCCGAGCACGACATCAAGCCGGAACTGAAAGTCGTGTCGACCTCTGACCTCGAGGAGATCTACGACGAACTGCGCAACGGCAACCCGCGCTATCGCCACGTGCTCGACATGAAGGCTTTCGAGGAAGATACGGAAGCGAGGTCCCGGGCTAAGGAAATTCCGGCGCCGGCTCGCGGCGAAGTCGTCGGCCGGTAGAGAAGTCGGGGCGCTTTCAAGACCACGGACGGGGCGTCCTGCGGGGCGCCCCGAGTTGTTTCTATCCCACGCTAAGAGCGCTATCTCACGTGGAATACGGCTAGCTGATCGCCGGAAGCTTCCAGGCATCGATCGGCGCACAAAAGATGCCGAGGCGGCGAACATGGCACCAGTCGATGAATCCGAGCGGTGGCGAATGACCGAACGAGTATCGTAGGGATGAATCGGCCAGACTGGAACTCGTCCAGGAAAATGATTTCGTCGGATGAAGTCGCGGTCCAGGCCACGTCAATTAAAGCGGCTGCGTAACTCCCCTGGCAAACCGAGCCGAGTACCACCGCGGCATCCTGATCCGCGAACTGCTGTGCTGCCAGCACCTGGCGCACCGGCGGCGTGGCGCCGCCGGTCGTCGGATCGGAACAGGACTCGGCAATACGGTCGGGATTGTCGAAAAGGGATCAGGTCTTGTATCTTGCACCGAGTACACGCAAGTCTCAAGACCTGACCCCATTTGCCATGTTTAAGGGACGCCTGTCCCCATTTGCACACGGCCCAGGACGCGTGGCTGACGGCCTTCGTCCTCGGCCTGCTTTTCGGGATGCTGCTCACCGAGCGCGCCCAGCGCAAGCACCAGGCACGCCGGCGCCGCTTACTCTCAGGCTGCCCTTGCCGAGCGCGCTTTGGCCTTCAAGTCGAATCGGTCGGCCATCATGACCATATCCCAGGCTCTCACAAAGTCCCGGACAAACTTCTCGTGGCCGTCCGCGGCGCCGTAGAGCTCCGCGATCGCGCGAAGTTGGGCATTGTGACCAAAGACCAAATCGCAGCGGGTGGCTTTCCACAAGGTCTTGCTGTCGCTGCCGCGCTTGTAGGCACGGAACTCGGATTCTGCCTCGTCAACGGGCTCCCAGGCGACGTCAAAATCGGTGAGATTCACGAAGAAGTCGTTGCTGAGAACTCCGACGCGGTTGGTAAAGACACCGTGCTCTCGTCCGTCCCAGTTGGCCCCCAGCACACGCAGGCCGCCTACCAGGGCGGTGAGCTGCGGCGCCGATAGCCCCAAAAGCTCAGCGCGATCGACCATGAGCTGCTCGGCAGGGGCGCGGCTTTTGACCCCGCTGTGGTAGTTGCGAAAACCATCTGCCACAGGCTGAAGCCAGTCCATGGCCTCCGGATCCGTCATGTCGTCGGTGGCATCGGTTCGCCCGGGAACAAAAGGAACCTCGATGTCGACGCCCGCGTCCTTTGCGGCCTTCTCCACCGCGGCGCAGCCGCCCAGAACGATCATGTCGGCCATGGACACCGGCTTGGCGAAGTCAGCCCGCAGGTTCTCCAGTCCATCAAGGACCTTGCGAAGCTGCGCCGGATTGTTGACCTGCCAGTCTTTCATGGGGGCCAGACGAATGTGGGCGCCGTTGGCGCCACCGCGCATATCGCTGTAGCGGTAGGTCGAAGCCGAAGCCCAAGCCACCGAGACCAGCTCGGAAACGCTCAAGCCGCTGGCCAGAATCCGCTTCTTCATCTCGCCAATCTCAGCGGTCCCGATGAGTTCGTGGTCCACCGGTGGGAGGGGATCTTGCCAGAGCCTAGGTTCCTTGGGCGCATCTCCACCGACGAGATTCTCATGGGGACCCATGTCGCGATGGACCAGCTTGTACCAGGCCTCGGCAAAGGCTTTCTCGAAGTAGGCATTGTCGGCGCGGAACTTCTCGATGATCTCGCGATAAGTCGCATCCGTCTTCAGAGCGATGTCCGAGGTCATCATCATCAGTGGATGCTCGACACCTTTTCGGTGCGCGTCGGGGGTCTTGCGCGCGTCAGAATCTTTCGGCTTCCACTGCCCCGCTCCGGTGACTTCGTTCTTACTAAATTCCCAGTCGTAGCCCAGAAGGTTGTCGAGGTATTCAAAATCCCAGGTGGTGGGCCTGGAGACCCAAGAGCCCTCAATGCCGTTGGTCATGGTGTGCTCGGCAAAGCCCTTGCCGTCGCTTTTGAGCCAACCGAGCTTCTGCGCATGAATCGGAGCACCTTCCGGGGGAGCACCGACCTCATCCGGATCGGAGCCACCGTGGGATTTGCCGATCGAGTGCCCCCCGACAATGAGCGCGGCGGTCTCTTCATCGCTCATTGCCATGCGACTGAAGGTTTCGCGAATCTCTCGCGCCGAGGCCTCCGGATCATTGGAGGCTCCCGGGCCCTCAGGATTGACGTAGATGAGCCCCATCTCTGAAGCTCCAACGGGATTTTCCAAATCGTAATATGGTTCTTTGGGATCACCCTCCCAGCGATCGCGGCCCACCATTTCGTGCTCGGGGCCCCAGTAGCTGGCATCGTCAGGAACCCACGCATCTTCGCGGCCGCCACCAAAGCCGACGGTCTTGAGTCCCATGTCGCGGTAGGCAACTTCACCGGCAAGGATGATGAGGTCGGCCCAGCTGAGACAGCGACCGTACTTCTGCTTCACCGGCCACAGAAGCCGATGAGACTTATCGATGTTGCCGTTGTCTTCCCAGGAGGAAATCGGTGCGAAACGCTGCATGCCTTCACCGGCACCGCCGCGGCCGTCGGCAATGCGATAGGTACCGGCGGAGTGCCAGGCCATGCGAATCATCTGCGGCCCGTAGTGGCCGTAATCGGCGGGCCAGAACTCGTCCCGAGAAGTGTGCAAGCACTGGCGTACGTCCTCTACCAGCTGCTCAAAGTCAAGCTTCTCGAAGGCGGCCTTGTAGTCGAAGTCGTCGTCGAGTGGATTGGCCTCACGGGCACGGAGATGCAGCAGCTCGACGCGCAGGCGCTTGGGCCACCAATCTTTCAAGTTGGGAGCGTCGCCGATGGCGCCGCCAATCCGCGTTCCTCGGAATGGGCAAGTACCACCGCTTTCGATTGGGTCTTTCATGG
>Ga0102937_1000869_pt1 | contig 13701 bp, 11 predicted proteins | sample SalPonR2_B_D1_MG_FD_78213 | JGI IMG/M metagenome (GOLD analysis project Ga0102937, IMG submission 78213) | Salt pond soil microbial communities from South San Francisco under conditions of wetland restoration - Salt Pond MetaG R2_B_D1_MG | ecosystem: Environmental > Aquatic > Marine > Intertidal... | reverse complement strand
TGAAATACTTTTCCACAAAACGGGCGGGTTATCCACAATCAAAAAAATAGACATTTTCTAAAATCAGTTTCAAGATGCCTCAGAGATCATATATTGCAAACCAGGGTTTATAAAAAGGCCCCTGCAGATACACTGAAAGGGTTATCCACATTGCGCCCTGCCGAAATCAACCCATAAACGGCTTAGATGAGGATCTGAAAGTTATCCACATTTTAGTCAAGTTATCCACAACCTGCCCCGGGAGCAATTTGAAAGGGTTTTAATTACTAAATCGTATTCACTCTATAAACTTAAATTCCGCGACTAAAAATCTGTAAATTAACACACTTTTAATTTATAATTTTCAATCAATTTTAAGTCTATTAACGATGATATCTCCAGCCCATTTAAGGATTGCTTTGCAAAAGCTACGCTTTGCCAAATAACCGGCTTTTGATCATCTTCAATTTCCCAAATATGGATATAGAGATTCTGTATCAGATTATGGGATGCCTACTACAGCCTGCGGTTTTGCGCCCCCTCCATCAGACATAAATTCTGCCGGACCCGTCGGTAAACATCCGGCAGAATGAACGTCATCAAAAAAAATGCGGCTAAAAATTGACTTTAAAACCGGCATGAATGGCGGTTCCCATGGTATTATAGCCGTACACTTCTGTAAAGTTACTGTTCAGAAGATTTTTAATATCGGCAAAGATACCCACCTGCCTGCCAAGTAAACCATACTCAGCATATAAATTTACAAGCAGGTAGGGATCCAGGGCTATATCTTCGGCCGCAAATCCATTTGCCGGGTTAAAGTAAAGGTCGCTTCTTTCGCCATTATATTCGCCGTTCAGGCGTACAGTCAGGTTCTCAAACGCCTCAATTCCGGCCCGAAAACCAATGCTGTGCGCCGGCCGCCTGATCAGGTTGTCTTCTGTGATCTCGCCACCCTCTCCCCGGGTTGTAATTTCACCATCGAGGTAGTTATACCAGCCGCCAATCGTGAGGCTGCCGGTTGCAATCCAGTCAGCCGACAATTCGATTCCACGGTCATTCTGGCGATCACGGTTGATAAAGCCATTAGCTGTGTAGATAATCAAATCGTCAATTTCGCGGACAAAATATTGGGCACTCAGCTTCAGCGACTGATCCGCGATGTACGCTTCAGCACCGATATTTGTGTAGAGACTTGTCTGTGGATCAAGATCGGGATTTGCACCAAACGGCCCGAAAAGCTCATCGAGTGTAGGCGCTTTAAACCCTGTTGTAACAGAACCAAACAGCTTGATATCATCCATAAAACGGTACGAGGGAGCAAAACTATAGGTGGAATTACTTCCATATTCCGAATGGCTGTTCAGCCGGTAGCCAAGTTCTGTACTGAAACCGGCAAGATCTTTCAGGTACATCGTAACATACGGACTGGTGATTGTAGCACCGGGATCTGCCTGCTCGTCTCCTCCAGGTATAGAGAAATCCTGGTAGTTAACACCGGCCAATATCTTCAAATGGTTATTAAGAGTTACATTGCCATACACATCAGTGTTATGAAACCGCCCCTCGAACTCATTTTCGCCAAACGAATTGACAAATGCACGATCGGTATCTGTATAGTTGTAGTCTGCGTTGATCCGGAAGCTGTCTGCACCATATGTAACCTGTACGCCCGGATTAAACATGCTGAGGCTAAATTCATTATCTGCCTCAGTAAAAGCACCCCCGTCGTAGTCGCCGCTATAATCAGAATATCGTATCGTTGGGCTGATGGTCAGATTTGTGACAGGTGACACATCAAGCCGCCCAAAAAACGAATCCATTTTAAAACCGTCATCTCCAAACGAACCGGTGCTGCCTGGATTTTCTGCAGCGCTGAATCCATCACTCGTCTCACGGCTGTAATTAACATTGTATTTAACTCCGTCAGCAAGTGTACCGTTAAGCCCGGCGCTTCCGCCGAATGTCTCAAATGAACCATATGATAGTTTCCCGTTACCGCTAAGGAGGTCATCCCCTCCTTTCCGGGTAATTATATTGATGACGCCTGCAATGGCATCAGTGCCGTAAAGTGTAGACTGGCTTCCCTTCAGGATTTCGATACGATCAATATTTTCTGTGGACAAAAGCCTGAGATCGAACAGCCCGCCGGTCCCCGACGGATCGTTAATTGCGAGGCCGTCAACAAGAATAAGTGTATTTGTTGCTGCAGCGCCCTGTAAATAAAGTATCCGACCGTTTGAGGGGGCACCGAATGAATCATTGACGCGAATGCCGCTCTGCTGATTCAGGATTTGAGAGAGATTGCGGCCTGCATTTTTCTCAATCTCGGCACGGTCTATTATTTGTACCGGCTTGGTAGTTTCGCGCTCTGACTGGGGCATTTTTGATGCCGTAATGACCACGCGGTCAAGTTCAAGGGAGTCTGAAACCGCTTGATTTAAAGATTGTGCTTTTGCAGATACTGTAATCATCGCAGCTATAAAAAATGCTCCGATCATCAGTCGTAGATATAATGTGCTCATGGTTATGTTTTGTTTTAGAGATTTAAACCGATGAGCTTTCGTTTATGAAAAAAGATGGGGTGAACCCGAGGCACTCCGGATAGTGATACACATATACAGGGAACACAAGGGATCATTCCCGGCCTTTCCACCGAAAGCCTGAATAAAGTGCTGTCAGGCAGGTCTTCTGACTTACTCCACCCCGGCGGCCTTCCCGTTTTTCATTGAAAAACAGTGGCAAATATGTACCGTGGCGTACTGGAGCTTACAGCTACGGGGATAGTCCCGGATTTTCACCGGATTCCCTTTTCATTCATTGCAGACGATTCTTTTAAGAGTCGCTTCCAACGAAACCTGACGCGTGTATATGGTACGGGCTTCGGCTACGGGAATCAACACTAAATAAGCTCTGATTTCTGTAGATGACAGACTTATTCTTGGGACGGGAGTTGAATGGGCTCTTATTGATGACTCAGATCAACAAAATGGAAGAGTTCTCGATTCTGTTCGTCAAATCTTTATATTTCAGCACTGTTAATAAACCGCCGTACACATCAACCAGTATTTTATGACTACCATCAAGCATAACGAAGAGTTTATCGTCAGGTCGTATGAAATTGATCAAGCCGGACGGGCAACATTGCCAGTCATTGCCAATTATTTCCAGGAAGCGGCGGGTAAGAATGCAAAAGACCTTGATTTCGACATTGAGGATCTGCACAAAAAAGGCGTGACGTGGGTTTTATATCGCATGCACATCAAGATGGAAAGTTTCCCGGTTCGGTGGCAGCGTGTTACAGTAAACACCTGGCCCTCTTCGGGTGATGGCGTAAGGGCCTTCAGGGACTATCAGCTTGCGGGTGAAAACGGAGAGATACTTGGCAAGGCCGTCAGCCAGTGGATGGTATTAAATATAAAAAACAGACGGCCTACTCGAATACCAGAAGAAATCTTAAAGATGGGATTGAGTGTAGCGAAGCATCAGCTGCCGGTTGATAAATCATCATTCCCAAAAATGAGGACTCCAGATTCAGTTACAAGATTATCAGTTGGCCATCATCACCTGGATATGAACCGTCACGTTAATAATGTGGTGTACATTGAATGGATGACAGGTTTTATCCAGGATCTTATGGAACCATCAGCAGTCTGCACTGAGATGAAAATTCAGTACCACAGGGAATGTAGCTATGGACAGGCCGTCCTGATTAAAACCAGCAGGCTGAGCGACTCAAACCTTCTTCACGTCGTTTGTGATGAAGAGTCGGGTACCATACTTGCAGAGGGAATATCCGGATGGAGAAATTATTAGGGTTTATTCTCTTCTCTGTCGACAAAGGCGTCATCATTTCGGCGCCGGTAATTCTCCGGATGATTTTCCATCTCTTTAAACTCCTTAAACGTATAGATCAACCCAATCAGAAAGAGAATTACAATAATTATTCCGGATGTAAAAATAAACTGTAAACTCATAGTTTACTCCTGTACTTGATGATCTTAAAGTAGGCGCCAAAACCAAGAATTGACGGGACCCACAAACCAACAAACAACCCGGCTTCCTCAGACCCGCTAAACCAAAGATAGATTGAAAGAGCCATTGAAAGCAGTGCAGCTATAAGAATGAAATAGTCTGATGTTTTTAACATGTTATTTTAAAGGAAGTATTTAAAAGATTGCTGTTTAACATAAAGCATCTCAACAAACTGTTGATTCATAAGCTGTTACAGTTTGCTGAATGCTCTGTATAAACAATTGAGTTGCGCCCGTAATCGTTCACAGGGTGCCTGCTCACTTAGTCCAGTCCGGGGCAAATGACGGGTTAACAAGCCTCATATTTTTTTCAAGTTCATCAATACTTTGAAACTCTTCGTCGCTGAGTTCAAAATCAAAAATATCAATGTTCTCACGCAGATGTGCTTCACTGCTTGCCTTTGGTATTGCAACCACATTTTCCTGCTCGATTAGCCACCTGAGTGATATCTGTCCGGCAGTTTTTCCGTGATTATTCCCGATCTCTTTGAGCAGATCATTTTCGAATACTTTCCCCTGTGCAAGCGGACTGTAAGCAGTGATCAAAAATTCCTGATCGTATGAGTAGTCCAGAAGATCAAACTGTTCCAGGAACGGATGAAATTCTACCTGGTTGCAGAATATCGGGATCCTCAGTTCTTCAGTTACTTCTTTGGTAAGGCCGATTGGAAAATTGCACACACCGATATTTATTGCTTTTCCCTGATCGCGGAGAACCAGCATCGCCTCCATCGTTTTTTCAAGGGAATACTGCTTATTTGGCCAGTGAATCATAAGCAGATCAACATACGGGGTCTGAAGCTGTTCGAGGCTGTCTTCCACCGTCTGGAGAAGATCGTCGTGCTCCAGGTTTGTATGCCACACCTTGGTGGTAACGAAAATATCTTCCCTGTCCACATGCGACGTTCTGATTGCGTCTCCTATTTCAGCTTCATTCTTGTACATTTGAGCTGTATCAACCAGCCGGTACCCAAGATCGAAAGCTTTCATGACTGTATTTTTGCACTCTTTCCCGTAGAGTTTGTAGGTGCCTAGTCCTATTTCGGGCACGTCCACGCCTTGAATTGTCTTATACTGCATGTATATTGATGTAATTGATTAAGTTAAGTTATAGAATAAATTGTTTGTATCGGCTGTTATCTGCCCCAACAGGGGTAATTGAAGCGCAGAATCCGATTGGCTAACATATCAGTAAATTTACATTTACGAAAGATCGAATCATTACGATATGCATTTTACCTCATACTAATTCTCCTCTCAGGCTGACGTAACGAAATTATCGGCCGATTCTATCCATTTCTCGTTAACAAACAATAGTTTGGGAGTAATAATCACTTAATGAGCGTAATCTTTCTTGTTTGCACGCTGTTCATTGCCTCAAGCTGGACAATATAAACGCCACTTGGCATGTCTAAAGCATTCCAGGATACGGTATGATCTCCGGCACTCAAACGGTCATCCACAAGCTGGCCAACCTGCTGGCCTACCACATTATAAACGGCTATGCGCACATCAGTAGCAACGGGCAGATAAAAACCGATGGTTGTGGTTGGATTGAACGGATTAGGATAATTTTGCTTCAGTTCTACTGATTCAGGCGATTCGGTTTCAGCCTCAAACGTCTCCAGATCTCCCGTGGGTGATATACGGATGTAAAACCGGCTGTAATCATCTGGTTCTACCTGCGTGAACGACCGGCCGGGGTCATTCATCCCATCCCTGACCTTATCGGATCGCTCAGAAAACAGATAGTGATTCTGTTTCCGCATATTAACACGTTCTCCAATGTCAGCATCCACAAATTCAATCTCCCATTGTTCAGGCAGCGATTCAATATGATTCCATCTGAACTGCGCCCGGTTAACAGATGATGGTAGTTTAAGCCCCACAGATACCTGGATATTTTCACCTGGTGTAGCCGGAAAATTCAAATAGCTGGATGGCAGTGGCGCATCGGCTGTTTTCAGATAGATCATCGGGCTTCTTGATTCGAGGGCCGGCTCTGAGAGCGGTGTCCATAGTTTGGGCAGCGTGTAACCGGCGTTTTCCCCTTCTTGTGGCGCCGCTTCCCAAAACCCAATTATAGTGTTGTCATATTCAGTAACATCTGACTCAGAATCCGCGTCCGGTTCAAGAGAAATTCCAATGTGCCGAGACAGCCCCGTCCAGCCCCCCTCTCTGTTTGAAAGGCCATCTGAAACTTGTTCAGCAGCCGATCTGTTTCGAAGAAGATAACTGTTCCATGGCTTCACCCGGTCGGTCTCCTGCCACACCATACCGAAGGCCTGCTTTGATGCATCCCATGTTAAAAGTGCGGGGTATGCTTGTTTTCCATCAGCACTTACAATTTCGTCGATACCGGATACACGATCGACAGATAAACTTTCAAATGAATAACCTGCCGCAGGTGTACCCTGTTCGGCCTCCTGACTCCCTGAAACTTTACCACCGGTTGTCCCTCCGGATGCAAACAAGCGTACAGGATCGTCGCTATCGGAGTGATGATACACAAAAGGAGACTGCAGCTCTTCATTACCGGAATCTGAATTTATTGATTGGATGGGTGTCAGATTGTTTAACACATCACGGTTGGCGGACTCTGTGAGCCGGCCGGGCGATCCGAGCAGGTACCAGCCGGGAGACTCAATATACTTACTGAATAATTTCCGTTCAGGTTCAACTCTTCCCGGGGTTCCGGTAAGCTCCGAGTTCCATTCAGCTGTTGCGGTCTCGAAATGGCTGAGGCTTGAGTACCCGTCAAATGCATTTTCCAGATGATTTAGCTGAATAGACGTACCCGGGTTCTGGCTTTCATACAGGGCCCTGGCAATATCTCTACCGTCCATCGACAAGGTGATCCGGCCCGTGTTCTCCAGCAAAAGCTGCTCGCCATAGCGGTAGTCTGCGAGGGTGGCGAATCTTTCATCATTTCCGGCGTATCCTGCAAAGAGAACAGCTTCAAACGGTTCAGCCGTAATATCCCGCTGCACAACAACCCGTTTGGTGGCGGATTGCAGCACCAGCCCTTTCAGGTTTATTGGATTTTCTGTGCTGTTGTAGATTTCCACGTACTCGAGGTTTCCCGCTCCTGCATCAAAGGATGTCATTATTTCAGAGATGATTAGTGAGCCGGGATAAATGTCTCTTTTTTCTGCCTCACTCGCAAAGAGCTCCACTTTTTGCAAGGCTATGGGGATAAAGTCCGATATATCGTCAATACCACCGGCAACCCACCTGATTTCGAGCTGATCATTGGGCAGAAGGTAAAGTTCCTCTAAGTTAATCTGGATGGATAATGAGTTCCATTCCGGCCCATTCTTTTGAAGCAGCCGGGATGTAAAAAACCCGCCGGATGGCGACGTCCACTCGCCACCGTTTACCCGGTACGATAGTTGGAAACTGACGCCGGGGTCATCCTGTACAGGCAGGTAAATAAAATCAAAAGCGAGGGAGATACCCGATATATTAGCGGGGGTTCCATTTCTGATGGGAATCTGAGACAGAATATTGTTATAACCTGTATGATAGTAGCGCCCCAGAGCCGGGCCTCCCGGTGAATTGGCATAGAAAAAGCCTTCCTGCCGGTCGGTATCCGCAGTAAACTCAAAAGGCTGCCCATCATCTATTTCCAGGCCAGACATTCGTTTAGCTTCCTGCATAGACAGGTTTACTCCGCTTCTTTCCCTGCTTGATTCCCCCGGCGTGAATGATATTTCAAACGACCGGAGATCTACAAGCGGAACCTGGCCAAAGCTTTTGAACGGTTGAGTACAGTTCAGGGCCAGAATGAGAACGAGTATTTTAAACAGCTGTATTCGTAACGCTTTGCCCATAGGCGTGATTGAGTTCAGAGCAAACAAGACTCTTGTACATTCGCATATCCAAAGATTGTACTTTCTGAGTTTAGTAAAAATTATTGGTCAATCAAACCCAATGCGTAAAGTTCATCAACCCGGGTTTTACTCATCCGGGTAATTTCCTGCAGGTTTTCGTTATTCTCATTGATAACCTGCCTGTAATTTTCGACTGCCCGGTCTGTATTTCCGAGCTTTTCGTGGAGTTCTCCTGTTTTAAATAAAAAAATCACATTGTCGGAAAAACGCTCCGTCAGACGTTCTGCATATTTAACTGCTTCTTTTGTCTCCCCCTCTTTTTCATGTAGATACATCAGCATCATCATGGCATCAAACCTGACGGCATTATCACTATCCGCTGCCTTTTCAAGTTCACGGAACCCCATGGCGGTATCGCCGCGAATCCCGGCAATATTGGTAAGCCACCGTACTTCACTTGGAATACTTCCCACCATATAATAGAACATGCCGCGCCCTATTTGAGCATCCGGACGACTGGAGTCGATTGACAGGAGCTGACGCGTATAGCTGAATCCTGTGATACCGCTCTGCATAGCAACACGATAGTTTTTTTCGCTTGCCGCTACGAGACTGCGATAGCCGTGGAGACCACTTAAGAGGAACACCATCGTGGTGTCGCTCGGGTTTTTATCCAGGCGCTGCTCACTCAGTTCAACTGCACTTTCCGACTGTTCCAGGAAACTCGCGGCCAGCTCCGACTTTTGATGAATAAAAAAGTATTCCCAGAACGGCATCATCGCCTCAAAAAAATGGGGACGCGGATCCTCCGGCCTCTCCTCCTTAAGTTCCCGGAAAAGTTGCTGTGCATCCGTCCATCTCGTCTGATAAAACTGCTCTACGGCGTGCTCGAGTTTTTCATCAAACGTGAGCATACTGGTCTCCTCCGGATCCGGATTTATTGATGCGGCGTTTGCACCTGCAACAGCAAATACAGACGTAAACACAAAAAGCATTACCGACCAAAACGTCTTCATATTAAAAGAGTAAGGTGTCAAATTATTCTGATCTGTCTATTCATCGTCATAATGCAGATCTCCGAGCATCCCTTCAGAACTAGCTACAGCTACGGATACGGCTGCATCACCGGTAATATTTACAGCAGTTCTTGCCATATCAAGGATCCGGTCAACTCCCAGAATCAGCCCGATACCCTCCACGGGAACGTTAATAGCCTGAAGAACAATCACAAGCATAATGATACCGGCACCGGGCACGCCTGCTGCTCCTATCGAGGCAAGTGTTGCAGTGATTACAATGGTTAATTGCTGAACAATCGAGAGATCGAGCCCGAGAGCCTGTGCAATAAATACAGCTGCTATTGCCTGATATAAACTCGTGCCGTCCATGTTTATTGTGGCTCCTACCGGAAGCACGAAACTTGATACCTCCTCATCAACGCCCAGGTTCTTTTCAACCCTTTCCATAGTAACGGGCAGTGTGGCAGCACTCGAGCTTGTACTAAACCCGAGTAAAATTGCAGGGCGGATTGCCCTCAGAAAGCTGGTCAGTTTCATCTTACTGAATACCTTAAAGAGACTGAAATAGACGATAAACACATGCAGCAGCAATCCAAAGAGTACGGCAAGGCAGTACCAGCCCAGTGCCCTGAGCAGCACCAGTGCCTGCGTAAGATCGTCTCCTGCAAGATCAACAATAACAGTTGCCATCAGCGCAAACACACCATAAGGAGCAGTCTTCATTATCAGATCCACTATTTTAATGATAACGTCGTTAAGTGAATCGAAAAAGTTGATGAGTACCTCCCCTTTCTGAACAGGAATGTTTATGATACCAATTCCCAAAATAATGGCGATAAACACCACCTGAAGCATATTAGAGTTGTTTGATGTGGCATCCACAACGTTCACCGGCACAATATCCACAAAAAACTGCAGCGGGCTCTGTTCCCTGAGTTCCTGGGCTGCCTCGTCCCTGCCCTCAAGGTTTTCGCTGTAACTTTCCATGAGCGTGGTGCGGGTCTCCTCGGGGAGCGTTTTACCGGGCTGCATCACATTTACAACAGTAAGCCCGATTGTAATTGCCAGTACCGTTGTAATCAGATAAATACCAATCGTCTTACCCCCCATTCTTGAGAGTTTTGTCATATCGTTGAGGCTAGATACGCCCACTACGAGTGAGGCCAGCACCAGCGGCACGGCAATAAGTTTCAGCAGGTTGACAAATATGGTCCCGAACGGGCCGATGTAATCAACTGTGAAAGTGTTCCAGTTCAGCAAGCTCGACAGCAGCCCCCATAACAGTCCAAGAATGAGGCCGATTATAATTTTCCAGTGCAGTTTTTGATACCACTTCATAGGTAGTCTGTTAGATGATTAAAAGAAGAATGAGTGCGATGAGACCGCCGCTGCCGGTTGAAATCAGGTTGACAAAACTGTTCTGTTTATCCCTGTCCATCGAATACCAGGGGTGATCCGGTTCGTCTGCAGTATGTTTTTTCTGGTAAACCGCACCAATATAGGAATCAATCACGCAACCCAAAAAACCGGCGACAGATATAACGGTAAAGGTGAGAACAGCATCAGCTGCAAGCCCCTGCGAGGCAAAAAAGCCGATAAGCAGCGCTCCAAAAATTGCGAATACCGTCCCTTTTAAACTCACTCCACCGTCGGTACCCGGCTTCACAGATTTAAAAGTTTTCAGACTTATGGTTTTACCGGGGTTGCGGATACCTGTTTCGGTTGCCCATGTATCGGCAGTAGCAGTTGCTATTACACCGTATGCAGCTCCAAGAAATTGTTCAAGGGGGATAAGAAACCATAAAATACAGAAGAGAGCCGCCCAAAAGCCATTGGCCCATATTTGCAGCCCGTCACGCCGCCTTTCAGGTAGCAGTGAATCGCTGTCTGGTGTCTCATGATCACGATTCATCCTGCTGAACAGGCTTCCGGTAATAAAAAAGACGATTACTGCAATGGCCAGTATCCATCCGCCAAAACCTAATATTGCGGTACCAACCACAATAACAGGAAGCGTTGCGTCCAGTGTTAGCCAGGTCAGAAAAAATGCCAGATAAGCAACAATAACAGAGAGTGTAAATCCCTGGATCAGCATGACGTGATCAACGGCATTCCCTTCAAGAATTGCAAGGTAAATCAGTACAAATATAAACCCGTAAGAGGTTAGCCGGTTCAATTTCTCTGTGGGGATCTGTCTGAATTATCATTCAATGCTGATGCCGGCCGCTTAAGAATTGCAACGGCGACAACTACATATCCCGTCATAATTACAACGGGTGACACATAGAGTGAAATAAAACCATATATCTCGTTCTCAAGGCTCATAATGGTGAATCCGATAACGATTAAAAGCACACCCGCTCCCAGAATTTTATAGTTTAATGCCTGGAATGCCATTGGCTTTTGAGATCTTTTCCTGCGTTTTGCTGCCATAAAAACTTTTCGTTTACTGCTGTTGTTATTTTTGATTGTTAACCTCTATAATAAAAAGCTCTGCAGTGAGGTTACAAGGCCAAATACTGACTTGTGAGATTCTGACATTAAAAATGAGACATCAAATGAAGGTATTCAAAACTATACTAACTGAAAAATCTCGAATGAAAAAGGATAGCTGATGACAGATATAGTTTTGGGCTCCGCAAGTCCCCGGCGTAAGCTGCTCTTTCAGATGATGGGTATTAACTGCACGGTTGACCCGTCGGATATTGAAGAAATTATTGAGCCGGACATGACTCCTGCCGAAAATGTTTGCAGCCTGGCCCGGCAAAAAGCAACCGATGTAGCCACCAGGCATAAAAAATCTATTGTTATTGCAGCCGATACAATTGTGGTAAAAGATGGAACCATCCTTGGAAAGCCTGAATCGCCCGCGGATGCTGCCGCTATGCTCAGGATGCTGAGCGGAGATCATCACTTTGTCTACAGCGGTGTGGCCGTTTACATACCCGAACCCAACCAGCCATCAGAACATCTTGTTACATTTTATGAAGAAACAAAAGTGACATTCAGCACGTTAGACGAATCCGAAATTGAACAGTATATTGCGTCAGGCAGCCCGATGGATAAGGCCGGTGCTTATGGAATACAGGATGATTACGGAAGTTTATTTATAAATAAGATCGAAGGTGACTATTATAACGTTGTTGGTTTCCCGGTAAATAAATTTTACCAGACGTTAAAACGTGACCATCCGGCTATGTTTAAAAAAGTATTTAATTTATGAAACGACTGTTTTATTTAGCCTCTCTCATGACGTTTCTTGCGTTCGTTTCGGCTTTCTCTGCTGCTCAGGCACAGTCCAACGAATTCAGAATTGCCAACCAATACATGCAGCAGGAAAAATATGAGGATGCCCTGCCCATATTGCGGGACCTTTACCGGCAGAATCCGGATGTTTTTACCTTTTACGAGCATCTGACCGAAACACTCATCAACCTGAAGCTATACGACGAAGCAATTGAAATTTCTGATTCGGCCGTTCAGGCTAACAGAAATGTAACCCGTACCCGCATCAGGCTTGCCGAAATTTATCACATCAGCGGAAACACTGATGCGGCTGCCGAGACCTGGCAAGCCGTTCTTGATAATAATCCGCGGCAAATACAGATATTTCACAGTGTTGCGGCATCAATGACAGATCGTCGCGAATACCAGAAAGCGATCGACATCTACATGATGTCGCGTGAGGAGTTCGGAAACCCCACACTGTTTACAAATGAAATTGCCAATGCATACATGCAGTCCGGTCAGTTCGAAAAGGCTGTAAACGAGTATTATTCGATCATCACAGAAACTCCTCAGCAAATGGGGTTTGTTCAGCAGCGTTTCCTGAGAATGAGAAACGATGAGCTTTACAGCATTGCCTCGCTTGAACTCGAAGATTATCTGCTTGAACTCGACAGTAAGCACCCCGCGTACCCGCAGCTTTACCAGCTGCTGAGCTGGCTGCTTCTCGAAACCGGGGAGTACCGGCGTGCTTTCGTATTTGCGCGCCAGTTTGAATCACGAACGGAACAAACCAACTTTTCACTTTTTTCACTCGGGAACAGGCTGCGTTCAGCCAGGGAGTACGAAATTGCGGCAGATGCTTACGATTACTATATAGAATCACAAACAGGGCCTGTAACCCGCGCCATGGAGGAGAAAGCAACTACATTTATACAGTGGGCGCGCTATCTCAACCAACAGGGAATCGGCACTTTCTCACAGGCCGATGAGCTTTACAACGATGCGTACCGGCTGAGTGAATCTATAATCGAATCCGCCCCAAACTATAACCGGAAAGAGCGGGTTCTGACAAACCTGATTGATCTCTCGCTCGATCATTTTAAAGATGTAGAAAAAGCCGATCGCTGGTATAACGACCTGACGTCGTATGCGTCAAGAGAAGCATCAGCAATGCCATACACACTTTATTCTGAAGGACGAATTGCACTTTTCAATGATGATTACACAACTGCGCGTCAGGCTCTGACCCGCGCAGACCGGGCCACGGAAGAATCGAACCTCTCTGAAAAGGCGCGATACTATCTGAGCCTGTCGGACTTTTTCGCCGGTGACTTCGAGTTCGCCGAGGTTCAGCTGAGCTCGCTTGAGCGACGAAATACATCATACTACGCGAACAACGCCATTAAGCTGCGCATGTGGATTAAAAATGGTCTTCGCATGGACAGCACGGCTGCGGATTTAAAAAAGTTCAGCAACTCGCTGCGTTTACTGCATACCGGCAACTATGAAAATGCAATTGAAGAGGCCGCCACACTTCTTGAAAATTCATCACATCCATTTTCTGATGATATGGTTCTTCAATTTACAAATGACCTTCCCATGAGATTT
>Ga0102937_1000859_pt1 | contig 13782 bp, 8 predicted proteins | sample SalPonR2_B_D1_MG_FD_78213 | JGI IMG/M metagenome (GOLD analysis project Ga0102937, IMG submission 78213) | Salt pond soil microbial communities from South San Francisco under conditions of wetland restoration - Salt Pond MetaG R2_B_D1_MG | ecosystem: Environmental > Aquatic > Marine > Intertidal... | reverse complement strand
CGATCCGGGCCAGCGTGACCTGCGCCTGGTGAACAACGTGGTCGACGGCATCGGCGCCGGGATCGCGATCGAGACGCCGGCCGACGTGACCGTGGTCAGCGACCACAACGTGTTCGGGGACTTCGCGACCTACGGAGCCGGTGGAATGGCCGGCAACCTCGGACCGGACGACCTGACCGGCGTGGATCCGCTCTTCGACACCGACCTGCGCCTGCAGGCGGGCAGCCCCGCGATCGACAGCGGGGCGACGTCGGCGGACTTCGCCTCCGTTCCGGCGGTCGACGTCGAGGACACGGCGCGGCCACAGGGGGCGGGTGTCGACCGCGGCGCCTACGAGCAGTAGGTCACGTCCGGATGGGCCCGGCGACCGTGTCCTCAGTGGTGCAGGTCGTCGGGCCAGACGACCAGCACGCCCGAGTGAAGTTCACTCACGCCGAGATCGACACGGACCTCGAAGGCGACCGGCCCCCGGGCCGCCGGGTCGGAGCGACCGGGAATCCGCAGCTCCACGCCCCGGCGTCCCACGTCGAGCGCACCGAGCCACGTCACCTGGTCGTCCTGGGCACGGAGGGCCAACCAGGCGGCCCGCTGACGGACCGTCTGCTCGTCGAGCAGCGCTTCGATCTCTTGTTCGGCGAACGCACGGCCGTCGAGGCTCTGACCGACCTCGTCGAGGTCGGGAGTGTCGTCCGGTGCGGCCTGCGTCGGGTTCGACGGCTCGAAGAACCCCTCGGGCGGGGACAGGCCGAGCGCGTGGGCCAGCGATCCATCGACGGTGATCGACTGCACCCGCACACGCTCGTGGTCGGGAGACGCGCGCAGCACGAAGCGCAGGGCGATTCCACGGGCGGGCTCGGCCGGATGCACCTCGACGTCCAGCAGGCTCCCGGTCCTCGGCGTTCGGCGGACCGTGCGCGCCACGTACAGCACCACCACGATCGGCGGGATCAGCAACAGGGCCACCAGGGCCACGACCGTCTCGAACATCGACATGGCACCCGGAGCATAGACCCCGTCTTCGCATCGGTCGAGCGCCGACGGCGGCCGGCGTCAGGTTCCGTCCCCCTTGCCCCACTCGAAGTCGCGCGCCGCCAGTGCGGCGGCGGCCTCGCTCGGCGACGTCCCTGCGGCGATGTCCACTCCACGCTCGGCATCGGGGCGACCGCTCTGGCGGACGGTGTGCAGGACGAGCCGATCCACTCCCGCCGCGCGCGCGGCGATCACCTGCACGGCCACCATCAACTCGCGGTTACCGCCGAAGGCGCCGCAGCCCCAGTAACCGGTGTGGACCACGGTCGCGGCAGGACGACCGTGCAGACGACGGGTCTCCTCACAGGCGGCCACGAAGGCGGTGTACGCAGTGTCCAGGACCCCCTGGATCTCGCCTCGACAGTAATTTCCCGTGCCGTGCGAGAGAGCGGCCATCGCGAGCAGATTGGTCTGCGCAGGAGGATCGAGGGGCTCGCAGACGGCCTCGATCGCCTCCAACGAAGCGCACGTGAATCCGTACCCGTAGATCCCGCGCGGAAGCCCGACGTCCGGACGCGGATCGAGGTCGATGGCCACACGCCGCAAGACGTTCGTCACGAGCACCGGAGTGGCGCGCCCTCCACGCGCGGTGTAGGGCTTCACCTCGGCCGTCCGGCACAAACGCACGCGGAGCGCCGCGAGCGCGGGGTGTTCGGCGATCTGCAATTCGTCCTGGGCCAGCAGATCGACCCCGTAGCCGAAGAACAGTTCGGGATCGGCGAAGTTCACGTGCCACGCGACCTCGCCGTCGGCAGGGGCGGCGTAGGTGAACACGTCGGTGCGGATCTCGACCGCGGTGTCTGTCGCCGCCTCGGTGGGCAGATCGCGCTCCATCCACCGTGTCACGTCCATGGGTCGTTCGTCGAAGTCGGCATCCGCCGTCGCGATCTGGAAGACGTGCCGCTTCTTCGGACTCACGAAGTCGAGCACCTCGTGGCCCAGGAGCTCGGCCTCGGACGTGACCAGGTGTTCGTGGGGCTCCGTCACGATCCGCTCCCTCCCTCCACCAGCACGAAGGCGGCCCAGAAGGCCGGATCGTCCCAGGGCGTCCGCCCCGCGGCGTTGCGCCAGGTGCGCGTGGCGATCCGCGCGTGGCGCAGGGCCTCGGCGCGCGACATGCCCGCCGTGCCCAACCACGCTTCGTAGAAGCTGCGCATGAAGTGTGCGGTCGCACGGTCGGCGACCTTCCACTGACTCACGAGCACGCTGCGGGCTCCCGCACGGAGAAAGGCGAAGGGGAAGCCGAGCAGCCCCTCGGTGGTGGTCGCGCGACCGAGACCGGTCTCGCACGCACTGAGCGTGACGAGTTCGGTGTCGAGGTCCCATTCGTCCAGGATCTCGCGCAGGACGAGCAAGCCGTCGTCGCGTCCGGATCCGCCGCCGCCGTGTCCGGTCAACACGAGCGCGCTGCGCTCCGGGGCCACCGGGTCGATCAGCGCGTGGGTGGCCAGGTGCACGACGTCGAAGCCGACGCCGCGACCGACGGCCCGGCGCAGGCTCGGTTCGTCGGCCTCGGCCCCCGTCAGCACCGACGAGCGGTCGAACCACGCACGTAGCGCCTCCACCTCTTCGCGCGTTCCACGCAGGCGCGGCAGGTGCGGGCGGGCGTCGCCGTTGCCCGCGGCGACACCACGGAGGACCACCTGCCGGTCCTCGCGCAGCACCAGGTCCGGATCGAGCCGGGTGTCGGCCGGCGGGCCGCTGCCGAAGTCGGGATCGGCCACGGCCAGGAGCGACCGCACCGACCGTGTGCGCACGGCCTGCTCCGACGACCGCGCGAGAACCGTGGCCGAGGGCACGACCGCCGTCGTCCAGCGGTCTCCGAACCAGCCTCCGTCGTCAGTGGGCAGGGCGGCCACCGGAACCCCGAGCAGGTCGTCGGTCGGAACCAGGTAGAGATGATCGACGTCGTCGAGGTCGGCGGCGGCGGGCCCGAACCAGCGCGCGAGCACGTCGCGACCCAGCTCGCGGACCGGTGTCGCGTCGTGCGGATCGGCCAGGGCCTCTCGCAGGCGAACCTCGAGCGAGTCCCGCGGAGCCACACCGAGGTCGTGCCAACGCAGACCCTCGCGATCGACCACGAACGAGAACCGATGCATCCGGTGCGCCGAGTCCGGTGTGACGAGCCAACCGATCAGGGCAGTGCGGGGTGGAAGATCACGGGCCAGTGCGTCCGGGGCGACGGGTTCGCCGCCCAGTCCCTCCTCGGCCAGTCGCCCCACGTGCGCTTCCCACGCCGACCACGCACGATGCTCGTCTCCGCGGCGCAGGTAGAGCCCGGCCAGCTGGCCCCAGGGCGAGGTGAAGGCCGTGGCTCGCAGGAGGTCGCGCCCGCCGCGCATCCACACCGCGTCGTAGATCGCGGCCGCGCGTTCGAGCGACGCGATCGCGGTCTCGAGATCGCCTTCGATCGCCCGGCACCGCGCCGCACCGCGCAGGGGCTCGATCCGATCGGCGTGGTCGGGGCCGGAGTTCGCCACCACGACCCGGTCGGCGTCCTGGTACGCAGCATGGGCCGCCTGTACGCGGCCGTTGGCGAGCTTCCAGTCGGCGAAGGTGAGCAACGCCCGCACGCGCCGCGGGTCGTTCGCGCCGCCCGAACGTTCGACGATGTCGAGGGCCTGTTCGAGGACCACCGTGGTGACGATGGAATCACGCCCGTCACGGTAGAGCAAAGCGAGGTTCTGCAGCATGGACGCGACACGCGGGTGCTGGTTGCCGTAGAGCGAACGATAGGTGTCGAGGGCCTCTTCGTGGAGACGCTCGGCTTCGGCGTCGTGTCCCAGTCCCTGGTCGACGAGCGCACGCAGGGCGGTGTGGCGCGCGCGGTGCGGGTGCGCCGGAGGCAACGAATCCAGCTCCACCGCGGCGGTGTCGAGCGAAGCCGCCGCGCCCATCCAGTCGCGCTGTTCGATCTGGACCCGGGCGAGGCCCTCGCGCGCGAGAGCGGTGTCGACCGGTCGGCCCTCCCCGCCGAAGAGTGCGACCGCACGTTCGAGGGCCCGGCGCGCCCCGTGCAGGTCCCGCTGACGGAAGCGCGCGGCTCCGAGGTCGAACCACAGCCGGGGGTCGGTGTCGTGCCCGTTCCCGAGCGCCAGTTCGAATTCCTCGACAGCACGGTCGACGTCGCCCTCGCGGAAGGCTTCCCGCGCCGTGTCCACCCCGATCAGTCCTGCGGCCAGCACCGCGACCAGACCGACCCACCCCGCGTTCACGAGACCTCGCCCTCTACCTTCAGTGTCGTGCGTAACTGCCTCAGGCAACGGTGCATGTGCACGCGCAGCGTCGACGCCGCCCGCCCCGTGCGCGCGGCGATCTGATCGTAGCGTTGTCCCTCGTGGAAATGCCATTGGATGAGGTCGCGGCACAGCGGTCGCAGCGACGCGACCGCCTTCCGCACCGCCTCGAGCGTCCGCTCGCGATGGATCTCGTCGAGGGGGTGTTCGGCCTCGAGCGGAATCGACTCGTGCAGCTCCTGCTGCCAGCGCCGGCGCCGGAAGTGGTCGATGCACCGCGCGGTGGTGATGGTCCGCACGAAGCCGTCGAGGGTCGAGTCGAGGTCGAAGCCGTCGCGGGTGCACGCGGCCCAGAGCTGGGCGATCGACTCCTGGACCAGATCGTCGCGCTCGGCGGGATCCAGCCCGAAGGCACGTCGCGCCACGGTCTCGCGCGCGATGGCCGTCAGCGCGCGGGCGGTTCCTTCGTCACCGGAAAGAAAGAGACGGAGACGATGGCGATCGGCATCGCGGTCGGGGGCGGAAGGCACGGGTTTTTCTCGCGATCCTCATGTGGCGGGAGCCACCTGCGACACAGTAGTCCGACACCCTCCGAGGTTCAAGCCCCGACGTTCTTTCCGCAGTGCGGAACATTCTTCCTCCTGCGTGTAAACACGCAGCCGGTCACTGCGACTTTCCACATGAACGACTCGTTCCCCCACCCTACGATGCGACCCGAACGACGTCCCGTCCCCGAACCCGGTGGAGCCATGGACCACGAAGCGGCCCACGACCGGCTGACCGAACTCGCACTGGGCCATCTCGACGACACCACCGCCCGCAGTGTCGAGGCGCACGTGGCCACCTGCGCCGACTGCCGCGAACAGTTCCGCTTCGTGCAGATCCTCGCCGAGGCCCTGCGCGAGCGCGCCGAGAACGTGCTGGGGACCCATCCCGACGCCGAGGACCTCGCGCGGCTGGCACTCGACGAACCGGGGCTCACGCTCGATCAGCGGGCGCGGGTCGGGGCGCACGTGCGCGCCTGCGCCGTGTGCCGCGATGCACTGGAGATGGCCCGTGGCCGCACCGATCCGGGGTGGTGGCGGCGCACCCGCCGCTCGATGCGTGGCGCGGGTGGGGCTGCCATCGCGGGAGTCATGGTGGGTGCGGCAGCGGTGGCCGCGCTGTGGCTCGCCGTCCCCGGCCCGGCGCCCGTGCCGCTGACCGCACCCACGGTGGTCCTCGACGGCGTGACCCGGACCGCCGACGAACTGCCCGTGCTCGTCCTCGAGGGCGACGACCGCATGGCGATCGTGGTGATCGCCGTCGACCCCTGGAACGTGCGCACCGAGCCCGGCGACTTCGACGTCGAGATCTCGATCGACGACGACTGGAGCCACGCGTCACCGGCTTCGGATCTGTGGAGTGACGCGCTCGAGCGCACGCGGTTGGTCCTTCCGCGCGCGGCGCTGTCGGCCGGGTCGCACACGCTGCGGCTCCGTGCCGCCGACGACGGCTCGCTGATCCACGAGGGCCGCTTCGAGGTGCGCCGGCCCTAGGGCGCCACTCCCGTGTCCTCGATCAGGCGGATCCTCCGGTCGACGACCCCACCCGGCCAGACCTCGGTCCGTCCCGACGGCCACTGCACCTCGATCCGGTCGTAGCCTTCCGCGTCGCCCAGCCCGAAGTGCACACGCCACGGGAGCTCCGAGGCGTTCAGCACCCCGCCCTCTCCGCACCAGCGGACGAAGCGCTGCTCCCCGACGACGACGCTCACCCGTGCCCCGTGGCGCCCGCGCGGTGACTCCAGGTCGACCTGCAGCCACGATCCCGTGCGCGAGACGTTCTCGAAGAAACGGTCGCGGGTGATCGCGTAGGGTGCGCTCTCGGCGTAGTGCAACGTGCGCCCGAAGAGGAGGTCGAGATCGCCGTCGGCGTCGGCGTCGAACCAGACGGCGGCCGGTGAAGCGCCGACCAGATCCGGAACGGCGGCTCCGCGCAGAGCACCGAAGCGCGGGGTGTCGGCATCGGGTTCGAGCTGGCGGAAGAGTTCGGACGGGATCGAACGGGTGGCCGCGGCCCAGCGCGGCTGCAGTCCGTCGAGACGCCCGTCGTGATCGAAGTCGGCGAAGACCATGCCGCCGGTGTACGCGTAGCCGGCGAACAGTCCGGTCCGCTCGTCGGTCCGGTCGAAGCCTCCGTCCGCACGCTGGAGCAACAGCACGTTGCGACCACCGAAGTAGTCGCTCTGCCCCTGGAACAGATCGGCGCGGCCGTCGCCGTCGACGTCGGCGCGGGTGACCCCGTAGAAGGCCGGACCGGCGCGGGGGCCTTCGATCGGACGGACCGACCATTGCCCGGCGTCGTGGTGCACCGCGATCGCCGTTCCCACCCTGTCCCAGTAGGGCGCGCCGTCGATCAGCACGAACTCACGGTGACCATCGCCGTCGACGTCCTGCACGTCGGCGATCAGTCGCTCCTCGTGCGCCTGCAACGAGGGCAGCGGTTCCCGCCGCACCCACTCGAGTTCGAAATGCGGGCCGCGCAGGCACGCGATCCGGACTCCGCGCACGTCGGCGCCCGGAGCGCGGGAGACGAACATCACGTCGAGGTGTCCGTCGCGGTCGGCGTCGAGCACGGCGAAGCCCGCTGCATCCTGCACGGCCTCGAAGGCGTCGGGCGCGAGAACGACCTCCTCGAACCGTCGGGCCACGTCCTGACGCCAGATCAGGATGGATCCCAGCTGTGCATCGCGAGGGCTCCACACCGAATTCACGAGGACGACGAGATCGGCATCGCCGTCGCGGTCGAGGTCCCGCCAGGTGTGGTGGACAATCGACTCGTCCCAGGGCGCGCGGGGGTGTCGCCGCCACCGGCCTCCGCCCTCGTTCCACCACAGCTGGCTCGGCGGGAGACGTTGCCCGTCCAGGGTCCGATCGGTGGAATCCTCCCCGAGGCGCCGGGGCCAGGTGACGGCCCGGGCGAAGAAGAGATCGATCCGGCCGTCGCCGTCGAGGTCGCGGGTGGTGACGCCGCGGATCAACCCCGGCTCGCACCACGGGACGTCGTCGGTGCGGTCGATCCATCGCACGTGGTCCGGCTGGTGCGGGATGGTTCCGACGGCGGTGAGGACCGTGTCGGCGGCCAGCTCCTCGAACAGCGGCACGGCGAAGTCCGGACACCCGAAGGTCGTCTGCGCGTGGCCGGAACCGAGGTGCGAGGCGGCGAGAAATGCCGCCCCGAGGACGATTGCGTGTAAACGCGGAGGCTGCACGTGCGACTCCCTGAATGACGCCGGGTTCTCATGCTGCCCGGCGGCACGTCTCGGGGTCCGGGTGTCGAATCCACTCGTGGTGGCCATGGGAGCCGGCTCACCACGCGAGGGGTCACCCCGGGCCCCGTTCGACGTCCCGCGCGGCCCTTCCGGCTCCAGGACGACGACACACGGTGCGCAACCGCGGGAGACGGACGTCGCCCGCGGTTGCGTGTGCGCACCCTACTCCAGTCGACCACTGCGATCGACCCTCCAGACCGCGATTGACCGGCCGGTCCGGCGCCACCTACTCTGGACCGCCCCTGACCGGAGTTCTGTCACGGTGATCGGTCGTTCCCTCGCCCATTACGAGATCCTGTCGCTGCTCGGCGAAGGGGGCATGGGCACCGTCTACCGTGCCCGCGACACCAGACTCGGCCGCGACGTCGCCCTGAAGGTGCTCGACGATCGCCTCCTGCACAGCGACGAAGCACGCGCCCGCTTCGAGCGCGAAGCGCGGGCGGTGGCCACCCTGTCGCATCCGAACATCCTGGCGATCCACGACTTCGGCGAACACGACGGCGTGGTCTTCGCAGTGACCGAACTCCTCGAGGGCGAATCGCTGCAGCAGCGCCTTCGTCGAGGCCCCCTGCCCCTGCGCACGGCGCTGGACGTGGCGGCGCAGACGGCCGACGGACTGGCCGCCGCCCACGACCGGGGCGTGGTCCACCGCGACCTCAAGCCGGCGAATCTCTTCCTGACCCGCGAAGGGCGGATGAAGATCCTGGACTTCGGGCTGGCCAAGACGACCGTCGATCCGGGTGACGACACGGTGCTCGGCGCGGCCACCCACCAGACCACGCCCGGCACCGTGCTCGGGACCGTCCGGACCATGGCCCCCGAACAGGTGCGCGGCGAGGAGACCGATGCTCGTTCGGACATCTTCTCGTTCGGAACCGTACTGTGGGAGATGCTGTCGGGCGAGGCCGCCTTCGACCGCGGCTCGGCCGCCGACAGCATGAGCGCGATCCTCAACGAGGACCTGCCCGATCTGTCGACCACCGACGACCGCGTGCCCGCCTTCGTCGACCGCATCGTCCAGCGCTGCACCGAGAAGTCGCCGGAACAACGATTCCAGACGGCCCACGACCTGGCCTTCGCACTGCGCAGCGTGAGCGAGGCCTCGACACGCAGCACCCCGACGATCGACACCATCGCGCCGAAGCGCCGCCGCGTGCCCTTCGCCCTGGCGGCGGCCATGCTCGTCCTGGGCGGCGTCCTCGGGGCGGCGGCGGTGCACACCTTCGTCCCACCACCACCCGAGCCGGTGAAGATCCAACCGCTCACGCACTCCGGGCGCGATTCGTCGCCCGCTGCATCGCCCGACGGCCGCACCATCGCCTTCGTCTCGGACCGCGACGGCCGCTCGCGGATCTGGCTGCGGCAGATGAAGGGCGGTGTCGAAGCGCCGCTGACCGAGGGCAACGACTACGATCCGCAGTTCTCGCCAGACGGGACCTCGGTGCTGTTCCTGCGCGCGGAAGGAACCAGCGCCGCGGCGTACCGGATCCCGCTCGTGGGTGGCGCGCCGCGACGGCTGCTCGACGACGTGGTGGCGGTGCGCTGGTCGCCCGACGGCGAGACCCTGGCGGCGCTGCGTCTGGCCGGCGACGCGGCGGCTCCCACCACCATCGTCGAACTGCACGACCCGCGGACGGGCACCGCGCGCGAACTCGCCCGCTTCACCAGCCGCTTCGTCTACGGCCTGCGCTGGTCGCCCGACGGGCAGTGGATCACCGGTTCCTCGGTGAGCGCCGTGCTCAACACCGGCGACAATCGCATCGTGATGATCGATCGCGACACCGGTGAGGTCCGCACGGCATGGTCCAGCCCGCTGCGGTTGTCGTCGGCGGCCTGGACTCCCGACGGCCGCGCGCTCGTGGTGGCGCGCAGCACCAGCCTGCTCGGCGACAACTCCAGCCCGCTGGGCCTGGTGAAGCGGGTCGATCCCTTCTCGAACGAGACCGAATCGCTCTTCTGGATCCAGAGCGTGTACGGAGGCGGCGCCGACTACGTGCGGTTCGAGTTCCTGGGTGACGAACGGCTGATCTTCGACGAGATCCTGTGGCGGGGAAGCCTCGTGCGGGTGCCGATCGACGACGGCGATCCCCTGGCCCGCGGCACCCAGATCACCGGCGGCAACAGCCGCGATCGTCAGCCCGCGTTCTCCCCCGACGGCCGCACCATCGTGTTCTCGAGCAACCGCAGCGGCAACCTCGACCTGTGGACCATCGACACCACGACCGGCGAACTGCGGCAGGTGACCGACGATCGCGCCGACGACTGGGATCCCGCCTTCGACCACGACGGCAGCGAGATCCTGTGGAGCAGTAACCGCGGCGGCCACCTCGAGATCTGGGCCGCGCGCGCCGACGGCGGCGGTGCGCGGCAGATCAGCAGCGACGGCGTCGACGCCGAGAACCCGACGCAGACCCCCGACGGCGAGTGGGTCGTCTACGGAAGCGGCAATCCTGAGCGCAACGGGATCTGGAAGATGCGGACCGATGGCAGCGAGGAGGTGCAGGTCGCGGCCGGCTCGTTGTTCATCCCCGAGGTGTCCCCGACGGGCCGCTACGTGGCCTACATCGGAAACGACGTCGACGAGTCCAAGGCCATGGTCTTCGTGCGCGACCTCGAGACCACCGAACTCGTGTGGAGCGCCGACGCGCCCTTCCGTGGCCTGCAGGACGTGATCTCGGCCGGGCGTCCCCGATGGATGCCCGACGAAAGCGCGGTGCTGTTCGTCAGCTCGGAGAACAGCCAGCACTACGGCATCGTGGCCCAGGACTTCGAGCCCGGGGTCGACACCTCCGACACCCGACGTGTGGTCGTCGGATCGGACGAAGGCATCGACATCGAGTCGTTCGGAGTGGCGCCCGACGGCGCCTCGATCGTGGTCGCGCGCGTGGAACACCACCGCACGCTGAAGGTGGCCGAGGACTTCCGCTGATCGGTCGTCCCCGGCCCGTTCGCCACCGCGGTTCGCTTCCGCCGCGTGCTACCCGGTTCGGTCAGCCCGCGCGACGGCTCCGGCTGCGATTCCGGTTGCGGGGCGGGCGTCCGGAACGCGACCCCCGATTCTTCGGCGCTTGCTTCCTCGTGCCCCGGCGCTCGCCGCGGTCCCGGCTGTCTCCGCGATCCCGGCTGTCGCTCGCCGACGTGTGGCCTTCGAAGCCGTCGACCCGACGTCGCGGAATCGGACTGCCGATCATGCGCTCGGTCGCACGCACCCACGCGGCGTCGTCGCCGGTGACGAAGGTCCAGGCCACACCCTCGTTGTGCGAGCGGCCGGTGCGGCCGATGCGGTGCGTGTAGGCCTCGGGGGTGTTCGGCACGTCGAAGTTGATCACGTGCGACACGCCGCTCACGTCGATACCGCGGGCGACGATGTCGGTGGCCACGAGCACGGTGTACTCGCCGCGGCGGAAACCCTGCATGGCCCGATCGCGCTGGCCCTGCGACATGTTCCCCTGCAGACCGATCGCGCGGTGGCCCGCCTGGCTCAGCTGATGGGCCAGACGCTTCGCCCGGTGCTTGGTCCGCGTGAACACGATGGCCGAACTGCAGTCCCTCGACCCCAGCAGATGATCGAGAAGCGGCCGCTTCTGTCGGTCGCCGACCATGCACAGGGCATGGTCCACCGTCGACACCGGGGCGCGATGAGCGAGTTCGACCACGTGCGGGTCGTCGAGGATCTCGTCGGCCAGGCGCCGGATCTCGGGCGGCATGGTCGCCGAGAACATCAGGTTCTGACGATCGCGCGGCAGCGCGGCCAGGATCTTCCGGATGTCGGGCAGGAAGCCCATGTCGAACATGTGGTCGGCCTCGTCGAGCACCAGGGCCTCGATCCTGTCCAGCCGCACCAGTTTCTGACCCATCAGATCGAGCAGGCGTCCCGGGCAGGCCACGATCACGTCGGGCTTCCGGCGCAGGGCGTCCGCCTGCTTCTTGATGGAGGTCCCGCCGAACACCGTCGCCACGCGCGCCTTCGTGAAGCGAGCGAGGGTCTGGAACTCGGCGGTGATCTGTGTGGCGAGCTCACGCGTGGGTGCCAGCACGAGCACGCTCGGGCCCTCGCCGGGCTCGCTCACGATCCAGTCGAGTAGCGGCAGGGCGAAGGCGGCGGTCTTCCCGGTGCCCGTCTGGGCCAGTCCGAGCACGTCGCGGCCCTCGATGGCCGCGGGCATGGTGTCGTCCTGGATGGGACGCGGGGTGTCGAATCCGGCCGCGCGGATGCCGCGCAGCACGTCGGTGTGCAGCCCGAAGCGGTCGAATCCGCTCGGGCCCTGGGTTCGGTCTTCGGTCATGGATGCTTTCCGGCCATGGCGTACGCGGACGTCGCGCACGGAGGGCCTGCGTTCCGGCCCGTACAACAGCGATGGGCAAGAAATTCGGTGGCGGCGTGGTCCCGGAGGGATGGTGGGACCCCTGTTGTCGCCGCGGGCGAGAGCGCCCGGAATGGATACACGGTAATGGACAAGCGATTCGCGTGCCACATCGGATGTCGCCGGGCGCGCGAAGGCCCCGGATCCGTCCGGACCCGGGGCCTCGATCGAGCAACGTGCCGGGCGGCCGCTACTTCACGAGCATCAACTTCTCGGTGACCGTCCCCGTGTCGGTGACGAGCATCGAGTAGTAGGTGCCCGAACCCACCGTACTCCCGGAACGATCGGTGCCGTTCCAGGTCACGGCGTGGTCGCCGGCCGGCAGCACCTCGTTGCGCAGCACGGTGACCAGGGCTCCGCGGGCGTTGAGGATCCGCAGTTCCACGCGCCCGGCCTGCGGCAGGGCGAAGCGGATCTCCGTGGCCGGGTTGAAGGGATTCGGCGCGACGGCCATCGACAGCGAGCGCGGCGCGACCACGGCGTCGAACTCGGCGTTCATCGAGGCCACCGGCTGCTCCACCGCACCCGACACCGGGCGGGCGGTGACCACCGTGCCGTCGCTGGCGAAGGAGGGCAGCTCGAGGTTCGAGCGCGAGCTCGGCTCGAGCCAGATCTCCGCCGGCGCGTCGTCGCGCACGCCGAGGACGACACGCATGAGCGTGAGTCCCTCCCCGGCCGCCACGCGACGCTCGGCACCGAAGCCGGCCAGGGCATCGGCGCCCTCGCCCAGCGACACCGCGGCGTCGACGAGCGTGCGGTCGTGCACGATCACGTTGTCCGACACGCGCAGGGCGAGGTCGAAGGCGGTCACGCCCTGCTCCACGGCCGCGCCGCGGGCCACGACCCAGGCCGTGGTGCGGGTGCCGGGTTCGAGCGAGGTGCTGGTCTTCGTGCCCTCGGCGTCGAAGTACACGCCGACGTCGGCGGCCGGGACGCCCGGACCGTCGGACGGGACGACCTCGCCACCGTCGGCGACCTCACGCGTGGTGGCCACCGGGCACGTCGACCCGAAGCCGATGGAGAACTCGCCGACGTCCGCCAGATCGACGTTGCCGTTGAACACCAGGTCGGCGGCGAAGTCGTAGGCGCCGGCGAAGGCGATCGCGAACTCGCCCACGTCGACCAGGTCCGCCGCCAGGTCTCCGGTGATGTCGGGACCGTTGACGAAGTACTCGAGTCCGGCCAGGCCGTCCGGGTAGCTGATCGACGTGACCGAAGGATCATCGACGGTCACCTGCATCAGCTCGCCCGTCGCACTGTGCCCACCAGCGAACAGCGCGCTCGAGATCGTGGTGAGACCGTTGACGTCGGTGTCGGCGTCGGCGGTGATCTCCTGCCCGGCGCACTGCGTCCATCCGCCGGCGGCGGCGACCAGGCCGATGTTCTGGGCCGGGAAGCCCGACACCGGCGCGCCGAACTCGTCGATCAGGCGCACCGAGATCGTCGCGTCGACGGCGACCGGGGGATCCCCGATCGTACCGCTCCACGTGAGCGCATTCGACAGCGCACGGCCCGTGCCGTCCGGCCGCGACTGCAGCGCCACCGGACCGTCGGTGAAACCATCGACGATCACCTGGATCTCCTGGGCGGCCTGCACCTCGAGATCGACCGCCACGTTCACGACCGGGTTGGCCGGGTCGTCACTGCTGATCACCAGGTCGCAGGTGTACAGCCCCGGCGCGAGACCGGTCGCGTCGACCGTCACGTTCACCACGCTCGACCCGCCCTGCGGCGTGATTCCGCTCGCCGGCGCGAACGACAGCCACGGGCACGGCGACGGGTCCTCTCCCACCGACCAGTTCAAATCGGCCGCGGGAGCGGCGGCGACGTTCTCGATGGT
>Ga0102937_1000857_pt1 | contig 13801 bp, 13 predicted proteins | sample SalPonR2_B_D1_MG_FD_78213 | JGI IMG/M metagenome (GOLD analysis project Ga0102937, IMG submission 78213) | Salt pond soil microbial communities from South San Francisco under conditions of wetland restoration - Salt Pond MetaG R2_B_D1_MG | ecosystem: Environmental > Aquatic > Marine > Intertidal... | reverse complement strand
CGGCACGACCTGGGGCAACGATGCGACCGCGCTCGCAGAGATCAACGACGCCACCCCCCACCATCGCGCTCGACACGTGATGCGCCACGGGGACACCGTCGCCTTCGCCATCTCCGGACGGGCGCGCACCGTGGGATACGTCCAACGACTGGCCGTGCACCCCGATCACCGCCGGGGCGGCATCGGTCGCCGACTCGTCCACGACGCCCTCTGCTGGATGAGACGCCGAGGAGTCAGCCGTGTGATGGTGAACACCGCTGTCGACAACACCGCCGCGCTGCAGCTGTACGACGGATTCGGATTCCGGCGCAGTGCCGACACCCTGGTGATGCTCGAACTCGACCTGACCTGCGATCCCCGGCCCCACCGCAGTCCTCCGTCGCCGGCGGCGACCTGATGAGGTCCCCGGACCTGTCACGACGTGTCGTCGCCGTCGCCCTGACCGCCACACTGCTGCTCGCGGCCGGTCTCGCGATGGCCGGCCCCTCGGCCACCGCCGACGTCCTCGACGTCCGCCAGGCGACCGGTGACGGCGACCTGCGTCTCGAGCTGCTCGAGCAGGACCTGGCGGTGGAGGCCGACGGCACGATCCGTCTCGTCTACCGCCTGTCCGGCGACCTGGCCGGCACCGCCGATCTGGCACCCACCACGACCACCACCACGACGAGCACCACCACCACCACAGCGGCGGCGCCGCCCGACATCACCGCGCCTGCGGCCGACGGTGACGCATCCGCCACCACGACAGCGACCACGAACGGCACGGGCGCCACCACCTCCGCCACCTCGACGGTTCCCGTGCCGCCACCGGTCCCGCTCACCGTCGAGATCACGAACTACCGGCCTGCGTCCAGCACCGCAGAGCTGCGCGACCTGATCGGCAGCGACGTCCGACGGGACGCGTTCGACGGCAACGAGGTGATCGACGGCGTGGCGCTCACCGACGTTCGCGACATGATCACGTTCGACACCGACGACGCCGGCCGGGCGATCCTCGAACTCACCATCCCGACCGACGTCCGCGAGAGCGTCGGCGAGAAGCTGAAGTTCGAACGGGCCGGTCTCTATCCGCTGCGCGTCGAGCTCGTCGTCGGCGACCCCGGCTCCGCCGACGTGGTCGCCACGGCCGGCACGGTGGTGCAGCGGCTCCCCGACGCCGACGACGTCCCACCCCCGGGATCGGTCGACTCGGCCGACGGCGACGCTGCCGACGGCGGGACGACGCCGTCCGTCTCCACCCGGCTCCCACCACCGATCGACCTGGCGGTGATCGCCGCCATCGAGCCACCCGGCACCGATCCCGCCGCACAGGCGGCTGCGGAGGAGCAGCTCGACGCAGCGATCGAGCTGGCCGGCACCGTCGACGCTCCTCTGACGCTCGAGGTCCCGCCTCCGTTGGTCGCTGCACGCACGGCCACCGATGGTGGCGCAGAACGACTCGCAGCCGCCTTCGCCGACGACGAGTTCGTGGCTCTGCCCGTGGCACCTCTCGACGTGTCCTCGGCCGTGGCCGTCGGCAGGGAGGACGCCTTCGCCCGTCTGCTCAGCGCCGGCGCCGACATGCTCACCGAAGCGGTGCCGACCACGCCCTCGCGACGCGACGTCTGGATCGCCGTCGACCCGTTGAGCGCCGGCGGTGCCCGGGAACTCCGGGAACTCGGCGTCCGTCTCCTCGTGATGTCGTCCGATCTCTACACCGAGACCGTCTCCTCGGTCCTGCCCGCCACCGACCTGTTCGTCGAGGTCTCGCTGCCCGACGGCAGCACCCTCCCGCTCCTCGTGGTCGACGGCCTGGCCGACGAACTCACCACCGATGCAGCCGACGCCGTCCTCACCGACGCCACCCCCACCGAATGGGCGATCGAGACGCTGGCCGTGATGCTGCTCGAACAGGAGATCGACGACGCCGATCGCACGGCGGCGAGCCCACGCGCCGGCACCGCCAGGCGCAGCCGGCTGCTCACCACCCCCGACCTCGGCGCACCGGACCCACGCCTCGTCGGCGTGCTCGAACGGGTCGCTGCCACCACGCCCAGCGTCGACATCACGCCGGCGTCGAGCCTGACCGGCCTCACCGACGTCCAGCTCGACGCCACCGGTGATCCGCTCACCGTGCGCTTTCCCGACCGGGCCGGTCCATCGCTGGCCGACCGGGTCGAGCTGCTCGATGCCACTGCTGCCCGACTCGTCAGCGCCGCATCGATGCTGCCCGAGGACGACCCACGACCAGCCGAGTGGACCAGCGAGCTGGACTCGCTCATCTCCACCGGCTACACCGATGCCGACGTCGAAGCCGCCACGGCCGCGCTGCTCGCCGAAGCCGAACGCCTGACCACCGCCGTCCAGCTCCCCGAGCCGTTCACCTTCACCCTCACGGGGCGGTCCGGAACGATCGAGATCCGGCTCACCAACTTCATCGACGAGCCGCTCGACGTCCTGCTCCGACTGGAGTCGGCGAAGGTCAACTTCCCCGAGGGCGATCAGCTCGTGACGCTGCGACCCGACGGTGAGACCTCGGTGGTGGTTCCCGTCGAAGCCCGATCGAACGGCACGTCGTCGATCAACCTCGCGGTGGCCACACCGCTCGGTGTGCCACTCGACGAGCCCGTCACGCTCACGTCGCGCGTCACCGCGCTCACCGGCCTCGGCCAGGTGCTCACCGGCGGATTCGTGCTCGTGCTGCTCACGTGGTGGTTCGCCCACTGGCGAGCCCGGAGGCGGGAGGACATCGTCGAGGGTCGGGACCGTCACCCCAGCACCGGAGCGGTAGGCTCCGATGCCCTGTGAGTGACCCCACCGACCGCGACGACGACGGCAACGCCGCCGACCACCACACCGCCGAACATGCGGCCGACCGCAGCGCCCGCGTCCGCATCGTCACCGACAGTTCGTGTGATCTCCCCGCCGACGCCGCCGACGAACTGGGCATCACGATCGTGCCGCTCACGATCCGCTTCGGCGACGACGAGTTCGTGGATCGGGAGGAGTTGTCCACGGCCGAGTTCTGGAGCCGCTGCGTCAGCTCCGACACGCTTCCCGAGACCGCCGCACCGGCGCCGGGCCAGTTCGAGCAGGCCTACCGCGACGCAGCCGCCGCGGGGGCGAGCGGCGTCGTGGTGATCTCGTTGTCGTCGGCGCTGTCGGCCACCATGCAGTCCGCCGAACTCGCGGCGCGCACCATCACCGCTGCCGACGACGTCGACCTCGACGTGCGGGTGGTCGACAGCCGCACCATCACCATGGGCCTCGGCACCATCGTGCTCGCCTGCGCCCGCGCCGCCCGCGACGGTGCGTCGATCGGGGAGGTCCAGGCGCTCGCGGAGGATCTCACGTCGCGTACCAGGGTGTTCGGTGCCCTCGACACCCTCGACAACCTGAAGAAGGGCGGCCGCATCGGCAACGCCCGCGCGTTGCTCGCGACCGCCTTGTCGATCAAGCCGATCATCGAGGTCACCGGAGGCGTCGTCGAACAGGGAGGAAAGCAGCGCACCCGCTCGAAGGCGCTCAACTTCCTCGTCGACAAGGTGCGCAGTTTCGGTGACCGGGTCGAGAACCTCGCCGTGCTCCACGCCGACTGCAGCGACGTCGACCTGTTCGTCGAGATGCTCCGACCCCACTACGACGGTGACATCGCCATCGGGGAGATCGGTCCGGTGATCGGCACCCACGGGGGCCGCGGCACGATCGGTGTCGCATTCCAGGTCCGCGACTGACCCAGCGGTCGGCGCCGACCGCTCGATTGCCGAGATCACCGAGAACATCGCCACTAGCGTTCGTCCACAGTCATGTCCGCTGCGGCTCCGCCACCCACCCCGACCGTCATCGCACAGCGGTACGAACTGCAGCGCATGCTCGCGCAAGGCGGCATGGCCGAGGTGTGGCTGGCCATCGACCTCACCCTCGACCGCAAGGTGGCGGTGAAGTGGCTCAAGCCCCACCTGGCGTCCGACCCGGTCGTGGCCGAACGCTTCCGCCGCGAAGCCATCGCCGCCGCCAGCCTCAACCACCCCAACATCGTCGCCGTCCACGACGTGTTCGAGCAGGACGGGCGCCAGGCCGTCGTGATGCAGTTGGTGGAGGGCAAGAGCCTGCGCCAACTGCTCGACACCCAGAAGCGGCTGAGTCCGGAGCTCACCTGTCACATCGGCTCGTGCGTCGCCGCCGCGCTCGACCACGCCCACAACGCCGGCTTCGTCCACCGTGACGTGAAACCCGGCAACATCATGATCACCTCCGACGGGCGGGTGCTGCTCACCGACTTCGGCATCGCCAAGGGCCTGCAGTCGGCGGAGGACGACCTCACGAGCGACAACATCATGATGGGCACGGCCAAGTACCTGTCTCCCGAGCAGGTGCGGGGCAAGAAGCTCGACGGACGCGCCGACCTGTACTCGCTCGGGCTGGTGCTCTACGAGTGTCTCGCGGGGCGCGTGCCGTTCCTCGGCGAGACCGACGCCGACACGGCGCTGGCCCGGCTGCAACGCGACCCGACCGACCTCACCCGTCTGCGGGCCACGCTGCCCACCACTCTCGTCGTCGCCGTCCATCAGCTGCTGTCACGCAACCCGGCGCAGCGGCCGGCCACGGGAGCGGAGCTCGTCACCACCTTGCGCGACGCCGCCCGCGAAGGCCCTCCCGTGATCGACGAGACACCGTACGAGCGCTCCGATGTCGCACCGATCGGCCGCAACCGTCTCCGGCGTGCACCTTCCGATCTCGCCGGGCGCGCCATCGACCGGCGGCGCGCCACCTCGTCGCGCGACGACACCCCGCCACCGGCTCCCGCATCGGCATCGGGCCCCGGTGGAGCGGGCCAGCGCACTGTGATCCCCGGCGAGGTCGGCGCCGTGGTGAGTGGGTCCCATCCGGTCACGCCGGTACCCGCCGGCGACCACACACCGCCGTCGGGTGCCCCGTCGCGAGGGCGCCCCGCCAAGGGGCTCACCCACGGTTGGAAGCCGTCGTTCCTGATGCTCGGGTTGTTGGTACTGATCGGGATGGGTGTCGCAGCCCTGCTGTGGGTCGGCCTCCAGTTCGGTGGCAGCGACACGGTCACGTCCACCACCGCACTCCCCGGCGGTACCGCCGCTGCCGACCAGGACGCGGGCAGCACGGGCGCCGACGCGGGTGACGACGCCGGTGACGGTACCGACGACGTGCTCGCGGGGCCGGCCACCATCGTCACGATCACCGCGTACGACCCCGACGGCGACCTCACCGAGAACGACGCCGACGCCGTGCTGTCCGGCGCCGACGGCAATCCCGACACCAACTGGCGCACCCTGTGCTACTCGGATCGCTTCCTGGGCGGCAAGCGCGGCGTCGGCTTGGTCGTGTCGTTCGACGGACTCGCCCGACAGTCGATCACCGTCGACGTCGGACACGGGCCCTACCAGCTCCAGTTCTTCGCCACCGACGCCGACACCATTCCCGCGACGTTCGACGACTGGGGCGAGCCGCTCGGCCCAACGGCGTTCGCGAACGATCCCGACACGGTGGTGTCACCACTGCCCGCCACCCCTGCACGGCACGTGCTGGTGCTGCTCAACGAACTGGGCAACGACGCCGGATGCACGTCGTCGAACCCCTACCGCGGCGCCCTCGGCGAGATCGCCGTCGCCGGCGCCTGACCGTCACGGAGCGACGGGAGCGCACCGCTCCGACGCGCCGCACCCGGGCCGTCCGCGAGCCCACTGCGACACCGCTGCGTGGTTTACGCTCCCGACATCGGCCGCCAACTCGACGACGCTGCACTGGTCACCGCCGCACAGGGCGGTGACCGCTTCGCGCTCGACCAGCTGCTCCGACGGCACTACGAGCGAGTGCATGCCGTGTGCCGGCGGATCGCCGGCAACAGTCGTGACGCCGACGACGCCTGCCAGGAGGCGATGATCAAGATCGTCCGGAACCTGCCCCGCTTCGACGGGCGTTCGTCGTTCGGCACGTGGGCGTACCGGATCGCCACCAATGCCGCCCTCGACGAGCTGCGCAAGCGGTCCCGTCGTCCCGCCCTGCGACTCGTCGACGACGACGACCCAGCAGGGGCGGCCGTCGACCCGGTGGACCCGCGCGCCGGCCGGCGGATCGACCTCGTCGCCGACCACCTGCTGCTCGACCAGGCCCTCTCGGAGCTGTCGGAGGAACTGCGCACCGCCGTCGTGCTGCGCGACGTCGCCGACCTCGACTACGGGGACATCGCCGATGTGCTCGACATCCCACTCGGCACGGTCAAGTCGCGCATCGCCCGTGGTCGGACGGCCATGGCCAGGGCGCTCGACCTCGACGCCCGCAACGACCCGCGTCACGGTACCGCCGAGGTGGATCCCGGGGCGCTCCCGCACGAAGCCACGACCGACGGGAACCAACCACCCACCGGCGAGCGTCCAACTGATCCGACATGACCGACGATCTCACCCCCGACGCGATCAGCGAGTTGGCCAGCGGCTACCTCGACGGCGAACTCACGGCCGACGAACGCGCCATGGTCGAGCACGACGCCACCCTGCTCGCCGAGGTCGACCGGATCCACCAGGTACGTGCGGTGCTGGGCGACGTCGAGCCACCGCCGATCTCCCTGCGCGAGGAGCACCTGGCAGCCGCACTCGACGCATGGGACCGCCTGCCCGAGTCCGAACGCACGGGCGCCGGACGCGATGGCACTCCACGCCGGCTGTCACGCGACTCCACACCCGCCGACGGAGCAGTCGCTGCCGGCGCGGCGTCGATCACCACCCCGCGTCGGGGCGATCGGCGTCGCTCGTGGTCGACGGCCTGGATGGGTGCCGCAGCAGCGGCGATGCTGGTGGTCGCCGGCGCTGCGGTGGTGATCCAGGGCACCGGCGGGAGCGACGACGACAGCGCCGACGAGGCGGGTGTGCTGGAGTCCGCCGAGAACGACCGTGCGGCATCCGAGCTCTCGGGAGCCGAGGCCGAGTCCTCGGACGGGGAGGCGCAGGACGCCACTGCTGCGCTCGGGGAACTCGCGGACGGTGACCAGTCCGACGCCGCGGAGATCGTGGCCGAGAACCTGCCGGAGAGCAGCCTCGACACGGGCATCGACACCCCGGCACCACCCATCGACGTGCCACTCGAGGAGATCGACGGCACCGAGCAGTTGGCCATCTTCGCCTCCGACGCCGTCGGCGCACCGACCGCCCCCGACACCGGCGCGACCGCCGACGCCACCGAGGAGGGGTCCCTGTTCGACCTCCGACAGTGCGGCACCGTCGACGTCCTGGTGGGCCCGGCGAGCTACCGCGGACAGCCCGTGGTGGTCGGGATCGACACCGGTCGCGACCTGGCCTTCGCCCACGATCTGGTCGACTGCACCGAGGTCGCCCGCGTCCGCCTGCCGTGAGCCGGGCGACCCCCGTGGTCAGGTCCGATGCCAGCAGCTAACCTCGCTCGTCATGGCCGCGAATCCGTTGACCGATCCCAACTGGGCGACCGAGACGACCGACACCGTCGTCCGCCTGGTCGACCAGGTGCGTCACCAGACGACCACGAAGGTCGTCTACACCGCACGCGGGCTGGTGTTCGGGCTCATCGCAGCGATCCTCGGGATGTTCATCGTGGCCGTCCTCCTCGTGGGTCTGATGCGCGGGCTGCAGTCGCTGCTCGAACTCGCGATGAGCTGGGAGCGCGCCGTCTATGCCAGCTACTTCGTGGTGGGCGGCCTGCTCACCATCGTGGGCCTGGTGCTGTTCTCGAAGCGCAACGCCGGCACCGACTGACGGCAACGACCCGCCACTGCCGAACCTGCGCCGCCGTCCCGTACGCTGGGGTCCATCCGCACACTCGGATCGGACCCGCTCCGATCTCGGCGAGCACCACGAGGAGTCCCCCATGTCCGACGTTCGCGACGTCATCATCATCGGATCCGGTCCGGCCGGGCTGACTGCAGCGGTCTACACCGCACGCGCCAACCTCTCGCCACTGCTCATCGAGGGTGAACCGTCGAGCACCAGTGATCAACCGGGCGGTCAGCTGATGCTCACCACGGACGTGGAGAACTTCCCCGGGTTCCCCGACGGGGTGATGGGTCCCGAGTTGATGCAGCGCATGCGTGACCAGGCGGCGCGTTTCGGCACCGAGATCCTCACCGAGAAGGTCACCCGTGTGGACTTCTCCGAGCGCCCCTTCGGTGTGTGGGTGCGCGACACCGAGTACCGGGCCAACGCCGTCATCATCAGCACCGGAGCCCAGTCACTGATGCTCGGGCTCGAAGCCGAGCAGCGCCTGATCGGTCACGGTCTGTCCACGTGCGCCACGTGCGACGGCTTCTTCTTCCGGGGCCAGGAGATCGCCGTGGTGGGCGGTGGCGACTCGGCGCTCGAGGAAGCGACGTTCCTCACCAAGTTCGCCGACAAGGTCACCATCATCCACCGTCGCGAGGAACTGCGGGCATCGAAGATCATGCAGGACCGGGCCTTCGCCAATCCGAAGATCGAGTTCCTCTGGAATTCGCGGGTCACCGAGATCAACGGCGACGATGTGCTCAGCGGCGTCACGGTCGAGAACACGGTCGACGGATCCACCAGCACGCTCGACGTGTCGGGGCTGTTCATCGCCATCGGCCACCGCCCGAACACCGACTTGTTCCGCGGACAACTGGAGATGCACCCCGACACCGGCTACCTCGTCACCCGCCCCGACTCGTCCTACACCGACGTGGACGGGGTGTTCGCCTGCGGAGACGTGCAGGACGACGTGTACCGCCAGGCGGTCACCGCCGCCGGTTCGGGATGTATGGCGGCGATCGACGCGGAGCGCTGGCTGGAGGCCAACGTCCACGCCGCACACGCCACGGCCTGAGGGATCGGGAATGTACGGTGACACTGCGGTGTTCACACTGATGCACGGCACGCCGTCCGGCGTGGCGCGCTCGTCCGTTTGCGAAAGGAACGCCTGACATGGCCGCTGGCATCACCCACTTGTCCACCAACACCTTCGACGAGACCGTCGTCGGGTCCGACACGCCCGTGATCGTCGACTTCTGGGCGGAGTGGTGCGGTCCGTGCAAGCAGATCGCACCGATCCTCGAGGAGATCGCCACCGAGCACGGCGACCACGTCCGCGTGGCCAAACTGAACGTCGACGACAACCCCGATCTGGCGATGAGGTACAACGTCATGAGCATCCCGACGCTGCTCGTGTTCTCCGGCGGCGAGGTCTCCAAGCGCCTGATCGGCGCCAAGAGCAAGGGCGCCCTGCTCCAGGAGCTCGACGAATTCCTGCCCACCGCCCCCTGAACCGTCCCGACGCCGCCGGCTTCCCGCTCACCGAGGGGCAGCGGGGTGAGGCCGTCCGCGATCTCCAGCGCCGGTTGACCGCCGCCGGTCTCCCCGCTGCAGGTGATCGACCCGGCGTGTTCTGCGCTGCCACCACGGCCGCCGTGGTGGCCTTCCAGGAACAGCGTGGGCTCCATCCGAGCGGTGCGTGTGATCGACAGACCTGGTTGGCGCTGGTCGAGGCCGGCTGGAAGCTGGGCGACCGGCTGCTGGTGCTCACGGCCCCGCATCAACGCGGCGACGACGTTGCAGCCCTGCAGCATGCGTTGAACCACCTCGGCTTCGACTGCGGCCGTCCCGATGGCATCCTCGGCGCCGCCACCGCGCGGGCGCTCGCCGACTTCCAACGCAACGCCGGGCTCACTGCGGACGGCATCTGTGGTCCGGGGACGGTGCGCACGCTCGAGCTCGTGAGCCGTCAGAGCGGGAGCGGGCCGGGAGTCGCCTCCGTCCGCGAGAGCGAGATCATGGCCGCGCAGATGTCGCTGCACACCCTGCGCATCGTGGTCGGACAGTTCGGCGGCCTGAGTTCGGTCACGCGCGCCCTGGCTCGAGCGCTGCGCCACGGCGGAGCCACCGTGATGTCCACCGACGAGTACGACGCCGCCGCCCAGGCAGCGGCCGCGAACCGCTTCGGCGCCACGATCTACGTGGGTTTCGAAGCGCGATCGGATGCGTGTTCGATGGTGTCGTACTTCGCGGTACCGACGTTCGAGTCGATCGGTGGCCGCGCGCTTGCCGGCCACACCGTGCGCCACCTGTCACCGGCACTCGACATCGCTCCCCAGCTGTCGGGCATGCGGCTGGCGGTACTCCGCGAGACCCGCATGCCGGCGGTGCTGCTGTCGCTCGGCCCGGTCCGCACCGTGGTGGACGCCACCGACGCCATCACCACCGCCATGGTGGCCGCGATCGACGACTGGGGCACCTCACCGCTCGGGCCGCCCGACGCAGCCTGACCCGTGCTCGGGATCTCCCCACCACCGAGGGTTTGTCCACAGGTATCCCCACAGACTGTGAGTTCGGCTCGACATGACATCGAGGCGACGAACGCGAAGCGTGGGTGACCAGCAGATGAACGCCCGACATCGACCACGCTGCGTGTGCATCAGCCCTGGTCAGGGCCCCGAACCAGCCGTCACCCCCGGCATCCACCTCGGCTGTGGACACCTCACGCGCGACCGGAGGTCGAGGGTGACAATTGTCACTGATGGATGGGGGCGCACTCAGCCGGTCATCTTGCGATAGATCCGCTCGAGGTCCTCGAGGTCCGCGAACTCGATCGTGACCCGCCCCTTGCGGGCGCTCATCTGCACGTTCACGCGGGTGTCGAGATGCTCGGCGAGCAGCCCTTCGAGCTCGAGCAGCCCGGGAGGGCGGAGCTTCGTCGCCGGTGTGAGACCTGCCCCGTCGATCGTGGCGGCGTCGGTCGGTGACGGGTCCGTGCCGGAGGGTTCGGACGATTCGGTGTCCTCCATCGGTCCGCGCACGGCGGTCTCGATCATCCGGACGGTCCAGCCCTCGGCCACCGCCTCACGTGCCAGCGCCTCCTGGCGAGCACGATCCGGGGTTCCGAGCAGGGCCCGTGCGTGGCCGGCGGTGAGTTGCCCGTCGGCGAGGAGATGCTGCACGGTCGGTGGCAGACCGAGCAGTCGGATGCTGTTGGTGATCGCCGAGCGGCTCTTGCCCACACGCGTCGACAGCTGGTCGTGCGTGAGACCGAAGTCCTCCAGGAGCTGCTGATAGGCCGCGGCCTCCTCGAGTGGAGTGAGGTCCTGACGGTGGAGGTTCTCCACGAGCGCCTGCTCGACGGAGCTGGCGTCGTCGGTGGTGCGGATCACGGCCGGGATCGCGGTGAGGCCGACCCGCTGCGCAGCGCGCCATCGCCGTTCGCCGGCGATCAACTCGTATCCGCCGTCGATCGGACGGAGCAGGATCGGCTGCAACACGCCCATCTCGGCGACCGAGGCCGTGAGCTCACTCAGGCTCTCTTCGTCGAAGTGCACGCGCGGCTGGTTCGGATTGGGTGAGATCGAGTCCACGGGGACGTCGGCCAACACAGCGCCACGACCCTCGGTGTCACCGTCGCTGTCGCCGAGCTCGGCGGCGGGGATGATCGAGCTGAGGCCCTTGCCCAACCCGCCGGAGCGGCTAGTGGAGCGAACCATGGTGCACCTCCCGTGCAGCGTCACGGTACGCGATGGCGCCGCGCGACCGGGGATCGAAGGTGGTGATCGGTTGACCGAAGGACGGTGCCTCCGACAATCGTACCGAGCGGGGGATCACGGACCGCAGCACCTTGTCCCCGAAGTGCTCGCGGACCTCGTCGACCACCTGCTGTGAGAGCTTGGTCCGGGCGTCGTACATCACACAGAGGATGGTGCTCATGTCCAGCGACGGATTGAGGTTCCGTTTGACGAGGTCGACATTGCGGAGCAGTTGGCCGAGACCCTCGAGGGCATAGTACTCGCACTGGATCGGCACCATCACCTCGTGTGCAGCAGCCAGGCCGTTCACCGTGAGCAGCCCCAATGACGGCGGACAGTCGATCAACACGTAGTCGTAGTCCGACAGCACGGCCTCGATCGACCGCTTCAGTCGCTGTTCGCGGCTGAACGCAGGGACCAGTTCGATCTCCGCACCTGCGAGGTCGAGTGACGCGGGCGCGACGAAGAGATTGCGCACGTCGGTCGGCTCCACCACGTTCTCGAGCGGCTCCTCGTGCATCAGGACGTGGTACATCGAGTGCTCCAGCCCGCGATTCTCGATGCCGAGCCCGGTGGACGCATTGCCCTGAGGGTCGAGATCGATGATCAGGGTCCGTAGGCCCATGTCGGCGAGGGCGGCCCCCATGTTCACCGTGGTCGTGGTCTTGCCCACGCCGCCTTTCTGGTTGGCCAGAGCGATGATCCGCGGGAGGCGGCGGCGCTCCACGGTCTCCGATCCGACCGGGTCGTCGGATGATGGATCACTCGCAGGCGGTGAGTCGTTCGATGGGGCGTCGGGATCCGACACGCGATCTCCAGTGTGAGGGGGTCCCCAGGGGGCGGAATGAGCACACTCTGCCGTATCCGGCATCACAAGACAAGCATTTGGACAGGTTCGCCGGTTTCACGTGAAACATCGTGTCGATCCATCGAGGCACCGGACCGGGTGCGGCCATGTCCGATGTGCTTCGTCGAGTCGACCGGACGGGCGGTGGTTTCACGTGAAACATCACCACACCTGACGGACGAACCTCACGATCCGGTCCCCGGGACGATCGACCGGGAGGCGACGTACCCCTGCCTCGTCCACGAGTCGAGCATCCCATCGGTCTCCGTCGGGTGGTTCACTGATCACGATCAGTCCGCCCGGCCGGACCAACGATGCACCCAGGGTCAAGGTCGACGACGGGGGACCGAAACCTCGTGCGACCACGGCGTCGACCGGTGCCGACCACGCCGACTCGTCGGATTCGTCGTCGGCTGCCGCCGCGAGATCGACGACGTCGGCACACACCACGCGGACCGAGGCCAGCCAGGCGTACCGGCGGCGCATGCGCTCGAGGAAGTCGGTGCGCTTCTGCCGTCGGTCGATCAGCTGCAGGTGGAGGTCGGGTCGGTCATGAGCGATGACCAGACCGGGAACACCGCCGCCGGCGCCGATGTCCGCCACGGTGCCGTCCACGTCGTCGAGGGCCCGCACGTACATCCGGGCATGCTCGACGACCTCGGGAATCGGCCGGGCCCCCAAGAAACCGAGGCGCTGGGATTCACCCAGCGCCTCGTGCAGTTCGTCGTCTCGCCCCGGTACGGTCATCGCACCAGTATGGGCCACTCGCACCACAGGCGAGCAGCGTGTCGGTCACGGTCGTTCCGGCCGCCCGAACCGATCAGGCAGGTTCGACGATGATGCGTCGGTTCGGGTCGTCGCCCTCCGACCGGCTCGTCACCCCGTCCTCGTCGTTGAGCACGTCGTGCACGACCTTGCGGTCCGCCGAGGTCATCGGTTCGAGCGACCGTGCGGTCCCCGAGCTGCGCACCTGTTCGGCCACGTCCGTGGCGAAGTTGGCCAGCGCCGCCTCACGACGCTCGCGGTATCCCGCCACGTCGATCCGCAGCCGAGTCTCGTGATCGCCGAGGCGCCGCTGGGCCGCCACTCGGGCGAGATCCTGGATCGCGTTCAGCGTCCGACCTCCCGGTCCGACGAGGAGGCCGAGCTCACGGCCGTCGACATTGACCTCGAGTTCGAGGCCATCCATCGTGAGCGTGCTCGTGGCATCGGCGCCGAACGCACCGGTGAGTCCGTCCATGAACGACACGGCGGCGTCACCGACCTCCTGTGGGCTGACGTCGTTGGTCTGCTGGTCATCGCTCATCGGTGTCGTCTCCTGCTGTGTGTGTCGTGAACTCGAACGTGACGGCTTCGGGCGCCGGGCGCCGCCCCGGCTGCCGGCCGGGGCCGTGTCGGCCGGGCGGTCGGCCGTCGATGCCTCCTCCGTCGCATCCGTTGCGGTGACGGCGGGCGTG
>Ga0102937_1000855_pt1 | contig 13808 bp, 6 predicted proteins | sample SalPonR2_B_D1_MG_FD_78213 | JGI IMG/M metagenome (GOLD analysis project Ga0102937, IMG submission 78213) | Salt pond soil microbial communities from South San Francisco under conditions of wetland restoration - Salt Pond MetaG R2_B_D1_MG | ecosystem: Environmental > Aquatic > Marine > Intertidal... | reverse complement strand
TTTCTTATTTATATCCATTCACAGTTGGTTATAAAACATACTCTTTATGTGTAATATACCGTAAAAGAGAAACCAAGCACCCACACTAATCCACATAGAGCCAAGTAATGTTTATGTTAGTAAAAGTCAGTGCCTGACAAACTTTTCATTTTCCACCCACTTTACTGCGTAATAGATAAGTTCCGTAGAATTTTTAAGGTTCAGCTTCTCTTTAATTCTGAACCGGTAGGTTTCTATAGTTTTTATGGCCAGGTGTAACTGCCCTGCGATTTCGGAGCTGCTTTTCCCACGGCCTGTAAGATCAAAAACCTCAAGTTCTCTGTCACTTAGTACATCAATCGGAGATTCAGTTCTGCCCGATTTACCTGTCATGGCATTTTGAAGCAGTTTTTCACTAATCTCTTCACTTACAAATATCCCGCCGTTCAATATTTTCCTTACGGCTTTAAGCAGTATAGCACTGGATTCAAATTTCATTACATACCCCTTAGCTCCGGCTCGCAGCGCCCTCTCGGCATACAGAGATACTTCATGCCGTGAAACCACCAGGCACAGAAAGTCAGGAAACTGAAAAAGAAGGTTTTTCACAAGCTCGATACCGCTCATTCCCGGCAGCGACACATCAACGATTACCAGGTCGGCTTCCAGCTCCTTAAAATTATCCAAAACATCCTCTGCTTTTTCAAACTGTGCTATCACTTCGTACCCGGGCTCAGCTTCCAGTGTACTTGCGAGCCCTTTTCTCATTAGCGGATGATCATCTACAATTACGATCCTTTTTTTAAAACTGTGTGCCATAGCTTTCCTGTTTTAAAGTTTCCAAAAAGGCAAATATTTAAGGTTGAGCAAACTGTTTGAATCTATGCGGTATCATGCATCTGACCATGGTTCTGTTATGCTTAGTCCGGATCAATTCAAGGTTTCCTCCCATCATTCTTGCCCTGTGTTTCATAATCTGTATTCCCTTACCCTCATGATCTTTCGCCGGATTGGAAAAACCGTTGCCATCATCCTGAACCACTACCAGCAGATGGTCTGCATTTTCCGATAGCCGGATATCAATATTTTTTGGATTTCCGTGCTTAACTGCATTATTAATTGCTTCCTGAACGATTCTGTACAGGTGAAGCGCCTTTGAGTGATTTTCTATCTCTGGGTCATTGCGAATATCCAGAGTACAATTTACTCCCGTCATTTTCTCCGTTTTCCTGCAAAGTTCGTCAACAGCCGACTGAAAGCCTTTTTTCTCAATTTCAACCTGCACCATATCCCTGGCAATAGAACGGGCAATTCCGTCTGCTTCGCTGATCATTTCCGCAATCTCTTTCACTTCATCAGCCCCGGGAACAGCGTTGGCATGCAGTTTCCGCGACAGGCTTTCTGCAAGCATTCTGATGCCGGTCAGCATCTGGCCCAGTCCATCGTGAAGGTCTCTTCCGATACGCCGGCGTTCTTCATTGCCAATTTCTATTAACCGGTGTTCCAGTTCCCTGCGTCTGCTTAAATCACGTATAATTCCTGCAAATATCCGGTCACCATTGCACACAATTTCACTGACGGCGAGCTCTATCGGAAAAATAGTCCGGTTCTTTTTTACTCCCTGGGTCTCTATTCCCTTATCGATAATTTTCTTTTCCCCTGTGGCCAGGTAATTGTCTATATATTCATTATGATTAAGTTTATGATGATAAGGCATCAATATTTTCAGATTTTTGCCCAGTATTTCATCATGATCATAGCCAAACATTTTTGAGACCGCTTTATTGGCAGAGAGTATTTCACCATTGCAGTTGGCGGTGATAATTGCATCGGTACTTGTGCTGAATATTGCCTCAGCAATAGCCTGACTGTGATTAAGACGTGTCTCTGTACTCTTAAGCTTGTCGATATTAACAAGCGTGATAACACAGTGCTGCGGGGATCCTTTTCGGCCTTTTATGAGTTTAGCTCTCACTTCAAGCCACACGGATGAGCCTTGTTTATGAACACCGTGCCAGCGGCCGTATACGGGCTGGGAAAGCGAACATTTCCGGAGAAGCTCTCTTAACGGAAGATCACTTTTATCATCAAAAAGTACATTTACAGGCCGGTTAATGATCTCTTGTTTTGAATAACCGAAGATCTCCTCATTTGCGGCATTCCAGAAGAGAATATGCCCCCTTTTGTCGGTCAAAATCACGCCATGGAGTATATTCTCCAGTATACTTTTTGTTTGATCTGTGAAGTAGTCAGGCATGTCACGCTCGTATTTGTAACAATATACAAATTCTAAACATTGGATGAATTACAGGTGTTAATAAATCCATCAACAGTGTATTGAATCCTGCAATTTTTTATATGAAAGCATACCATACCGGAACTTCTTGTCTTAAGAAAAGAGGATCTGTTGGCCGGGACGGCCGAAGTACACTGCAGAGCTCAGGGTTCAGGGGCTCAGGAAAAGTGTGCCGGGGCTGTTTTCGAGTAAATAGTGCGTTGTTGAACCGAATGCAACGCGCTGAACTGCAGATACCGAATGTGCACCCAAGAGAAGCATATCGGGATTTCTCTCAAGCTGAAGATTCAGAATTCGTTCGCCGGTGTTCCCTCTTTCCAGCACTCTCTTGGTAATATAACTGAAGCCGTGCTCAGTAAGATACACCTCGGCCTGTTTCAGTATATTTGATGAACGATCCATCTGTTCGATGGAGTTACCGCCGGCAATCATAACTAATTCAATTTCAACATCTTTTCCATATGGCAGAAGGTGTACAAATCCTTTAAGTGTTCTTGCAGCAGGCCCGCTGCCGTCAAAAGCAACCATCACCCGTTCTACATCCCTGTATTCATCAGTTACGATAATCGCAGGAGCGTTGCCGTGTTTTATCACCCTGGTGAGTGTGCCTGTTTCTTTGTCAGGCTGGTTATAAAAAAAGTGTGAGTCTCTGCCTGCAATGAGTAAATCGTGGTAGTTCATTTCATCGATAATGAGGTCGAATGAAACACCGTGTTTTTTTATATCGCGGTGCCGAACCCCGGCTTTTTCCACTGATGTCTTAAACGAATCAAGCAGCCGGTCGGCAACAACACGGCTTTCCTCGGCCATTTCAGACCATACAACATTCCCTAACATTTCTGTACCATATCCGCCCACAGCTATTGTTGAATCAATATTTGTGGTGTCTACAATGGCCAGGCCTGTTACACTTGCGTCAAACCTTTTTGCAAGCCGGATAGCAAATCTTGTGGCAACGGGCGTATCTCCGTCAGGGTCGAGTGCAACCAATATTCGCTTAATCATTTTTCTAATCCTCCATCACATGTTATTGATGATTTAAAACGCCCCCGGGCCTGCTGCCTGCCCGGATTTTCTTGTAATCGTAAAACGGCTGTTTTGAAAATCAGTAATTTTTCGAAGCGAAACCCGGTTCATCAGGTTTACTATTTCTAACGACATTCCTGAGGCATCAATCTCTTTAATTTCGCTGTTCAGGATTTTAACCTTCTTAGCCAAATCAGACACCAAAGCACTTTTGAGGTTTTCAAGCCATATAATCCCGCCATTTTCCAGAACGGTAAGTGCTCCCAATACGCCATCACTTCCCATGCCAGACAGGAGTATTCCCAATACATTACCTCCGTATACCTGAACGGCGGAACGAAACAATACATCTATTGACGGCCTGCATTTGTGCTCTTTTGGCCCTTTATGCAACACCAGTTGTTTGCGGCCGCCCTCCTTTTTGACTACTGAATGAAAGGCACCCCGTGCGATATAAACAGTTCCGGGAATAAGTGAACATTTGTCTGCCGCCTCTTTTACTTTAAGATGCGACAGCCTGTCAAGATCTGATGCCAGCTCACGGGTGTAAACCCCGGGCATATGCTGCACAACTACAACAGGTACCTGTAACCATCCGGGCAGCGACGGAATAATTTTATAGAGAGACGAAACGCCGCCCAAACAGCCTCCGAATATTATTATTTCGATGCTATCAGGAGTCATCTGCCCCACATTCGGAAAAAACTCCTTTGACACAACCCGATCTCCCCTTTTACCCGATCTGCCGCTCCTGTCTTTCCGACTCAATTCCGATACTGCATTCAGAATGGGAATAACACGTTTATGAAAATGCCTGTCTGCAAATAACATCCCGAAGCTATTTTCAGGTTTTGTAACATAATCTACGGCGCCATATTTCAGACCTTTCAGGGCCACTTTCGCTCCCATCTCATTAAGCTGGGTCAAAAGAACGATGTGCAAATCAGGCCTTGTATCCCTGAGTTGATAAAAAAGATTCATCTCGTCCGAATCCAGGCTATCCACGCCCAGAAACAGAAGGTCTGGCTGGTAAGAATCAATCCTTGAAGCCAGCTCTTTATAGGTAACAGCACCAACTGAGCAACTAACGGTTACCCAATCCTCATTCAGCAGGATGTTCGACAGTATTCGCCGCATCAGTACATTCTGATCGATAATGAATACGTTGAAAGGTTTCAGTTGCTTTTCCACGAGATTTCACACCCTTTATATGTTCCCGGTAAGTTAATGCTTCAATAAAATATTACTATCTATGCAGATATTCGGTAGGCGAGGTTCCTACACGAGGGTAATCGATACCTGTGTTAACTTGTAATGAATTTACTACACTGTGTCTGCACGATCGCGCCGTAAACGGTTACTCAGCGGGCGCAAGCACCAGGTTAAATTCATGTATTGACCCATCTTTTTTGATAGGAATAGTCATTTTTTCATCAACCGATCTCTTCTTTTTACCATTGATTTTTTCATGCAGCACTCCTTTTTCCAGGCCATCAGGATTTTCAACTCTGATCCGGTATATAGTGCCATTATCATCAAGTTTCACTTCGATTTCAAAGTCTTTCCACGCTGAGGCGATAGCCGGCTGCAGGGTGATGGAGTTACCCTCATACCTGAACCCCAGGATCGATTCCAGGGCAACACGATAAAACCAGCCGCCTGATCCGGTATACCAGCTCCAGCCACCCATGCCGGTCAGTGGAGCTTCCCCGTAAACATCAGCCGTTATGACATACGGCTCAACCCTGAATTTCTGAACATCCTGCGGATTTAATGCATGATTCACCGGGTTGATCATATTCAGATATCGAACGGCTTTATCTCCCATTCCTTTTTCCGCCATCGCTTTTATAAGCCAAAGTGCAGCATGGGTATACTGACCGCCGTTCTCCCTCACCCCCGGTATGTACCCCTTAATATATCCGGGATTCTTTTCGGTTGCATCGAACGGTGGAGTGAGAAGACGGATGATGCGATCCTGTTCCGAAACAAGGTGCCGTTCTGCAGACAACAGCGCCGTTTCCGCTTTCGATGCATCAGCTGCACCTGTGATTACCGCCCAGGCCTGAGAAATGGCATCAATCCGGCATTCTGTGTTTTCAGATGATCCGAGGGGTGTGCCATCATCATAAAACGCGCGAAGGTACCACTCCCCATCCCATCCCTCATTATTAAGGCATGATATGAGCTTTTCAGCATCATTGCTATAGCGACCGGCACGCTCGTGTTCACCTCTGTCTTTTGCATACTCTGCAAATCTTTTCAGAATACCGCAGAGGAAGAAACCCAGCCAGACACTTTCTCCTTTTCCACCCTCGCCCACACGATTCATTCCATCATTCCAGTCACCCGCACCAATCAGCGGCAACCCGTGTTCACCAAACGTCATGGAGATCTCAATCGCCCGGCAGCAGTGTTCAAAAACTGAATCGGACTCATCTAATGTGTCCGGGTTAAGGTAAACTTCGTGCTCATAATCCTCCAGTTTACGGGCCTGAATCCAGGTTACATCTTCATCAAATATTGAATAGTCGCCGGTTGAACGGATGTAAAAATCGGTCACATAGGCTAGCCAGAGCCGGTCATCTGATATTTTGGACCGGATACCCCGCCCGCTTGGGGGATGCCACCAGTGGAGTACGTCGCCCTCTTTGAACTGTTTGCCGGCATGCAGCAAAATCTGGTTCCGTGTGATACCCGGATCAACGTATAGTGCGGCGGCTGAATCCTGAAGCTGGTCCCTGAACCCATATGCCCCGCCCGCCTGGTAATAAGCTGTTCTGGCCCACATTCTGCAAGAGAGATTCTGGTACATCAGCCATCCATTCATCAGCAGGTTCAGTGATCTGTCTGGTGTGCTGATGCTAACTTTGCCCAGCCTTGACTTCCAGGTCTGTTGAACATTCTCGAGAGATTTCCGGGCTGTTTCCGGGTTTCCGTATGTCTGGATAATTGCTCTTACTGCTGACTCCGACTCCGCTTCTCCCTCCATAAAATGGAAGTCACGGCTTTCACCCGGCTGCAGAGAAAATTGCACCCGGAATGCTGCACATGGGTCAACCCAGTACTCTGATTTTCCATCAAGCGGATCTGGGGAAGCAACCGCTTTTGGCGATATCAACGACCGGTTACGGCCGATAAATGCCTGCCTGTTGGTTGTGAAGCTCAGTTCATCAGATTGATGAACTCCTCCGGCTGATGAAAAAGCCACCCGTCCCGCGAATTCGTTATTATAGTAATTCCGTGCCAATATTGTAGCCCCGTCATCCAGAATATCCTGTATTACTGTTCGGCTGGCCCGGTTTCTGTCTATTCCCAGAACCCGTTCTGTATATCTGAAAACTGACAAAAACCGCTGCTTCTCCCCGCTGTTCGTAATCCTGAGTATAGAAATTTTCACAGGGTCGGTTTTGTCCACAAACTGAACCAATTCCTGCTCAAGGCTATCAGACGAATGCTCATAACGGGTAAATCCAAATCCATGGATTATCTTATACATGGCCTTGCCCGGAGCAGGTCCCGGGGCAGGTGACCAGAACTGGTTTCTCTCTTCATCCCGGATATAAAAAGCTTCAGAATGGGGATCGGTAACGGGATCGTTTGACCATCCTGTAAGTTTATTTTCCCGGCTGTTTACAGTCCAGGTATAGCCTGTACCTTTTTCAGTGGCAATAAAACCAATTGTCGGATTGGATATGACGTTGATCCATGGTGCAGGCGGAAACTCCGGCATGCCCGTATCCTGATTGTATTTTAACAAGATGTGGTATTCATCCCCTGCTTCTGAAAACCCACCAAATCCATTGAAAAACCGGAGTTTGTCTGATGAATCATCAGGCCAGCTGTCACCCTTTGTTCTCTGATCTTCCGGCAGCGCTCTCTTTTCACGATTAACATATGAGCTCCATGACCCGGTCTCATGTTCACGCTTCATTTTTCTGAAATCAGGCAGGTGGTTTTTAAAAACCACGTGCGCAACAGCCAGAATAAGGGTCAGATCTTCCGCCGGCATTCTATCCGACCGATGAACAAAAACGCCCGCCCGTTTCTGGAGCAGATCCCGTTCTGATGAGGTATTTATCGCCTGAATGATGGCTTCCTGTATCTCATCAATATAGCCCGGTGCATGGTCATTTATAATCAGCAGTTCAGTTTCCACGCCTTTTCTGCGCCAGAATCCATGTGCCTTTAACAGTGTTTCAACATTCTTGATCTGGGCTGCATCCTGAATCCTGTATACAACAATCGGAAAGTCGCCTGAAATGCCGTAGGCCCAGAGATCATGCTGTTTTCCCCGCGATTCCCTGAGTGTTCGCCGATCTGCTCTTAAAGCGATATCGGAATATATAACATAGGAGGCGAGCTTTTGAAAACTATGGGCTTCTTTTGATGTCACACCCAAATGGCTGAGTTCCACGGAACTGAAAACTTCTGCCAGGTCAAATGCCCGCCCAGCCGCATGCAGATTATCGTATACATCTGCGAGCAGAACCGCCTCCTCCCTCGATTCCGCATAGCCAAGGCCGAAAATCAGATCCTTTTTCTCGCCGGGCCCGAGTCTTATTGACTTGTGCAGGCTCACGATTGGATCAGATATATTGCCAAGTGATCCGGAGAGCCGGCTTCCCTTATCCATCGCCGCCGGGTGACTTAATGTCCGCCCGCGTCCGATAAAAACGGACCGGTCCGTTTCGAACTGAAGCGGTTCGGTCAGGTTCTCCTTACTGTCGCCTGCTATCGTGTGCACCATCCACATTGCTTTTTCCTCTTCACTTCTCGGCCTTCGCTTAACAAGGATTGAATGGTGTTCGGCAAGATAGTCGGTCTGTATAAAAAGCTTCGAAAAGGCCGGATGGGAATTATGACTTTCCAGCGTGTTTAAAACTACTTCAGCGTAGCTGGTAACCTCAAGGGTACGCTCCTCGCGGGAATAGTTGGTCAGGGTGAGCTTTCTTAGTTCGATCGGATCATCGGGTGATATCGTGACCGTTGTGGTAGCTTCGATCCAGTTATCGACGCGTGAAGTTACTATTTTGCCATCGTGAAACCAGGTATCGTACCGGTCGGGCTTTCTCTTTACGGGTTGATGAGTTGTTGACCAGAATTCCCCGCTCTCCGTATCCCTGATGTAGAAAAACATACCGAGAGGATCAAGAACCGGATCAGCATCCCAGCCGGAGAGCGTAACGCCCTTAATCCGTGATGAACCGGTACCGGCATGCGTCATAAAGAGTGAGTAATCTCCATTAGACAGCAGGTGAAGCCTTGGGGGTGAGATATCAAGTTCATCAATGCCGGCGTGCTCTACAATACGTTCCTGGGCCTTTTGCTCGCCGGGTTCCAGCTCCACTTCGATCGGGTGTGGCTCTTTGATCGGCACACCTCTTGGCACTTTTTCCTGAAGAATAAGCTCACAGCCTTTTATGCGCGGATCGCTGTGAAAGACATTCCGGATTTCATGGTCATTCAAAACATTCTCTATCGCCAGCAAGGTCATGCCGTGATGATGGACCATATATGTTTTCACCCATTTGTACGCCTCATCTTTCCCCATATGGCCGGGCGTGAAATCAACCGCATCATAAAAACCATAGCGCCCGAATCCTCCAAGATTTTCAAGTCTTTTCAAATTCTTTAATGAAGAGGCTGCATCCACCATCAGAGAAAGCATGGAAGCGTAGGGAGCCACAACATAATCTTCTGCGAGTCCGCGGCGGAGTCCCAGCCCCGGAGCCCCGAATGCCCGGTACTGATAGTGCATGTCAATATTTAAAAAGTAGTAGGCACTCTCTGAAAATCCCCATGGGCGGTCTCGTTTACTGCCATACTCTTTCTGCCATCGGACCACGTTTTCATCGGTGTGATTCAGCAGCGTCTCGGGGTATGTCTTCAGAAACAGAAGCGGCATCAGATACTCGAACATCGTTCCGCCCCAGGACAGGAGAATCTCATTTTGGCTCAGACTGGTAAGGCGTCTGCTCAGTCTGAACCAGTGCTCTGCCGGAATATCCCCTTTGGCAATCGCGATGTAAGAGGCTATTCGTGCTTCACTGGCGAGCAGATCGTATGTACCATTATCCAGCTGCGATTTTTCCACGTTATACCCGATACTGAACAGGCCTCGTTTTTCCAGGTAGAGTACAGAAAAATCCAATTCGTCTATAAACCGGTCACAGGCGTCTGTTATCTCATCAGCCAGGCGCTTCCATTTATTTAAAAACCCGGCTGTACGGGAGTTGACACCGGTTCTTTTTTTAAATTTTATAAGTTCGTCGGGTGATAAATTCTTTACATCCGCAAATGCAGGATCACAAAACATCTTCACTTCAGAGATTACCTGCTCAATGTGCCGAAGTGGACGCTCCTGCCAAAACAGAAGATCCTGCATAACCGAATCACTCAGTTTACTGCCAAGCGGCAGAAGGTCAATGGCAGCCAGGCTGGCCGCCTCCTCTTTCAAACTTTTCAATAATTTAAGATCGTCTTCCGGTGAATCTCCATGGTTTGTTTTAAGCAATCCGAGGATCGATTCAGAAAGCATATGTACACGATCTTTAAAATTTTGTGGCAAAACGTCCTCGTCCCATGCTTCGTACAGCACGTCACGCACCGTAAGAGTAGTATCACACAGCCCCTGCCAGGCCTGTTGATTAATCCCTTTTTCACACATGGTTTTCTGCACCGACTGCCGAATCGAAATAAGTCCGGCAGCAAGATTTCCGGAATCAACTGCTGAGATATATTTCGGGTACAGAACCTCGCCCAGGCGTGTTTCGTACCAGTTATAGAAATGGCCCCGGTACCGATCGAGTTGTTGCAATGTTTTCAGCGTGTTATTTACTCTCTCCAGCAGTTCCCCCAGCGTAATATACCCTCGGTTATACGCCACCTGTGTTGATACCAGGGCCAGGCCGATATTGGTGGGCGATGTTCTTGCAGCTACCGGCAAACTGGGGTGTTCCTGGTAGTTGTCTGGCGGGAGCCAGTTCTGCTCTTCATTTACAAAGCGTTCGAAATAGAACCATGTGCGGCGGGCGTATTTGCGAAGCTCTGTCTTATCTTTTTCAGAGAGCTTATAATCAATATCCTTAAGAGGCCTGCTGATCATCCACATCCAGAATGGTGCACCTGTCCATGCAATTGAAAATGGTACGACGATCCAGAGATAGTGCGGAGCGTACATAATTGCGGCAATAAAAATTGAGATTCCAAGCAACACCGGGATGATCTGGCTTCGTATATATGCTCCCGGGGAGTTCGGGCTGCTCGATTCTGTTTGTGAAGCCGTCGTCCATTCAAGCAGTGAATTTCCGGATATTTTTAAACGGTACAGCGTGCGAATAACGGCATCAAGCTGTACAACCGCCTGGTGCGGAAGGATGATAACCACGCAAACAGCCTGCAGGGAGTTCATCTTGAGGTTGGCCCTGACCTTTTCAGCATAGAGCTTCCATTTTACCCGCGCAGGACGGTTCAGAATATCGCTGTACAGACTTATGTAGATGGGGAAAGCTAAGATACCAAAAGCGGCGGCCGTCCAGATCCAGGCGGTACCCGGCAGCAAAAACCACCCGGCAATAAAGAAAATCGTGAGGAAGAGCGGACTCAGCGACCGGCGCAGGTTATCAAAAATCTTCCATTTCGACAGCAGGTTTATGGTATTTTTCTTTTTACCGTTTTTAAGCGGCACACGTTTAAAAAGCCATGCAGCGATCTGCCAGTCGCCCCGGATCCATCTGTGGTTGCGCTTTGTAAAACTGGCGTAGTTTGTGGGGTAGTCGTCAAACAGTTCAATATCTGTGGCAAGGCCGGCCCTGAGATAGGTACTTTCGATAAGGTCGTGCGACAGAATCCTGTTTTCGGGAAAACGGTCGTCGAGTACCGAATGGAATGCCTGCACATCGTAGATTCCCTTTCCAGTAAAAATTGCTTCGCCGGCAAGATCCTGGTAGATATCAGACACCGCGGTTGAATAGGGATCCAGGCCTACATTACCGGAAAAGATCCTTGAAAACCACGTTTTACGGGAACATTCGGGGGGAATGGATATTCGTGGCTGAATTATTCCATACCCCTTTGTGATCCGTTTCTTGTCTGGATTATACCGGGCACTGTTCAGCGGGTGTGCAATCGTCCGCACCAGGTTTCTTGCGCTGTCGGGCGGCAGTTTGGTGTCCGAATCAAGGGTAATAACATATTTAACGGCCTGCATACGGACCGATTCTAAAAAGTTTCCGCTGATGTGAGTATAGGTTGTTTCAGCTTCGGTATCACAAAGCAGCCGGTTGAACTCCTCGAGTTTCCCTCGTTTACGCTCCCAGCCCATCCACACGCCTTCCTTCTCGTTCCGGCATCTTTCGCGATGCAGGAAAAAGAATTTATCGCCATATCGTGATCTGTATTTCTTATTCAGATCGCTGACAGATTTATATGCGGCCTCGATTATTGCCCTGTCTGATGCTATTTCTTTCTCACCGGCGTCAGTAAAATCAGATAACAGGGCAAACTGAAACGCCGGGTCGGGGTTGGCCAGCGAGCGCACCTCCAGATTTTCGACCTGCCGGCGCACATTCTCAACGGAGGTAAACATTGTGGGAACAACCACAACTGTTCTGGATTCATCCGGAACGCCATCCTTGTAATCCATTTTTGGCAACATCCGGGGTGGCAGCAGAAATGCAAAAAAACGGTTCACCGCTGACACGGAGAGATCGAGTGCCGGAAAAAGAGACACGGCAAGTACCAGGGTCGCAATGAGTGTTGAATTACTCATCGAGCCGGTCACAGCCCATAGAACAGTCATCAAAACAATTGTAGAGACAATCACAGCCATCACGTACCACGCGGTGTTCTCTTCCAACACCCGATTCAGCCTCTCCCGAAAAGGCAGCCTGTACCCCAGTTTTTTATCAAGTTCAGAGTATCCGTCTCCGATCAAAAAATAACCCACATGCCGGCGAATAGTTGGTGCATCTCCAAGAAGAACTTCCCCTTCGGCCTCGTAGCTGTCTGCTTTCTCGGCCATCTCGAGCACCTGCCCGGCTACCTCTGTTTCGCTGTGACTGGATCTGCGGCTTACCCTTTCAATAACCCGTCGGTATGAATCACGCGTCTGAAAATCCATTTCAGAATATATTGATGCCGGATCGAGCCGGAGGATTTTCTCTACAAGTGAATTGTGTTCAACAAAGTCTTTCCAATCTGTTTCAGCTGTTTTCCGAAGTGAGTGAACAGCATTTTGTATGCTTACCTGCAGCCTCGACTGTATCTGTGCTTCAATTTTCATCGCCTCTTCGAGCGTCATATCATGACGCCGAAATCTGAATCTCAGCCATCTTTTTTGTTCATCCAGTAAGCGGCCGGAGCTTTGGAGCTGCTTATAAATTTCCACAAGGTGCAGCAGCTCATTATTTCCATCTCTTTTATTCAGCCACTTTGAAATTTCACTCGAAAACATTCGGCTCTTCATTAATACTTTCATCAAGGCGCCCCAAAAAATTACTCACATTATCCCTTACACGTTTACGCGCAAGAATTCTTGAGGCTTTCTGGGACAGTTTTTCGATGAGAATAAAACGAACCATGATTGGAATTGCCCAAAGCTCTCCCAGCATAAGCGGCCTTTTCTCCTGGTATTTCTGGACATACCGGCCAAATGCATCCAGGTCTACGACATTATCACCATAATTCAACAGGTTCAGAACGAGCTCATACACTTTCGGAAGACCCCGGTATTCACCATTTTTAAATAGCGGGATGCTTTTTTGATACTCCTTTGGAAAATCCTCACCAGCCTGAACAATCTGTTCCTGAATGATATAGAAGTTATCGATAATCCATTCTGCTGCCGGCGGGATCTCTTTATTGGACTTGGCAAGCTTTGACAATTCCCTGTATGACTCTTCAAGTACCTTTCTGCACTCATTTAAAACAGGTTTCACCGGCTTGTAGTCGGTTCCTCTTTCCAGGGCTGCGTGGTTTTCAGCAAGCCCGGCAGCACTCTCCTTCAAAAACCCGGTATTAAATGAAACCGCTGAGTTATCCCCCATGTGAAATCAAACCTGATTGTTATAAGAACCATTAGTTTAATATCCCTATCACCGGCATTAACCGGTTAATGATATCTCGACATCAAATGAAGGGAAAACCTTACAGCTGAAAAGAGGAATGGTTTTGGCCGCATTACATCAATACGCATATTAGTATTACGGGCAGTCGTATCAGAAATTAACTGCTTATACCGTGCATCTCGTCACTGCAAGTGCAGACCTGATTCCCTCTTTGACGCTATTTTTTACCGAACACCCAGCTGCGGTTTACGTTGCAAGTCTGTCCTGTTTCAGTCACTTTAAGCCGGAACTATCGATAACTTTGTCAGAGCTCACCAACCAACTGAGCCCTGTGATTCTTCACCTTTTTAGTTCTACCTGAAACCATTTGGGCCGGTGCGTGAAATTTCCGGATGATTGTTTTTCTGAGAGAAACACACCTTTGTCTCATATAGATT
>Ga0102937_1000847_pt1 | contig 13845 bp, 10 predicted proteins | sample SalPonR2_B_D1_MG_FD_78213 | JGI IMG/M metagenome (GOLD analysis project Ga0102937, IMG submission 78213) | Salt pond soil microbial communities from South San Francisco under conditions of wetland restoration - Salt Pond MetaG R2_B_D1_MG | ecosystem: Environmental > Aquatic > Marine > Intertidal... | reverse complement strand
GCAGAAAGCAGGGCAAGATCTATGTTACCGAGGTCCATCGAGAGATCCCAGTCAGGGCTTCGTCCGCGGGTCCATACATTTATGGAAGCACTCCGGCCAAGCTGGGCAACTTTATCTTCCACGTACAGCTGAACGCCCATTTTATTCATCCTAGCCTCATTTATCAGAGAGTGTATGTCAGCGTCAAACGTTTTTTCAAACGGGAGCCTTAGAAAGAGAATGTTCGGGTTGAAAAACGTCCCCTGTAGCGTTTGCATCGAATTGAGTGCTGCATCCCTGAAGTTTTCTGAATCTACGACAGACCACCGGGTGTAAACATTCTCCTGGCTGAACGACATTGCCAGATTCATCAGCGAGTCCCGAAATTCACTATTGTCGTCTTCTACTCCTGTAATACCAACCAGTTTTATTGAGCCACGCGGATAAACAAGATTTCTTATGAGGCTGAAACTCCCCCTCAACTCACGCGAACTCCGTACCGGCACCAGCAGGTTAGCTTTCCAGGCTCTCTCGTTATTCTCTGGCAGCAGAGACACTTTCTTGGCCGCCCACTCTGCTAATGAGATGAATAAGCCGCTTCTCATGTCTCCATAAGGAACGTTCAGCTCCCTGTTTGTCAGGTAGAAATACATGGCCAGAACCATCCCCAGGGCGATGAGCCCGAATGTAGGATTGATAATAAACATGGTGAAAAGGCATCCAAGGGTTCCGAAAATCGGTACAAATTTAGGGACCGTAAAGGTGGGCCTGAAGCTGATCATATTCATTCGCTGCTCGATATACACCACAAGGTTGATCATCGTGTATGTGATCAGGAAAAACATGGTGATGAGAGGTGCAATAGCATTCAAATCCCGGACCATCAGGGTAATTATCACAATTAAGCCTGTGAGCATAATTGCGTTGCGTGGTTCTCCGGATTTTGAGACTTTTGAGAATGTTTTACCGCCGGGGAAAATCCTGTGCTCACCCAGTGCGAGTAAAATCCGGGGCGCCCCGACTATAGATGCAAGTGCCGAAGAAAAGGTAGCGCCGAGTAAACCGGCCAGAACGGCAGGCCCCCAGAGTGAATAATCGATCATCACGTTATAGTTGGATACCAGCTCGTCAACAGGTGCAACCCTTGCAATCCAGTATCCGCTTGCAAGGTAAATAACAAAACATATGACAATGGCAGAAATGGTGCCGAGTGGTATACTCTTCTTCGGATTTTTAAGCTCCCCGGACATATTTGCACCGGCCATAATTCCCGTTGCTGCCGGGAAGAAAACCGCAAATACAACCCAGAAGCTTACGCCCCGGAACCCATCTTCGGGAGCACCGGGGAATTCACCCCACCACTGAACATCGTGAACCATAGCCCCTGTAAACACACTGCCTGCAATAGAAATCAGAGCTAGAATTATAACTCCCAGTATGATATACTGAATTTTAAATGCCAGGCCTGCGCTTAAAAATGCTATCAAAAAAAGAGTTCCAAAAACTATGAGATCCACGGCGATAGCGTAATGATCAGGAAATATGTAGAGCCAGCCCTCTCTGAATCCAAAAATATACATTGTTATGGCAAATGTCTGTGCAAGATAAAGCGGCACTCCCACACTGCCACCAACCTCAAGACCAAGCGACTGCGAGATGATTGAATAGGCACCGCCGGCTTTAATGCGAATATTTGTTGTAATACAAGACATGGAGAGCGCCGTAAATGTAACAATTACAAACGCAACAGTGATTATAATCCAACCGCCAAGCAGGCCGGCATTGCCAATAACCCAACCCTGCCTGAGAAAAAGAATAACACCGAGAATAGTAAGCAGGGTAGGTACGAAAACACCACCAAATGTTCCGTATTTACTCTTAACGGTAGATTCTCTCTCGTCTACCTGTGTCTGCAACGTATCGTCCTTACCTCGATCTGCCATAGTAGTAAGATTGATTTAATAAGTCGATGAGTGACCGAACAGCTTGATTCAGAATACACATTTTTTATAAAAAATGAGTGCATTTCAGTTTTCTGTTCATTTGGATTTTTTAAAGGGGAAGACGTCTAATTTTGCAGCTTGCATTTTTTATAACTCAGATTTGATATTTAAATGAAGGATTTTCTCGCGATCTATTCCAGGAAGATGGTTCATTTTCCCGTTTGCGTTTTTTATGTGAGGCAGTTGGGACAGGGGCATCCATCAGCCGGCCCTAAAAGGATACCTGATGGGCAGCATCTGCCGATTGGCATGTATGTGATATCGCCTCCGAAATAATGGGATCTTTTGCTTTAAATGAATACGTAAATAAAAATATTTGCCAATATCGGGTAGGTCGATATGAAGGAGGTGTATGGTTCGTTAAAAGTTTACTAAAACGTATATTACCTTTAAAGAAAAAAGGAACACCTGCAGAAGAGATACTTATGAGTTATAAATGGACTATTACCGGTATCATGCTGACCACTATTTTTGTTATGATGGCAGCTCTTACACATGCTCAGGTACCGGTTCTCATTCATAATGAAGAATTTCGCGGTGATGCAGTCATTGCCATCGATTCACTCTATAACCGGAATGCTGAAGCATCCGGGGAAATTATGCAGGAGTGGCAAACCCGATATCCGGAACACCCGATCTGGGAAATGTGGGATGCTATGGAGCTTTGGTGGGTGGTACTGGAAGATTTGTACGATCATTCCAACGATGACAGGCTGATGGAAGCGTTACAGCGCAGTGATTACGCTGCCGGTCAGCTCTTGAACAGGCAGCCTAGTCACCCCGATGCACTGATCATAAGAGCGCTTGCAAACGGCTATATTGGCAGGCACTATTCAAACCGCGACAGCTGGCTTTCGAGCGTAAATGTGGCCCGCAAAGCCTACAGTACCTATCAAACGCTGATGGAAGTGGAGCCGGACTTTCCCGATAATGAATTTGTTCAGGGGATGATTGCCTACTATGCGGAGTATATTCCTGAAGAGTATCCCGTGGTTCGTGCCGTATCCTGGTTTTTCCCTGACGGAGATAAGCAGGAAGGGCTCAGGAAAATTCGTTTAGCATCTGATGAAGGCGTTTTTTCAAGGCCTGAGGCGACCTATTTTATGGGTAACATTCTATTGAATTATGAGAATGAGGTTGATGAGGCGCTGCAATATTTTCAAGAGCTCGTCAACAAATATCCCGATAACGGGTACTACAGAAGGCTGATGGTTCGAACTCTCTCGAGTCAGAACAGAAATGAAGAGGTACTCGCTGAGGTTGACCGTGTAATGGAAAGATGGCAGGGAAAACAGGAAGCGAGTAAAAGACTTATACAGGAAGAACTGATGTTCTGGAAGGGCAGGTCTTACTACAGGTTAAATAATTTTGATGCTGCACTGCAGGCATTTGATGATGCTATAAGTAACGGACAAATGCTCCCGAACCGATCCGAGAGATTGTATCACTGCGTTGCTAATTACTACGCCGGCCTTGCATCCGAAGCCCTTGGCAATACTGAAGATGCCAAGTCTTACTACACGGCGGCTGTCGATCAGGATGTGGAGGCAGACTTTATCGCGAAGGCCAGAGAACGTTTAAGAGCACTTTAGCGCCAACTGTATATAAAAATAGTGCGTCAGGAAGAGGTTTTGAATGTAAACTCGGCGATCTCTTCGGAACTGGTATCGCCGGCCGGATACGTTTTTTCTGTAAAATGGACTTTGCCTGATTTATCAATAGTCAGGAGTGTGGAGCAACGGGTGCCATATCCCTCAGTTTTAATAAAAATAGGTGATACCGCCTTTTCCATTTCGGGTGAGAGCCCGGTGGAAGGCAGCGACTCCTCAGGATAGGTGTCTGAATCTTTCAAAAACCTGAAGATCCGGTCCCTGTTTATCCGGTTTGGGCTGATCGCTTTTTTAAATTCAGATTTTGCCTTTTCAACCTTCGGCCACGGGGTATCAAGAAAAGCGTTGCTGATTCCATGTATTCCCGGGCTTACAGTGTGCATTTCGCCACTGACATTACTCACATAATAAAGCTGTTCTGAACTGCCTGCCAGAAGATTAAATCCGGCATAGTGTTTAGATTCCCTGATAAGCTGGCTGAGTTTTTCTTTGTGGGATTTTTTGCGAGTCAGAAACCCGGGGATAATTTCACCCCGCGAGCGGTCTCCTTCTAATGGATTGTCAAGGTCCCTGAAATTTGTAATCGCTCCGAATTCTCCTTTTTCTGATACACCAAGCCAGGTGCCGCCCGCTCGCAGATCTTTTCCGGCAAGAATAGTGGGTTCTGTATCCCAGAAATGAGCTTTTTGTGCTTCCCGTGCGTAAAATTCATCTCGGTTTCCCGCAAAAATAACCGGGTATTCAGAGTGGAAGTTGAATGCAAAAACTATCAGGCACATAGATGAAATTTAAACTGTGAATAGTATCTGTTTAACGGTAAATTGTTGACAATTTAATCCAGAAAAAAATGAGATCGTAACAAAAACCTGTTTTTATCGAAATAGGGTATGCTATAACCGATTTGAATTTTTTTGTGCTGCTTTGAAAAAAAGTTTTTCTTCAAGACGTCGAATTTAACCTAACTCATTCCATTCATGTTCGGAACGGATACGGCTAAGCGGGACCTGATGCTCATTGCATTTGGATTACTCGCTGCCGCCTTTTTTTACTGGTATTATCCTGTTCTGCATCCGCTGAGCATGGGAGACAATTCCCTCGGCATACCGGCCGCAACAGGTAGCATGGATTCTGCACTGAATACCCTTGGCTATAGCTACGAAGGGGGTGCACCTACAACGTATCGTGTCAACACCGGTATACTGGATTTTGTTCAAACCGAGATGACAGGCCTTCAAACAGAAGGGTACAAAGGAGGTGGAGCGATCAGAAAACTACTCCCTTCGTTTTACTGGCATTCTCAGAGACGCGTGCTGAGGTCAGAAACAATTCTCGATGACCCGGACACTGATGAATCTGAATGGTTTGTGGAACTTCATCTGTCGGAAAATGGAGAGCTGCTTGCATTCAGAAATCCATCAAACCTATTTCCAAAAAAACCTTTTGAGGCAGTTTATTTTGAAGAGTACAAACCGTCTCTGCTTACTGAAATTCAGCAGCTGCCGGCAGACTCCCTGTTAAATCATGAATTACAGTTCAGGTTAACTGTTGCTCAGAACCGTAATCAAAACGTAATAATTGAGGGTGACCCCGTTTATTTTGGTCCGGAAGACGCCATTCAGATGGGGCGCTATCATCTGGAAAAATCGGGCTGGCCGTCGGAATACTTTACAGCTCTTGATCCAGAACCGCAGATGATTCGGGGTGTGGAGTCTGCACGGGTTGTGTTCAGGGGGGAGTTACCTGAAATGTCACCGGTAACCATGGAAGTAACGCTGGACCTGATGCCGACAGGAACTCTGCTTGGGATGGATTACCAGGTTGAGGGCGAGGCAGCTGTACTCAACCAATCTGATTTAAACGTAAGATTTGGTGTAACGGTCATTACCATTTTCCTTCTTGCTGTATGGATAATCATACTTTTCTTTATCCGGATAAGACTTCGACTGATTGACATTAAACTATCGGTATTAATTGCTGTACTTGCCGGTTTTGCATCGCCATTAATTTTTCTGATGCGGCAGGTAAATGATTTTCTATACTTTTATCCCGGTGATTTTTCCACCGAAGAGATATTTGGAATATTTCTCTCACTTGGGTTTACTGCGGCACTGAGCTCAATAGTATTTTTTATCACCACGGCCATAGGAGATTCACTGACGCGGGAAAAATGGATTGAAAAACTAAAAACATTCGACCTGGTTCGGCTCGCCTTGTTCTACAACCGGCCGGTTGGGCTATTGCTCATACGGTCGGTGGCATATGCATACATCCTGACGGCTATAACCACGCTTGTGGTGTATCTGATGCCTGAAAGCTATATTTCTGTTTCTGAAATCTTCAGATCTGATGCCACCATACTTCCCTCTCTCGAAGTTATTATTTCGAGCTCAATATTTTATCTGCTTATTGTTCAGGTTGTGCTGATGATTGCTGTGGGGCAGTTAAGCGGGCGCACAAAGCGTCCTGTATGGATCATTTTACTCAGCGCAGGATTGTTCATCATGCTGAATTATTCTCCTGTTGGTTTCGGACCGTGGGCAACAGATCTGACTGTTGTTGGCGTACTTGGAATGGCAGCCGGATTGATATACCTGAAGGAAGACCTGCTCACTGTGTTTTTATCACTCACTGTGTTTGGTATTCATATGATGAGCGCTTCGGGCTGGGTGATGGAATCATCACCGGATGTTTCAATTTTTTACGTGAGCCTGATTTTGACATTTGGACTTGTACTTCTTGGCGTCTTTGGATTTTACAATGGCGAACCTGTGGAAGAACTTCCTGAATATGTGCCGGAATACATCAACGAATTAAAGAGGGATGAACGCATAAAACAGGAGCTGCAGATTGCCCGCGCTGTGCAGCAGTCGTTTCTGCCGGGTAAAATGCCAAATGGTCACGGGTTTGAGATAGCCGCTGTCTGTACGCCGGCTCTTGAAACGGGTGGCGATTATTACGATTTCATAGAAATGGATGACGACAAACTTGCTGTAACGATAGGTGACGTAAGCGGAAAGGGAATAGAAGCTGCGTTTTATATGACCTTTACAAAAGGCGTTCTACACGCTCTCAGTGATGATATTGATTCAACCTCTGAGATGCTGACCCGCATCAACAATTTGTTTCTCAAGAATGCTAAGAAAGGAACGTTCATTTCACTAATTTTTGGGATAATAGACTTTAAGGACAGTACGTTTCGCTTTTCAAGGGGCGGCCATAATCCGCTGCTTCTTTTTTGCGCCGCTACCGGCAAGGTTAAAGAGTACAGACCCTCGGGGATGGGCCTGGGTATGGCCAGCGAAGATCTCTTCAGGGAGAACATTAATGAGTTATCTGTTACGTTGAACAAAGGTGATATTCTTGTGTTGTTTACTGATGGAGTAGTTGAAGCCACCAATTCACGCGGGAGCTTTTACGGCGATGCACGTTTGAAAAGTATTTTGAAACGATCGTCCCGGCTCTCAGCCGATAAGATCATAAAAGCTCTTTCAGTTGACCTAATGAAATTTGGGGAAGGGTCGGAACCTCACGACGACATGACCGCAGTGGTGATAAAGAAGACGTGATTTTACTGATAACAATAGTATCTTATTGACATGAAACTAATCAACATAATATGTATGGCACTGGCAATGGTTTTGCTGGCCACAACCATAAGCACAGCTCAAAGCCTGAATCCTACCGATCTTGATAAAGCATTAGAATCTGCCAAAGAGAGCGGGAAGAAAGTTTTGATTGATGTATACGCTGAATGGTGCCCCTACTGCGCGAAGATGCATTCCGAAGTCTATACGGAAACAGACGTTATTACAGCCGTAAACGAACATTTCTATCTCGTAAAGATTAATATTGAATCTCAGAACGAGGTTAATTATCTGGGCAACAGAATGACTGAGAGTGATTTTGCGAAAATGCTCAAAAGTTCCAGCCTTCCCACTACTTTCTTCATGAACAGTGACGGCGAGCTCCTTGGAATGCAGCCGGGCCTGCTGCCTGCTGATGTGTTTGAAGATCTTCTTACTTTTGTAGGCACCGACTCATTCGAGTCACTGTCTTTCGAAGAGTACAGAAACCGCGATTAATTAACCATCGCAAATATTTCTAGTGAGTTATGAGCAGAAGTCAGTCAGTTGAAGACTATTTAAAAGCCATTTATAAACTCGAAGCCACACTTGATGGAAAAGGTGTGCCAACATCAAAACTGGCAAAAGAGATGGAGGTGTCTAATGCCTCAGTTACGAATATGGTTAAACGCCTTTCGGATCTGGGTATGGTAACATATGAATCTTATTACGGGGCCAAACTTACCGAAACGGGCCGTAAGATTGCCCTGGAGATGATTCGCCATCACCGGCTTCTTGAACTTTACCTTGCAGAAATGCTCGGATACTCGTGGGACCAGGTTCATGACGAAGCTGAAAAACTGGAGCACCACATTTCAGAACAGTTTGAGGACAAAATCTCTGAACTCCTCAACGACCCTAAATTTGACCCTCACGGAGATCCCATTCCAACGAAAGAGGGACTGATGCCGGAACTCGGCCTGGAGGCACTCTCCGGACTGCATGAAAACAAACCATACAAAGTGAGGCGGGTTAAGAACCAAACACCGGAACTTTTGCGATATCTTGATGATTACGGGCTCATTCCCGGCGCTGAAGTGATCATCAAGAAAAAAGAGCCCTTTGATGGGCCGCTCGAGCTAAGTGTTGATGGAAAAAGTGTAACGCTTGGCTATAAGATTGCGGCTGATATTCTTGTAACATCAGCGGATCAAACACATACTGAGTAGTCTAAAGCCTCAATAAAACTATCTCAAAACCAGCCTATACCCGGATTGCTATGCTGTATGGTCCAGCGGATTGGGATAAATAAAAGAGTAATCCAGTTCATTCTTAAGCTTTTCGTTACTAATAATCCGGTTTATAGACTCAGAAGACGAATTGAAAGAGGGCGGTTCAACGCCAAAATGGTCGGCAGCTGACTGGTAGAGTGTTTTCCTGGGAGGATGACCATCTGAAACGGCATTAAAGACTCCTTTGACAGATTCCAGCTTTAATACTTTTCTGACTATATGAATACAGTCGTCCTGGTGGATGAGGTTGACAGGTTTAAGAGGAGAGGGGAGATTCTTTTTTCCGGCAAGGTAGCGTACAGGATGCCGGTTATAGCCGTACAATCCGCCAAACCTCAGTACTACGGTGTCAAATTCGCTGTGGCCCAGTAAAATGTTCTCAGCTTTGAGAACTGCAGTGCCGGATGGCCGGGCTGTGTCAGATAGCTCTGTATCACTTTCACTGTAAATTCCTTCATTTGACGGATAGACTGAGGTGGAACTTGCAAAAATCACTTTTTCAATCCTTCTGTCCTGATCGGTGTGTAAAATCCGTTCGCAAATTTTTTTAACTTTTTCAGGATAGGAATCACTGACATTCGGTTCTCCGCGTCCGGGCGGGATGTTTAAAAAAAGGACATTACTCTCCCAAAATGGACTATTCGACTGTGAATCTAGTGTTTCAGGAACAGATAAAAGAAAAGGCTCAATCCCGTTTTTTTCCAGAATCTCAAATTTCGATTCGGACGTAGTGGATCCCTTGATTCTATAATTATGACGCAACAGAGATTGTGCAAGAGGAAATCCCAGCCATCCACAACCCAAAATTGAAATTATCATGTAGAGCATTATTTAAGTGGGACAAAATGTATAAACTAAATCAGGCAATTGAAAATGGTGTGAATCCTTTGTGGAAATGGTTTATTTGGAGGTTTTTAATGTAGCTGATGTCTGTTCAGACAAAATACATATCGCTGCCTGTTGTAAATATATTTTTGAAAAATTGCCTTAGGAGGCTTATTTCCGGGTTAAATTGGATGATGTCACTTCATATAATCTTCTTTGGGGTTTTATAGATTCTGTTCACGAATGATATACCGACATGATGAACAGTTGATATAGATGGCAGAAAAAAAAACGGCAGTTGTGGGTGCGGGAATTACAGGTCTTTCGGCGGCATGGCAGGCCAGCCAGCTTGGTGCAGACGTCGATCTTTTTGATAGTAAAAAGAGATCCGGTGGTGTTATAAATACAGAAAATGAAGATGGCTGGCGATATGAACTTGGACCAAATACACTTCTACTGAAAGATCCCGAAATTGAAGCACTGATAGATAATCTGGGCCTCAAGTCCAGCATGGAAATAGCTAACAGCGAGTCGTCTAAAAGATTTATTGTGAAAGACGGTGAGCTTCAGGCTCTGCCTCAGTCTTTAAAAGGTTTTCTTAAGACCCCGCTCTTTTCAAACAAGGCAAAAGCCCGGCTTCTGAGGGAGCCTTTTGTCAGACCAACAGGAACCGACGCCTCGATTGCAGATTTTTTTGAAAACCGTTTTGGAAAAGAGATTCTTGATTATGCCGTGAACCCATTTATTGCCGGAATTCACGCAGGAAAACCGGAAGACTTGTCGGTTAAATATGCGTTTCCGGCGCTTCATGACTTAGAACAAACTTCCGGGTCAGTTATATTGGGCGGCATTCGAAATATGTTCAAAAAAACAGGTCAGAAAAAAATAAAACGTCGCCTTATATCTTTTAAAACCGGTTTACATGAACTTCCTGTAAAAATGAGCTCTGAACTCTCGAACATATATCCGGAGCACACCCTGCAGCGAACAGAGAAACTCGATGATGGCTGGTACATCTACACAAACCAGGGGCAGTATGGTCCATATAAAGATGTGGTGATTACAATTCCGCTTCATAAGTGGGATGAAAATATGTTGCCCGTTCCAAATGCCGGTCTGAAGAAAATTCGACATGTTGCATATCCGCCGCTATCGATGATGGTTTTGGGATATAAAAAAGAGGATATCGGTCATCCGCTCGATGGATTCGGGTTTCTGGTTCCTGAAGTCGAGAATCGCAACATACTTGGCGCTCTGTTTACATCAACCCTTTTTAAAAACAGGGCGCCTGAGGGCCACCACCTGCTCACTGTATTTGCAGGCGGTGCCCGACAGCCCGATATTGCCAGGATGGATAGCGAAAAGCTGCTGAAGCTTGTTGAAGACGACTTGAAGGATCTTATCGGGTTAAAGGGAAATCCTGTCTTTAAAGACCATATTTACTGGCCAAATTCAATTCCTCAGTACGATAAAGGCTACGGTGAGATCTATTCCATTCTGGAACAGATTGAAAGAGACAATCCCGGACTTCATCTCGCCGGCAACTTCCGGGATGGAATTTCAGTGCCTGACTGTATTAAAAGTGGCCTGAAGCTGGGACGAAAGCTGGCAGAGCCTGACTTAGTAAGTACGTGAGGAAAAGAGTTCAAGTACATTTTGCAGTACATTCTGTCCAAGTTTTGTGAGGCGTTCACCCCGGCCAAGTGCAAGAAAACGAAGCAGCAGACGCAAGTCGTTTAGCAGCATCGGAGGGTTGGTAACAAGGGTTTCATTTTCTATGACGAAATCCCAGTCAATACCGGTATTGAATTCCACACCTTCTTTTTCCATGCACTCTTTGTAAATATTTGCAATCAGGCCGTATCCAATTGTCGATGGATGAAGCCCGTCCAGGCTGAAGATGCCGCCGCGGTCCAGTTTGGCACTGTCGTCCCTCAGGCGAATATAATCGGTTGAAATGCGGAGATTACCGTTCTCATTAACCAGGTATGATGTATCCGGGTTTCGTTTTAGCGCCTCAATAAATTCACCGGGGAAAGGCCTGACCTTTTCAGCTCCAAGGCGTCTGCGAGCAGCAGCAGACACGTATCGTCCAACCGGAACCACATGAAACCCAAACTCCTCAGATAGTTCATAAATTAATTTGTTGTACTGATCTACATGCTGATCAAGCGTGATGGCCTCTTCCTTGGTAAGGTGGGCATGTTTGTCTGGGTTAAAATCTTCATCCCAAATCCAGAAGCGGGAATAATAGTCGAAATAGCCGGTTCTTGGCTTGGATTTGTCGCTGTTTACACCTCGAATTGCCGGCGGAATAGTTACATAAGGTATAGTTGGAACAAACACCCGTTTTGCACCGACCTTTGCCAATTTCTGATATAATATCCTTGTTTCATCCTCGAAATGTTCCGGCCGGAACACTGTACAGGTTCGTTCGTGGTGTGAGGCGTTGAGATCGTGCTCTTCAGAATATTTTATGTTGAGATTTGTAACGGCTCCCACAATATTATTATGGCCAAGACATGAGATTAGGTTCTCTATACCACCGTTTTTCTGAAGTACATGTATATTGTCGATCATCGAGTGATTGTTAAAAGCCTCCGTATGTGACGGATTTAACACAAGTTGTGCAGTAATGAAAAGGGCGTCATCAGGCAGTACGCTGAATACGGTGTAACGAGGTCTGTTGCTTTCGATTTGTTCCTTGCAATAGGCTGCATTCATCAGCCAGGAATCACTGACAGAGGTCCCCCATATACCCTGATTGTGGTACGGCATATCCCGGTCAACGGCCAGCGATTTTTTATTGCCTTCCCAGTATTCCTTTATACGCCGAAGAGTTTTGTATAGATGTGCACCTGCCTTGAGATATTCATTCCAGGTGATTTCTTCCCCAAACTCATCTGCCATTCCCCGCACAAGCATTTCTATGTTAATGGGAATTCCGGTTTGTGCTGTGAACAGCGGTGTTTCAAACGCGGTGTCTTTACCGAGCGATCTGGCAATAATTGCGGGAAAACTCAGATCTGTGCGGTAAATACCCCCATTTTTGAATCCCTGGGACATACTGTCACCGATCGCCACCAGCCGATGTTTATAAAAAGTCCGTCTGCTAAACACGAGATGATTTCATTATCTTTAAGTCAACGTATCACTAATGTACAGTCAATTTAATAATAAAACAGATGTCAGAACCGGAAAACGACCTCCAGAAATTTCGCCGGCAGCGGGAGGAGATGAACGAGAAGATTCTTGATCTGAATCACCTTGGAATAAAGCGATTTTTTAACCTCGATTCCAACACATATAAGGATGGAGCTTTACCGTCACAAACAAAAGAACTGCTTGGGCTGGTGGCATCAACAGTACTTCGATGTAATGACTGTATTGACTATCACCTGGAGCAGTGTGCCAAAACAGGATCATCGAAAGAGGAGATTATTGAGTCTCTCAATGTTGCGCTTGTTGTGGGCGGCAGCATAGTGATTCCACACCTGAGGCACGCTATTCAAACGCTTGAATTGCTGGAAGTAGAAGGGACGCTTTAAATGAGAATAATTACTGCAGCTGCTGTAATTATCGTATGTCTGTTGCTTCCATTGCGGGGCTATGGTCAGGCAGCACCGGGAGATAATGCCCGTGGAGTTAACTATTCATTTTATCCCATTTTAGGATACTCCTCAGACATCGGGTTTTTTGGGGGTGGACTGTTTCAGCGTATTGATTATGCTGATGGTAAACGCCCGTTTTTTACCAATACTCTTGCAGATCTCACAGGCTCAACAAATGGCCATTGGGCGGGTTCGGTTGAATACGAACGGACACGAACCTTTGGCAGGCCATTGAGATCGCGAAGTGTTTTAACTGCCGAGCGAAACCCGATCAGCAATTATTTTGGAATTGGAAACCAAACAGAATTTTCAAGCACCGGGTTTGATGAAGGCCTGTTCTATCTACTTCAGCGACGTTTGCTGACCCGGTTTGAGTTGAGAAAACCGCTGCGCACGGTTAATCGTCAAAAAACGCTTGAAGGAGTGCTGCGCATCAAACTTTCATATACTGAAAATGAAGACCGAGGGGCCGATACGCGATTTGTATTATCACCGCCGCCCGGGGCTGATGGTGGCTGGGTTAATACGTTAGGTGCCGGACTTATTTATGATCTCAGAAATAGCGAGTTTGATCCAAGATCAGGATTCAGGGCTGAAGCAGGGGCAGACTTTTCACCCGTGGCTGCGGGAAACAACTATGGGTTTTCCTCCTATTTTGCTGAGTTCACATCATATGTCTCTGTTCTTGAGCACACGGTTATTGCCCAGCGGCTGGCAACTGAATATACTTACGGGTCGGTTCCATATTTTGAACTGCCGGCACTGGGTAATAAAAACGGGTTGCGTGGCTATGCAATGAACCGGTTTCTGGGGAGCAGTTCCGTTATTTATATGGCAGAATTACGAAGCTGGATATTTCGCTTTTTTGATGATCAAATAAAACTTGGCGGGCACATGTTTTTTGATACCGGCCGTGTTTTTTCAGAGGCTGATTCCGCTGAGTTATTTAACAACTGGAAACG
>Ga0102937_1000834_pt1 | contig 13985 bp, 11 predicted proteins | sample SalPonR2_B_D1_MG_FD_78213 | JGI IMG/M metagenome (GOLD analysis project Ga0102937, IMG submission 78213) | Salt pond soil microbial communities from South San Francisco under conditions of wetland restoration - Salt Pond MetaG R2_B_D1_MG | ecosystem: Environmental > Aquatic > Marine > Intertidal... | reverse complement strand
CCGTGTCAGTAGCTGTTCCAAAACACGCTACAAGCACGTCCCTGTGCGCTTGTTTCGGGCCATCCTTGGCCCTCTACAGTTTTGGAACAGCTACTGACACGGCCCTCGCAAACATCGTGCGATCCTCCCGTCGCTAACCGCAAAACTTGTTCGTTCACGGTCGGCATTACCGAGGGTTCCGGGCGGGTATCTGGCAGGGCTTTCCGAAAACGTGGAGCGCCAGGGATGGCGCGACCGAGCCCTACATGGACGTATTCACGGGCGTGTTTTGGGAGGCTGATCCCGCCATGCGACCTTCACCAAAGTCTAGCTAATAACCAAATGGCATGCGATAGATAAAAAACATGAATTGAGGTTATCCGGTCGCAGGCGGTAAGATGGCCCTAACAAACGTAAGAACCAGAAACCCCCAGAGAGTGAGAGAGAACCATGGCGGGCAAGACCTTATACGACAAATTGTGGGACGATCATCTCGTCAAGCAGCGGGACGATGGCTCCGCTCTGATATACATCGATCGACACCTACTCCATGAAGTGACTTCGCCCCAGGCATTTGAAGGCCTGCGTCTTGCCGAGCGCAGGCCGTGGCGGATTGATGCCAATATTGCGACGCCAGACCACAACGTACCGACCACCGACCGTGCTCGGGGCGTTGAAGGTATCGTGGACCCGGTGTCCCGGATCCAGGTGGAAACCCTCGACAAGAACTGCGACGAGTTTGGAATCCTTGAGTTCAAGATCAAGGACCAGCGCCAGGGCATTGTTCACGTGATCGGGCCGGAGCAGGGCGCCACTTTGCCGGGTATGAGCATAGTGTGCGGTGATTCCCATACCTCCACTCACGGAGCGTTTGGCTGTCTTGCTCACGGTATTGGCACCAGTGAGGTTGAACACGTACTGGCTACCCAGTGCCTGGTTCAGCAGAAGATGAAAAACATGCTGGTGAAGGTGAATGGCAAGCTTGGGCCAGGGGTAACGGGCAAGGATGTTGTTCTGGCCATTATCAGCAAGATTGGTACGGCCGGTGGAACCGGTCATGCCATCGAGTTTGGTGGTGAGGCCATTCGGGGATTGAGCATGGAAGCCCGGATGACCATCTGCAACATGTCGATCGAGGCCGGTGCCCGGGTGGGTATGGTCGCGGTTGACGACACCACGATTGACTACGTCCGTGGCCGTCCGTTTGCCCCGAAGGGCGAGCAGTGGGATGCGGCTGTGGAGTACTGGCGCAGTCTGCACAGTGACGACGACGCGGTATTCGACAAGGTCGTTGAGCTTGAAGGCGCAGACATCCAGCCACAGGTGAGCTGGGGTACCTCTCCGGAAATGGTAGTCGGGATCGAAGGGAATGTTCCGGATCCTGATCAGGAATCGGATCCCATCAAGCGCGAGGGCATTGTTCGCGCTCTGAAGTATATGGGCTTGCAGCCGAACACGGCGATTACCGATATCAAGTTGGACCGGGTGTTTATTGGCTCCTGCACCAACAGCCGGATTGAGGATCTGCGTGAGGCCGCTGCCGTAGTGAAAGGGCGTAAGGTGTCGCCGATTCTTAAGCAGGCGATGGTAGTGCCGGGTTCCGGGCTGGTAAAAGTTCAGGCGGAGCAGGAAGGTCTGGACAAGATCTTTATCGAAGCCGGCCTGGAATGGCGTGATCCGGGTTGCTCCATGTGTCTGGCCATGAACGCCGACAAGTTGGGGCAGGGTGAGCATTGTGCCTCCACCTCAAACCGGAACTTCGAAGGACGTCAGGGCTTTGGTGGGCGTACCCACCTGGTAAGTCCGGCTATGGCGGCCGCCGCAGCGGTAACAGGCCATTTCGTTGATGTCCGTCAGCTGCTGAACTGATCCACAGGAGAGAACCATGCGCGCATTTACGCAACACCAGGGCGTTGTCGCCCCCATGGACCGTTCCAACGTGGATACGGACATGATTATTCCCAAGCAGTTTCTGAAGTCCATCAAGCGCACCGGCTTCGGCCCGAACCTGTTTGATGAACTGCGTTATATGGATGAAGGCAAGCCGGACCAGGATTGCTCCACCCGACCGATTAATCCGGATTTTGTCCTGAATCAGGATCGGTACAAGGACGCCAGTGTACTGTTGGCGCGGCGTAATTTTGGCTGCGGTTCGAGTCGGGAACATGCGCCCTGGGCGCTTGAGGATTTCGGATTCCGGGCGATCATCGCCCCGAGTTTTGCCGATATTTTCTATAACAATTGCTTTAAGAATGGCCTGTTACCCATTGTTCTCCCTGAGGAAGTGGTTGACCAACTGTTCAGGGAAGTCGAGCAGAGCGAGGGCTATCAGCTGGCAGTGGATCTGGAAGCCAGAACCGTGACTACACCAGCTGGAGAAACCTTCACGTTCGAAGTGGACGATTTCCGCCGTCATTGTCTGCTGAACGGCCTGGACGATATCGGGGTCACTCTGGAAGATGCGGAGTTGATCAGGTCCTACGAAGAAAGCCGTCGGAAAACCGCGCCCTGGTTGTTTGGTGCGGGCAGATGATTTGTGTGTCGGATTACGCTTGCGCTAATCCGACCTACCTGTCATCCCGCAGGAATATCCGGAAATGTAGGTCGGATTAGCCAAAGGCGTAATCCGACACAAAGCCCGTAGGTCGGATTAGCGCCAGCGTAATCCGACACAAAGGAATGGAATTAAGGAAACAACATGCCCAGAACAATCCTGATGCTTCCCGGCGACGGTATCGGTCCGGAAATCGTCGCTGAAGCGGAAAAAGTACTTCGCAAGATCAATGATCAGTTCAATCTCGACCTGAGTTTTGAGTCTGGCCTGGTGGGCGGAGCAGCGATTGATGACGCAGACACGCCGCTCCCGGATGAAACCCTCGAGAAGGCGACCAAAGCCGACGCTATACTGCTGGGCGCCGTTGGCGGTCCTCAATGGGACAGCCTGCCCATGGCCAAACGTCCGGAGAAAGGGCTGTTGGGGCTGCGCTCCAACCTCGAACTGTTCGCCAACCTGCGGCCGGCAATTCTTTACCCGCAACTGGCCTCCGCCTCGTCCCTGAAGCCGGAGGTCGTCTCCGGTCTGGATATCATGATTGTGCGTGAGCTGACCGGCGGTATTTATTTTGGCCAGCCCCGGGGCGTGCGCGAGCTCGAGAGCGGTGAACGCCAGGGTTACAACACTTACGCCTACACCGAATCGGAAATTCGTCGTATTGGTCGGGTTGCGTTCGAGGCAGCGCAGCAGAGGGGTAAAAAGCTATGCTCCGTGGACAAGGCCAATGTGCTGGAAGTGACTGTCTTGTGGCGGGAAGTGATGAACGATCTGCGCCGGGAATATCCGGATGTAGAGTTGTCCCACATGTATGTGGATAACGCTGCCATGCAGCTGGTTCGGGCACCCAAGCAATTCGACGTGATTGTGACTGGAAACATGTTTGGTGATATTCTCTCCGACGAAGCGGCTATGCTCACCGGCTCCATTGGCATGTTGCCATCGGCGTCGCTGAACTCGGAAAAGCAGGGCATGTACGAGCCCTGTCACGGGTCTGCGCCGGATATTGCCGGGCAGGGTATTGCCAATCCGCTGGCCACCATCCTCAGCGCCGCCATGATGCTGCGGTACAGTCTGAATGAGGAAAAAGCCGCTGAAGCTATTGAAGCGGCGGTCAGCAAGGTTCTGGATCAGGGGCTGCGAACTGCAGACATCATGTCTGAGGGCGCGAAGAAGGTCTCCACCCGGGAAATGGGGGAGGCAGTTCTGGCGGCGCTGTAAAAGATAGCCCCGAGCCAGCGTATTTGAGACCCGACGGTAACGGGATGCAGTTACCGCGGGATCATCCATCCTGTCCCTGCCAGCGATAAAGGTAGCGGGCGGGCATAAAACGAGGTCTAAAGATCGCACATGAAGCGAGTTGGACTTGTAGGTTGGCGTGGCATGGTGGGCTCGGTCCTCATGCAGCGCATGCGTGAAGAAAACGATTTTGCCGATATCGAACCGGTCTTTTTCACCACGTCCCAGGCTGGCAAACCGGCACCGGATGTGGGTAAAGACGGTGTTCCGCCTCTGCAGGACGCGTTTGACGTCGAGATTCTGAAAACCCTGGACGTGATTGTTACCTGTCAGGGTGGCGATTACACCGGTGCGGTTTATCAGAAGCTCCGTGACGCGGGCTGGGAAGGCTACTGGATCGACGCTGCATCTACGCTCCGGATGGTTGACCACTCGGTGATTGTTCTGGATCCGGTCAATCGCAACGTGATTGACGCGGCACTCGACAAGGGCGTGAAGGATTATATCGGCGGCAACTGCACCGTCAGCCTGATGATGCTGGCCCTGGGCGGCCTGCTTGAGCAGGACCTGATTGAGTGGGTGTCACCCATGACCTATCAGGCGGCTTCCGGATCCGGCGCCCAGAATATGCGCGAGCTGCTCAACCAGATGGGCGCGCTCAACAAGAGTGTCGAGAGCGAGCTGGAAGATCCGTCTTCCGCGATCCTGGAGATCGACCGTAAGGTAACCGAAACCATGCGTTCGGACGGTTTCCCGACCGAGCACTTCCAGGTGCCCCTGGCGGGCAGCCTTATCCCGTTTATCGACAAGCAGCTCGATAACGGCATGAGCAAGGAAGAGTGGAAAGCGGGTGTCGAGACCAACAAGATTCTTGGTCGTTCCGACAACCCGATTCCCATTGATGGCATCTGTGTGCGGATCGGCGCCATGCGCTCCCACAGCCAGGCCCTGACCATCAAGTTGAAGAAGGATCTGCCGGTTTCCGAAATCGAGTCGATTCTGGCGAAGGCGAACGACTGGGTGAAGGTTATCCCCAATGATCGTGATGCGACCATTGAGGAACTGACCCCGGCGAAGGTGACTGGCACATTGAGCGTGCCGATTGGCCGAATCCGCAAGCTGACCATGGGACCGGAGTACATTTCCGCGTTTACCGTGGGCGATCAGCTGTTGTGGGGCGCCGCCGAGCCGCTGCGTCGTATGCTCCGGATCCTTCAGGAGCGTTAAAAATTGTTACACAGAGGCAATAAATGCCAACTGTGTCCGGTTTCGGTAAACCGGTGAGGGGGCGGAGGCTGATTTCGGTCTCCGCCCCTGTTATTTTCAAGAGCGCTAGGCAGTTCCGCGCGATTGATAAAAAAATGGTACAAGGACGGCGGCTGATTGATTGATAAAAGAGGTTTTATCAACAATACTTGCCGGACTGAAAATTAAAAAGAACACATAATAACGAGAATTATCCAGACGGAAGTCATCCAACCTCGTCCGATTCTGTTTGAAAAAGAGCAGTAACGAATAACGGAGACTGGAAAGGAAAAAGCATGAAGGTACGCAAGCTTGCGGTTGCCCTGGCTCTGGCGGGAGGGCTCGGATCCGGCGTCGCACAGGCCCTTGGGCTGGGTGAAATTGAACTTCAGTCCTATCTGAATGAGCCACTGGACGCAGAGATTGTTCTGCCCCAAAGCCGTGGCGTCAATCCAGCGGACGTGTTCGTCAATATTGCTTCGGAACAGGCATATGAGCGGGTGGGGCTGGATCGTAACCAGTTCCTGAGCAAGCTCAGGTTCCAGGTGGTAACTCGTAACGATGGCAGTCTTATCGTCAATGTTTCTTCGCGGGAGCCGTTGAGGGAACCGTACCTTAATTTTCTGCTTGAATTGACCTGGCCAAGTGGTCGGTTGATGCGGGAATACGCCGTACTTGTGGATCCGCCCGTATACGCGGAAGAGTCTGGCGTGCAGGAGCAGGTCAGCACTCCAACAGTCTCTACTACCCAGACAACCAGTCAGCCGAGCACCAGTCGCAGTGCCGAGTCCGTTCGTCGGCAGGCCCAGGCTGAGCGGTCCCTCAGTAGTGGATATCAGGCCGACACCTTTGGGCCTACCGGAGCTTCAGACACTCTGTGGACAATTGCATCCCGGATGCGCCCTGATAACAGTGTCTCCATGCAGCAGGTGATGCTGGCAATCCAGGACCTGAACCCCAACGCCTTCATGGGTAACAACATTAACCGGTTGAAGCGGGGAGAAGTTCTGCGCGTTCCGTCTCTGGATCAGATCCAGAGTCGTACTCGTGCGGAAGCTACCCGTCTGGTTGCCCAACAGAATCAGGAATTCCAGTCTCCCCAGCGTACCGTTGATGCGACTGCCGCTCAGCAGCCGGAGCCCGCATCTCCGGGCGCCGCGACGTCTGGCGGCGATGAGCTTAAGCTTGTGGTCGCCGACGAAACCGGTTCCGAGCCCAGCGAGGGCGGCTCAGCCGGCGGTGACAGTGAGCTGCCAGGCGGTGTTGACGCTGGCACAGCCGTCGCTATGGAAGAGCTTGAAAGCGCCCGTCGCGAAAACGACGAGCTGAACAGCCGGGTGGAAGACCTGCAGGACCAGGTTCAGACCTTGCAGCGTCTGCTTGAGCTGAAAAACACCCAGCTGGCTGAAATGCAGCAGGGAACCGGTGGCGAGCCCGCAGAGCAGGCCGCACCTGTTGAAGGCGAAGTTGCCGAAGAGGCAGCGGAAGAAACTGCGGCTGCGGAAGACATGGCAGCAGTAGACGAAGCTGCTGAAGGTGACGCTCCCGTAGCCGTCGATGCTGATATGACGGAAACTGACACTGAGACGGAAGATGCCGCTGGTTCAGCCGAGATGGCCGAGTCTGAGACCGTGGTCGATGACGCTGATGATATGGCGGATGCCCAAGGAGCTGGGGAAGAAACAGGTGTGGCTGGCACTGAAGAGCCAACTGATTCGGACGAAGCAGAGACCGGTGAAGAAACTGCCGCAGCAGCGCCCGCGGCATCAGAACCAGCCGAGGCAGAGGAGCCGGCCCCCGAGCCAGCGCCGCAGGCACCGGCAGCCGATAAGGGTTTCCCCGGTAACGTCATTGATGCCATTACCGGTAATCCGATGTACCAGATTGCCCTGGGTGGTGGTCTGATTGTTCTTCTGTTGCTGCTTCTGCTGCTTGCACGTCGCAATGCAAACCGGGAAAAGGCGTTCTACGAGCAACTCAACAGCGACTCGGATGAAGGCACCGACTCGTTCGATCTGAGCCTGGATGAGGAAGACCAGGAATCAGTCGCCGGCAATGCGCTGGAAGAGGCCGACACCTACATTGCTTACGGTCGTCACGACCAGGCAGCGCAAACCCTGGAGACCGCAATTTCCCGGGAGCCCAGTCGCACCGATCTGCGGCTGAAGCTGCTGGGCGTCTACGCGGATACCCAGGATCGTGGCTCGTTCGAAAAACAGTTCCGTGAAATTGAGGCTCTGGAAGACGAAGAAGCACTGGTAACGGCCAACGAGCTTCGGGCAAGGCTGGAAGAGGCCGAATCGATGCCCAGTATTGATGATCTCGAATCACAGCTGCGCTCAGACTCCTTTGCAACCTCTTACGAGTCTGAAGTGGCCGGCGAAGAGCCTGCTGAAAAGCAGGACCGTCCGGATTCCGACGAGCTTCTGGCCGATCAGTTTGATTCCGAGCAGGAAGAACCTGTCGAGAATGAGTTCGGCGACTTTGACTCGGATCTGGCCGAGACCGATCTGTCCGATTTCGACCTGGATGAATTTGAAAAGCAGGAGGGCTCTAAGCCTTCCGAAGCCGACGAGGCTGAGGGTGATAAGGAAGATGGCCGGGATGACATGATCGAATATGATCTGTCGGGTCTGGAACTGGAGTCCGATGAGGAAAAGCCGGCTACCGAAGGCGCCTCTGAACTGACCGAAGACACCTCTGAACTGGACGAGTCTGGTGACTGGGATATGTCGTCGGAATTCGAGATGGATAAGGACGAGTCATCGGAGTTGGAGTCTGATCTGGAGAAGGCGCTCAATGAAACCGAGGAAGACCTGAGTCTTGATCTGGAGGAAAGCGAGCCGAAGCAGGAGCAGACTGAAACAGAGCAGAAAGCTCCCTCGGAGGAGCTCTCTGAGCCGGAAACGGACTCGGAGGCCGACATTGACTCCCTGGATGAGTCGTTCCTTGATGAGCTCGATGCGGAGTTGGACAAGGTAGCCGGTGAGGAAGACGAGTTGGGTGGTAGCGAGATTGAAGAGTCTTCGCTGGACGACCTGGAACTCGACGTCTCCGACGAAGACCTGGCTCTGATGGAGGAATTCTCTGACTCTGCGGACTCGGCAAACCCCGATGATGCTGAGGAATCGTCACTGGATGAGGAATTGGGCCTCGAGGACACGCTCGGTGAAGGTGATGCAGAAGAAGCGGATCCCGAGCAAACCGTAGAGGACGCTGAAGACCTGGAGCAGCAGGGTGTTACCGGGGAGCTTGAAGAGCCGGATGCTTCTGTTGGTGAAGAAGCCCCCGAAGAGGATCTTGAGCTGCCGGTGGCATCCGATGAGGTTTCCGAAGGCTCGCCAAAAACTCCGGCCGCTGACATCGACGAAAGCGAACTGGGGGATGAAGACGACTTCGATTTCCTGGCAGGAACCGATGAAGCCGCTACCAAGCTTGATCTGGCCAGGGCCTACATCGAGATGGGTGACGCTGACGGAGCCCGAGATATTCTCGAGGAAGTCTCATTGGAAGGAAACGAAGATCAGAAAGCGGAGGCGCAAGACCTCCTTAAAAATCTGTCCTGATCCGTTATAATCGGGTCTGACAGGCAGCAAGCGCCGGCCGTCGGGAGAATTCCCGGCAAAAAAGCCGGCGCTTTGTTTTTACAGCAACACTCTTTCCGGATTCACACTTGTTTCTCGAGACCCAGCAACTCACCACGGATAACGCCATCGGAGCAGGTCGCGTTGCCCTTGCTTTCGAATACGATGGCCGGAACTTCCACGGCTGGCAGCTTCAGAAATCCGGCGTCCGCTCGGTTGAAGCGGAACTGACCAGAGCGGTTGCGCGTGTTGCAGATCATAAGGTTGACCTGGTTTGCGCAGGCCGCACCGATGCCGGCGTTCATGCCAGTTATCAGATTGCCCATTTTGACACCCCTTCGGTCCGAAACCTGCGCTCCTGGGTCATGGGAATCAATACCGCGTTGCCCGACGATATTTCCGTGCACTGGGCCGGTAATGGCATCGGCGATTTCCACGCGCGCTTTTCCGCGACTTACCGGCGCTACCGCTACATTATCTATAACCACCCGGTCCGGCCCGGAATTCAACGCGGGCAAGTAAGCTGGACCTTCCGTCCGCTTGATGCCGAACGCATGCATGCGGCTGCCCAGGCCCTTGCCGGGGAGCATGATTTTTCCTCCTTCCGGGCCGCCGGCTGCCAATCCAGAACACCTGTTCGTTTTCTGGAGCGGATTGCGGTAACCCGGAAGCGGGATTTTGTCGTAATAGACGTGCAGGCGAATGCTTTTTTGCATCACATGGTCCGGAATATCGCAGGCGCACTGATGGCAGTTGGCTCCGGAAAGCAGCGACCGGAATGGATTCATGAGATACTGGTTGCCAGAGATCGGACAGTTGCCGGTGTGACCGCGCCTCCCCATGGTCTTTATCTGGTCGATGTGGGTTATCCAGAGGAGTTCCGGGTGCCCTCAGCCGAGTGTGGTCCAGGCTTTCTGAGGCCATGGTTCAGCCGGGCGGAAAACAGTCCGCTCACACCCACACACATTCACCTCAAGCAACGGGTTCCGAGCCAATGAGTGCACGGGTCAAAATTTGCGGCCTTTCCCGTCCGGAGGATATAGACGGGGCAGTCGAGAGCGGCGCCGATGCCCTCGGGCTGGTCTTTTACGGACCGAGCCCTCGGTCAGTATCCGTTGAGCAGGCGACCGAGTTGGCGAAACGCGTCCCGGCGTTTGTGTCGGTAGTTGGATTGTTCGTGAATCCAACGCAACAGGACGTTGAGGCGGTTCTGGATAAGGTGCCCCTGGACTTGCTCCAGTTCCATGGTGATGAATCAGCCGCTTTCTGTGCCAGTTTTGGTCGACGCTGGATCAAGGCTATTCGGGTTCGCGAGGCGGGGCAAATAGAGGCCGCTTTCAGCGAGTTCCAGAATGCATCCGGCCTGTTGGTAGACGCCTGGGATCCGGACCGCTATGGCGGCACCGGGAAGTCTTTCAACTGGGATCTGATCCCCGACCATCGGCCGCTCCCGATTATATTGGCCGGCGGGTTGTCATCTGATAACGTATTTGCCGCTGTGGAGCAGGTGAAACCCTGGGCTGTGGATGTCAGTGGCGGTGTCGAGCAGGGCAAGGGCATCAAGGACATCCAGAAAATTTCTCATTTTATTAAAGAGGTTCACCGTGTCTGTAAAACTGACTGAAGAAATGCTGAGCGCACTGCCGGACGCGCGGGGTCACTTCGGGGCCTTTGGTGGGCGGTTTGTTTCCGAGACTCTGATGGATTCCCTGATGACGCTCGAGAAAGAGTACGCCCGTCTCAAGAAAGATCCGGAATTTCAGGCGCGGTTTGATATGGAATTGGCGGACTATGTTGGCCGGCCGACGCCCTTGTACTTCGCCGAGCGTCTTAGCCGCGAGACCGGCGGCGCCCAGATCTGGCTGAAGCGTGAGGACCTCTGTCATACCGGCGCTCACAAGGTGAACAACACCATCGGCCAAGCCCTGCTTGCGAGTTTCCTTGGCAAGAAGCGCATTATTGCTGAAACCGGCGCCGGCCAGCACGGTGTGGCCACTGCCACAGTCTGTGCGCGTCTGGGTCTTGAGTGCCATGTATTTATGGGTGCCGAGGATGTGCAGCGCCAGTCTCTGAATGTGTTCCGGATGAAGCTCCTCGGTGCAACAGTGCATGCCGTCGAAGGCGGTACCAAGACACTGAAAGATGCCATGAACGACGCCATGCGTGACTGGGTGGCGAATGTCGACGAAACCTTTTACATCATCGGAACCGTAGCCGGCCCGCATCCATACCCGTTGTTGGTCCGGGACTTTCAATCGGTGATCGGACGGGAAACCCGCCGTCAGGCGCTGGAAAAGACCGGCAAGTTGCCGGACGCGCTGGTGGCCTGTGTCGGCGGCGGCTCCAACGCCATCGGGATGTTCTACCCGTTCCTCGGTGATGAGTCTGTAGAGCTTTACGGTGTGGAGGCCGGGGGTCTCGGCATTGAGACCGGCAAGCACGCGGCACCGCTTTGTGCTGGCCGTCCGGGTGTGCTGCATGGCAACCGAACCTACCTGATGGAAGACGAGAATGGCCAGATTGCGGGTACGCATTCGGTGAGTGCCGGCCTGGATTACCCGGGCGTGGGACCCGAGCACAGCTGGCTCAAGGACATTGGTCGCGCCCACTATGTGTCCGTTACCGATGACGAGGCAATGGAAGGCTTCCGCAAACTGACTCGGGTAGAGGGCATTATGCCCGCTCTGGAAACCGCTCACGCGGTGGCTTACGCCATCAAACTGGCGGCAACCATGGAAAAAGACCAGACCGTCGTTATCAATGTCTCCGGGCGTGGTGACAAGGACATTAACACGGTGGCCAAACTTGAAGGCATCGAGATCTGAAGAATCAACAGGAGCAGGCATGAGCCGAATCGAAGGGGTCCTCAAGGCCCTGAAAGGACAAGGTCGCAAGGCACTTATTCCCTATATCACCGCCGGCGACCCCCATCCCGATGTCACGGTAGACCTGATGCATACCCTGGTGAAAGCCGGGGCAGACATCATTGAACTTGGCGTGCCGTTCTCTGATCCCATGGCAGACGGCCCCGTTATCCAGCTGGCCTGCGAGCGGGCCCTGGTTCACGGGACTTCGTTGCGCCAGGTTATTGCCATGGTCAAGGACTTCCGCAAGACCGACGACAGCACCCCGGTGGTGCTGATGGGGTATCTCAACCCGATGGAGGCGATGGGGTTCGAGCATTTCGCTGACGCCGCCAAGGATGCCGGTGTGGACGGCATCCTGACCGTGGACCTGCCCCCGGAAGAGGCCGATGAGGTCGCTCCGCTGTTTACCGAGCGCAATCTCGATGCCATTTTCCTGCTGGCTCCCACAACCACCGATGACCGGATTCGGGCAATCAGTGAGCACTCTTCCGGTTATGTGTACTATGTTTCTATCAAGGGTGTGACAGGGTCCGCCACCATCAACGTGGATGAGGTTGCTGCCAAAGTGAGCCACATTCACGAATTGACGGCGCTTCCGGTCGGTGTCGGTTTCGGCATCCGGGATGCGGAAACAGCTGCTGCGGTGGGTCGGGTATCCGATGGTGTAATTGTTGGCAGCGTCCTGGTCGATACAATAGCCAGAAATCAGGCAGATACCGACCAGCTCAAACGGGCATTGACGGATCTGCTCCACCCGATGCGTGAAGCACTGGACAGTCTCGCCTCCTGAATGCAAGGGAGGAGGGCAAACAGGCGTCAAAGGACAGGATGAGATCATGAGTAACTGGCTGGACAAGATCATGCCGAGCAAGATTCGCTCGGAATCCAAGCAGAGGACCGGTGTACCGGAGGGGCTGTGGAAGAAATGCCCCAAGTGCGGCGCCTTTCTCTACAAGCCGGAACTTGAGAAGAACCTGGATGTTTGCCCCAAATGCAATCATCACCTGAGGGTGACCGCCCGTCGTCGACTGGATGTTTTCCTCGATCCGGAGGGCCGGGAAGAGATTGCCACGGAACTTGAGCCCTGGGATCGTCTGAAGTTCAAGGACAGTAAACGTTACAAGGATCGCCTGTCGCAGGCCCAGAAAGGCACTGGCGAGAAAGACGCCCTGGTGGCCATGAGAGGCACAACGCTTGGGGTGCCGTTGGTTGCCTGTTCCTTTGAGTTTGGTTTCCTGGGTGGTTCCATGGGGCAGGTGGTGGGCGAGAAATTCGTCCAGGCTGCCAATGTCGCTCTCGAGCATCGGATTCCCCTGGTCTGTTTCTCCGCCAGTGGCGGCGCCCGGATGCAGGAAGCCATCCTGTCACTGATGCAGATGTCGAAAACGGCCGCAGTGCTTGAGCGGATGAAGCTTGAAGGGATTCCCTACATTTCCGTGATGACAGACCCTGTGTTCGGTGGTGTTTCTGCCAGTCTGGCGATGCTGGGCGACCTCAACATTGCCGAGCCGAACGCGTTGATCGGGTTTGCCGGCCCGCGGGTTATTGAGCAGACCGTTCGCGAGAAACTTCCCGAGGGTTTTCAGCGCAGTGAATTCCTGCTGGAGCACGGCGCCATCGACATGATTCTCCATCGCCACCAGTTGCGCGAGCGAATTGCCCACGTGCTGGCCAAGTTTACCGGTCAGGAGCGTCCGGGCACCGAGGAGCCGATTGAGTTTGAAGTGTCGGAAAAGCCTGAAACCGATGCCCCCGTCGAGTAACCGTCCAGACCAGCCTCCGGCTTCGCCGGGGGCTGGCGCCACTGTCGACCAGTGGCTTGCCTACCTTGAAGCGATTCATCCCACTGAAATTGACCTTGGTCTCGACCGGGTACTTGTGGTGGTGCGCCGGCTTTTCCGTCGAAAACCGCAGGTACGGATTATCACGGTGGCAGGCACCAACGGCAAAGGGAGCGCTGTTGCAGCTGTGCAGGCCTTGTTGCGAGCCGCAGGGCGTCGTACTGGAGCCTATACTTCGCCCCACCTGCAGCGTTACAACGAGCGGATCCGCCTGAATGGTGAGGAGATAGCCGACGAGGCCCTCGTGAAGGCGTTCGAAGCGGTTGAGACAGCCCGTGGATCGGTCTCGCTCACCTATTTTGAGTTCGGAACCCTGGCTGCGTTTGTCGCCTTTGCCGAGGCCGGCCTGGATGACTGGGTTCTGGAAGTGGGTCTTGGTGGTCGGCTGGACGCGGTGAATGTCCTGGATGCCGATTTCGTGATACTGACATCGGTGGACATTGACCACGTTGCTTTCCTCGGTGATAACCGGGAAGTCATCGGATTCGAGAAAGCCGGCGTGCTCCGGCCAGGCATCCCCGCGGTTTACGCCGACATTGATCCGCCCCGCTCGGTGCTTCAGCAGGCCAGCGCCCAGAAAGTTGATCTGGACCTGTTCGGGCGGGACTATGAACTGGTCAGGGAGGAGCCGGCTGGTTCTGGCTTTCCGGCAGTGGTTCTGAACTATCACGATCAGGCT
>Ga0102937_1000821_pt1 | contig 14073 bp, 7 predicted proteins | sample SalPonR2_B_D1_MG_FD_78213 | JGI IMG/M metagenome (GOLD analysis project Ga0102937, IMG submission 78213) | Salt pond soil microbial communities from South San Francisco under conditions of wetland restoration - Salt Pond MetaG R2_B_D1_MG | ecosystem: Environmental > Aquatic > Marine > Intertidal... | reverse complement strand
GGCCACGGAAAATCGCCGGCCCCGTCCGGCACCCGCGCCCATGGCCTCAGTCCACGTACCCGCTCTTCACCGAACCCCACGAACGGACCGCCCCGTCCACGGTCCCGCCGACGAGTTCGAACCAGTCGGATTCCGCGTCCGCCCCGAACGCCGTCCGCACGAGTCCGGTCTCGGCCGCACGCCACTCGCGGAAGGCCAGCGGCAGCGACGGCTCGGTCTGGCGGACGAGTCCGGTCCGACGCCCGAACACGTCGAAGCCGCCCTTGATCACCTGCTGGTCCACGTACTCGAAGAGCAGGACGTCGAAGGTTCCGGCCGGAACGTCGATCGTCTCCGCGGCGGTGACCGTCACGTCGAGACGGGCCTGCGACGTCGCGTCGCCGGTGACGAGGTCGAAGGCCTGGACCTCGCTCTGCCAGGCAGCACCGACCGACGGATCGGCGTCGATCCACAGCAAGGGCGGATCATAGACGCGGCCGAAGCCCTCGACCGGTCGCCAGAAGCCGTGCAAGAAGAGCTGCCCGTCGGCGAAGGTCCAGTAGTTCCAGTAGGTCTGCGAGCTGCCGCCGGTCTCGGTCTCCTCGTTCTCGATCCGTGTGGCGACCACTCCGGTCACCAGCGTCTCGTCGACGGTGACGTCGCGCGACAGCGTCGAACCCGACGGCGTCTCGAACGACGCGTCGTCCGACGGATCGAGGCGGAAATACGGGGTCTGGGCGGAGGAGGAAAGGGGCGCGAGCAGGAGAAGAGCGGCGACGACGAGGAACGGACCGATGCCTGACGGTCGACCGGCGGTGCGCACGAGAGGACTCCTGGGTGCGAGGGCGGCCGGGAGGGGACGTGTGGGATTGTACTGCAGGGTGTCCCGGGCGGGGAGAGGAAGGGCAGTGAAAGCCCGGTCCGGGTCCGCCGCAGGTGTCGGCCGATCGGTTGGATTCGCAGTGGTCGACGGCCGGATGCGTTCGGCGGCGGCGAGATGGGTCGAGGCTCGGGGCGGGTCTCCCGCCGGGATGTTGCTCGCGTCGCGGTGTGTTCGGTGGTTCGAGCGGCGTCGAGACCGCTGGGAGATGGATTGGCGCGCCCGCCAGGATTCGAACCTGGGACCGTCGGATTAGAAGTCCGATGCTCTATCCTACTGAGCTACGGGCGCGCCCAACTCCTTGGCGCCCCGGAGGATACCTCACGGAATCAGCCATCGCTACCACGGACGGGTCTTCCGACGCTCTCGTCCTCGCCACCCGGCGCGTCAGGCGGACATCTCGTTGCGGAGCAACCGCCTACCTCCCCCCGAACGAACGATTCCGGCGCGCAGGGCTTCGCCTGGGCCCCATCACCGGCTGCGATTCGTCCCCAGACGACCTCCTCCGTCGAACCTCGACAGCAGCCTCTCTGCAAAGAACGGCGAACCCCGACGCCGGCGAGACAGGCCCGCGATTTGCTGACCAGGTCCGACTGCGCTACCCTTCCGCGGCAGTCGCGGGATCATCGTCTCGTTCCTCCGTCATCGGCCGGCAGATGCACGCCAAGACCGTCATCACCATCGTCTCCGTGATTCTGGCGAGCCTGGGCTGGGCCGACGGGTCCTTCGTCCAGACCTTCTGTGCCGACTCGGGAGAACGCGGGTTCGCGTCGAGTCCGCAATTGGCCTGTTGGCAGGTCGATTGCCACACGAGCGAGCCCTCCGACGGAGACTGCGCCGAAGAGGACTGCTGTGCCTTCGATGAGGTGCCGACGCAACCCTTCGCTCCGCAGGCAGCACCGCACTCGCTTGGCGAGGCCGCGAGTGTCTGCGACGGCCTGCTCCCCGCGAAGTTGCTCGCGAAGAATCATGACGCGCCGCTTCGCGGTCCCGCCCGTGGCGGATCCCCACGCGAAACCGACTCCGCCGCCTTTCCCGGGTATCCACTCCCACTGCTGATCTAGAACACGGTCGTTCCCGTATCACGACGGTGATCGCACGCGCGAAATCGCGTGCGTGCGGCGTGCTGTCGTCACCCGGAGACACGACTGTGTTCCGAATCTCTCTCACGACCTGGATCGTGCGCTTCGTCCTTGTCGGCGCGACCGTCGCCCCGTCGTGGTCCATGGGGTCCGCACGGGCCGCAGCGTCCGCGTCCGCGACAGCGGATCCCGCGCACCCGACGGATCGGCTGACGCTCGACCGGGCCCTCGAGCTGGTCCGGCAGCGACACCCCTCGGTGGCCGCGGCGGAAGCGCGAGTCCGTGCGGCCGAGGCCGAGCGTGAACAGGCCGATGCCTGGGCGAACCCCCGCCTCGGCCTCGATGCCGAGGGCTTCGGCGGTGACGACCAGAGCGGCCTCGAACCCGATGAATTCGCGCTCTCGCTCGGCTGGCCCCTGCATCCGCTCCTGACTCGGGGCCGGCGGGCGAGCGTCGCCGAAGCGCGCACCGCCCTCGCGCGTGCCGCGCTCGAGCGTGCCGAGTGGGAGCTCCTGGCGGCGACCCGGTCCGCGTACCACCGCGCGCTGGTCGCCGATGACCAGGTCGACTTCGCGGAACGGCGCCTGGACCTGACCGCACGGACGGTCGAGGCCTTCACGGCGCAGGTCGACGCCGGCGAAGCCTCACCCATCCAGCTGCTGCGCGCGGAGGTCGAGTCCGAGACGGCGCGTTCCGATCTCGAGGCGGCCCGGGCGGAACGTCGTATCGCCCACCGCGAACTGGCGGCTCTCTGGGTGGAATCCCTCGACGAGCCGTTGAACCTCACCGGCCGATCCGACGACCACGTCGCCCTGAGCGGCGTCGACTCTCTCGAGCGCGAGCTGATCGAGCACCACCCGCTGCTGCGCGAGTCGCGCTGGCGCCGCGAGATCGAGAGTCGCGGCGAGCAGCTCGCTGCCCGTGCCCGCTGGCCGGAAATCACTCCACGCGCCGGCCTCCGTTGGCTGCACGACGGCGGCGACCAGGACTTCGTGGCCGGAATCGGAATCGAACTCCCGCTCTTCGATCGTCGCGACGCCGCGCGGCAGGCTGCCGCGCGCCGGACCGAGGCTGCCGACGGGGATCTCGCAGCGCTCGAGTTCGAACTCCGCACACAGCTCCACAACGCGCTCGAAGAACTCCACGTCCGCGCCGGTGCGCTCGAGGACTACGACGAGCGGATCGTGCCGCGCGCCCGGGACGCCCTCGACCGCGTCCGGATCGGCCAGGAGGCCGGGAAGTTCGGGGCGCTCGAACTGCTCGACGCCCAGCGCGCCCTCGTGGCCGCCGAGGAAGGACGCTTCCGCGCTCACACGACCTACGACCGGGTCGTGGTCCAGATCGAATCGCTGCTCGGGCGCGGGATCACTGCGCCGGCCCCCCACTCCCCCGCGGAGGACCCACGATGACATTCCCACGCCAGAGTCTCGTCTTCGGCCTCGGCTTGGCCGTGATCGCCGCCCTCGCCGTCGTGAACTGGCCGCAGGAGACGCAGGTCGCCGACTCCCACGCGCAGGCCGCCGCGCCGAGCTGCTCGCCCCACGGCATCGACGCGTCGCTCTGCTGGATCTGCGATCCCCAGCTGCGCGATGCCGGTCGCCTGTGGTGCTCCGAACACGAGCGCTACGAGGACCGCTGCTGGATCTGCCATCCCGATCTGCGCGATGCCGATCGCCTCTACTGCGAGAAGCACGGCCTCTACGAAGACGAATGTGTGGCCTGCCGGCCCGCGCTCACGAACACCCCGACGGAGATCCCGGAAGCCGCCACGGAACTCTGGTGCACCGAACACGAGCTCGCCGAGGCCGAGTGCGGAATCTGCCACCCCGAGCTCGCGGACGGCCTCACGCCGGGCGGCGGCCTGAAGATCCGCCTGCCGAGCGCCGACTCGGCGCGTCTGTCCGGGGTCGCCTCGAACCGCCCCGTGTCACTCGAGGCGACGAGCGCGGTCGAGGCGATCGGCGAAGTGGGCTACGACGAGAACCGCCTCGCACGCGTCACCCCTCTGGTCGAGGGCGTCGTCCGCCAGGTCCACGTGGATCTCGGCGACGTGGTCAGCACCGGGGAGCCGCTGGTGACCCTGTCCTCGCCCGCCGTCGCCGAGGCCCGCGCCGAACTCCAGGCAGCCGTGGCCGCGGAAGACGCCGCCCGCCGCGCGCTGCAACGTGAAGCGGAGCTCCACGAACGCGGGGTGTCCGCCGAACGCGACCTGGTCGACGCGCGGTCGGCATTGGCCGCCGTCGAAGCCCGACGCCGGGCGCTCGAGCAGAACCTCGGGGACCTCGGCATCGCGTCCGAAGACCTGGCGGCCATGGCCCGCGGCGAGCGCGCGGGCTCGACGCTGGATTTGGTCGCGCCCTTCGAGGGCACCGTCGTCGATCGTTCGGCGGTCGTCGGGGACGTCGTGCGCCTGGGCGACGAGCTGATCCGCCTCGCCGACATCCGCGAGATGTGGGTGACCGTCTCCGTGCCCGAACACGAGCTGGGTCTCGTGGCCACGGGACAGGCAGTCGAAGTCCATTCCACGGCGACCGGCGCACGCACCCGGGGCACGGTGACCTGGGTCTCCAGCCATCTCGACGCGGGAACGCGCATGGCCCGTGTCCGCGCGGCGATCCCCAATCCCGCGGGCCACTGGAAGGCGGGCATGTTCGTCGACGCGCAGGTCGCAGTCGGCGCGGTCGGCACCGCGCTCTCCGTGCCGCGATCCGCCGTCCACCGTTTCGGGGGCGAACCCTTCGTGTTCGTCGATCTGGGCGACGGCCTCTACGAGGTGCGTCGCGTCCAGCTCGCCTCGCTGCCCGGCCGGAGCGCCGGAGACCGCGCCGTCGTCCGTGCCGGACTCGTCGGCGAGGAGCAGGTCGTCACTGCCCGTAGCTTCCTCGTGAAGTCCGAGTTCCAGAAGTCACGACTGGGGGCGGGATGCGTCGACTGATCGTGCTCCGTTGCCGGGAGGTCGGCTGAGATGCTCGAACGCCTGGTCAACCTGTCCTTCGAGCACCGTCCCGTGGTGCTCGCCCTCGCCGCCCTGGCGCTCTTCGGCGGCGTGCGTGCGCTCGTGACCCTTCCGGTCGACGCCTTCCCCGACACCACCCCCGTACAGGTCCAGATCAACACGGTCGCCAGCGAACTCGGGCCGGAGGAAGTCGAGCGTCAGATCAGCTTCCCCGTCGAGACGGCGATCTCCGGCCTTCCCGGACTGGCGAACGTGCGCTCGGTGTCCAAGTTCGGCTTCTCGCAGATCGTGGCGACCTTCGAGGACGAAACGTCGGTCTACGACGCCCGTCAGCTCGTCCTCGAACGCATCAACTCCGTCCGATTGCCCGAGGGCATCGAACGCCCCTCGCTCGGCCCCATCGCCACCGGCCTGGGCGAGGTCTTCCACTACGTCCTGTCCTCACCCACGCGCTCGCTCGAGGAACTGCGGACCCTGCACGACTGGGTGATCCGCCCGGAACTGCGCCGCGTGCCCGGCGTGGCCGAGGTGAACTCGTGGGGTGGCTACGAGCGGCAGTACCAGGTGGTGTACGAGCCGCGCGCCCTCGTCGCCCACGGGCTCACCGTCGACCACCTCGTCGACGCGCTTCGCGCGAACAACCAGAACGTCGGCGGCGGGCGCGTGGTGGTCTCCGGTCAGGACCTCCTGGTCCACGGGATCGGCCGCCTGGAGACGGTCGAACAGATCGGTGCCGTCGTCGTCGCCACACGCGATGGCGTTCCCGTTCGGGTGCGTGATCTCGGTGAAGTCCGGGTCGGCCACGAGATCCGCCGGGGTGCGGTGACCGCCGGCGGCGAGGGCGAGGTCGTGCTCGGGCTGGGCTTCATGCTCATGGGAGAGAACAGCCGCGAGGTCGCCACCGCCTTGCGCGAGCGTCTGGACGAGGTGCGCGCGTCGCTACCCGACGACGTGGTGGTCGAGGTGGTCTACGACCGCACCGAACTCGTCGACGAGGTGATCGCCACCGTCCGGCACAATCTTCTGTACGGCGCCGGCCTGGTGATCCTCGTTCTGTTCTTCCTCTTCGGCAGCCTGCGTGCCGGCCTCGTGATCGCCCTGACCATTCCCCTGTCGCTGCTCCTCGCGGCGCTGGGCATGCAGTCGATGGCCATCGCCGCCAGCCTGTTGAGTCTGGGCGCCCTGGACTTCGGAATCATCGTCGACGGCTCGGTGGTCATGGCCGAGAACAACCTCCGACGCCTCGGCGAGCTCCAGGAGAAACTCGGACGACCGCTCACGCGGAGCGAGCGTGTGAACGCGATCGCCGCGTCCAGCCGGGAGGTGGTGCGCCCGGTCTTCTTCGGAGTGCTCATCATCACGCTCGTCCTCGTTCCGGTCCTCCTGCTGGGTGGTACCGAAGGCAAGATGTTCCGGCCGATGGCGCTGACGCTGATCTTCGCACTCGTCGGAGCCCTCGCCATTGCGATCCTGCTGACACCGACGCTCTCGCTGTGGTGGTTGCCCCGCGCCCGCGCCACCCGCGAGGGCCGGGCGACGCTGTTCCTCCGCGAAGGATACTCCCGGGCGCTCGACGTCGTGCTGCGCTGGCGACGAGTCTCCGTGGTGGGGATCCTGCTGCTCCTGGTGGGCACGTCGCTGCTCGCGGGTCGTCTCGGTTCGGAGTTCGTCCCTCGCCTGAGCGAGGGCGCGATCACCATGAACCTGGTCCGCCTGGCCGGAATCTCGATCGAGGAGTCCGTCGCCTACAACACCAGCATGGAGAAACTGCTGCTGGAGGAATTCCCCGACGAGATCGCCCACGTCTGGAGTCGTATCGGCTCGGCGGAGGTGGCGACCGACCCGATGGGCACCGAGCTCACCGACGTCTTCCTCACGCTGCACCCACGGTCGCAATGGACTGCGGCGCGGACGCAGAACGAACTCGTGCAGAAGATCGAGGAGGTCCTGGCCGTCCTGCCGGGACAGACCGTCGCCTACACGCAGCCGATCGAGATGCGGATCAACGAGATGGTGGCGGGCATCCGTTCCGACCTGGGGATCAAGATCTACGGCGACGACTTCGATCAGTTGACCACGCTGTCGGACCAGATCCAGCTCGAACTCAACCGGATCGAGGGCACCGCGGATCTGAGCGGTGAGCAGCTCACCGGCCAGCCGGTCCTGCGCGTGGAGGTCGACGACGACGCGATCGCCCGGCTCGGCGTGTCCGGGGCCCACGTGCTGGAGACCGCGCAGGCCGTGGGAGGGATTCCCGCCGGAGAGATCCAGGACGGGCAGCTGCGCTTCCCGCTCGTCGTGCGCACTTCCGACCGGACCCGCAGGGATCCGGATGCCCTTGCCGCCACCCTCGTGCCGACCGAGTCCGGCGCGGTCGTTCCGCTGTCGGCCGTCGCTCGGATCGTGAGGTCCGAGGGACCGTCGACGATCACCCGCGAGTGGGGCCGCCGCCGCACGGTCGTCCAGTGCAACGTACGCGACCGCGACATCGGCTCGTACGTCGAGGAAGTCCGCGAGCGACTGGCCGCGAACGTCGACCTTCCCGTCGGCTACACCATCGAATACGGAGGGCAGTTCGAGAACCTCCAGCAGGCCAATGCGCGCTTCCTGGTCCTCGTGCCGGTGACGTTGGCGCTGGTGTTCTTCCTCCTCTACCTGAGCCTGCGCCGGGCGTCCGATGCCCTGATCGTCTTCACCGGGATTCCCCTGGCCTGCATCGGCGGTGTCCTGGCGCTGTCGCTGCGCGGCATGCCCTTCAGCGTGAGCGCGGCCGTGGGCTTCATCGCTCTGAGCGGAATCGCCGTGCTCAACGGTCAGGTGCTGATCTCGACCGCCCGCCGCCTGCTCGAGGAAGGAGCGGAGCTCTCGGTCGCGGTTCGCGAAGCGGGTCGCATCCGGATGCGGCCCGTGCTCGCCACCGCCATCACGGACGCCGCGGGCTTCATCCCCATGGCCATCTCCGCCGGCGTGGGCGCCGAGGTCCAGCGCCCCCTGGCCACGGTGATCATCGGGGGTGTCCTGAGCTCGACGCTGCTCACCCTGTTCGTCCTGCCACTCACGGTGGCCATGGTCGAAGGGTGGAGAGAGCGGCGTCGCGTTGCGATCGATCGGACGTCGGCGGTGGCGGGCGTAGAATGAGGGGCCTCGCGTGGGTCGGGCTCCAGGATGCTGCCACGACGGCGATGGCTACGACTCGGCGACGACACCAGGACGGTCAATCACTCCGATACGCACGGAATGGCCGGACTCGAGCACTTCACGGCAAGCCCGACCTGCCGCCGATCGGGTGATGAGCACGACGAACCCGGTTCTCCATCCCACTGACCTACGGACGTACTCGAAGAACCCCCTAATTCTGCATCCGCACCCCGTCGTCCCACCGGAACCCGATCCCCCCACCCTGCCACACGCCATCGCCGAACGGACTCGGCCCGAAGACGTCCATCTGCAGCGGCAGTCCGAACCCGGGCGCGAGATCCTGCACACCCCGCACCGTGCTGCGATGCATGATCCGCAGGCCCTGCTCCTCGACCGGCAGGTGCGCCTCGGGCGCGGCCCGGTGCGCCACCGCCAGGTTGTCGATGAACACGCAGTCGTTCTCCTCGTACTCGTAGGCGATGGTGTAGCCGTTCTCGAGGCCGGCATCGAGGAGGTCCTTGTACTGGCGACAGAGCCGGGTCAGCTCGTCGGCGTCCAGCAACCGGAAGCCGTCTTCGTCGGGAAGCTTCTCGATCACCGCGCCGGTCATTCCGAGGTGCAACCACACACTCTTGCGACCGGAGATGGGATGATCGTGCACCACGGGATGCACCACGCCCGACGCCGAGTTCACCGACGACAGACGGCTCCAGCGTTCCTTCCACTCGTCCGGCAGCGCATCGTACGCCGCGCCCTGGTGGGCGAAGTACGTCCCGCCGCCCTTCTCGGCCGGGCGCACGATGTGGTAGCCGGAGTGGGAGAAGGTGTCGGTGTTGAAGCTGCCGTCGTTGTGCCACTGGGGCCCCACGCCCAGGATCCCGTGACGGCGGTCGTTCGACAGGCGGAAGATGTGCTGGTTGTCGTCGGGAGTCTCCGGGTGGACTCCGTGGGTGCTGTGCAGTTCCTTACCGCCCCACCAGCAGCTGGCGCGGAGGAAGTCGTCGACGGACAACGGGCGTTCGTTCGCGAAGACGATGAACCCTCGATGCGCCATCTCCTGCTCGAGGGCGTCGACCACTTCGGCCGGGGGCTCACTCTCCGCGGACAGGTCGATGCCTCGGACGCGCGCACCGATCGGGTCCAGGGGGGTGATCTCGCCACCGTGCTCGGCGACCGTGGCCACGCGCGCGGGATCGAGGGGTGGCAGCTTCGACGGGTTCGTGCCCATGGTGGGACCTCCTTTTCGTGGGCCCCAGGGTAAGGAGAAGCCTGCCGGCCTGAAAGGCGTTGCTCGCGACGGTCCGATCGCGCGAACACACGGCGCAAATGTCACGAATTCCCGTGTTCTCGTGGCCTCGGCCGACTGCGGCGCCCCGCAATGATCTGCTACGCTCTTCGAACCCCATCCACGCAGGGGCCACGCACCGAGCCGATCCGACGCCCGCGCTCCGCCATGGAGCGCGTAGGCGCACGCACCACCGGGCCGTCGACCAGGGCGCCCTCCCCACCTGGTCCCGACTGCGCTCGCGCCCGGCCTCACGGGAGACATCCATGCATCACCGCGAATCGCTCCGACGGGCCCTCGTCGTCCTGACGTTGGGCCTGCTGCTGATTCCCTTCATGACCCCCTCCGCCCACGCCCAGTCGGGCCTCGACCTCGACGGCACCGACGACTACGTGAGCTTCGGCCCGGCCTCCGAACTCGGCCTGGGCACCTTCACCCTCGAGCTCTGGTTCCAACGGCAGGGACCGGGAGTCGCGGCCTCCACCGGCAACGGTGGCGTGAGCGCGATCCCCCTGCTCACCAAGGGACGCGGCGAGGCCGACGGCAACGACCGCGACATGAACTGGTTCCTGGGCATCCGTCAGAGCGACGGCGTGCTCGCCGCCGACTTCGAGGAAGGCGCCGGCGGGACGTCGCCGGGCCTGAACCACCCGGTCGTCGGCTCGACCTCGATCGAGACCGGACGCTGGTACCACGCGGCCGCCACCTACGACGGCACGACCTGGCGCCTGTACCTGAACGGTCTGCTCGAGGCCGAACTCGCGGTGGGCGAGCCCCCGCGCAGCGACAGCATCCAGTACGCCGCTCTGGGCGCCGCGCTCACCTCGACGGGCACACCCGCGGGTGCGTTCGACGGCCTGATCGACGAGGCCCGGGTGTGGAACGTCGCGCGCACGCAGGCGGAGATCCAGCAGGACCTCGTGCAGCAGCTCACCACGGGCGCCGGCCTGGTCGGTCGCTGGGGCCTGGACGAGGGCACCGGCACCACCGCGGCCAACTCGATCACCGGCGGCTCCGACGGAACCCTGATCAACGGTCCCGTGTGGGGCCCGAGTGCTCCCTTCGAACTCGACGGTTCGCTGGGCTTCGCGGGCTCGAACGCCTACGTCGACTTCGGCGATCCGGCCGCGCTCGACCTGGCGACCTTTACGCTCGAGGGATGGGTCCGTCGCGACGGACCGGGGGTCGCCGCCTCCACGGGCAGCGGTGGTGTGAGCGCCATCCCGCTGATCACCAAGGGACGCGGCGAGGCCGACGGCAACGACCTCGACATGAACTGGTTCCTGGGCATCCGCGAGAGCGACGGCGTGCTCGCCGCCGACTTCGAGGAGGGCGCGACCGGCAGCTCGCCGGGGTTGAACCATCCGGTCGTGGGCGCGACCCCACTGACCACGGGCATCTGGTACCACGTCGCCGCCACCTACGACGGCGTGACGTGGCGCCTGTACCTGAACGGTGAGCTCGACGCCGAACTCGTCGTGGGCGAACCGCCACGCAGCGACAGCCGCCAGCTCGCCGCCCTGGCCAGCGCGCTCCGTTCGACGGGTGCGCCCGAGGGCTACCTCGACGGCGCACTCGACGAGGTCCGCGTGTGGGACTACGCACGCTCGATCGTCGAGATCCAGACCGAGGTGAACAGCCGCATCACGACGGCCCGCACCGGACTCGTCGCCCGCTGGGGCCTGGACGAAGGCGCGGGCTCGACCGTCTTCGGCTCGGCCGGAACCACCGTCGACGGCAGCATCACCGGTTCCGCCTGGGCGTGGGGCAACGCGGCGCCCTTCGACATCGTGGTCGACCCGGAGACCGCGCCGGCAGCCCCGACCGGCCTGGCCGCGACGGCCTCGTCGTCCTACACGATCGATCTCACCTGGACGGACAACGCCGACAACGAGCAGAACTACGAGGTGGAACGTTCGACGACGGGCAGCACCGGTCCCTTCGAGCCGCTGGCCACGCTCGCGCAGAACACCACGAGCTTCGCCGAGACGAGCCTCGAACCCGGCACCGAGCGGTGCTACCGCGTCCGTGCGGTGAACACCTTCGGCGCCTCCGGCTGGTCGCTGGTGCAGTGCGCCACGACCCCGGCCGAGGGCGCGTCGTCGCTCGACCTGGCCGGCAGCGACGCCTACACGACCTTCGGCCCGGCACCGGAACTCGGCCTGGCCGAGTTCACGGTCGAGGCCTGGGTCCGTCGCGACGGCGCCGGCATCGCCGCCTTCACCGGCACCGGTGGAGTGAGTGCGATCCCGCTGGTCACCAAGGGACGTGGCGAGTCCGACGGCAACGATCGCGACATGAACTGGTTCCTGGGCATCCGCGAGACCGACGGCGTGCTCGCCGCCGACTTCGAGGAGGGCGCCGGCGGAACGTCGCCGGGCCTGAACCACCCGGTGGTCGGAACCACGCCGCTCACGACGGGCGTCTGGCACCACGTGGCCATGACCTACGACGGCACCACGTGGCGCCTGTACCTCGACGGCCAGCCCGACGCCGAGCTCGTGGTGGGCCAGCCGCCGCGCAGCGACAGCATCCAGCACGCCGCGCTGGGCACCGCCCTGACCTCGACCGGCATCCAGGAGGGCTACCTCGACGGCGTGCTCGACGAGGTGCGCGTGTGGAACCAGGCCCGCAGCCTCGCCGAGATCCAGGCCACCATCAACGACGAGATCACCGCCCCCACGGCGGGCCTCGTCGCGCGCTGGGGCCTGAACGAGGGCACGGGCACCGACGTCTTCGGCACCGCCGGCACGCCCGTCGACGGCACGATCGTCGGCACCGCCTACAGCTGGGCCGCCAGCGCTCCCTTCGACCTCGACGTGACCCCGACCGATCCGCCCCTCGCTCCCACCGGTCTCGCCGCGACCGCCGTGTCGCCGGCCCAGATCGATCTGAGCTGGACCGACAACGCCGGCAACGAGCTGGGCTACGAGATCGAGCGCTCCACGAGCGGATCCGGTGGACCCTTCGCACCGGTCGACACGACCTTCGCGAACGCCACCACGTACAGCGACGTCGGACTCACCGCGAGCACCGAGTACTGCTACCGCGTGCGGGCCTACAACAGTGTGGGCAGTTCGAGCACCACCACGGTGCAGTGCGCCACGACGCCCGAGGCGGGAGCCTTCGGCCTCGACTTCGCCGGCACCGACGCCTACGTGGACTTCGGCCCCACGGCCACACTCGGTCTCGAGCAGTTCACGCTCGAGGCATGGGTCCGCCGTGACGGCGCCGGCGTGGCGTCGAACACCGGCGCGGGCGGCGTGTTCGCCATTCCCCTGGTCACCAAGGGGCGCGGCGAGGCCGACGGCAACGATCGCGACATGAACTGGTTCCTGGGCATCCGCGAGACCGACGGCGTGCTCGCCGCCGACTTCGAGGAAGGTGCCGGTGGCGCGTCGCCGGGTCTCAACCATCCGGTCACGGGAACCACTCCGTTGCAGACCGGCGTGTGGCACCACGTGGCCGCGACCTACGACGGCACCACGTGGCGCCTGTACCTCGACGGCGTCCTCGACGCCGAGTCCACGGTGGGTCAGCCGCCGCGCTCGGACAGCATCCAGCACGCCGCCCTCGGCAGCGCGCTGAACTCGAGCGGTACCGCCGAGGGCTACCTCGACGGCGTGCTCGACGAGGTCCGCGTGTGGAACTACGCCCGGACCGAGACCGAGATCGCCACCAGCGTGAACCAGGAGATCGAAGGCAGTGCCACCGGTCTGGTCGCCCGCTGGGGCCTGAACGAGGGCACCGGAACGGCGGTCGCCAGCTCGGCCGGCACCGCCGTCGACGGGACGATCAACGGCAGCGGCTACGCGTGGATCGCGGGCGCGCCCTTCGACCTGGTCGTCGACCTGCCGCCGACGGCACCCGTCCTGGTGGGCCCGGCCGACGGCGCGACGGGTGTGTCGACCTCACCGCTGCTCGACGTCGCGGTCAGCGACCCCGAGGGCCAGCCGATGACGGTGGAGTTCTACGGGCGGCCCGTGCAGACGGTGACCGCCGAACCCTTCACCATCATCCACCTGCCCGACACGCAGTTCTACAGCGAGACCTACCCCGCCGTGTTCGCCGCGCAGACGCAGTGGATCGCCGAGAACCGCGAGGCGCTGAACATCGTCTACGTGGACCACATCGGCGACATCGTGCAGAACGGCGACGCCGACCCCACGGAGTGGGAGAACGCCTGGGCGGCCATGAGCCTGCTCGAGGATCCGGTCACCACCGGTCTTCCCGAGGGGATCCCGTACAGCGCCACCGTGGGCAACCACGACCAGTCGCCGATCGGCGACCCCGACGGCACCACGAACGGGTACAACCAGTACTTCGGCGTGGATCACTTCAGTGGTCGCTCGTACTACGGCGGCAACTACGGCACCAGCAACGACAACCACTTCAGTCTGTTCAGCGTGGGTGACCTGGACTTCGTCACCCTGAGCCTGGAGTACGACCTGTCACCCGAACCCCAGGTGCTGGCCTGGGCCGACAGCGTGCTCACCGCGCACGCCGACCGCTGGGCGATCGTCAGCAACCACTACACGACCGGCACCGGCAACCCCGCTTCGTTCAGCGGCAACGGCCAGGCGGTGTACGACGCGTTGAAGGGCAACCCGAACTGGTTCCTCACCCTCTGCGGTCACGTGATCGGCGAGGGCCAGCGCGTCGACACCTTCGACGGCAGCACCATGTACACGCTGCTGGCCGACTACCAGAACCGCCCCAACGGCGGCGACGGCTGGCTGCGCATCATGACCTT
>Ga0102937_1000819_pt1 | contig 14083 bp, 12 predicted proteins | sample SalPonR2_B_D1_MG_FD_78213 | JGI IMG/M metagenome (GOLD analysis project Ga0102937, IMG submission 78213) | Salt pond soil microbial communities from South San Francisco under conditions of wetland restoration - Salt Pond MetaG R2_B_D1_MG | ecosystem: Environmental > Aquatic > Marine > Intertidal... | reverse complement strand
TTTCCCGCAATTAAACACACCGGTGAGATTAACATCGATGACTTTTTGCCATTGATCGGGGGTCATCTTTTTCAGTGTGCTGTCGGCAGTTACCCCCGCATTATTGATCAGAATATCGATTTTCCCGAGAGACTCGACCGTCTTGGCCACAGCCTCTTCGACGGCTTCATAAGATCTGATGTCCACCGACATAAAATCAATCATCGAGGACTGATCGCCTGCCATTTTTTGTGTTTCAGCTGCCTTATCAGCATCAACGTCCCAAATCATTACCCGACATCCTTCTGAAACGAATTTTAGGGTAGTTTCGCGGCCTATTCCATTTGCACCACCGGTGACGATAGCTGTTTTATCTTTGAGTTGCATCTTTTAGGTTTTTGCTGTGATGAAGGTAATTTTGCAACGGAAAAATACCATACTGGAAATATTTTACAGGTGTGTGTTTTTATTTCAAATTATTTTCTATATATCTGTTATTGAATTTTTTATTAATTCATATCACCATACGATTTAATCGTGTAAAAATGACATTTTTTTCACAAACAGAAATGGGGACTTTTAGGAGTGATTATGGAATTTAAGCCTGAATATCTCGTTCAATGCGTAACGATGAAAATGCCCTTTGGGAAATACGAGGGGCGTTACTTGTCTGACTTGCCCATCTCCTACCTCGAATGGTTTATTCGCAAAGGCGGTTTCCCGAAAGGAAAACTTGGCATGTTGCTAGAAACGGTTTATGAAATCAAACTGAATGGATTGGATGAGATCCTTTTTGAGCTTAAACGAAACTTTAGATAAAGTTAAGCTTGTGAAAAATTGGATGACCGATTTACATTTTGTATACTTTCGTGTTAATAAACAGAACCAAGTAAACACTGAAGACATTCTGCCGAAGGTGTTATTTGGATTACGACCATCTTTCACATTATCTTAATCATTGAACACAAACCGGATTGAAAACGAAATACTTCGATCTTATTGATCAATCTTTCTTCTTCCCTCAAGAAGAGTTTACCCTAAATGGATCCGAATTGATGTTTCACGGCATTGATTTGATGAAACTAGCCGAAGAATATGGCACTCCTCTGAAGTTTACGTACCTCCCTAAGATCAGCGATAATATCAATCGCGCCAAGGGATGGTTTAAGGAGGCGATGGAAAAGAACCACTACAAAGGAGCCTATAATTATTGCTACTGCACCAAAAGCTCACATTTTAAGCACGTTTTAGACGAAGCGCTTAAAAACGACATACACATTGAAACCTCTTCGGCTTTTGATATAAATATCGTCCAAAACCTGAAGAAAACAGGCGCTATAAAGGACAATACCTACGTGATCTGCAATGGTTTTAAGAGAGATCAATACGTTCGCAACATTGCCGATTTGATCAATGGAGGGCATAAGAAATGTATTCCCATCATTGACAATTATGAGGAGTTGAACTTACTCTCGGAATTGGTTAATGAAGATATGGAAGTGGGAATTCGAATTGCCTCTGAAGAAGAACCCAAGTTTGAGTTCTATACCTCCAGGTTGGGAATCGGTTACAGAAACATCGTTCCGTTTTACAATAAGGAGATCAAAGACCGACCCGACGTAAAGCTGAAGATGCTTCATTTCTTTATCAATACGGGAATTCGCGACACGGCCTATTATTGGAATGAATTGCAAAAATGCCTTAAAGTTTACATCGACTTAAAGCGTGTCTGCCCTCACCTGACAGGTTTGAACATTGGCGGAGGATTTCCGATCAAAAATTCGCTGGCTTTCGATTACGACTACGCCTACATGATAGATGAAATTGTGAGGCAGATCAAGAACGCTTGTGACGAAGCAGAGGTTGACACTCCCGATATCTTCACCGAATTCGGAAGTTTCACCGTCGGAGAAAGTGGAGGAGCCATCTACAATGTTCTTTACCAAAAGCAACAGAACGATCGCGAGAAATGGAATATGATCAATTCATCATTCATCACCACGCTTCCCGATACTTGGGCGATCAATAAACGCTTTGTCATGCTTCCGATAAACCGTTGGAACGACGAATACGAGAGAGTCTTACTAGGAGGCCTGACATGTGATAGTGATGACTACTACAATTCAGAGCAGCACATGAACGCGATCTATCTCCCGAAGTACCGTAAAGAAAAACCGCTCTACATCGGCTTTTTCAACACCGGTGCTTACCAAGACACCATCGGAGGTTACGGAGGGCTACAGCACTGCTTGATTCCTCAACCCAAACAATTATTGATCAGCAAGGATGAAAACGGAGAATTGAAAACAGAGCTTTTCGCTCCACAGCAAACCCAGGAAGCCATGTTGGACATCTTGGGCTATGACAACCAAAAAGAAACAAGCCCTCTCGAATCGAGACAAAAAGAAGAAGTAAAATAAGATGAACCCAACGAGAACTTACGCGGGAATCGACAAAGAATTCGCTACCCCTGAAAAGTCTAAAATCGTATTAATTCCCGTTCCCTATGATGGAACGAGCACATGGCTGAAAGGAGCCGACAAAGGACCTGAGGCATTTCTTAAGGCGTCGGAAAACATGGAGCTTTACGACATCGAAACGGAAACAGAAGTTTACAAACAAGGGATTTTCTTGCACGAACCGGTAACTGAAAAATCGAGTCCGAAAGCGATGGTAGAAGAAGTGCACCGAATAACAAAGGACGAAATCATCAAGAACAAATTCGTCACCCTTTTTGGCGGAGAGCACTCGGTTTCCATTGGAGCCATCCGAGCTTTTAACGAATGTTTTGACAACCTCACTGTTTTGCAGATCGATGCACATGCCGATCTGCGCAAAGAGTACGAAGGCACTCCCTTTAACCACGCTTGTGCGGTTTACGAAGCCAACCAAAACACAAATCTGATTCAGGTAGGAATCCGGAGCATGGACATTTCGGAAACGCGCGTGATGGACAAGGAAAAAGTATTCTTTGCCCACGACATGGCTACCGACGAGTACTGGCCCGATAAGGTGATGGAACTATTGACTGATAACGTCTTCATCACCTTCGATTTAGATGCCTTCGATCCGAGTATTCTGCCTTCCACGGGAACACCCGAGCCGGGAGGACTTTTTTGGTACGAGACACTGGATTTCCTGAGAAATGTATTCGCTGAGAAAAACGTGGTTGGGTTCGACATTATGGAGCTTTGCCCCAACGAGGCGGACAAATCTTCAGATTTTGTGGCAGCGAAATTGTACTACAAAATGCTCTCGTACAAATTCATGAATGAGGACGCAGGGGATGAGTACGAAGGCGGCGCCGATAGAGAAAATATTTCCGAGAGCGAGCGCAGCATGACCAAAAAGGATGATTACAATGACTAAGCCGATTACCGATTTTATCGAAAAATACTACCTCCACTTTAATGCAGCCTCGTTGGTGGATGCCTCCAAAGCGTATACCGCCCAGCTGGATAAAGGCGCAAAGATGATGGTGACCTTGGCGGGGGCCATGAGCACGGCAGAACTGGGGAAAATCTTTGCCGAGATGATTCGCCGAGACAAGGTGCAAATCATTTCGTGCACGGGAGCTAACCTCGAAGAAGACATCATGAATTTGGTGGCTCACAGCCATTACGAACGCGTGCCCAACTACCGAGACCTAACGCCCCAAGAAGAGTGGGCATTGCTCGAAAGAGGCCTCAATCGGGTTACCGACACCTGCATTCCCGAAGAGGAAGCATTTCGTCGATTGCAGAAACACGTGTTTAAAATATGGAAAGACGCTGAAGAAAAAGGCGAACGCTACTTTCCGCATGAATTCATGTACAAGCTACTGTTATCGGGAGTTTTAGAAGAGTACTACGAGATTGACATAGCCGACTCTTGGATGTACGCTTCCGCTGAGGCAAACCTGCCGATCGTAGTTCCCGGATGGGAAGACAGCACCATGGGAAACATCTTTGCCAGCTACGTGGTGAAAGGAGAACTGAAAGCTTCTACCGTAAAATCGGGAATTGAGTACATGGCCTTCTTGGCCGATTGGTACACAGCCAATTCGGACAATGGAATCGGCTTCTTCCAGATTGGAGGAGGAATTGCCGGTGATTTCCCCATCTGTGTGGTACCGATGCTGTACCAAGATTTGGAACGCACTGATACTCCCTTTTGGAGCTATTTCTGCCAGATTTCTGATTCCACTACCAGTTACGGAAGCTATTCGGGAGCAGTACCGAATGAAAAAATTACGTGGGGGAAATTGGACTTGGATACACCGAAATTCATCATCGAGTCAGACGCTACCATCGTTGCCCCGTTGATGTTTGCGCACATCTTGGAAATGTAGCGAAAGGAAAAATTTCAAAAAAGTTGATTGAAAAAACTATACCTTCATTTGCGGCACAAAAAAAGCCATTAAAAAGATGAGCACACCTTTTCACCTTTCTCTTCCCTGTCGCAGCGTTAGCTCTACCAAGTCATTTTACGTTGATACGCTCGGAGCAAATGTTGGTCGCGAAACTTCCACGTGGGTGGATATTGACTTTTACGGAAATCAAATCACCTTTATCAAGTCAGCAAATTTTCACTTCGACTACCAGAACTACCGCTTTGATGATTCGATCATCCCTGCGTTTCATTTCGGTATTTTATTGGAAAAAGAAATTTGGCAAAAACTCTTTGATGAACTCAACGATGCGAAAATCACTTTGACCGAGAAGAGGAGCTACCTTAAAGGAGCTGCCGGCGAGCATCAATCCTACTTTTTGGAAGACCCCAACGGATACACCGTAGAGTTCAAGTGCTTCTCAAAAAAGGGGGACACCTTTAACAAATAATTAAAAGACCATATGCCTTCAACGAAGGAAATCCAGAATGTTGAACTTCAACTTCTGGACCTCAAAGACTATAAAGAATTGAAAGCGGCGATGATAGCCGCTTACCATACCATGCCCGATAGCTATTGGAAGGAATCCCATATCCAAATCTTGACGGAAAAATTTGCCGATGGACAAGTGGTCATCAAGGTAGACGGAAAGATCGCCGGCTGTGCGCTTTGCATCATCGTAGATTGGGACAAAACCCTCGATCACCACACCTATAAGGACATTACCCAAGGCTACACATTCGATTCGCATACCGATGAAGGCGACATGCTTTACGGCATCGACATCTTTGTAAAGCCTGAATTCCGCGGACTGCGATTGGGAAGAAGGCTCTACGATTACCGCAAAGAACTATGCGAAAATCTCAATCTTAAAGGGATCGCTTTCGGTGGGAGAATTCCATATTACCACCGCTATTCCAGCGAGCTTTCGCCAAAGGAGTATATTGAAAAAGTGAGACGACAGGAGATTTCAGATCCCGTTTTAAACTTTCAAATTTCAAACGATTTTCACCCGGTTCGTATTCTAAAAAACTACCTCGAAGGTGATGCCGCTTCCAATGAGTTTGCGGTGCTGATGGAATGGGACAACATTTACTACGAGAAACCCACAACCGACGTAGGAACGCCCAAGACGGTGGTTCGGCTGGGACTGATTCAGTGGCAAATGCGGCCCTACAGAGATCTGGACGAGCTTCTGCAACAGGTCGAGTATTTCGTAGATGCCGTATCGGGTTATCGCTGCGATTTTGCCCTGTTTCCCGAGTTCTTCAACGCGCCCCTGATGGCCAAGGACAACGACTTAAAAGAGTCGGACGCCATCCGCGAGTTGGCGGGCTACACCGATGATATTGTCAAAAAATTCAGGGAGTTTGCCGTCTCCTATAACATCAATATCATCACGGGCAGTATGCCGTTGGTGGAAAATGATCACCTCTACAATGTAGGCTACCTCTGTCGAAGAGACAGCTCCGTAGAGCGGTACGAAAAACTCCACGTGACACCCGACGAAGCGAAAGTGTGGGGAATGCAAGGGGGAAATAAGCTCCAAACATTCGACACGGATGCAGGCAAGGTTGGCGTCTTGATTTGTTACGATTCTGAGTTTCCCGAGTTGAGCCGCCTCTTGGCCGACGAAGGGATGGACATTCTCTTTGTCCCATTTTTGACCGATACCCAAAACGGATATTCCAGAGTGCGCAATTGCTCGCAAGCCAGAGCCATTGAAAACGAGTGCTACGTAGCCATTGCGGGAAGTGTCGGCAACTTGCCCAATGTACACAACATGGACATCCAGTTTGCTCAATCGATGGTTTTCACTCCTTGTGATTTTTCGTTCCCAACCAATGGGATCAAGGCAGAGGCTACGCCCAATACGGAAATGATATTGATCGCCGATGTGGATTTGAGTTTACTCAGAGAGCTCAATCAAAAAGGTGCCGTGCGAAACCTGAAAGATCGACGAAAGGACGTTTTTGAATTGAAAAGGAAAGAATAGGCAGTATCCCTGTCTTTCACTTAACACTTCCTTTTCCGGCTTGTTTATTGACAAAATCAAGCCATGTCAAAAAAATGGAACCTTCCGAATAACAAAGACTTAAATAGTAAAATCGCCATAGTAACCGGCGCCAATACAGGCCTCGGATTTGAAACGGCAAAGGCATTCGCCGAATTGGGTGCCACCGTAATCCTCGCGTGTCGAAACACGGAAAAAGGAAACAAGGCGAAAGATAAAATCATTGAACAAGTGCCAAAGGCAAGCTTGGAGGTTAGCGAACTTGATTTGGCAGATTTTGAGTCCATTCGCAAATTTTCCGATCGTTTCAATTCTAATCAAAAGAAGCTCGATTTTCTAGTCAACAATGCCGGTGTAATGATGCCGCCTTACCACGAAACGGAGGAGGGCCATGAATTGCAATGGGGAGTAAACCATTTGGGGCATTTCCTATTGACCTCTTTGCTCTGGAAAAAACTGAATGAGGCAGAAGCTGCTCGAGTTGTTCAACTGAGTAGTCTGGCCCACAAGTGGGGAAATATCTCTGCTTTTAATAAGCCCATTGGTAAGTCAAATTACGACAAGCAAAAAGCCTACGGCAATAGCAAGCTGGCCTGTTTGGTATTCGCGCTGGAGCTGGAGCGAAGAATCGAATCAAAAGGCCTGAAGATAAAATCCATGGCCGCCCACCCGGGGGTAGCCGACACGGAACTGAGTCGTTACCTTCCCGGATGGATGAAAGTCTTGTCACCCTTGTTCATGGCCTTCGTGGCAAATAGCGCCGAAGAAGGTGCCCAACCCAGCCTTCGAGCGGCATTGGACGACCTTCCCGGCGGAACCTACGTAGGCCCCTCCGGTTTTAAAGAAATGAAGGGCTCCCCTGTGGTGGTTCAGCCCCATGAAAAAGCCACCTCTCAAAAGGCAGGCAAAGAATTGTGGCAAGCATCGGAAGAGCAAATCGGTATCTCCTTTGCTGTGTAAACAGTATGATCAGAACCGTAGCTTTTTTATTCTTTACTCTATCCTTTTCAGGGGCCATACCTGCTCAACTCTTTATTGATGCAGAAACAGGTATGGCCTTCAATACGAGCAATACCGTTCAATTTCCGAATGAATCTAATTCCGTAAGCGATCGAATTAACGTGACCGATGTATTTGAAAACGGAGACACTTGGTACTACCGCCTTCGTTTGGGCTATACCATTGCCGACAGGCACACCATCAGTGTGCTCTATGCCCCGCTTGAGTTTTCATACGACGGCCGATTTTCGAGGCCACTGGTTTTTGGCGACAATACCTTTGCGGGAGATGAAGACGTGGACCTGAATTACCAATTTAATTCCTACCGCCTGACATATCGATACGAGTGGATAAATGAGGGGAAATTTAGGTTTGGCATCGGGCTTACCGCTAAAATTCGTGATGCCAGAATCAAGGTAGAAAGCGAGGGAGCAACTAGTGAAACGGAGGACTTTGGTTTTGTGCCGCTGATCAATTTGCGTGCAGCTTATCATTTCAATGACGATTGGTCGGTACTTCTTCGCGGCGATGCCTTGGTCGGGGAACAGGGCCGAGCCGAAGACGCCTTTCTGGGAGCCGTTTACACACTATCCGACTCTCATCTCTTTAAGTTGGGGTACCGAATTCTGGACGGCGGAGCCGATGTAGACCAAGTGTATAATTTTGCCTTGGTGCATTATGCTGCCGTTGCTTATCAATTTCGAATTGAACTCTAAACGGAAAAGTCTCCTTTGGAAAAAAGAATCTGGATTCCCGCACTTGTCTTACTCCTACTCGTTGTGGGGTATTTCATAGGTCCACGACCAAATGAGCCCGTGTACGATTTCACATTGCCGTCTTACACCGCAGATCTTTCCCTATTGGAAAAAATGATTCAGGAGAGTGAGTCTTCACTTCCGTTGAGAGAAGACAATGAAGCCAGAATCATTTGGTGCGATTCCGTGCCGCGGGTCACTCCTATCAGCATCGTTTACCTCCATGGCTTTGCGGGAAGCTATAGAGATGGCTACCCGATGAATGTAAATGTGGCCAAAGCGCTCGGCGCCAATATCTACCTTTCTCGCTGGGCAGGTCACGGGATGAAGCCACAGCAAGCCTTAGAAAACTTCACTCCCGAAGCGGCATGGAGATCAGCCAGGGAAGCATTGGCCATTGGAAATAAAATCGGAGATAAAGTCGTTTTATTAAGCACATCCACGGGCGGAACACTTTCACTTTTTCTGGCAGCCCATTTTCCCAACAAAGTTCACGGAATGGTCAATATCGGACCGAATATCGAAGACGATCAGTTCGGATCCTTCTTGCTCGACTCGCCGTGGGGTTATGAATTGGCTCACTTGGTGAGCCTCGGAGAGCATAGAAAAATTCAGCATGAGTCGGATTTGGCCTACCAATATTGGGACTCCATTTATCCCGCTGAGGCCCTGATCAATCTTGAATTGCTGGTTCATTCCATGATGACCGACAGCACCTTTGCCCAAGTGAAATGTCCGGTACTGACGATGTATTACCACAAAAACTTCCTGAAAGAAGACGAGCATGTGGAAGTATCCGTTTACGACCGTGTTTACGAGAAATTCTCTACCCCTGATTCCTTGCTGAAGCTAAAGCCTTTGGATAGACCGAATACCCACTTCGTAGGTAGCGATATAAAATCAGAGGATTACAAAACAGCTCAGAAGATAGCCGTTGAGTTTATTGAAAGTACGATTGTCAATTAAAGGTACCTGTTTGGCATTAGAAGTGCTGCGTATTTTACCACAAAGCGCACATAGGTGGCACAAAGCACTCTAAGAAATCCTGTCGATATGGAAACGCGGGATTTTTCTTATATCTATCGATGAATTGCTTTTAGAGGTATCTCACTGATCGCGACTGCCATTGAGCACTCAGCGAAATTCCGATCAACTATCCGGATTGTGACCTCATGTATACAGCGTTGTACTTCCATTTTTTCTATGTGAACTCAGCGCTATTTTCTAAATAAAGAAAGATTATCACTGATTAGGTGTACTTGTTCAGCTTCAGAAGTGGTGTTCGTTTAACCGCCAAGAGCACAAAGATGGCGCAAAGCACGCGGAGAAATCTGAGCGTCGTGGATACTCGGGCTTATTCGAAAAGCTCTTGGTAGCCACATGTTTCAAGCATTGTACTTCCAATTTTCTCTGTGAACTCAGTGCCAATTTTTTATCAGCAGAAGAAAAGATATACGTGAAAATCATATTCAAACTGCCGGATTTACAATTCCTTTTTCAGTTGACATCTTTCAACGTATCTTTGGGCCTTGATGGAATTTCTGTACCCGAATTTTCTCTACGCTCTGGCCGCTCTGGCGATACCTATCATTGTCCATCTTTTCAATTTTCGACGGTTTAAAAAAGTCCCTTTTACCAATGTTCGATTTTTGCGAGAGATCAAAATTCAGACGCAATCGCAAAACAAACTCCGCCACCTGCTGGTCTTGCTGATGCGCCTGCTGGCCTTGGCATTTTTGATATTCGCTTTTGCTCAGCCATTTATCCCTGAAGACAATACCGCCGAGAAAGACCGCGGACAAGCAGTTTCTATTTTTGTAGACAATTCATTCAGCATGCAAGGCGAGAGTGAGGCGGGTCCTTTATTGGAAGTGGCAAAAAACCGAGCCATCGACATTGCCATGGCCTATGATGCCACGGATCGTTTTCAGCTCTTATCACAAGATTTTTTGGGTGAAAATCAACGATTCGTCAGCCGAACGGAGTTTATTGAAAACGTCGAGGATTTAAAAATAAGCTCAAAATCAAGGTCGCTCCAAAGTATTTCAGAACGCCAACAAGACCTCATCAACAATGCCGATGCCGACCTTGCCAAAGAGGCTTACCTGATCAGCGATTTCCAAAAAAGTCAATTTCCAATGGAGTCATTTGCTCCCGATACGTCCGTCAATTACGGACTCGTGCATTTGGAAAGGAATTCACCGTCGAACCTCTACATTGATTCTGTCTGGTTTCCAACGCCCGTTAGACGAGCGGGGGATAGCGAAAATTTGAGTGTGAGAATCGTCAATACGGGAAATCAGGATTTAGAAAACGTTCCTCTCAACCTTTCAGTAAACGGGGAGCAAAAGTCGATCGGCAGTTTTGCCGTAAACGCTCAGTCGTCCGTGGATACAGCCATCGCATTTGTCCACAATAGCCCCGGCATAAAATCGGTGATGGTAGAAATCGAAGACTACCCCATCGATTACGACGATGCTTATTACTTGGGCTACCGCGTGCACGACCGCTTAAAGATTTTATCCGTTTCTCCATCAAACGGCTCACTGAATAGAGACTTTGTCGGGTCGGTGTATCGAGTAGACAGCGCCTACGATTTTCGTTCTACCAGCCTGTCGAGCTTGAACTATTCCAACCTTCAGAACAACGACTTGCTGATCTTAAACGAATTGCTTTCCATTCCGGGTGGATTACGGCAAGAGACCGTTTCCTTTGCAGAGAATGGCGGCTCGGTATGGATCATCCCTTCGGCTGAAAGTGATTTGACTTCTTACAACCAACTATTGTCTGAGCTCAAAGCAGGCGCCTATTTGCCTTTGAAAGAGGAGGAAGTCAAAGTGCGTTCGATCAACGGTGAAAGTCCGCTGTACAGAGATATTTTTGAATCGGTTCCCCGAAATATTGATCTCCCGACTGCAAAGGCATACTATCCCATCAGCAGCTCCCTTCGCTCATCGGAGGAATCGCTACTTCAGCTTCCAAGTGGGAATTCATTTTTAAGCGCTTACCGCGAATCGGGTGGAAAAATCTACGTTCTCGCGGTTCCTCTGAGTTCGGAAAAAAACAACTTTTCTCGTCACGCTATTTTCGTGGCTACCGCTTTGAGAATCGCCGAACTTAGCCTCTCCACTGAAACCTATGCGGTAGAAATCGGAACGGAATCATCTTTCTCCATTCCATTTTTCAAGACGGAAAATGAAGATGTTTTTCATTTGGTTCAACCCGAAAACCAACAAGATATCATTCCCGCTTTCCAAGTATCAGAAGGTCGAATAGCCTTGTACGCCGGTCCCGAAATAAGCGAAGCAGGCACTTACGAATTGCTCTTGGGCGATTCGGCCATTGCTGCAGTCGGATTCAACTTCGAACGCATGGAGAGCGACCTCGCTTCTTACTCCGTGGAAGAAATGGAATCGGCCATCACCGCTGCGGGATCATCGAACATTACTCTGTTTTCGGGCGAATCTGAAAACCTCGCTCGAGAAGTTCAGCAGAAAATATCGGGAACGGAGCTTTGGAAAATCTGCCTAATTTTGGCTTTGGCTTTCCTTCTCCTAGAAAGTATCCTATTGCGTTTCGGAAAAAGAACCATGGCATGAAAACCCTGATTTCGCAGGCAAAAATCATCGATAAAAGACACGCCCAAAACGGTGAAACGGTCGACATACTGATTGTAGATGGAGTCATCGAGAAGATAGCCGCTTCCATCAGCGAGGGTGTCGATGAGAAAATTGAAGGTGAAGGGCTTTGCGTATCGATCGGCTGGATGGATATGCGCGCCAACTTTCGCGATCCCGGCGAGGAATACAAAGAGGGCATTTCTAACGGACTGAAAGTGGCGGCCAAAAGCGGTTTTACCGCCGTGGCACTTTCTCCAGACACTACTCCAGTCATAGACAACAAAGGTGCGGTAGAATATTTGATCAACCGAGCCAAAGGTAGCGGAGTCGAAATCTTTCCCATTGGAGCCGTTTCAGTAGGACTAAAGGGCGAAAGCATGTCTGAAATGTATGACATGCATATGGCGGGTGCTCGCGGTTTCGGCGACGACAAGCACTCATTGGATGAATCGGGACTATTGCACAGGGCATTGCTCTACACTTCTAATTTCGAGGCACCCGTCTTTCATTTTCCTTACGATTCGAAGCTCATTCCCAACGGGCAGATTAATGAAGGGACAACCTCAACCAGCCTCGGCTTGAAAGGCATTCCCTCCATTAGCGAAGAAATGATGGTGAGAAGAGACCTGACACTATTGGAGTACACCGAAGGAAGACTGCATCTGGGACCTATTTCATCGGCTAAATCGGCCGAACTGGCAAGCGACGCGCGACAAGATGGTTTGCAGGTTACCACGGAGGTTACCGCCGCTCATTTGGCATTCTCGGAAGAGAGACTCGAAGATTTTGATACCAACTTCAAATTGATGCCACCGCTTCGAACCGAAGCGAATCGAAAAGCGCTCATTGCGGCCTTGAAAGAAGGAAAGATTGATGTGATCACCTCCGATCATTCCCCTGAGGATGAAGAACACAAAAAGTTGGAATTCGACTTGGCCAATTTCGGGATGGCAGGCATGGAGTTATTCTTTCCCATGGTTTTGAGTGCCGTTGGCAATGAGCTTCCATTAGATGAATTGGTGGCTAAATTCTCTATCGCCCCGCGAGAAATATTGGGAATTGACGTTCCTGTGATTGCCGAAGGTGAGAAAGTCAACTTGACGGTTTTTAGCACCGATGAGAGCTCCGAACAGTCAAATCATCAAAGCAAGGCTTACAATATTCCCAAGCTGAACCAGCAGATGAAAGGAAAGATTTATAGCACTTTTCATTTTCATTAACAACGATTTATTTTACCCTATTTCACAAATCTCAGATTTCGGGGATTTTGGCGATTGTCGTAAATCCTGAGCACTTCCAGCCTGTCTTTTAAGACCCTATAATAAAGAGAGTTATGCTTTGCCAGCACACACTTTCTAATCAACAAATTCTGATTAATCTCAGGGAACTGCTCGGGATGGTTTGTAATCAAAACAATCGAAGCTTCAAGTGTATCTAAGAAAGATAACGCCACAGTTGAAGGCCAATGTTAATCTAAATCGTCAAGAATCCCAACCAAATCGCCGTCGGCCTCAGGAGACCAAACTATTTCTTTAATCCTTTGAATATCTTTTTCGGTATTTATTCAACACTTCCTCATTTACCATGCTCTCCCCTGCCTCAATTGAGTCAATAGCTTGCTTAAGGCCGTTTTGTTGTTCCTGTGACAAATTAAGCCAGTCATCTAATGACTTTCCGCGACTGAGAAAATTATGGAGAAAGGTATAAAGCTCCTCCAACTGTGATTCATCGAGTAGATCGACTTCGCGGAAAATGCTCAACTTAATTTCAGATTTGTCCATACCCAAAGGTTTTGCTCTAAAATAATAAAGTCTCATTACTTCTGAGTCAACGTTGGTAAAAGTTAAGAAACTGGGTGAAATCATTTTCCGCATATTGGTCAGTAAACACCTTTGCTCCAAATGACCCATTTTGAAATTTCGAATCCCGTAGATTAGTTATTCATTTAAAATAAGAGCCATGAAAAAACTATCCGTTTGTTTCGTGCTCTGCTCAATCCTTTGGTCTGCAACTTGCTCAGCAGCCAAAGTCGATACCATCGAAGTAGAATCGAGTATTTCAGCCGTGAATGTCTTTTTTCAAGGGGCTATAGGCAATAGGTAATTAGCAATAGGCAATTAGCAATAGGCAATAGGCAATTAGCAATAGGCAATTAGCAATAGGCTATAGGCAATTAGCAATAGGCAATTAGCAATAGGCTATAGGCAATTAGCAATAGGCAATAGGCAATAGGCAATAGGCAATTAGCAATAGGCTATAGGCAATTAGCAATAGGCAATAGGCAAATAGCAAGGGTGAACGGCGATGGACGATGAATTAAAGATCAATAACGCTCGGGATTGTGGAT
>Ga0102937_1000818_pt1 | contig 14083 bp, 16 predicted proteins | sample SalPonR2_B_D1_MG_FD_78213 | JGI IMG/M metagenome (GOLD analysis project Ga0102937, IMG submission 78213) | Salt pond soil microbial communities from South San Francisco under conditions of wetland restoration - Salt Pond MetaG R2_B_D1_MG | ecosystem: Environmental > Aquatic > Marine > Intertidal... | reverse complement strand
GCAGGAAACGGCGACGGCTGTTTTCACGCTTCGGGTTGTCCATTGGACACCTCCCCCTGGGTTTATGGGACCTTCAGATCCCGGTTACTGAATTGCAAAGGCGTCGGCTTCTACGGCCATGAAAGCTCGACCAAGCGAACCTACCGGCGCGTAGAAGATGGCGCTTTGCGCCTCTTCCAAGTCGGTAAAAAACAAGGCTGCCCACTTCGACAGATGGGCATCAAAAAACGCTTTCTGCGACGGCAGCCCGCTATCGCAGGGGAATTCGCCGGTGATAATGCCCGCCATGATTTCGCAAAGGGTGCCGACGTGATCCTCCGGCTCCTTTACATCGCTGCGGGATTTGATACCTCGGGACATGAGATCGGTTCGCAGCTCCGCCAGGGGCTTCTCATTCAGGAAACCGGTGAGGTAGTAACTGGCGTAGGGAAGCAACTCGCCACGACCGAGGCCAACAAACAGGTTGTTGAATTCTCGCTCGGCGTCGTATGGATTGGTGCGTTCGGCAAGGGCTGCCAGGTTCTTGCAGGCTGAACCCAAGGGCGTCTCATCACCCTGCAGTGACGCCAGCCCCTTCAGTAAGTCACTGGAGGGCGGGTCTACAAGCAGGACGCCCAGCAGCTGATAGATCTGGGCCCTGGCGCGATCCTCTTCGGAGACCGAACGCGGGCACTGGATTTCCGCAGTATTGCTCAACTCATGTTCCTTCTAATTATTATTTGCGGTCTGTCACACTATTCTAGTACATAACTCAGAATAATGGCTCGACCGGCCTTTAATTTGCTAATAGCTGAAATGCATTCTGCTAATAGTCAAAACGCATCCGAGGTCGGAATCTTGGTTCCGGCTGTTCTTCCGGTTGGCTGGTTTCTTGTTGGGCAAGCTGCTGTTCAGGAGGTTCCGTCGGCGCTGCCATTTCCTCAGGCTCAAGGGTGTCATCGGGCTCCGGTTCCTGAACAATTGCCGAATCGGCCCCATCCGTTGACAATCGCACCTGCTCTATAGACTGGTCTTCCACGACGTCAGCGGCTTTCTTGGCTCTATCGACGAGGCCCTCGCCCACTTTATATAACGAAGTCACTGTCTGGCCGGCCGTGGAAGCCAGGGTGTAATCCTCGTCGTAATCGTTCAGTCCATCCAGAACCGCAAGAACCGGGTTGGATTTCCAGAGGCCCCTGAGAGCCTTCCGGCGAAGGAACTCCGGGATTTCTTTGCGCATGAATCCGGTGATGTCGGTGCCGAGTTCGATGTTTTCCGGATCGGGCAAGCCGTATTTTTCCAGCAGTTCGTGTTCAGGTAGCGACTCGTTGACTGCAAGCTCCTGTTCTTCGGGGTCTGGTTCGGGCTCGACAGCCGGTGGGGCGGGTTGTTCCGCCTGCTTGCCAGCTTCGGCTTTCTTGCGCGCCCAGCGCTGAAGACGTGATTCGGCCATCACTGAATTCTCGGCTTTTTGATGTTCGAGGGAGCACGAAAAACGTCACTTTCCTGACGTATGCGCGGGTCGCCCTTGGCGTCCTCAACGCCATCCACGCGGACTTCGTCGCGACGACGTTTCTTGAACGGCTCCTCGATATAGTGCATATCGATAAACTCTTTAATCCAGGCTGCAAGGGATTCAGGAATGGGAACCGCCTCGACAATGCTTTCGCCACTGTCGAGGGCATCCAGAGCCTCATGGGCGCTGGCTGTGACGGTGCTGACAACCCACCCGGACGGCGACTGGCTCGTTACATCTTTGTCCAGGATGATCCAGACCGAAGGGGCAGCCATGTTCAGGGAGACCAGATAGCCTTCAACATCGGCCCGGAACAGCTCCATCGTAACCGTGCCCGCGTGGTAATCGACCACGTCGCCCTCACGAACCATTTCTTTCCAGAACGCTTCAGGTGCCCCCGGTATGACGGCAACAGGCTTCCAGATAACCTTTGCCCATCGAGTGACGCCCGGAGATCGGCGAACGACGGCGCCAACCTTCAATTCGCGTTGCCATTGATCTGTACGACTACTCATGGTGCTTCTCATTTTTTGTTATAGCGTAAAACTAGCAGGGCACAAACGATTATCCAATTGTCCAAAAGATAATGCCTGTGGCATGCTCGAAAAGCGATACGGAAACGTATACGTATAAAAACAACGAAAGAGTCAAACTCCTGATGACGGCATCCAAGACCCTATTACTATGTAGCTGCGACAAATCACAGACCTTCGATTCCGAGGCCTTGCGCAAAGCCGCGGCGGCGGAGCAGGTCATCGCAGTGGATCAACTGTGCGGCAATGAAATGAGTGTTGCCGCAGAGCACCTGGGCGCCAGCAGTGACGTGCTTATCGCCTGTGGCCAGCAGGCGGCTTTGTTCGAGCGCCTTGCGGAGGACGTTTACGCCGAGACCCAGCACTCAGCGCCGCTCCAGTCTATTGATATCCGGGATCGCGCCGGCTGGAGTGCCCCTGACGCGAAGCCCGAACGGTTGCACGCCAAGCAGGCCGCCCTGATTGCCGCAGCCCAACTGCCGGCGCCGATGGCGCCGGCAAAGACCATCGAGTCCAGCGGCGTGTGTTGCATTGTGGGTCCCACCGAACAGGCGGTAAGGATGGCCGGGCTGGTGCAGGACGAGCTGGGCGTGACCTGCATTGTTAATGATGCCGGCCCCATTCAGCTGCCATCTGCTGCCTACGACGTGGCCAAAGGGCAGTTGACGGGCGCCTATGGCGCACTGGGCAATTTCAAGCTGGAATTTGCGCACCTGCAACCGCTGCATCCGGCCGGTCGCGGTGAGCTGGGGTATGAAGCAGCCAAGCCCACCGCCCGCAGCGAATGCGACGTGTTCATTGATCTGCGTGGTGGCGCCCCGGCATTTCCCAGCCACGAGAAGCGCAACGGTTACTTCTGGGCCGACCCGAAGAAGACCGGCGAGCTGGAGCGCATTGCCCTGACGGCCAGGGAAATGGTGGGTGAGTTTGAAAAAACCGTGTACTTCAGGCTCGAAGAGTCTTTGTGCGCGCACTCCCGGGCCAACAAGCCCGGCTGTACCCGCTGCCTGGATGTCTGCCCGACGGAGGCCATTTTTTCCTTTGGCGACCATATCCAGATTGATTCGGACATTTGCGCCGGCTGTGGCTCCTGTGCCGCCGTCTGCCCCACCTCTGCAGTGACCATGAATGAGACGCCGTTCGAGGCGCTGACCAAGGTCGTGGAAGTGATGGCCAAGACCTATCGCGAGCATACCCACGAGTCACCACGCCTGGTTTTCCACACCCTGGAGTCTGGAACAGAGGCCATTGCCAACCTGGCCCGCTACGATAATGGCCTCGCGGATGATCTGATCCCGATGGGGCTGGAGCACGTCGACCGGATTGGCCACGCCGAGATCATGGCGGCGTTTGGCGCCGGCTACGCCGAGGTTCTGATCCTTGCAGACAATGAGATAGACCGTCGGGCGGTGACTGCGGAAGTTGAATTGGCCCAGGCCATGCTTAAAGGCACCCACAACTCGCCGAGCCGGGTGCGGGTCATTTCCGCCATTGAGCTCTGCGATGCGGGTGACAATGCCGGGCGAGTGAGTGACCCGGTCCTGCTGGTTGGCGGTCGTCGAGATATCACGCGGGTGACTGTGGCCGCCATGGCGGACAAGATCGAAGAGCCGATTCCGCTACCTGTGGGCGCGCCCTACGGTGCGATTGAAATTGATTCCGATAAATGCACGCTCTGCCTTGCCTGTGTATCACTATGTCCGACGGGCGCCCTTGGTGACCATCCGGATCGCCCGGAGGTCCAGTTCACGGAAAACGCCTGTGTCCAGTGTGGCATCTGCGAGAGCACCTGCCCTGAGACTGCCATCACCCTGAAGCCCCAGCTGGATGTGTCCAAGGCGGCGCTGAGTGCCCGGGCATTGCATGGTGAGGAACCGTTCGAATGCATCAAGTGTGGAACCCCGTTCGGCGTTGCCAGCACCATCAACCGGATCGTCGAGAAACTGGAAAACCAGCACTGGATGTACAAGAACTCCGATAACGTGCAGCTTATCAAGATGTGCGACGACTGTCGGGTCAAGTCCCAATTCCATGGTGACAACGCACCCATGGCGGCCGGTGAACGCCCCAGGGTCCGCACCAGTGATGATTATCTGGACAGCTAAAAACAACAGGACACATCATGGTTGAGTACACCGAAGTAGGAAAAAAACCGAACCTGATCGGAACTGACGCTCCGCGGCCTCAGGACAAGAACCCCAGGGGCGTTGATCGGATCATCGCCATCGCCTCTGGCAAGGGTGGCGTTGGCAAATCCACCGTGTCGTCCAACCTGGCCGTTGCCCTGGCCTCGAAAGGTCTCAAGGTCGGCCTGCTGGACGCCGACGTCTACGGCCCGAGCCAGCCCCGGATGCTGGGGGTTTCCGGCCGGCCGTCCAGCCCGGATGGAAGCACCATCCTGCCGCTGAGAAACCACGGCGTAACGCTGATGTCCCTGGGCCTGATGGCCCCGGAAGACGAAGCCATCGTCTGGCGCGGGCCGATGCTGATGGGCGCCCTGCAACAGATGATGAACCAGGTGGAATGGGGGCGGCTGGATGTGCTGCTGGTGGATCTGCCGCCGGGCACGGGCGATGTCCAGATGACCCTGAGCCAAAAGTTCTTCGTTGCAGGCGCGGTCATCGTCTCGACGCCCCAGGACATCGCCCTGATGGATGCCCGCAAGGGTATTGATATGTTCAAGCGGATGGATGTGCCGCTGTTCGGGTTGATCGAAAATATGGCCTCGTTTATCTGCGATGGCTGCGGCAAAGAGCACCATCCGTTCGGACACGGTGGCGCGCGCGCGGAGGCTGAGAAACTCGGTTCGCCGTTCCTGGGAGAGATTCCGCTGGATCTCGATATCCGGGTGGGATCGGATGGCGGTGTCCCGATTGTGGTATCCAAGCCGGATAGTCCGCAGGCGCAGGCTTTCCAGCGCATCGCCGATGAAATTGTTGCCTCTGACGTCTACGCCCGGGCCATCCAATGATCGATTCACCCCAGTTTCCACCGTTACTGACCGGAGAGGTGGTGCCCAGGCACACCGACCCTTTTGAAAAGGCTGTAAGCCGGGCCATTGCGGGTGTCGATTCCGGCACGGTGTTCTACTCCGAGCAAGGCGACAGCCTGCGTGCGGCCCTGGTTCTGACGCCGGAAACACCCCTGGAAGAGGCCATTCAGGCGGTCTATGTCGCCCAGATAGGCCTGGCCGAGAGCCTGGGTGCTCTGGCCCCGCCCGAAGTCCCCGTACACTTTTTATGGCCCGACCGCATCAAGGTCAACGGGGCTGTCTGCGGGAGCGTTCGGTTTGCCGCGGACGTGTCTGATCCGAAAGCGCATCCTAACTGGTTGGTCATTGGCATTGAGGTGCCCTTTATCCCGATGACCGACGAGCCGGGAGAAAATCCGAACGAAACCTGTCTGTACGAGGAAGGCTGCGTTGAAATCACGCCCATGGCTCTGTTGGAAAGCTGGTCCAAACACACGCTGTTATGGCTGACCTACTTTATGGACAGCGGCTTTGAACGGGTGCATAACGAGTGGCGGCCCCGTTGTGACACATTGGGCAAGACAATCGAACGGCCCCGGCCCGGCATCTTTGTTGGCCTGGATGAAAAAGGCCGGATGCTGTTGCGGCAGGATGTGATGACCGAGACATTGAGCCTGATTGAATTTGCGGAGCACGTATGAAGCTGGCCCGAACCCTGCAACTGGACATATCGGACGAAAACGTATTTGAAAAGCCTGCGCCCAGCGGCGAATGGGCGATCTCCGGTGGCTTCGAGTTTTCCAACTGGACCGAAGCAGACCTGAAGGGGAAAGCCCGCCAGGCGTTCACCAATGGCTGGTACAGCATTGAGTCTGGCGGCCGCGCCAGTTTCGTGGGTGTATGCAATATCACCGAGCCGGAACTGGAGCACGTGCGCCGAACCCTCGCGCAGACGTTTGTTGACCATTATGGCGCGCCGAGTATTGATGCGGCCTATCCGGTGGCCTGTGAAGAAATCGATCAGATGCGCAACATGTGTGAAGACTTCGAGGACAACACCCTGCTGATGGTCAGCCGCACGCTGACTGAGCTGGGTGTGGAGGAAACCTACCGTTCCCGGGGGCCGCAGGATGCCTCACTGGAGGCCTTTGCGGTTCACGGCAGCGTTGACTGATTACAGCCCGAAGCTGCCGTAAGGAATAAACCGGACGGGGGTGCCAGGCTCTATCTGCTGGGCGCTCTCATCCAGCTCCACCAGCCCCTCGGACCAGGCCAGACCGGTCACCCGGCCGGAGCCTTCCGAACCGAACACCTCAACCTGCCCATCCCGGACCCGTGCCCGCAGCATCTCGCTGCGCCCGGGCTTTTTGTTCTTCGAAAAATTGGCCGGCATGACATAAGCCTGAGGCTCAAACCATTCCGCGCCGGCCAGCAACGCCATGGCCGGAGCACCAAACCGCAGGGCACAGACCCAGGCGGCCACCGGATTACCCGGCAGGCCGACTACTGGCGTGCCCTGGAACATGGCGAGCGCCAGAGGCCGGCCGGGTTTGATCGCAATGCGCCAGTTACTGATGTCGCCGTGTTCTTTCAATGTTTTTGACACGTGATCTTCGTCGCCAGCGGATACACCGCCGCTGGTCAGGATCAGGTCACACTGTTCCGCGCCTCGCTCTAGCGCCGCTTTGACCTCTTCGGCACTGTCGAGCACATGGCCCAGGTCTATCAATTCGTAGCCAAGTTGCGAGACCAGGGCGCTGAGCATCGGCCGGTTGGCGTCGTAGATCTGCCAGTCGGTAACCGTTGCGCCGACCGGTTTCACTTCATCACCAGTCGACAGCACACCAACCCGCAACCGTTGATAGACGTCGACGGATTCCACGCCTACGCTGGCAAGCACGGAAATCTGGGTCGGGCTCAGGCGGGTTCCGGTTGTGAGGATCTTGTCCTGTTCCTTTATGTCTTCACCGGCTTTTCGGGCATTGGCGCCCGCTTTTAGCGTGCCGTTCAAATGTAGCTGGCCATCCGCGACGTCGCAGTCTTCCTCCAGAACCACGGTATCCGTGCCGGCTGGAATGACCGCTCCCGTAAGAATCCGGATCGCGTGGCCTTCGGGCACCTGGCCCGTGTATGGCTCACCGGCGGCACTGCGGCCATCGACCAGGGCCAGGGTGCAGGGCACGTCCGTCACCGGTCCGGCCAGGGCGTAGCCGTCGACGGCGGAATTGTTGCTTGGTGGATGAGCCCGAGGCGCATAGACATCACTTGCCAGGATGCGGCCGTTTACCTGAGAGAGCGGAACGGCGCGTTCAATCTCCACCACAGGATGTAACCGTGAACGCAAACGCTCAAGGGCCTCGTCGACCGGGGTCCAGTTGACGCCGGGGGGCAGGGCAAAGCAGTCGTTGCGAAGCGGTTTCATGGGTCTTCGACTCCTGGTTGTGCTGTTCAGGCTTGCTGACGGTTGAGAATAAAATCAGCGATGGCGGGGATGTCGTTGATGTCGAAAACGGGGCCCGAGAATTCGGCAGCGTAGTCCGACGCCACGGCAACAATGCTCGGATCCTCGGTGAACAGCGGTGATCGCGAACCCTCCCGCCTGTGCACCTCGATCTTGGCGTGGGAGTGGGTCTTGAAACCCTCCACCACCACCCAGTCGCAGGGGCCCAGCCGGGACAGCAATTCGTCCAGCGTTGGCTCTGCTGCCCCCCGGAGTTCGTGCATGATGGCGAACCGCTGACCGCCAGCCAGTATAACCTCACGGGCGCCGGCATCCCGGTGCTTGTAGCTGTCTGTTCCGGGCTGATCCACATCCACCATGTGGTGGGCATGCTTGATCGAGTTGACCGTTAACCCTCTGCTGGAGAGCTCCCGAATCAGAGCTGCGGCCAGTGTGGTCTTTCCGGAGTTTTTCCAACCTACGATGCCTATTACGTTCACTTCAGGTGCTGCTCCGCCCAGGCCAGATCGTCCGGCGTATTGATGTTGAAAAAGTCGCCCTCGTCGAACACTACCAGGGTTTCGCCCTGGGCCTGTGTCCACTGGCGGATTTTGCGCACTCCATCGTTCAGGGCAGCTCGCAGATCATGCCGCAGAGCGACCTGCCAGCGGCCGAAGGTCGGCTGGGGTAGTCGGCCCCGTTCGGGGTCCGGCGTGGCCGCCAGCACGACCGGGGTGTCATGTTCAGCCAGCCTGACAGCCAGATCCCTGGGAAAGGACGGAGTGTCGGCAGCAACGCTGATCAGCCAGTCATGGCCCTGTTCGGCAGCCCAGTCCATGCCCGCGAGCACGCCCGCCAGCGGCCCCGGGAAACCCTCGATGGAATCGGCCACTATGGGCAAACCCAGGTCCTCAAACCGGCTTAAATTGCCGTTGGCGTTCAATACCACGGCGTCGACCTGAGGCGTGATCCTGTCGATGACCCGCTGGATCAGTGACTGGTCGCCGAGCATGAGCCGGCCTTTGTCGCCGCCGCCCATGCGGTTTGCCTGGCCGCCCGCCAGGATGACTGCACAATCAGTCATGCAGTGCCTCCGTCAATCATTCTGAGCGCCTTTGCGACGCAGCTTCTTGTCTTCATCGGGTACCTGCGACAAGTCCTGATCGAACACCAGACGATGCTGGCCGCTCAGGCAGGTGAATTTCTTGCCTCGCATCCGTCCGATCAGAGTCAATCCGACCTGCCGGGCAATATCGACGCCCCAGGCGGTGAAACCGGAGCGGCTGATCAGCGTGGGAATGCCCATCAGCGATGTCTTGATCACCATTTCCGAGGTCAGTCGTCCGGTGGTGTACAGGACCTTGTCGGCTGCAGCAATGTTGTTCAGGTGCATCCAGCCGGCAATTTTATCGACCGCGTTGTGCCTTCCAACATCCTCCATGTACGCCAGGATTGTCTGGCCCTGGCAAAGCGCGGTGCCGTGAATGGCGCCGGTTTCCATATACAGGCTGGGAGTGTGGTTGATCTGATAGGAGAGATCGTAAAAGCTGCTGGTGTGTACCGGGGTGTCTGGTAGCGACAGCCCTTCAAGGCCTGCCATCATGTCGCCGAAGACCGTGCCCACGGCGCAGCCGGACGTACGGGTTTTCTTCTCAAGCTTGTCCTCGACATCGGTAACGCCCGCCGTGCGCACCACCGCGACCTCAAGTTCCTCGTCAAAATCGATCCCGGTGACCTGATCGCTCTCTTTCAACATGCCCTGGTTCAGCAGGAAGCCGAGGGCCAGATACTCCGGGTGATCGCCAATGGTCATGGCGGTGACGATCTCCTGGCTGTTCAGGTAGATGGTCAGGGGGCGTTCCTCGATCACGCTGATCGATTTGGCCTCGCCGTTTTCGTCAACGCCCTCTACTGGCCGGGAAAGCCGGGGGTCTTTGGGATCGGGAAGTATGGGATCAATCGTCATTTTTGTTATAGCCGTTTGATGAATGCCGCGGAATGGAATATCTACGGAGATTGCCAGAGATTAGCCTATTTGGCATTCGGGAAAAACAGCTGCTGTCAGCCAATAAAAAACCCCGGCGATGCCGGGGTTGGGTCTGGTCACGGTAAAAAAGGGCGGGATCAGTAACTCTTAGCGTCTAAGTTTACTGAGCGTTGGGGAAGAACAGCTGCTGCCCATCCACTCTGAAATCGGCAATCGCCTGCTGGCCTTCTTCGGAGAGAAGCCAGTTGTGCCATTTCGAAGCCATCTCGTGCTTGAGGTGTGGGTGCTTCTCTTCAGACAACAGCAAGCTGCCGTACTGGTTGAATAACACTTTGTCGCCCTCGAACAGCAGCTCCAGATTCTGGCGGTTGCCAAAGGCCACCCAGGTGGCACGATCCGACATCACATAGGCATCCATGGCGGCGGCGGTGTTTAGCGTAGGTCCCATGCCGCTACCAAGTTCCCGGTACCAGTCGCCATCGGGGGCAACGCCGGCGTTCTTCCAGAGCCGGAGTTCTGCACGGTTGGTACCACTGTCATCGCCCCGCGACGCGAACGGCGCCTCGGCATTGGCAATCGCTGCGAAGGCTTCGGCGGCAGTTTGCGCGTCACTGACATTGGCTGGATCGCTGGCAGGGCCAATGAGTACGAAGTCGTTGTACATGACATCGGCTCGCTCACTGGCATAGCCATTTTCAACAAAACGTTTTTCACCGGCGGTGTCGTGCACCAGCAGGCTGTCGGCGTCGCCGCGGCGGGCAATCTCAAACGCCTGGCCGGTACCCACCGCCACAACGCGAACTTCGATGCCGGTGGCGTCTTCGAACTTCGGTAGAATGGAGGCGAACAAGCCCGAGTTTTCGGTCGATGTGGTTGAGGCCAGGGTGATGTAGTCGTCGGCATAAGCACCGAAGGCCAGGCCCATGCTGGTGATACCCGCGAGTAAGAGATTGAGCGTCTTTTTCATCTTGTTTTCTCCCTTTTTAATGGAAAAGCCGAATTACTCGACCAGTTCTCCTGCGATAAACGCCTGCGCCTCTCGCGAGACGGGCTTGTTGAAAAAGGCTTCAGCGGGTGTGTGCTCACGGACTTTTCCGCCGGACAGGAACAGCACATCGCCGGCGAGTCGCCGCGCTTGATGCAGATCGTGGGTGGTCATCACGATTCGCGTTCCCCGCTGATGGAACTCGCGCACTGCAGCCTCTACGGCTTTGATCGCCGCCGGGTCGAGCGCGGACGTGGGTTCATCCAGAAACAGCACCTGGGGCGAAAGTACCCAGGCTCGCGCCAGGGCAAGGCGCTGCTGTTCGCCACCGGAAAGAACCCTGGCGGGCTTGTTGCTGCAGGCGGTAAGACCGAAGCGCTCAAGGGCGTCGCGGGCCAGGTTCGCACGTGTTCTGCGCGGCACGTTGTTCACCGCCAGGGCGTGAACGAGGTTGGCGACGGCGGAGCGGCGCAAGAGTACAGGTTGCTGGAAAACCATCGCCTGGCGAGGGCAACGGTCACTTGACCATGTGATCTGCCCCTGTGAGGGGAGAAGCAGGCCGTGAGCGAGTCGTAGCAGAAGACTCTTGCCCGCCCCATTCGGGCCCATCACAAGGGTAGGGCCGGTGCCTTCCAGAGAGAATGAGCAAGGCCCCAGCAGTACCTGTTCCTCGTGATTGAAGGTGACACCATCGAAGCACAGCGCCGGCGGCGGTGACAGGATGGATGAGGCAGGGTGCGGCACGTGGAAGGATGTCATCCTACCCGCCTCCTGGTCAGTTCACCCACCAGATACACGCCGGCGTTAATCAGCATCACGAGCGCTAGCAGTACGATGCCCAGTCCCAGCGCCAGGGGCAGGTTGCCCTTGCCGGTTTCCAATACGATGGATGTGGTCATTACCCGGGTGACACCTTCAATATTGCCGCCTACCATCATCACTGCACCCACTTCGGCACTGGCGCGGCCAAACCCGGCTAGCAGAATGGTTAGCAGGGCAAAGCGGGCATCCCATAGCAGGGTGGGCATCATGCGTGAACGTGACATGCCGAGGGAAACAAACTGCTCCCGGTACTCCCCCAGAAGCTCCTCCACTTTCTGCCGCGACAGCGCAGCCAGAATCGGCAGAACCAGCACCACCTGGGCCAGAACCATGGCGCCCGGGGTAAACAGCAGCCCCCACTCTCCCAGAGGACCTGCTCGCGAGAGCAGCAAATACACCATCAGCCCGGCCACCACCGGAGGCAGACCCATCAGGGCGTTGAGCACAACAATCATTCCGCCGCGCCCGGGAAAGCGCCAGAGTGCCACTGCCGCACCGAGGGGAAAGCCCAGCACCGCTGCGATCAGCACCGCGAGAAGCGAAACCTGTAGTGAGAGCGCCACGATCTGAAAAAGCGCGGCATCGAAATTTAACAGTAGCGAGAGCGCCACATAAAACGCATTATTTTCCACAGCTGCGTCTCCTTGATATTGAGCATCGTGGCGTTTATAGCTACGCTTTGCACAGTCTTCTGAAAAATATGCAGCTAAAAACAGCTATACGCTTTCCCCGCTCTGCAGGAGAGATTGATGCCCCTTCCCGCCTACCTCACCACGGCTGAAGCTGCCGAGTATCTGCGCCTGAAGGAACGCAAGGTTTACGATCTGGTCAGCCAGGGGGTGATTCCCTGCGTACGGGTAACGGGAAAGCTGTTGTTCCCACGCCAGCGTATAGATCTGTGGTTGATGAACCACCTGGAGGGTGACGACGCCGTCAGCTCACCGATTCCGCAGGTTCTGGCGGGCAGCCAGGATCCGCTTCTGGAGTGGGCGGTGAAGGAGAGCGGTGCCGAATTGGCTCTGCTGTGCCAGGGTAGCGGTGATGGAGTACAGAGGCTGGTTGACGGACGCGCGATGCTTGCCGGCATGCATATCTGGCACGCCGAAAATCAACGCTACAACGACCCGGCCACGCTGGGTCTGAGCGGCATGCGCGACCTGGTGTTGATTCGCTGGGCAAAGCGCCAGCAGGGGCTGCTTCTGGCCGCCGATAATCCTCATAACCTTTTGCGGCTTGAGGATGTTGCACGGCCCGGCATACGTGTCGCGCATCGTCAGCCGGATGCTGGTGTCAGCCATTTGTTGCAGAGTCTGCTGGCGAGCCACCGCATTGATAGCAAACAGTTGGCCTGGGCTGCCCATCCGTCACTCAGTGAGGATGATCTTGCCCTGGCTATTCGCCAGGGCGAAGCGGATGTGGGTGTAGGTATCGAGGCGGCGGCGCGGCGACAGGGGTTGGCTTTTATTCCTTTGCAGCAGGAGCATTTTGACCTGGCCATGCGCAGGCGACATTATTTCGAGCCGCCCATCCAGCGTCTTCTGGCATTTGCAGGCAGCGAGCGCTTTGTCCAGCGCGCCGAGGCGCTCGGCGGTTACGATATCAGTGATCTGGGCAAAGTCATCTATAATGCTTGAGCAGCGCCAATAAAAAAAACAGGCGAATAAATTATGCCTTCGGGACAAAAACATCTGGTGAGGGACGCCGGGGGAGCGTTAGGTGACCTTGGTACCCTGATTCCGCTGGGTCTGGGTGCTATAGGGCTGGCGGGCCTGGCACCGGTGCCGGTCCTGCTGGGTTTTGCCGTGTTCTACATTGCAACGGGCCTGTATTACCGTCTGCCGGTCCCGGTCCAGCCCATGAAAGCGGTTGCTGCGTTGTTGCTGACCACCCAGGTGACTTCCCAGAGTCTGGTGGCCAGTGGTGTTCTGATCGGGGCGATCCTTCTGGTGCTGGGCCTGACCGGATGGATTAACAGCGCTGCCCGGCTGATACCACGCTCGGTGTTAAGTGGCCTTCAGTTGGGCCTGGGCCTGATGCTGGCCAGCATGAGCCTGGGTTTGATGGCCACCTCATTGCCCGTCGGCATTGTTACCCTGGCGCTACTGGGCATCACCCTGAAGTTGTTGCCGAAATGGCCGGCGGCGCTGATCGGGCTTGCTGGTGCTGTTGCCATCGGTAGTTTGCTTGGGGCGCCGGGACTCATGCTTCCTCTGGCCGATTCAGTTGTCTTGTCATTGCCAGAGTTCCCAGGCATCGACGATTGGCAGCAAGCAGTGTCCACACTGGTGTTACCCCAGCTTGCCCTGACGTTGACCAACGCCATCGTACTTACGGCACTGGTGGTTGGAGATTACTTCGGCGAGCAATCGCATCGTGTCACGCCTGCCCGTTTGTCGGTGTCCACCGGACTGGCCAATCTTTTTCTGGTCCCCCTCGGCGCTTTGCCCATGTGCCATGGGGCGGGTGGCGTGGCTGCCCATCACCGCTTCGGCGCCCGGACCGGAATGGCGCCGGCCCTGCTCGGAACAGGCTTGCTTCTGGTCGCTTTCGTGCCCGGCGGCCTTTCAATGATAGCGGCCATTCCGATGGCTGGCCTGGGGGCCCTGCTGTTTGTGGCGGCTGCCGAGCTTGCCTTGTCCAGGCGCCTTTGGACAGCCAAACCATCCTGCTGGCCTGTGATCGCGATAACCGCTCTGGTAACCGTGTGGGTCGACCCGTTTTTCGGGCTGCTGGCCGGGGTGGCTTCAGAGACTTTTCGGTCCGCCTGGGTGCGTGGCCAGGAATTGCCTAGAGAGAACTGACACCGGTAATGCCAATGTCCTTGTCTTTCGGGTCAATGAGAACCCCCGG
>Ga0102937_1000809_pt1 | contig 14152 bp, 7 predicted proteins | sample SalPonR2_B_D1_MG_FD_78213 | JGI IMG/M metagenome (GOLD analysis project Ga0102937, IMG submission 78213) | Salt pond soil microbial communities from South San Francisco under conditions of wetland restoration - Salt Pond MetaG R2_B_D1_MG | ecosystem: Environmental > Aquatic > Marine > Intertidal... | reverse complement strand
TCTGCAGCCCCTACGGAACGATCGACCTCGACGAATTCATGGACGGGCGTGCCAACGCACTGCTGTACACACTGACCCACGTGCGCTCCGATCGCGATCGCGAGGCGCTCCTGCACGTCTCCGGCGCGGGTTCGTTCCGGGCGTGGTGCAACGAGGATCTCGTTCTCGACGAACCCGAGCATCGTTCGGGCCTCTACGATCTCTACGCGGTACCGATCACGCTGCGCGCGGGCTGGAACCAGATCCTGGTGAAGGCGGGCGCCGAGTTCGATCGCCTGCTCGAGCAGGTTCGCCTGACCGATCCCACCGGCCTGCCGCTGGCCCTGGAGACGAGCGCCGCCCCGCCCGACGGTTTCGACGCGATCGCGGTGGAGTCCGACCCGGAGGTGTCGCCACGGCCGTACCCGCCCGACCACTACCGTGAACGATACGCCTCGTGGCCGCTGGGTTCGGGCTTCGTCGACCGGCTGCTCCTGCTGCGCGACCTCCGGGACCTGGGGTGGGCGGAGCGCGCGCAGACCCTGCTCGACGAACTGTACGAAGAGTTCCGGGGCAGCGGCCTGGTCCACGCCGAGCGGGTGCGCCTGCTGCGGGCGCAGGATGCGCCCGAGGCCGACAACCTGGCTGCGGCGATCGCGGACTTCGCGCCCGAGATGGTCGCGTTCCGTCTCGAACAGGTGCGCGAACTCGAGGATCAGGGCGAGACCGATGCCGCCTTCGCCGCGCTCCAGGAGCTCGTGGACGAAGCACCCGACGACCTCACCCTGCAGAGCTTCCTCGGCCTGGTTCGCATGTCCCGCGGAGACAAGCGCGGCGGCTACGAAGTGGTGGAGGCCGCGCACCGCGAGCGCCCGTACGACCGCTATCTGCAGTCGAACCTCTCGGTCGCCCTGCGCCAACTGAACCAGGGTCGCCGCCTCCGCGAGGCGCTCGAGCGCTTCCACGAGCTGCGCCCCGATCGTGTCGACGTCGCCTACGAGCTCGCACACCTCGCCGCCGAGGCCGAGGACACCGAAGGCGCGCTGCGCTATCTCGACCGTGCGCTCGCCGCCAACGGACCGGCCGTGGAGATCCACCGCCAACGCGCCGAGGTCCTGCGCGACGCCGGCCGCGACGACGAAGCCCTGCAGGCCTACCTCGAGGCCCTGCTCTGGTCGCCGCAGAACGTGCGGCTGCGCAGCGAGGTGGCCGAACTCATGCTGTCGCTCGACCAGAAGGACGACGCCATCGCGCAGCTCGAGCGCGCCCTGTCGCTCGACCCCTCCGACATCGGGGTGCGCGAAACCCTCCGTCGACTGCGCGGCCAGCCACCGATGCGCGACCTCTTCCCCTCCTACGACCTCGCCACCCTGCGCGACACCGTGGACCTCGACTGGGCCGACCCGGAGGCCGGCGTGATCTACCTCTTCGACGACGTCCAGACCACGGTCTTCGAGAGCGGGGCCGACCTCACGCGGCGTCACTACGCGATCCTGATCAGCAGCGAGGCCGGCGTGGCGAACTATCGCGCGATGCAGGAGATGACCCAGCGCGGCGAGCACAGCGGCCTCGAGATCGCCCGGGCCCATCGGCCCGACGGGCAGGTGGTCGACGCCGAGGTCGGATACGGCGAACTCACCTTCACCGACCTCGGCGTGGGCGACGTCATCGAGATCCGCGTGGCCGCCCCGAGCGGCGTGGTCGCGGGGCTCGCCGGACACACGTGGACCGAGAACCGCTTCCAGCTCGAGGCGCCGTGCGCCCGCAGCCGCTTCTCGCTTCTGATCGGCGCGGACCACGACTTCGACTGGGTCGTGCACAACGGCGAGACCGAACACGACGTCGAGAGCCAGGGCGACTGGCGGCTGCACACCTGGGCCGCCCGCGAGATCCCGGCCGTGCAGTTCGAGGCGAACATGCCCCAGTCCCTGGACCACCTCTTCTGGTTGGACTTCACGACCGTCGGATCGTGGGACGACGTGGTGCGCTGGTACCGCGACGAGTCCGAGGGCCGCCTGCGTCCCACGCCGGCGATCGAGTCCCTGGTCGAAGAGCTCGACGTGGCCGACGCCCCGGACAGCGCGCGCATCCACGTCCTGGCCGATTGGGTGCGCGCGGAGATCGAGTACGAGGGCGGGCAGTTCATCGACAGCCCCACCGTGCCGCGCGCCTCCGACGACATCCTCCGCACCCGCTACGGCGACTGCAAGGACCAGGCGGCCGTGATCATCGCCGCCCTGCGGTCGATGGGCATCGACGCCGAGTTCGCGCTCGTCAACTCCCGCTTCGTGATGACGGTTCCGTACCTGCCGTCGCCGCGCTTCAGTCACGCCATCGTCCACGCGCGCACCGACGACGGCCGCGAGTACTGGATCGATCCGACCAGCGACCAGCTCGCCTTCCCGGGCATTCCCAAGGCGCTCGAGGGGATGACGGCCCTGTTGGTCGGTGACGGAGACGGCTTCACCACGATCCCGGTCGAGCCGGTCGACACCGACGGCACGGTCAGCCACTACACGGCGCGCTTCCGCGACGACGACACGCTCGAGCTCGAGGGCACCACGCGTTTCGTGGGCGAGAACGGTGCGAACCTGCGCTCGGTGTTGCGCACCATGCCCGAGCAGATCGATCGCCTGTTCGAGCAGATGCTCGGCCAGACGCACCCCGGCGTGCAGGTCGAGGACCTCCACTACGAGAAGGACGAAACCGGTGGCAACGACGTCGTCGTCCGGTTGCGCGTGACGATTCCCTCTCCGGTGACCCGCGCCGGCGACCTGCGGATCCTGCAGGTCCCGTGGACGGGCTGGGCCATGCCCTCGCCCGCGGTGGCCACCCGCACCCGCCAGAGTCCGCTCGAGATGATCCACTGGCGCGGAACCTCGACCGAGGAACTCACCCTCGAGCTGCCCGCCGGACTCGCGCCGCTGGGCCTGGGCGATCCCGTGATCGTCGACGGCGACTTCGGGCGCTTCGAGCTCACCCGCTCGCTCGACGACGACGGCCGCCTGCACTGCACGAAGCGTTTCGTGACCGATCGCCTGCGGATCGAGGCGGACGAGTACCCCGATTTCCGCGAGTTCGTCCTGGCCGCGGTGAAGGCGGAGGAGGAACAGGTGGTGTTGAAGCGGGAGTAGGGGCCGCCGGCGAGAAATTCCGGTTTCAGTGTTCGGTTCGTCCTCCGGCGACGTCTCCGTACGTGACGGTCCGGTGTGTCCGCGCTCCGCGGGCTGCCTTCGTTCCACGTCCGGAGGATGCGCTCCATGCTGCGAGCCCTGCTGGTTCTCCTCGTCACGATGCCGCTGGCGTCGTGCGTCATGAACGATCTGGCGAGGGAGGTCGACTACCGGCCGCCCGAGGTGGAGGTGAGCGGACCGACCACGCTCGACGTCGACAACTCGAACGCATTCTACCGGGTGTTCGTGACCGATCCCGACGACGACGAGGCCGTGGCCCTGCGGGTCCTGGTCGACGACGCCGTTCTCGTGGACGAAGTGGACTACCGCGGCTCCCTCGACATCCGGGCCGGTCTGTTCCAACGAGCCCGGGAGGCGTTTGCCGACGGCCGGCGGAGACTGCTGATCTTCGCCCGGGTATCGGACGCCGTCGGGCACGTCGACACGGACTCCCTGCGTGTCGACCTGGTCGGAGACGAGCCGGTCGATCCCGATCCACCGGCCGACGAGCCGCCGCGGATGCCGGTCCTCGACAATCCGCGCGATGCAGAGACGCTGATCGTGTCGCTCGGGACGCCGACGTTGTACCTGGAGATCGATTTTCTCGAGTTCGACGAGATGGCCCTGTTCCAGATCGCCACCGACGCCGACTTCACCACGCTGCTGCGCGACCGGACGGTGTCGAACAGCGCGCGGGCGGACATCGCCCTGTCGGATCTCGGGACCTTCTACTGGAGGGCCGGGATCACCGAGCCGGGTTCCGACACGCCCGACACGACCTGGTCGTCGGCGCGGTCCTTCACCCTGATCCCCGAGTCTCCGAGTGGTGTCGATTGGACGGGCATGCGTTTCCTCTCGAGCGCGACGTCCACGGCCGACGGCGGGATGATCGTGGTGGGGGTGTCGGGGAACGGTGCGATCGTCCAGAAGCGGGATGCGTCCCTGGACGCGGTCTGGTCGACGGTTCTCCCGAGCGTCGACATGGAGGCGCCGTCGCGGTGGGCACGGGCCGTGGTCCGCCCCGACGGGAGCATCATCGTGAGCTACGCGTTGCCGTCGTTCAGCGCGGACCTCGATGCACGGGTGGCCATTCTCGACGGCGACGGGACCATCCTGCAGGACGAGCCCCTGTCGTCCCGCATCGCCACGCCGGACGACCGCCGCGTGCTCGCCGCGACGTCGACCGCCGACGGCGTCGTCTACCTGGGCACCGAGCGTGACTTCGGAGAGAATCCGCTCCTGTACTCCGTCGCCCTCGACGGATCGACCGTCGTGGAGGAAGAGTTCGACTACGAGCCCGTGGATGCCGACCACTCGGCGGCGGACGGCGATCTCGCCTTCGTCACGAGCGAGGGATCCGGCGATGCGCTCGTCTGGCTGTGGTCGCCCGCGACCGGCGAGCGATGGCAGCGCAGCTTCAGCGCCGTCGGCGACTTCGAGAATCGGCGCGTCGCCCGTGACGACGCCGGCCGGACCTACGTCGGCGCCACACTCCAGGACGAGTCGATCTACCTGGCCGCCTGTTCGCCCGAGGGCACGCTGCTCTGGGAGCAGGTGATCTCGGCCGATCGCACGGGCGATGCGGAGTTGTCGCTCGAGGACCTGACCGTGGGCGGCGACGGACTCCTGTACGCGACGGGACGCGGGGACGCGACCACGTCGTTCAGCTCCTCCGGCCAGCGCACCGATTCCGCGGTGCTCGTCTCCGTCCGTTCCGACGGGTCGATCGACGCGATTCGGACGGCGCGTCCGGGGCGGGTCCACGCACTCGGAAGTCTGGTGGTGCCGAGGCCGGACGGCCCCTTCGTCTTCGGGTGGATGACCCAATCGTCGTCGTCGAGTCCGAACTCGGCGGAACGCATCCTCGCCATTCCCTTCTCGACCATCGTTCCGTTGGAGGTGGCACGATGATGCGCCCGAACGCCACGCGGATCCTCGTCGGACTCACCTTTCTGCTGATCCTCGGCATCGGCACGGACGTCACGGCCCAGACCGAGGTCGGCGTGCGCTTCGGCGCCCTGCGGACCTCGTCGAAGGAGCCCAACGGTCTGAAGACCGGACCCCGGCTCGTCGGTCTCACGGTGGGGCGCGAGGCGCTCCGGCTCGAGCGGTGGAGCCTGGGTGCGGAGGCGGCGCTCGACCTGTCGGTCGGCAGCGGCGACACGCGCAACGGTCCGCCGTGGGACATGACGCTCGCCGGCGCCTATCTCACCGCGCGGACGACCGATCGCTTCTACGTGAAGGGCCGGGTCGGTCTCGTGTACGAGCGGATCTCGATCGACGACGAGTTCGACGTCGCCGAGGACGCGATCGGTCTGTCGCTGGGCGCCGCGCTCGGAGCGATGGTGGCCGATGGGATCCGGTTCGAGATCAGTGGGACGGTCGTCGAGGAACAGATGGCACTGCTCGCCATCGGCCTACGGCGATCGTTCTAGGGAGGCGCGATGAACCGACTGTGTGCGTCGCGCACCTCGTTGCCGCGCGCCTCGGTGGCGCTCGCCATCACCTGTGTCTGCATCCTGGGAATCGCGGGTTGTCACTCGATGGAGCCCGCGGATCCCGGGGGAACCCCGCCGACGATCACGCTGGAGCGGATCGCCGGCCCGAACGTTCCCGACGCCTTCGAAGCGGTCGTGTACGAGGTCCGCGGTGCCGATCCGGAGTTCGGCCGCGTCGTCCACGTCTCCCTGGCCGTCGACGGCACGGTGATCGCGCGCGCGCGTGACCAGCGCACGACGTTCCTGCGCGTGGAGGTCGACCTGGGCGAGCACTGGCGGGCCCACAAGACGTCGCTGACGATCGAGGCCCGGGCCTGGATCGACGACGATCTCGAACGGTGGACCACGGCCGACCTTCCGGTGCAGCGCGACGGACTCATCGGCGCGGAGGTCGCGATCGAGCGTCCCGTCGACGGCGGGATCCACGTCTCGATGCCCGAGACCTCGACGCTGTTCGAGGCCGCGCTGAGCCGCGGAAACAGTGGCTTCGGGCAGCGACGCCCGGTTTCGATCGAGTTCGAGGTCCAGGACTCCGCGGGCAGGACGGTCGTGTCGTCCCTCGTTCCCTCGACACCCTACGAGCTGGAGATCGAGTCGCTGCCCTACGGCGACTACACCGTTCGGGCACGATGGGTCGCCGAGGAGGACGGGACCGTGCACGAGGGCCCCTACACGGCGCCCGTGGGATTCACGGCGCTCGACGGAACGCTGGGCGCGAGCATCGACGAGGATGCGATGCGCCCGGCGCTGTCGATGCTCGGCGTCCGGCGCGCGCGTGTGCTCGATCGGTGGGCGTTCCGCCGCGATGGCCGCTACACGATCCACGACCGCGACCTGACGCGAACGGGTGAAGTGCTCGATCCCGAAGAGTCGTATCAGAACTGGTCGCTCGACGCGGAGGGGCGCGTCGTCGTTGCCCGCGTGCAGCGCTCGGGACCCCGCCTGTGGATCGGCTTCCGCTGGTCCGACCCGCTGGGTGGGGCCTTCGAAGGAGAGACACGGATCTCCCTGCCGGTCACCGAATCCTGGCGCTACGAAGAATGGGTCCAGGCCCTGTGCCCGACCGTCGACGAACGCGTGGCGGTCGGTCTCGACGGGACCGGCGTGGAGGACGCGACTCCGCTCGCGCTGTTCGGCCCGGGCGAGGGCGTGGTGTGGCGATGGGATCAACCCCGGACCCGCGTGCGATCCATCGTCTACGACGCCGCTGACTCCGCGCTCGTCTTCCTGGCGCAGCAGTCGTGGCCGACCTCCAGGAGGCACGTGGTCCGCGTGGACGCCCGCACCGGCGTCGAGCAGTGGGACCGAACGATTCCCGGGGCCAGGTCCCTCCGTGTGGCGCCGGATGGTCGCTACCTGATCATCCAGGGCGACGAAGAGATCGCGTGGTTGGATCGTGACGGCGGCGGGTCCACGACCTCCTGGCCCGACCTTCCGTGGGATATCGAGCGGGTGGCGGTCCACGCCGACGGCCACCTCCTGGTGCTCGGCAGTCGCACCACGTTCGCCGAGGGCACACGGCGTGCATTCCGGGTGCTCGACCCGGCCGGCGCCGTCGTCCGCGAGCGCTCCTTCGAGAGTCCGCCGACCATCGTGGAAGTGGAGGACACGGAGGCCGGATGGTTGATCGTCGGCCGGGTGGACGACGATCGGGTGTCCCGGGCCGTCGTGCTGGAGGTGGATCGCGACGGGAACGTGTTGTCGTCGGCGAACTAGTCGCGACTGCTCGTGGCCGCCGTCGACGCCTTGCGCGGCACGCCGCGTACGTCGAGGAAGTCGAACCGCGCCGGGATCGGATCCCACGTGAGGTTCAGCGTGCGTCCCTCGCCGATTCCGTGCAGCGCGTACAGGGCGATGCGCGGGGTGTGCAGCGGGAACTCGCGTTCCTTCAACGTGCGGTAGTTGATGCCGTTGTCGCTGAACATCACCGTCCAGTGATCGCCGCGGCGGACGATCCGCAACCACGTCTGCGGGACGGGTCCGTCGTCGGCGAAGCGGTGCTGGCGCTCCACGCCGTCCGCATCGGTGGTCAGCCACAGATGGTACGACGCGGTGTCGAGCACCTCGTCGTCGCGTTCGAAGACCGTCTGCAGGCGTTGTTCCTGTCGGCGATCGCCGTCGACGAAGCGCCCCGACGACACCATCCCGAGCCGTACATAGTTGCGCTGGTCGGCCATGATCATGAGGCCGGCCTGTTGCCAGTTGTGCCGGGGCCAGAAGTGGAGCAACCGCGTGGTGACGACGAACGAGTCGCCCGGCGCGGCGATGCTCACGATGTTGCGCGCGGTCATGCCGCTGCGCTCCTCGTTCCAGGTGTCGCCCTGGTGCGTGTAGAGCGTGAGCTGACCGGGGAAGGCATCGGGATCCCAGATCGACGGATCGAAGCCGGCGACCTCGAAATCGGGGTGGTCGAGGGGGTCGAGGGCATCGTCGAAGTCGTAGCGGACGACGTACGGCGACGCGTTCGCTCTCAGGTCCGCACCGGCCGGAGCAGGACGGTCGTCGTTGCCCACGATCAGCACCGTACCCAGCGATACGGCGAGCACGACGATGGCGAGCAGGGCGAGGACGGGCGGACGACGGCTCGGTGTGCCAGGAGCTCCGTCGGCCTCGGGTGGGTCCTCGCCGTTCGGTTCCGCGTCGAGTGCGCGCAGGGCACCGACGATCGCATCCGCCGTGGTCCTTTGCGCGGGCGTCGGAGTCGGCGCGTCCAGACAGGCCTCGACGACCTCGACGAGAGCGGGTGAGATCGACGTTCGGCACGAATCAAGGCCCATGCGATCGCCGTCGGCGTGTCGGGCGAGGAGTTCTTCGGGAGAGGTCGCCTCCACGGGATAGCGACCCGTCACCAGATGGAAGAGCAGGACGCCCAACGAATAGAGATCGTCCTGAGGCGTCCAGGCGCCCGTCTCCAGCACGTGCGGCGACATGTACAGCAGGGTTCCAGAGCGGTCCTCGGGAAGGTCGAGCGCGCGTTCGATCGAACGCACCTCGCCGAAGTCGACGACCACGGCGTGTCCCTCGTCGTGCAGGATCACGTTCGCGGCCTTGACGTCGCAGTGCAGCAGTCCCACCGCGTGCATGCGCGCGAGCGCTTCGGCGACCTGTCGGCCGATGCGGATCGCGCGCGCTTCGGGAAAGAGCCCGTCGCGCTCGACGAGAGCGGCGAGATCGGCACCGGGGACCGGCTCCATCCACAATCCCAGCCGACCCAGGTTGATCTGCACGCCGAGCACGGTCGCGACGTGGCGGCTCTGCACGCGCGCGAGGTCGCGGGCTTCTTGCAGGAGGCGCGTGCGCACGAGCGCGTCCTCGGTGAGTTCCGGACGGAAAAGCTTCAGTGCGACGGTCTTGTCGAGAAGCTCGTCGCGTGCCTCGTAGACCTCGCTGCGTGCCCCGTGCCCGAGCTTGCGGATCAAGCGCAACGAGCCCCAGAGCGGGAAGGGTAGCCGATCGTTGCCGTCGGGCATGGCGGCGGCACTGCTCTGCCGCACCCGGTCGAGCACCCGCAACGCTTCGAGCAGGTGCAGGTGGTCGTCGTCGAGCCGACCGTCACGGGTCAGCTCGTCGCGCTCGCGTTTCCAGTCGATCGCGTCGCCGTCGCACAGGCGACCGACCCATTCATCCAGGGGATCGGGGCGAGACGTCATCGGCCAGCAGCTCCGCGAGTCGCCGGACCGCACGTCGGGTCGCCATGCGTGCTGCATCGGGAGACGACTTCCCGCTGTGGATCGCGATTTCGTTGTAGCTCATGTGGAACTCGAGTCGGGCAATGACGAGTTCGCGAGCCGAGGGGTCGAGTCGACCGAGCGCATGCTCGTAGCGCGCGAGGTCCTGCCCCGTCATCAGTTGGTGCAGGGGATCCGGTCGTTTGTCCGGGAGGTCGAACTGCACCTCGACCACATCCGGATGCCGCCCCACCTTGCGGATCTCGTCGCGGATTCGGTTCGAGACGGCCGCCTTGAGATAGCCGAGAAAGCCATTGCCGCCGTGGCGCCGAAGACTCGCGAGGTTGCGGAGCGAACCGATCGCGGCCTCCTGGACGAGGTCGTCGGTGTCGAGCAGCTCGCGGGCACGGAGCGGGATCCGGCCTCGGGCCCACTGCTGGAGCACGGGAAGGAACCGCGTGTACAGTGCTTCGCGGGCTCGCGAGCTGCCGGAGACGGCATCCAGGACGAGCGTCTCGGTCGGAAGGTCGTCGTGGCGAGCAGGTTCCATGGGGCGGGTCCGAAGAGCCTTCGGCAGCCTGCGTATCCCGGCGATGACGTGGAATCGGACCGGAATCCACGGTTCTGGCCAGTGGGCGCAGCGTCTGTAGCCCGCAGGGAGGCATTGCCAGGCGTGGCCCCCGACAGCGGGAGCAGCAGTATAGCAGCGATCCGCGCGTCGCTGGAAGCACTGGATTCCTGAGGATGGAGGGGCGGTGAGACCCGCCACCGCGTTCTGGATTCGTACGTTCCTTCGGAAGCCGAAGAGCAGATTCTTGCCTGCCCGTACTCGGAGAGACGACGGGGCACAGAAAACCGAACGGCCATCGTCTCGTGTTCGGTTCCGGTCGCAACGTCGTCTCTGATTGGTGAGGGGCGGCAAGGAGCCGGGTGACGTCGTCCGGCGCTCGCCGTTCGCTTGCGCGGCGCGGTAATCGTCCAACCCCGTCGTGCGCGAATATGCTCTCGAAGTCGCGCGCCCCTGCCCCACTCGAAACTGTCGTCATGATTCCGAGGGCTATCACCATGGCGCCCAGGGCCTACACGGAGGGAACGACCAGCGTCGTTTCGAACGTCCTGAATATCGTTTGTTACATGGCGGCTCTTGGGTTCGTGGCGGTGTGCTTGGTGCTGGCCGTGCTGACGGCCCTTGGCAGCGGCTGCGGTGTCCAGATCGAATCGGCGGGCTTGAAGGCGGTCGCCGTTGCGAGCGCCGCGTGCCTTGTCGGGTTGTCTTTTTGGTCGGGGCTCTGGCGGATCCCATTCAGCTTCGCGCGGGTCTATTCGTTCGACGGTGAGGTCCTGACCTACAGCACTCTCTGGTCGCGCGCGCCCCGTCGTCAGCACATCGAAGCGATTCGCTACGTTCGGCTCGAGGAGTCGCGCCACGGTCATCCGCTGTTCGTGCGGATCGGTTTCTCCGATGGGACTATCCTCTGTTTGGGGAACTCACTCTCCAGAAAGTCGCCGGAATGGGGTCTGGTTCAGGCTGTGGAGCGAGCTCTCATCGATCGGGGCGTTTCCCACGAGCGTATCTTGCCCATCGGACCGTGACGGAGCGATGGTCGGGCCCGAGGGCGATCTCGTGATGCGGGAGGAGGTGATCAACCATGAAAGACGAGCGCAAGCGCCCGGGCAAGCCCCGGCAAGTGGCGATGGTCCTGGCGTCAGCGATTGCAGTCGCCGCGCTTACGACCAGTGCAACCGGTTGCGCCGACGGCTACCATCCCCGAGAAGGAGATCTCGTCTTCCACGAGTCGAAGTCGGCGCAGAGTCGGCTCATCCAGAAGGCGACGAACAGTCGCTACAGCCACGTGGGGATCGTACACATCGAAGACGGTGAGCCCTTCGTGCTCGAGGCAATTACGACCGTGCAGTCGACTCCGCTGGACGAGTGGATCGAACGTGGTGTCGACGGCCATATCGTGGTCATGCGCTTGAAACCCGAAGCCCTTCCGTCAGGCGGAGTCGCCGCGGAGCGCGTGCGTCGCGCGGCGGAGCCGATGATCGGAGTCGAGTACGATTGGTGGTTCCAGTGGTCGAACGATCGCATGTACTGCTCGGAACTCGTATGGAAGATTCTTCGCGATGGGCTCGGAATCGAGGTCGGATCCAGGCAGTCCTTGGGGGCCTTCGAGCTCGGCGATCCGGAGATCGCGGCGGAGATCGAGAGGCGATTCGGAGGCGAACCACACTTCGACGAGCCGATCGTGTCTCCTGTGGCGATGCTCGAGTCGGAACTGCTCATCGAGATCTACCGAAATTGAAACAGGTTCGCTTCTGGCGAGGTGCTGGACACCTGACTGGTCGTGTCCGGTACCCCGCTGGCATCGTCTCTGATGGTGAGTGCCGCCGAGGGTGTTCCGTGTGAATCAGTGATGGACACGAGAGAACCGAGCGGACGTCGAACAACAGCGTCGGTCTGGGCCGAGCCTCGAAGGTGGTGAGTGCGATCCTGACGTCTGATGAGGGTTCGGTGAAATCCGAGTCGAGCAGAGGAGTCACGCCGTCGACTGCCACGGGCAAGGGCAGAGTCGGTGGAGGTTACCGAGGCGGGTCGAGTTGGGATGTTGCGATCGACTGTCGTGCTGCCGCTCGCAGTGCTTTCGACGTGTCGCCGCCAGACGGTGTGGCACAGAAGCGTGTCGGATTCCGCATCGTGCGAGTCGCGAAGTAGAGGCGTGGACCCATTTCGGGGTCTCGGCTAGAGTTGCGGCACCGTAGTCTTGCCCCGCGCTCCCTCGACGACTACCGGGAGTCTACGCCCTCATGCCACCTTTCCCCTCCATCCACGGCCTGCACCTCGACCGTGTCCTCGGCACGGGCAACAGCGGCACGGTCTACGCCGCTCGCCAATCCGGTGGGCTGGAGCTCGAGGTGGCCGTCAAGGTCATCCATCCTCACCTGATCTACTCCGAGCTCGACGCCCGTTTCGAGGTCGAGAAGGCCGCCCTGGCCAGCCTGCGGCACCCCGGAATCGCGCACGTGCTCGACTCGGGCACCAGCGACGAGGGTCTGCCGTATCTGGTGATGGAGCGTGTCGACGGGCAGTCGATCGACGAGTACTGCGATCGCAACCGATTGGGAGTCGAGGAGCGGCTGGAGGTCTTCCTCCAGGCGGCCGCCGCGGTCGAGGCGGCGCACCTGCAGGGGATCCTGCATCGCGACCTGAAGCCGGCGAACATCCTGGTGACCGACACCGCGGACGGGCCGGTCGTCAAGATCATCGACTTCGGTCTGGCCAAGATGCTCGATCCGCTGCCGGAACACGCGTTGGAGAGCATGGCCGGCAGCCAGCTCGGAACGCCGCTCTACATGGCGCCCGAACAGTTCGGGTTCGCCGGGCCGGTGGACACGCGGGCCGACGTCCACGCGCTGGGCGCCGTCCTGTACGAGCTGCTGACCGGTCGGCACGTCGTGGACGTCGATGCCCTCGAAGGCCTGGACATCGGCCAGCAGCGCGATCTGCTCACGAAGACTCCGCGGATCCAGCCCTCCGTCCGTGTGCGGCAGGGGGGCGACGACGCCGACGCGATCGCACGGGCGCGCGGAACTGATGTCCGTGCCCTGTCGCGCCGACTGCGCGGCGAGCTCGACGCCATCTGCCTGCACGCCCTCGCCCACGATCGTGAGGAGAGGTACCCGTCCGCGCAGGCACTCGCCGAGGACCTGCGTCGCCACCTGCGCGACGAGCCGTTGCAGATGTCCACGCCGAGTCTCGCCTACGTCCTTCGCAAGTCCGCGGCGCGGAATCGGCCGCTCGCGGTGACCGTGGTGGTGGCCCTGATCGCGATCGCGGGTCTCGGCGTGGGGCTGGTCGACGCCACCCGCGAAGCGCGGCAGCAGGCGCGGGACGCGCGTTCCCTCTCGGACTTCCTGCTCGGTCACTTCTCCGGACAGGACACGGCGGTCGGCGACGAGGCGCTTCCACGGGCCGAGGTGGATCGCGCGTACGAGGAGCTGCGGGCTCGAGATCCCGCCCCGGAATCCGAGGACGCCGTGCGTGCCTACCGGCGCATGTCCCTTGCCTACGAGCAGCTCGGGGATCCCGACCGCGCCGACACCGTGCTCCTCGACGGGATCGATCTCGTGCTGCGACCCGTGGCTGCCGACAGCTCGGCCGCGCTTGACCTCGTGCTGGACCGTGCCCGGCTCGCCCTGCGCTCCGAGCGCCACGACCGCGCCGACACCCTCGGCCGCCACGTGCTCCGCGAGTCCGAGCGCATCGGAGCCGGAGAACTGTCGACGCTCGCCCACTCCGTGCTCGGACGGTTGGAGATCCGGCGGGGCCGCCCCGGCGACGCCATCCCCCACTTCCGGGCGGCGCTGGAGACCAAGGAGTTCCGGGGCGCGCGTTGGTCGGAGGAGGCCCGGCTGCGATCGGATCTGGGTCTCGCCCTGAACAAGGTACGGCGCCACGACGAGGCGGCGGCGGAGCTACGAGCCGCACTGGGTCTGCTCGACACCCACGGCGGTGGCCGACCCGCCGAGCGCGCGCGCGTTCTGCACAATCTGGGTGTGAGCCTGTGTGAGATGGAGGACTACGCCGCCGCGGTTCCGCTCCTCGAGGAGGCGGTGAGACTGCAGCGTTCGCTCCCCGAGCGGCGCGGGGTGCTCGGGAGCACTTTGAACGACCTCGCGAACGCCGTCTGGGGGCTCGGAGACGACTCCCGCGCGCTGGTCCTGTACCTCGAGGCCCTGAAGGTGAAGCGCGAGGTCTTCGGCCACGACAGCGCCACGACCGTGTCGACCCTCAGCAGTCTCGGTGACATCCAGGAAAAGCAGGGACGGCACG
>Ga0102937_1000802_pt1 | contig 14184 bp, 10 predicted proteins | sample SalPonR2_B_D1_MG_FD_78213 | JGI IMG/M metagenome (GOLD analysis project Ga0102937, IMG submission 78213) | Salt pond soil microbial communities from South San Francisco under conditions of wetland restoration - Salt Pond MetaG R2_B_D1_MG | ecosystem: Environmental > Aquatic > Marine > Intertidal... | reverse complement strand
CTGCGCAGCTACCGCGACCTGCCGCTGCGCATGGCCGAGTTCGGCTCGTGCCACAGAAACGAGCCGTCCGGCTCGCTGCACGGCCTGATGCGGGTGCGCAATTTCGTCCAGGACGACGCCCACATCTTCTGCACGCCGGCCCAGATGGGCGACGAGGTGCGGTCGTTCAACGAGCTGGTGTTCGACGTCTACCGCGATTTCGGCTTCGAGGACATCCAGGTCAAGCTGTCGACCCGGCCCGAGCAGCGGGTCGGCTCCGACGCGGTCTGGGACCGCGCCGAGGCCGCGCTGAAAGACGCGCTTGAATCGCGCGACATCGAGTACCAGATTCAGCCGGGCGAGGGCGCGTTCTACGGGCCCAAGATCGAATTCTCGCTGACCGACTGCATCGGCCGGGTGTGGCAGTGCGGCACCATGCAGGTGGATTTCTCCATGCCCGAGCGGCTGGGTGCGGCCTACGTCGACGAGCGCGGCGAAAAGCAGGTGCCGGTGATGCTGCATCGCGCCATACTCGGTTCGGTCGAGCGCTTTATCGGCGTGCTGATCGAGCACTACGCCGGCAATCTGCCGGTGTGGCTGGCGCCGGTGCAGGTGCAGGTGCTCAACATCACCGACGCCCAGGCCGAATACGCCGAATCGGTCGCCCGACGCCTACAGAAGCTTGGATTTAGGGCAGAATGCGACTTGAGGAACGAAAAGATCGGATTTAAAATCCGTGAGCAGACCCTGGCCAAGGTCCCGTATCTTCTCGTCGTGGGCGACCGAGAGAAGGACGACGGCACGGTCGCCGTTCGCCAACGCGACGGTTCGGACCTGGGGTCGATGCGGCTGGAAGCATTTGCTGACCGGCTCGGTCAGTGGGAGGCGCGTCGAGGACGCACTGAAGACGGCGACTGAAACAATTGAAATTTTCCAATTAAGATTTTCCAAAAGAAGGAGACCTTCACATCGCAACGGACAAGAAGACGCGACGCAATGAAGACATCACTGCGTCCAAGGTAAGGGTCGTGGGGCCCGAAGGCGACCAGATCGGAATCCGGTCGCTTGAGGATGCCATCGCGCTGGCCGAAGAAGAAGGCATGGATCTGGTCGAGATCGCACCGCAGGCTTCGCCGCCGGTTTGCCGAATCATGGACTGGGGCAAGTTTCGCTTCGAAGAATCGAAGAAATCCCAGGCCCAGAAGAAGAAGCAGAAGCAGATCCAGGTCAAGGAAATCAAGTTTCGGCCCGGGACTGACGACCACGACTACGACGTCAAGATGCGCAATCTGAGGCGTTTCATCGAGGACGGCGACAAGGTCAAGGTGACCCTGCGCTTTCGCGGCCGCGAAATGGCCCACCAGGACCTCGGTCGCGACCTGCTCAAGCGCGTCGAAGCCGACATGGAAGGCGAAGTGACGGTCGAGCAGTTCCCGCGCATGGAAGGCCGCCAGATGGTCATGATGCTGGCGCCGAAAAAGACATGACCGCGAAAGCCTGATCCAACGACCCGAAGCCCCAGGCCGGCTGCGGGGCGCTGGAAATGAAAAACGGGGCCGCGAGCCCCGTTTTTCGTGTCCGGCATTCACTTCTGGCGTGATCAGATCACGTAGACGAACAGGAACAGCACGAGCCAGACCACGTCGACGAAGTGCCAGTACCAGGCAACGGCCTCGAAGCCGAAGTGATGGTCGGGCCGAAAGTGTCCTTTCATGCAGCGGAAGGTGATGACCAGCAGCATGATGGTACCGACGGTCACGTGCATGCCGTGGAAGCCGGTGAGCATGAAGAAGGTCGAGCCGTAGATACCCGAACCCAGCGTCAGCCCGAGATCCTGGTAGGCGTGGATATATTCTTCGACCTGGTAGAACAGGAACAGGGCGCCGAGCGCGACGGTGGCCAGCATCCAGAACACGAGCGCGCCGCGCTTCATCTTCTTCAGCGCCCAGTGCGCCATGGTGATGGTCCAGCCCGAGGTCAGCAGGATCAGCGTGTTGAGCAGCGGCACGTCGAAGGCCGGAACCGTCTGGAACTCGCCGCCGACATTGGCCGGCCCGTTGGTCGGCCAGGTGGCCTGGAAGCCCGGGTACAGCAGTTCGTTGGTCATCGCGCCGGTGCCCGAGCCGCCCAGCCACGGCACGGCGAACATCCGCGCGTAGAACAGCGCGCCGAAGAATGCAGCGAAGAACATGACTTCGGAGAAGATGAACCAGATCATGCCCTGGCGGAACGAGGCGTCGACTTTGTTGTTGTAAAGGCCGCGCTCGGATTCTCGAATGACATCGGCGAACCAGCCGAACATCATCAGGATCACGGTCGCGGCTCCCGCGGCGGCCATCCAGGGACCGATGCCGGCGGTGTTGCCGCCGTTCATCCAGTTGGCGAAACCCGAGACCAGCAGGAACAGCCCGATCGAGCCGACGATCGGCCAGCGGGCCTGATGAGGAACGTAGTAACTACCTTGTGCCATTTTGACTCCCGGTTCTTTCGCTGGCCGGTACCTCTACCGGCCATTTACATTGTTATTTTATCCCAGCGGCGTGTCTTGCCGGGACCTCATGATTCCCGGCGCGGGGTCCGGGGACCGCGGCCGCGGTTCAACTTGCGCTCAGCCAAATACTCCACGGCTGATAAAACCGAAATAGATCAGGGCTGCCAGTCCGGCGAGCAGCGCCACCGTCCAGCGGATCCGCCGCCGGGGACGCCGGGCTTGCCGATCCTGTTGGTTTCGATCACTCATGTCGCGCGCAGCCCGAGTCGACCTGATCCCGACGCTCAGGCCAGTTGGTCCTTGTGAGCCGTGACGCTGTCGTCGACCTGCGGCGGCGTGTCGAAGGTGTGCAAGGGCGCCGGCGACGGCACGGTCCATTCCAGTCCGCGCGCACCTTCCCAGACATTCGCGGTAGCCTTTTCACCGCCGCGGACGCACTTGATCACGATCCAGACGAACAGCAGCTGGGCAAGGCCGAACGCAAACCCGCCGATCGAGGAGATCAGGTTGAACTCCGCGAACTGAACCGAGTAGTCCGGGATACGGCGCGGCATGCCGGCAAGGCCCAGGTAGTGCTGCGGGAAGAACAGCACGTTGACCGAAATGGTCGACCACCAGAAATGGATCTTGCCGAGGCGCTCGTCGTACATGTGGCCGGTCCACTTGGGCAGCCAGTAATACGCGGCGGCCATGATCGCGAAGACCGCGCCGGTGACCAGCACATAGTGGAAGTGAGCCACCACGAAGTAGGTGTCGTGGTACTGGAAGTCGGCCGGCACGATGGCCAGCATGACGCCGGAGAAGCCGCCGATTGTGAACAGCACGACGAATGCAATCGCGAACAGCATCGGCGTTTCGAAGGTCATGGAGCCGCGCCACATGGTCGAGACCCAGTTGAAGACCTTGATGCCGGTCGGGACCGCGATGATCATGGTCGCGTACATGAAGAACAGTGCGCCGCCCAGCGGCATGCCCACGGTGAACATGTGATGGGCCCATACGATGAACGACAGAAACGCGATCGACGCGGTCGCATAGACCATCGCCGTGTAACCGAACAGGCGCTTGCGCGAGAAGGTCGGAATGATCTCCGAAATGATGCCGAACGCCGGCAGAATCATGATGTAGACCTCCGGGTGTCCGAAGAACCAGAAGATGTGCTGGTACATCACCGGGTCGCCGCCGCCGGCGGCGTTGAAGAAACTGGTGTCGAAGAAGCGGTCGGTCAGCAGCATGGTGACCGCGCCGGCCAGCACCGGCATCACGGCGATCAGCAGGAACGCGGTAATCAGCCAGGTCCAGACGAACAGCGGCATGCGCAGCAGGGTCATGCCCGGGGCTCGCATGTTCAGGATGGTGGCGATGATGTTGATCGCGCCCATGATCGACGAGATACCCATGAGGTGAATCGCGAAAATCACGAACGCGAAGCTGTTGCCGCCCTGCAGCGACAGCGGGGGATACAGCGTCCAGCCCGACGCGGGGGCGCCCGAGGGCATGAACAGCGTCGACAGAAGGATCAGGAAAGCGAACGGCAGGATCCAGAACGACCAGTTGTTCATTCGGGGCAAGGCCATGTCCGGCGCACCGATCATCATCGGCACCATCCAGTTGGCCAGGCCGACGAAGGCAGGCATCACGGCACCGAAGATCATCACCAGCGCGTGCATGGTGGTCATCTGATTGAAAAACTCGGGGTTGACCAGTTGCAGTCCCGGCTGGAAAAGCTCGGCGCGGATCACCATGGCCATCGCGCCACCGACGAGGAACATCGCCAGCGAGAACACCAGATACAGCGTACCGATTTCCTTGTGGTTGGTCGTGAACAGCCAGCGCGCCAGGCCCTTGGGCTGAGCGTGATGATCGTCGATATGAGCGGTTGTGTCAGTCATTGCGATTCCTTGCAAATTGGGCCCTTTCGGGGGCCCCGGTTTCCGTCGGTTTCCAGAAGTCCGCGCTTGGCGCGCGGACTGCGCATTCAGTTTGCCGGACGGCCTGTCGATACCAGACTTTCGTCGAGCTGCGCGTCGGTCAGCGCGGCGACGTCTTCAGGCTGCACCAGGTCGCCGGTTTGATTGCCGAAGGCATTGCGCGTGTAAGTCAATGTCGCGGCGAGATCGCGTGCGTCGAGACGCTGGCCGAAAGCTGCCATTGCGGTACCGGGACGACCGTTGACCACCACGTCGATGTGCTCGGAGAGTTCACCGTTGACGACGGCGTTGCCGGCCAGTGCCGGAAACGCCGGCTGCATCCCCGAACCATCTTCCCGGTGGCAGGCCGCGCAGTGCGCCTGGTATATGTCCTCGCCGTGTGCCATCAGCGTTTCCCGGTCCATTTCGTCCAGGGCCGGCGCTGCCGCTGCGGTCTGCTCGCCGCCGGTCTGTTCTGCAACCCAAGCACGGTAGTCCTCGGGCGAAACCGCTTCGACCACCACCGGCATGAAACCGTGATCCTTGCCGCACAGTTCGGCACACTGGCCACGATATACGCCGGGTTCTTCGATCAGCGTCCAGGCTTCGTTGACCATGCCGGGAATCGCGTCCCGCTTCCAGCCCAGATCGGGCACCCACCAGGAGTGGATCACATCGCCCGAAGTCAGCAGGATGCGAATTTTGGTGTTGGTGGGTACCACCATGCGCTTGTCGACCTCGAGCAGGTAGTTGTCGACTTCGCGCGGCGAGATGTCGGATCCGATCTGGCGTGCGGCGTTGCTGTCGCGGTCCAGAGCCGAATAGAAGGAAATGTCGTCTTCCAGATATTCGTACTGCCACAGCCACTGGTAACCGGTGACCTTGATATTCATCTCGGCGCCCGACATGTCTTCCATGTCGATCAGCACGCGTGTGGCAGGAATGGCCATTGCTACCAGGATCAGGATCGGAATCACGGTCCAGGTGATTTCGGCCCGGGTCGAGTGCGTGAACTTTGCCGATTCCGCACCGCGAGACTTGCGATGCAGATAGATCGAGGTGAACATGGCGGCAAATACGAGAATGCCGATGACGGTGACGATTCCAAGCACGATCATGTGCAATTGGTAAACGTCGCGACTGAATGGGGTAACGCCCACCGGCATGTTGTCGCCCACGGCGAACAAGCCCCACGTGATGACCGTGATAACTGCCACCATCGCCAATCCGACAATCAATTCATTGGTTCTTTTCATCCTGAACTCGCTGTTTCCTTGATTCTTTTGATATTCCACGCCGAATGCGGTTCGAGCGCCCGAATGATGCTTTTGGCCGCCTCGATCCGCTCGTCGGCTGGAACGAAACTTCCGATTTCGATCCGTTTGCCGTGCAGTGCCAGATATACCCTGGGCTCGCCGCGCGCAGACCGCTGTTCCACCCGAACCCATCCTGTCGGCAATTTTTGCTGTTCGACGCCGCGGACCGTGCGGAAGTCGACCTGCACGCGGTCGGCGTCCACCGTGATCTCCTGACGTGCCCAGTGACCACGCCACGCGACCCGAAAACACCAGCCCACGATCACAAGGTGCACGATCGCGATGGCCATGATGGGCCAGTAGCCGAGCAGCGTCGGCAGCAGTGCGACCGTCAGGGTCACCGCGCTCAGTACCAGAAAAAACGCGACCAGCCTGTCCAGCGAAAGCGACAGGTTGGACAGCACCTCGATCCGGGTCACCGAATTATCCTGATCTGTAACGCTCTCGCGGATCATGAAACCGGTGGATTTCCAAAGCGCGTATTGTAGCCGATGCTCATGTGACGCGGAATCGCAATCTTCACGTTGGCCAACCGTCGATTCATGCCCGCCGGATGCAGGTAGGCTCTACCGGGCTTGCGTTAAACTCGCCCTAATCCAGGTGGCGCGGCGGTCTGGTCGCGCCGCGCAGGGGCCGGAGTCAACCCACCGTCAGCCGGAGCAGGGCCGAAAATGAGTCATGACACGCCATTTGTAACCAGTACAGAGTTTCCTTCAGACTCCGCGCGCCGGGCTCTGGAAAAAGCGTGGACCGTCCCGGAAGCCGATTTCGTACCGCATCTGCTGGAAAATGTCGGGCTGGATCAGGTCGAGCGGGGTCGCGTGCAGAAGCTGGCCGTGGATCTCGTGGAAAAAGTGCGCAAGCGCAGCGAGCATCACGGCGCCATGGAGGCTTTCATGCGCGAATACGACCTCTCTTCGGAAGAGGGCGTGGTGCTGATGTGCCTGGCCGAGGCGCTGCTGCGGATTCCGGACAACGAAACGGCCGAGAAGCTCATTTCCGACAAGCTTTCCGAGGCGAACTGGGAGTCTCACCTGGGCAAGAGCGAGTCGCTGTTCGTCAATGCCTCCACCTGGGGCCTGATGCTGACGGGGCGGATGGTCAAGGTGGGCCAGTCGGCCAGGCGCGACGTGCGCTCTGTCCTGGCGCGACTGGCCAACAAATCGGGAGAGCCGGTCGTACGGCTGGCCATACGCCAGGCCATGCGCATCATGGGCCACCAGTACGTCATGGGTCGCGACATCAAGGCCGCCATGGAGCGTTCGCGAAAGAAAGCCAACAAGCGTTACCGCTATTCGTTCGACATGCTGGGCGAAGCGGCGCTTACGGCTGCCGACGCACGACGCTATCGTGATGCGTACGCGGCGGCCATAGACGCGATCGGCGCGGCCGCCGCCACCAGCGACATCTTCGACGCGCCGAGCATCTCGGTCAAGCTGTCTGCGCTGCACCCGCGCTACGAGACCGCGCAGCGCAATCGCGTGATGACCGAGCTGGTGCCGGTGCTGCGCGACCTTGCGGTGCGCGCGCGAAACGCCGGAATCGCGCTGACCGTCGACGCCGAGGAGGCTGCGCGCCTGATGCTGCAGCTCGACGTTTTCGCCGCCGTCCTGACCGACGAGCAGTTGGCCGGGTGGGACGGTTTCGGCCTGGCGCTGCAGGTATATCTCAGGCGCGGCTGGCCGGCGCTCGAATGGCTGGCCGAACTCGCCCGCACCACCGGCCACAGGATTCCGGTACGGCTGGTCAAGGGCGCGTACTGGGATACCGAGATCAAGCTGGCTCAACTCGAGGGCCATGATGACTATCCCGTTTTCACGCGCAAGCCGAATACCGACGTGTCGTATCTGGCCTGTGCTGCTCGCGTGCTGAAGCTCAGGAAGGAGTTCTATCCGCAATTCGCGACCCACAACGCGCACACCATCTGCGCCATCAATCAGCTGGCCGGCGATCGCGAGGATTTTGAATACCAGCGCCTGCATGGGATGGGGCGCGATCTTTACGAAGAGGTGCTGGACAGCGGGAAGTTCAATGGCCACTGCCGGGTTTATGCGCCGGTCGGCGATCATCGTGATCTGCTGCCGTACCTGGTGCGCCGGCTGCTGGAAAACGGGGCCAACAGCTCGTTCGTCAACCGTATCGTCGACGAGAAGCTGCCGGCCCGGGATGTCGTGTCCGATCCGGTCGAAACCGTCGAGCGTTTCGGGCAGTATGCTCACCCGAGGATTCCGCTTCCGGCCGATATTTTCGCCGGTCAGCGCAAGAACTCGCGCGGCATCAATTTCGCCGCCGAGTCGCAGCAGAAACAGTTGGCAGAGCGGATGTCGGCGTTTCGGGATTGCCGGTGGAAGGCGGCCCCGACCGGCGGCCACGGTCTGGCCACCGGTGAAACGATGGAGATTCGGTCTCCGGCCGATCGCGACGATGTGGTTGGGTCGGTAACGCTGGCTGATCCCGCGGCCGCTGAAACTGCCGTGGCGAACGCCCGGCGGGCGCAGCCTGATTGGGATGCCACACCGGCCGGTGAGCGTGCCGAGTGTCTCGAGCGCATGGCCGACCTGCTTGAAGATAATCGCGCCGAGCTGATGGCGCTGTGCGTTCGCGAGGCCGGAAAGTCCTTGATCGACGGCATCAACGAAGTCCGCGAAGCAGCCGACTTCTGTCGTTATTACGCGCAGATGGCGCGTCGTCACTTCGCTCAGCCGGAAGTGCTGGCCGGGCCGACCGGGGAGCACAATGAAATCTCGCTGCACGGCAAGGGTGTTTTCGTGTGTATCAGCCCGTGGAATTTTCCGGTGGCGATATTTACCGGCCAGGTGGCCGCGGCGCTGGCTTCGGGCAACGCGGCGATCGCCAAGCCGGCCGAGCAGACACCGCTGGTGGCCGCGCGCACGATCGAACTGTTTATCCAGGCCGGCATTCCGAAAGACGTGCTGCAGATGCTGCCCGGCGACGGGCGCGTGGGCGCCGCGCTGACCGCCGATCCGCAAATTGCCGGCGTCGCCTTTACCGGTTCGACCGAGACCGCACGCACGATCAACCGCAAGCTTGCCGAGCGCGACGGTCCGATCGCCACGCTGATCGCAGAGACCGGCGGGCAGAACGCGATGATCGTGGATTCCTCGGCGCTGGCCGAACAGGTCGTGCGCGACGTGATCAATTCGTCGTTCCTGTCGGCGGGTCAGCGCTGCTCCGCGCTCAGGGTTCTTTATATTCAGCGCGACGTCGCCGATCACGTACTGGAGATGCTGGCCGGTGCCATGCAGGAACTGACAGTGGGGTGGCCGGGGCGACTGGCCACCGACATCGGGCCGGTCATCGACCGGGCCCAGTTCGAAATGCTCGAGCGCCACGCAGAACGAATGGAGCGCGAAGCGCGTCCCGTCGCACGAGTGCCGGACCCGGTCAACGCCGGCGAAGGCTTCTGGTTCGCTCCGCGTGCGTTCGAGCTCGAATCCATCGAGCAGCTGGACGGAGAGGTCTTCGGGCCGATATTGCACATCGTGCGCTACCGGGCCCGCGACCTCGACCAGGTGATCGACGAAATCAACGCCACCGGTTACGGCCTCACCGTCGGGTGCCACAGCCGAATTGACAAGGTACAGCAGCATGTCGTTCGGAACGTGCATGCCGGCAATGCCTACGTCAACCGCAACATGACCGGGGCGGTGGTGGGCGTGCAGCCGTTCGGCGGCGAAGGCCTTTCGGGAACGGGACCCAAGGCGGGCGGTCCGAACTACCTGCAGCGCTTCGCCGTGGAGCGGACCCGCACGATCAATACCGCGGCGGTCGGCGGCAACGCTTCGCTGATGGTGTTGTCGGACTGAATGCGTTCCTTTCAGGTGTAATTGTTACAGGTTGAATCAACCAGGGCGCAGAAAAGCTTAATATTCACGGGCCGCGTCAAAGTGGCAATCGATTCGTCGGCGGCGCCGGTTCATGGCAGGCCCCGTCCAAACCGAGGCAGTATGTACGAGCAATTCTACGGACTTGAAGAGCGGCCTTTCTCGATCACGCCGGACCCGCGCTTCGTTTTTCTGAGTCAGCGCCACCAGGATGCGCTCGCGCATCTCTTGTACGGCGTCGGACGGGGCGGAAGCGGCGGGTTCGTCCAGCTGACAGGGGAGGTGGGGACCGGCAAGACCACGCTGTGCCGGTTGATGCTCGAGCAGGTGCCGGAGCATACGCGAATTGCGCTGATTCTCAACCCAATGCTTGAGCCGCGCGAACTGCTGCGCGCGATCTGTCGCGAGCTCGAGGTCGAACCTCCGGATGGCGAGACCGGCCTGGAAGCCCTGGGCCAGTGCCTGAACCAGCGCCTGCTGGAAATCCACGCCGCCGGGGAACGCGCCGTGCTCATCATCGACGAAGCCCAGAACATGTCGCGCGAGACGCTGGAGCAGGTCCGCCTGCTGACCAATCTGGAAACCGCCACCGACAAGCTGCTGCAGATCATCCTGCTCGGTCAGCCGGAGCTGCGCGAGCTGCTCAGTCGGCCGTCGCTGCGCCAGCTTGCCCAGCGCATCACGGCGCGCTATCACCTGGCGCCGCTGGGACAGCAGGAAACGGCCGAGTACGTGCGCCACCGAATCCAGATCGCCGGCGGCGCGCGCTGTCCGTTTACTTCGTCGGCGCTGCGCACGCTGCATCATGTTTCGGGCGGTGTGCCGCGGCTGATCAACATCATCGCCGACCGCGCACTGATGGCCGGATACGCACGCGAGGCCGACAGGATTACCCCGGCGATGATCCGCAAGGCCGCCGGCGAGGTTGTCGTCGGAGACGAAGCCGGCAGCGGCAGGCGTGTCAGCGCCGCGCTTTCGGTACTGGCAATCGTGGTTGTTCTGGCGGTCGCCGGCGGCATGATCTGGTCGCTTAACTCGTTGCCCGAGCAAGCCGAAGAGGTGAGCCAACCGCTGTGGCGCCAGATGCTTGCCGAATCCAGCGACCAGAATGCCTGGCGGGAGGCGGCGGCGCTGTATCCGGCGGCCAATCCGGAGTTGATCGCCGCGGCCTGCTCGCAGGGTCAGTTCGAGGGGTTTGCCTGCCATCGCCTGCGCGGCAGTTGGGCGCTGCTGCGCAAACTCGGAAGGCCGGTGGTGCTCAGACTCGATGAGCCCAGGGGCGGTCATGTACTGGCGGTCGAGGTCGGACTGGACAGCGTGCTGGCTCGCCAGTCCGGCCAGGATTTTCAGGTACCGATCCCGCAGCTGGACGCGCGCTGGCTGGGCGATTTCTATGCCGTCTGGCCGGACATGGGAAGCGTCTGGCAGACCGGCGACGACAATGCGGCCATCATCGAGCTCAAGCGTCTCGCGGCCCAGGATCCGGATCACCCGTGGTCCGGCGCCGTGGACACGCGCTACGGCCCCGATTTCCAGCGCTGGATACGCGATTTCCAGCTGCGCAACGGGTTGCGCCAGGACGGCATGGCCGGTCCGGTGACGCGGCTGTTTCTTTCAACGCTTGGCGCGGATTCCGGGCGCGCCGAAGCCACCACCTTTTCGGACTGAAATGTCGCTGTTGCTCGATGCATTGAAGAAATCGGAAGCCCAGCGTCGGCGCGACGCATCGCCGACGATTGACCTGACCAGAACGCCTCCGGCGGCCGTTTCCACGAGACGCGGATCGCGCTGGTTGGTCGGCGTGGCTGCGGGCGTCTTGCTGGTTGCCGCGGCGCCGTGGCTTTGGCCGATGCTCTCGGAGCGGCTGGACAAGCCTTCGAACGGCGATGGCAAATCGAGCGTGGCTGCCCTTGAAAGCGAGCCCGCGGCCGCCGATGCCGGGTTGCAAGCGCGTGCCGCGTCCGGAGCTGTTGACGCAAAGGCCGATCCGGCGCCGGTGGCCGGTGCATCCAGTCAGCGCCCGACCACCGCCGTGGACATGGCACCGCAGGACGTTTCGACATCGGTTGCCGAGCACGGCGCAGACAGTGATTCCGGCAATGCGTCGACCGACGGCGAACGTGACCCGGGAGCTGCCGATTCCGTCGCGGCTACGGAGGCCGATATTGCGCAGTCCCGACCCTCGATGCAGGAAATGCGGCGGATGCTCCAGGAACAGCATGCGCAACGCCAGCCGCCGAAGGAACAGGCGCAAGATCCGCAGCAGCCTGCGCAGCAACAACAGCCGCCCCGGGCATCGAAGCCGTCCGAAGCGCCGGCAGAGCGATCCCGGCCGGCTGAAGAGCCGACCCGGAATCTGTTCATCCGGCCATGGGAAATGCCGCAGGTCCAGCGTGCAGAATTTCCCGAACTCGATCTGGCAGTCCATTTTTACGCTGAAAAGCCTGTCGATCGATTCGTGTTGATCAATGGCGAGCGCTACCGCGAGGGTCAATTGGTAGAGACCGGTGTCCGCCTGGTGGAGATCCGGCAACGCGGCGCCGTGGTCGAATTTTCCGGGTATCGGATTCTGATCGAGTGAACTGGCTTGTTCGAGCCGGTCCGCCCCGGTCCGGAACCGCAAATCCATGGATGGTGATCCTGATCAGCGCGCTCGCGCTGTCGGTCACATTGAGTACCTTGCTGGTCCCGGAAACAATGGTCGACGGCTGGGTCGATTTCTGGGGCTTCAAGCCTGCGCGGATTGCGCAGCTTCTTGCGACGCTTCCCGCATTCGGTGAATCGGCCGGGCTGGTCGGTTTGATCAGCGCACTGTTCGCGCACGCCACCTGGTGGCATCTTGCCGGCAACATCGCCTACCTTTGGGTCTTCGGAATTCCGGTGGAGCGTGCGCTCGGGCATATGCGTTTCATCGCGATCTTTCTTTTGCTCGGCGCCCTGGCAAACCTGTTCGTCGCACTCAACATACCAGCCCTTGAACGCACCATCATCGGCGCCAGTGGAGGGGTTTCGGCGATTGTGGGCGTCTATCTGGGTCTGTTTCCCTCGCGTCGCATCGGTTTGTGGCTCCCGCTGGGACTTTTCCTTCAGTTCGCTCGCATTCCGGCTTTGCTGGTCATCGGCTCATGGTTTGCGCTGCAGGTTCTGTATACGGTTTTCGGTCCGATGTCCGACGCAGTTGCCTGGCGAACCCACGTTGCCGGATTCGTGGCCGGCGTCCTTGTGGCGCTGGTCATTCGCCTGTTCTCCGGCAGGAACGGATACGTCACCGATGTCGACTGAATCTCGCGACACCATGTCCGGGCCGGCCTGCCGGCGCAAAGTGCTTCAACCGATCGGCTTCGACCGTGCATAATGGACCGTTGAAAACGAATCACTCAGGGCGAAACGTGTACAAACTGGTGTTTTTCAGCCACGGAAAGGTCTATGAGCTTTTCGTGGAGCACGTGGATTCCAGTCATCTGTATGGTTTCGTCGAGGCGTCGGGCCTGATATTCGACGGCGATTCCAAGGTGGTCGTGGATCCGACCGAGGAGCGTCTGCGGGCCGAATTCGCCGACACCGACAAGCTGATGCTGCCGATGCAGTCGGTCATTCGCATAGAGCAGGTGAAAAAACGCGGCAAGTGTGTCATTCGTGATCGTGGGACAGGGGACAAGGTCACGCCGCTGCCGCTTGACGGACCGGGCCGCAAGACTTGAGGGGCCGAAGGTCGTGACAGCTTTCAAAACGATCAGAACAAGGGAGATTTCATCTTGAGCGAACAACCCATATCCGAGCCGACTGCCGGCCGTCGCTGGCTTTACCGGAGCCTCGACGTGATCGAACGCGTCGGAAATCGTCTACCCGATCCGGCTGTGCTTTTCTTCCTGCTGATGCTGGTGGTCTGGGCGCTGTCGGCGCTGCTTGCACCGATCCAGTTCAGCGCGCTGCACCCGCAGACAGGCGAGCCCATCCAGGTCGTCAACCAGCTTTCCGGCGGTGAGCTGGCGCGTTTCCTGAGCCAGATGGTCACCGTGTTCACCAGCTTCGCCCCGCTGGGCATCGTGCTGGTTGCGATGCTGGGCGTGGGTGTGGCCGAACATACCGGTTTCATCAACGCCGCGCTGCGCAAGATGCTCGGCGTGACCTCGCCGCGGCTGCTCACGCCGATGCTCATCCTGGTGGCGATTGTTTCTCACACTGCGGCCGACGCGGGCTACGTGGTCGTCATTCCACTCGGCGCGGTGATCTTCTACGCCGCCGGACGCCATCCGCTGGCGGGCATCGCGGCGGCATTCGCAGGTGTTTCGGGTGGTTTTTCGGCCAACTTCATCCCGTCGGCCATCGACCCGATGCTGGCCGGCATTACCGAGGAGGCCGCGCGCGTGCTCGACCCCTCGGTGGCGATCAACCCGCTGGTCAACTGGTTCTTCATGGCGGCCTCCAGCGTTCTGGTGATCGGCATCGGCTGGTGGCTGACCGACAAGGTCGTGGAGCCCAGGCTGGCGCGCGAGACGCCGGTCGACGGCGACATGTCGGACATGCCGAAGCTCGAGCCGCTGGCCGACAACGAGCGCCGCGGCCTGAACTGGGCGCTGGGAAGCATTGTGCTGGCCATCGCGCTGCTCGCGATAGGGGTCCTGCTGCCCGATTCACCGCTG
>Ga0102937_1000798_pt1 | contig 14231 bp, 20 predicted proteins | sample SalPonR2_B_D1_MG_FD_78213 | JGI IMG/M metagenome (GOLD analysis project Ga0102937, IMG submission 78213) | Salt pond soil microbial communities from South San Francisco under conditions of wetland restoration - Salt Pond MetaG R2_B_D1_MG | ecosystem: Environmental > Aquatic > Marine > Intertidal... | reverse complement strand
ATTATTACAAACATTAGCCTTAAGTGGTTTTAGAAAAGGCCTTGAAATTTATGGCCCAAAAGGAACTGAAAAATTTGCTAAAGAGATACTTAAGTCTTTTGTTTTTGTGGATAAATACCCTCTTTCTGTTGAAGAGGTGTCAGGACGTTCGGGTAAATTTATTGATAATAAAGACTTCAGCATACAGGCTAGAGGTATGAAACATGGGGTTCCTTGTAATGCTTATTGTTTTAAAGAAAAAGACAGAATTAGAATTGATAAGAAAAAATTGAAAAAGACATCTCTTCCTGAAGGACCTTTGTTACAAGATTTAAAAAAAGGCAAAGACGTTGAATATAACGGGCAGAGGTACAAAGCAGAAAATTTAACATATAAGGAAAAAGGAAAAAAGGTTTGTGTTGTTCTTGATACAGGTTTTAATGATAAAATTGTTGATTTTGTGAAAGATTCAGATATTTTAATTTCTGAAGCAACATTTTCTAAAGAACTTGAGGATCATGCTAAACAATACAACCACATGACTGCAGAACAAGCAGGAAAAATAGCAAAACTTGCAGGAGTTAAGAAACTTATTTTAACACATATAAGTCAAAGATATGAGCCAGATAATTTCAAACAAATTCTTAAAGAGGCAAAAGAAGAGTTTAAAAATACTGTATTAGCAAGGGATTTTGATAGTTTTGAGATTGAGTGATATTTCTAAGAAAAGTTTGTTTAAATGTCTCAGGGATAGATTGTTTGCCTAGGAGGTTTAAACTATCTGAAGTTTTTAAACGCCCTATGAGATTTCCTTATTCATATGGTGATTCTCATTGTGGGGCTAAAAATTGTTTTAGCGCCCCGGACAGGACTTGAACCTGCGACCTACTGCTCTCTTCCCAATTTCGCGTTTCGCGATGCCTATGCGTAATGGCACATTTTATCCGCGTTTCGCGATGCCTATGCGTAATGGCTAGAAGGCAGTCGCTCTATCCAGCTGAGCTACCGGGGCAATCTATTTTTTAGGAGATTGAGAATATTTATAAATCTTACAGTTTTTAATTTTTTAGAAAAAATGCAAAAAGAGGACAATATAAAGAAAGTAGAAAAGATACTAAAAGATAATAAAAAGAAATCTGTTGTTATGTTGGCTCCAAGCTTTGTTATTGATTTTTCTTATCCTGAAATAATTAGTATGTTAAAAAAATTGGGTTTTGATAAGATTGTAGAGGTAACTTTTGGAGCAAAGATGATTAATAGAGAGTATCACGATATTTTGAAAAACTCAAAAGAAATGAAAATATCAAGTGTTTGTCCGGGAGTGGTTGATTTTATAAGAAATAAATATCCTCAATACAGAGAAAATTTGATTAAAGTAGATAGTCCTATGGTGGCTATGGGAAAAATCTGTAAGAAAACATATAAAAGATATAAGGTTGTTTTTATTTCTCCTTGTGATTTTAAGAAAAAAGAGGCAAAAGAATCAAAATATGTTGACTATGTTTTAGATTTTGGGGAATTAGACAGATTGTTCAAAAAAGAAGAAATCAAATCTTCTAAAAAGAAAATTCATTTTGATAAATTTTATAATGATTATACTAAAATTTATCCTGTTTCAGGAGGATTATTTAAAACAGCTCACTTAAAGGGAATTGTTAAAAAAAGACAAGTGAAAATTAAGGATGGGTTTAGTGATGTTATTAAAATATTGAAAAAAAACCCTGAAAAAAAATATAAATTTTTAGATGTTACATTTTGTCCTGGAGGATGTATAGGTGGTCCTTGTGTAATATCTGATAAAAAAATAAAAAAAAGAAAAAAGGATGTGAGGGATTATTTAAATAAAGCAAAAAGAGAGGATATCCCTGAATCAAGAAAAGGGCTTATAGAGTATGCTAAAGGACTAAATTTCAGAAAAACAGGTTTTTAAGTTTCTAAAAAGTTTTAAATAATATTTTCTTATAGATATTTGTATGATTTATGCGGAGGTGGCACAGCGGCTACTGCGTTCGGTTGCAGCCCGAAATTTCGCGGGTTCGAGTCCCGCCCTCCGCTTTTGAATGGCGTGACTCTTAGAGTCCCGCCCTCCGCTTTTGAAAAGAGATTATATAAAAAGAGTAAAATGAAAAGAGTTTATTTAATTCATGGATGGCATGGAAGTTCTGAAAATGATCTATTTAGCTGGCTTAGTGAGGAATTAACTAAAAAAGGTTTTGAAGTAAAAACCTTTGATATGCCTAATAGTTTTCACCCAAAAATAGAAGAGTGGGTTGATTTTTTACATAAAGAAATTTCAAATGAAGAAATGGATGAAAATACTTATTTTGTTGGGCATAGTATAGGAGCACAAACAATAATGAGGTTTTTAGAAAAATCACATAAACATAAGAAAATAGGTGGATGTGTTTTTATAGCAGGATGGTTTAAGTTAGTTGATTTAGAACCAGAAGAACTTGAGATTGCCCATCCTTGGCAAGAAACCCCTATTGATTTTGAAAGAGTTTTAGATCATTGTAATAATTTTTTAGCAATTTTTTCAAAAGATGACAAAAATGTTCATATAGAAGAAGCAGACAAATTTAAGGAGAATTTGGGAGCAAAGATAATAATCAAGGAAAATATGGGTCACTTCAATAAAATTAAAAAAATACCAGAAATATTAAATTTTATAAAATGAAAACATATACAAAAAAAATTACAATAAATACAGAAAAGAGAATAGATTTTATTAACATAACCAACAAAATTGAAAATATTATAAGAGAATCAGGAGTAAAAGAGGGGTTGGTTTTAATTAATCCAATGCATATAACTGCAAGTGTTTTTATTAATGATAATGAATCAGGATTATTACATGATTTTCAGGAATGGCTTGAAAAACTTGCTCCAAAAAACAAAGATTACCATCATCATCAAACAGGTGAAGACAATGGTTTTAGTCATTTGTGGAGAACTATTATGGGAAGAGAAACAACAGTTGCAATAACCAAGGGTGAATTAGATTTTGGTCCTTGGGAAACAATATTTTATGGTGAATTTGATGGTCAGAGAAACAAAAGAATTCTTGTTAAAGTTATAGGAGAATAAAAATTGTTTTCTCAATTCTCGTTTTACTCCGAATGGAACTTACCTCTTGAATAAGGATTTTCCATAGATTAAAATCAAAGATTTTTCACTAAGGAACTTACCTCTTGAATAAGGATTTTCCATAGGGAAACAATATTTTATGGTGAATTTGATGGTCAGAGAAACAAAAGAATTCTTGTTAAAGTTATAGGAGAATAATTTTTATTTCAGGTTTATTTCTTTTTTTTGGGAGATTTTTTATGTTTGGATTTTTTTTCTTTTCCCTTCTTTTTTTCTTCCTTGTTTTTTGAATATTTTTTTACTTTAGGTTTTTTTTCTTTTGCTTTTTTTTCTTTTTCTTCATCTATTTCACTTTTAAGAAACCTAAGAAAATTTACAGAAGCAAGGAAAATAAATACAGCCATCATTAATATTGCTATTTCCTGAAGAAAAGGGATATAGATTATATTAAAGGTAATAAATAAATTAATTATTCTTATTAATATTAAAATTGATACAACAAGTATAAGATAGGTAAAGGTTGGAACAATTTCTTGCCTTACCTTTGATTTTATTTCAAAGAATACAAAAAGAGAGAGAAGATAGATTACTATTATAAGTATATTTATTAATGTAGGGTCTAAAATTTCCATCTTTTAATTAGTCATGAGTATCAAGATTAAATACAGATCCTGTTGATTTTAATATTTCAGAAACCTTGTCTGCAAGTTCTAATACCTCTTCTTTTGAAGGTTTTTTCTCTTTCCATGTATAAACAAAATCCACAGTTCCAAGAAAAGAATTAAACCCAACTTTATTTAGTTCTTTTGCTATTTGTGATGGTTTTTTTGTGTTTGATGTACCAAAATGTAACACTAAATGAGTTTTCCATTTCCTGTTTTTATTGCTCTCTCCCATATTTTTAAATAGTTTTTATAATTTATATATTTTTCTAAAAAACCATAGAAGCATATCCTACAACTTTTTCTTTTCCTAAACTAGGCATTGTATCCCCAGAGTTTTTATATTCAATTAATTCAGGTTTCCATTCTTCTTTTTTTGCTATTTCCATCATTATTAATAAAGGGTCTATTCCACATGCATCAAGATTTTCTGCATTTCTTTCTAGTTTTTCTATTGTATTTATTGTGCTTTTGTCTATTATGTTGGCTTTTTTATGGGAATTAAAATGACTTAAATCAGTTGAGATGATAATTATTGTTTCTTTGTCTTTTTTCTTTAGGACCTTTTTTGCTATTTCTTCTATTTCAGATATTGACACCTGTCCAATAACAAGAGGCAATACTTTTTCTATTCCAAGATACTGGAGAAAAGGGATTTGATTGTCTATTGAATGTTCATAACTTCCAGGAGAATAACTATTTTTCATTATAGGCATTTCTCCTAAGGGGGTTTTTAATTTATACACAGAACTAACTCCTCGAAATATTGCTTGGTGACTTGGACCTATTATTATGGCTTTTTTGAATTTTTTATCTTTATTATTAATTAGTGAATAGGCTTTTGCTGCAACAGAACCAGAAAATTCATATCCTGCATGAGGAACAATTAATCCATGAATTTCTTTTTCTTCTTTTTTTATTTTGTTTTTTATCTCTTGTACTTTTTTTTCTTTTTCAGCTTGAGAAAGATATTTTTCTATTTCTTTTTTTAGCTTTTTTGAATCTGAAGGATACCATTCCATAAAATATAAAATGTTTTGATGTTTATTAATTTTATGAAAAAAGCAGAATTGTTTGAGGTTGTAGATTCTCAGAAAAAAATTATTAAGTGCAAGGCGTGTGCTCAGGAATGTGTAATTTCTCCAGGAAAATTAGGATTATGTGGGGTTAGGAAAAATCAAGAGGGTATATTATATAGCTTAACATACGAAAAATTAATTGCTCAACATATAGATCCTATAGAGAAAAAACCATTATTTGATTTTATGCCTTCAGAAACAAAAGTTTATTCAATAGGGACTGTTGGATGTAATTTTTCTTGTGATTGGTGTCAGAATTTTGATATTTCTCAAATTAAAAGAGAATATGAAATATTAGGTAAAGATGTTTCTCCAGAAGAAGTTGTTAAGTCTGCTTTAAAGAACAATTGTGAATGTATTGCTTACACTTATAATGAACCAGCAATTAATATTGAATTTGTTAGAGATACAGCAAGATTGGCAAAGGAAAAAGGACTGAAAAATATCTTAGTTACTAATGGTTATTTTACAAAAGAAAGTTTTGAATATCTGAATAAAGAAAATTTAATAGATGCTATGAATATTGATTTAAAAGCTTTCAAAGATGAAACTTATAGAAAATATTGTAATGCTGTTCATGGATTACAACCAGTTTTGGATACAATTAAAAGAGCCTACGAGGCAGGAATACACTTGGAAATAACTACTTTAGTAATCCCTGATTTAAATGATTCTTCCAGGGAGGTGGAAAAAATTGCAGAGTTTATTTTTTCTTTAGACTCTGGAGGCGGAGGTATCCCCTGGCATCTCTCAAGGTTTTTTCCAATGTTTAAATTTGCAGACCGGGGAGGGGGTTCTACAGATATTAAGACAATGGAAAGAGCAAAAGAGATTGGAGGGAAAGTCGGATTAAAGAAAATTTATTTAGGTAATGTTTAGAATGGATGATGAAATAGGTTTTTAAAATTATAAAATCAAATAAAGCCATATAACATAAAAATGACACATCAACTCGTTGAATTAGCAAGAAAAACTCTTGAAAGTTACTTCCAGGGAGAAGATTTTAATCCTTCTAAGAATATCAAAGAAGAATATTCTGAAGAAAAATCAAGTTTTGTAACAATTACTAAAAAAGAAGAGCTAAGAGGATGCATAGGGAGCTTAGAACCTATCAGAGGAAGGCCTCTCTGGAGGGATGTCCAAGAAAACACACTAAAGGCGGCTTTTAGTGACCCTCGTTTTCCTCCTTTAGTAAAAGAAGAACTAAGTAATGTAAAAATAGAAGTTTCTGTTTTAGGAAAACCAAGAGAAGTAAAATTTAGTTCTGAAGAAGAATTGTTAAAGAAATTAGATAAAAAACAAGGAGTTATTTTAATTAATAAATATACAGGACAGACTTCTACTTTCCTACCCTCAGTATGGGAACATCTTACAAATAAAAAAGGATTTATGAATAATCTTAGTGTTAAAGCAGGGCTTCCCCCTGAAAAATGGAAGGACCCTCAAGAGATGAGGGTATTAGTGTATAATGTTGAAAAATATAAGGAATAAACTTATATAATCCTTTTTTCTTTTTTTCCTATGGTTTATATTGTTAAACAAAAAGTTAATGGAAAAGATTATTATTACCTGAGAAAATCTGTTCGTGAGGAAGGAAAGGTAAAAAGCAAATCAATTGCTTATTTAGGAAAAAACAAGGAAGATGCAGAAAAAAAAGCTAAAGAGATAATGGATAAGAGGGAAAGAAAAGAAAAAGACAATGATGAGAATATTACAAATAATCAAGAGGAGAAGAAAATTATTGATGAAAATCCGAGAGGTTTAGAAAAACAAAAACTTTCTGTAGAAGAGTTGGCTAATTTTTGTAAAAGAAAAGGTTTTGTTTTTAGGTCAGGAGAATTGTATGGTGGTTTTTCTGGTTTTTGGGATTTTGGTCCCGCAGGGGTTGAATTGAAAAATAACATAAAAAGAGAATGGTGGAAAGAACATGTTCATAGTAGGGAAGAGGTAGTTGGCATTGATGGAAGTATTATTACAAATCCAAAAGTATGGGAAGCTTCAGGACATGTGGAAAATTTTGTTGATGTTGCTGTTGTTTGCAAAGAATGTGGAAACAAGTCAAAGATTGATAAACATGAATTATCCAGTGCAAAATGTGATAAATGTGGAGGAGAAGTTACTTCTAGAGGAGAATTTAATCCAATGTTCACTACTAAGGTAGGAGCAGTAAAAGAAGATTCTACTAAAGCATATTTAAGACCTGAAACAGCACAATTAATTTTTTCTAATTTCAAACAAGTACAAGATGTTGCAAGACTGAAACTCCCTTTTGGTATAGCACAGACAGGAAAAGCATTTAGAAATGAGATAGCTCCAAGAGATTTTTTATTTAGAGTAAGAGAAATGGAACAGATGGAGCTTGAATATTTTATAGATCCAGAAGAAAAAGAGAACTGTCCATATGTTAATGAGATAGAAGATTTTGGATTAAATGTTTATTCAGAAGAGATGCAAAAATCAAATGAAAATAACCACCATAAAAAAATGAAAATAAAAGAAGTTTTAGAAAAAGGATTAATAAAATTACCTTGGCATGCTTATTGGTTGGCAAAGGAAGTTAAATGGTTTACAGATTTAGGAATTGACATTAATAATTTTAGAATAAGACAACACCTTTCAGAAGAGTTATCTCATTATGCAACAGATACATGGGATATTGAATACAAATTTCCTTTCGGATGGAAGGAACTCGAAGGAATAGCAGATAGAGGGACTTATGATTTATCACAACATGAAAAAAATTCAAAAAAAGAGATGAAAATTTTTGATGATAAAAAACAAAAAAAGATTCTTCCGATGGTAGTTGCAGAACCTTCTCTTGGTTTGGAAAGAGCTTTTTTGGTTTTTTTATTCGATAGTTTGTATAAAAATAAAAAAAATGAAAACATACTAAGGCTTTCTCCTAAACTTTCTCCTATCAAAGCTGCAATTTTTCCAATAGTTAAAAAACCAGAATTCCTAAATATTGCTAAAGAAATATTTGATGATTTGAAAAAAGAATGGAATGTTAGTTTTGATAAATCTGGTTCTATTGGTAAAAGATATGCAAGAAACGACGAAATAGGGACTCCTTTTTGTATAACTATTGATGAAAAAACATTTGAAAATGAAGATGTAACAATAAGAGAAAGAGATAGTGCAAAACAAATAAGAGTTAATAAAAAAAATCTTAAAAATGTTTTAAGAGATATGATTAACCAAGACAAAAGTTTTGGCGATTTCTTATAATTTCTCTCATTTAATTTTTGTCGTCGGCAAAATTAATTATGTTCTTTATATGATTGTTGTTAAAAGAGGCTTTCCCGAGAATAAAACAAAAGTTTTTTAAAGAATTAGAACTTATTTTTATTAACTAAATAAATCAAAAGAGGGTGAAATGGCAGCAAAAAAAACTTCTAAGAAGTCAACAAAAAAGAAAACCTCTGCTAGAAAGAAGTCTTCTAAAAAGAAAACAACTAAGAAACCTGTAAAGAAAAAAACTACAGGAAAAAAGAAGACCACAGGCAAAAAGAAAGCAACTAGTAGAAAAAAGACAACTAAGAAAAAGACTACTAAAAAGAAGCCTGTAAAAAAGAAGTCTTCTAAAAAGAAAACAACTAAGAAACCTGTAAAGAAAAAAACTACAGGAAAAAAGAAGACCACAGGCAAAAAGAAAGCAACTAGTAGAAAAAAGACAACTAAGAAGAAAACTTCGAGAAAAAAGAAATAATCTTTGACTTTTCTCTTGGTTGTTCAATTTTGATTTGAGGTTTTTATTTTTTAATTTAAAAAAAGGTTTTATTTTTTGTTTTCCCGTCAATAAACAAAAATTTTTTAAAGTTTTATTTCCGTGTTTAAATAAATAAATTGAAAGAGGGTGAAATGGCAGCAAAAAAATCTTCTAAAAAGAAATCTTCTGGATCTAAGAAGAAAGTTGCTTCTAAAAAGAAATCTTCTGCAAAGAAGAAATCTAAGAGATGCGCAGCTACAATAAAAGATCCTAAAACAGGAAGAAAGAGAAGATGTAAAAATATGGCTACAGGAAATTCTAAGTACTGTATTTCCCATAAGAAAAAGAAATAAAATTTTTCTTTTTAGAAAAGTTTAAATAATATTTTTTTTATTTTTTAATATGAGCGATTGTGTTTTTTGTGAAATAGGTAAAGGAAATATTAAATCAAATAAAATTTACGAGAATGAAAAATTTTTTTCTATTCCAGATAAAAATCAAAAAATAAAAGGACATTCTTTGGTTATTTCTAAAGAACATTTTGAAACAATTAAAGATATTAGAAATGATTTTGGTAATGAATTATTAGAAGCAATTCAAAAAACAATGGAAAAACTTTCTAATGAGGATAATCCTATAGAAGGTTTTAATGTTGTAAATAATTGTGGAGGACAAGCAGGACAAGTTATTAATCATGTTCATTTCCATATTTTGCCAAGAAGAGAGGGAGAGGAACCTCCTAAGGTTTATTAATTGTTTTTTCTTTTGGTTTATTTCTTTTTTATTTTTATAAAATTCATATTTTTTATTTTTTCATAAAAAACAACAGAGAGAAATATCCCTGCAGTATCTGTTAAAAGATCTATTACAGATGCATTTCTTCCTGGAATAAAACTTTGATGTAGTTCATCTAAAAAAGCATAAATAATAGCTATTATTAAAACAATGAAAACATGGTGTTTTTCTGTTTCTTTTTCTCCTTTTATTGTAATCAAGAGGAATAAGCTAAATAAAAAAAATATTCCAAAATGATATATGTAAGATAAATTAAAGATTTCAGGAGAGCTTATTGAAGAACCATGGATTGTTGAGAATAGATAGATTATAAAAGCAATAATTAGGGTTAATATTAGTGATATTTTTCTGTTTTTTTCTAAGTGAGTTATCATTTTTAGTGTTTAATTTTTTTACTAAGATACAAATTGCTCTGGACTGAAATATAAAATTTCGTCAGCAGTTCCCTTATTTTTCAAATAATGGCTCTGGACCAAGATTGAAAACCTTGGACAAGAACCCTTAAACTTTGTTTAATGGCTCTGGGGGGAGTTGAACCCCCGACTTCCGCCTCACTCAGTTGAATAAATCCAAATTCTGATTTGTTAACCTAAGTCAACTCATGAGAGCGGCGCTCTAACCACTGAGCTACAGAGCCATAAAGTGGTTTCGTCAAAATCCCTGATTTTCGTCTAACCACTGAGCTACAGAGCTATCTAATTGCTATAGGTTCATTAGAATTAATACATTTAAAAGTTTTAAGTTTTTTAGGATTTAATATAAAAGTTAAGATTAAGCATTTCTTTCTTTTTTCTCTCTTTGATGTCTTTTCAGTCTTGAAATATATCCTGCTATTTTGTTTCTTAATTTTTTGCTTGGAGCCTGCTTTCCAATTATTTTTTTGTTTCTCTCAAAGTCTTCACTAAGCCCAATATCTTTATCTATCAATCTTTCTCCTGTTCTTTTTACCATTCTTGATTTTATTTTTCCCATATTAATCTTTGTTTTAGAGGGTTTTTAAAATTTCCTGTTAGGGTTATTTAGTGTTTTTTTGGATTTTTATTCATGGATTTGGAATATATTCTTGATATCACAACAATACTTAAAAAATATAACAGATTCAAATGATTATGGAAAGTATAGATAGATTTTTTGATATAGTTAACAAGAAATTGAGTTTTGTTCCCTCTCACAGAGTGTTAAGATTAGGTAAAAATAATATGGAAATTTTAAATGGACCTGACTCTTATTTAGAAGATATCCAATTTTCACAGAATATTAAAACAAAAAACTATGATGTTAATTCTAATTATGATATTAATGAGGTTTCTGAAAAAAGGGCTAATGAGATAATAAATAATCAGGAAAAGGAGTGGGGCTTTTTAAGAGAATATATGTCTTCATCAGAAGACAGACCTTCAAAACATTTAAATAAAAATACTATGAGGCTTTATTAAAATGGAACTTATAGCTTTATTATCATCAGGAAAAGGTTCATGGGGACAGGTTGCAGGTTTAATGAAACACGGAGATTGGGATAAAATAATTGTTATTGGAGATGATTTTGCTAAACAATTTACTCATGAAAAGGATTTTGAGTTTATAAAAGTAGATTTAAGCAAGAGAATAAAAGAGCTTAAAGAGGATTTTTCTAAAAAATTAAAGGGTAAGATTAGTGGAACTGAAGTTGCTTTGACAATTGCTTCAGGATCAGGAAAAGAACATATGGCTTTGATTTCTGCTATAATTAACCAGCCTCTAGGAGTAAGATTTGCAGCTTTAACAAAAGAAGGTGTTATTGATCTGTAAAATGAAAGAAGACCTTATTGCACTATTTGATATGGATGGAACTTTATTTGATTATGAAGGATCCCTGAAAAAAGAGATGGAGAAATTAAGATCTCCTGAGGAAAAAGATTTTTCTCTTTACGATAAAAGTAAACCAGAATACCTCAAAAATAGAATTAATTTAATAACAAGCTCTGAATCTTTTTGGGAAAATATTCCAAAATTTAAGTTTGGTTGGGATGTTTTGGAGATTGCAAAAAATTTAGACTATAGGATAATGATCCTAACTCAAGGTCCAAGAAAAAACCCTCTTGCATGGTCTGGGAAAAAGAAATGTATTGATAAGCATTTTGGAGAAGATTTTGACATAACTCTCACGAGAGATAAGGGACTTGTTTATGGCAAGGTTTTAGTTGATGATTTTCCTGGTTATATTGATAGATGGGTTAAGTGGAGAAAGAGAGGACAAGTTATAATGCCTGCAAATGATTCTAACCAAGATTATAAACACTCTCAAGTAATTAGATATAATGGAGAAAACTTAGAAGAAGTGAGAGATTCATTAAAAAAGATCAAGGAGAAGACAATAAACAATTAATACTCACTCTTTTTTATTTTTAAATCAGATTTCCTTTTTGCAAGAACATAAGCTCTTGAATGTTCGTGTTCATCTAAAAATTTATATTTTTTTGTTTCGGGATTTTTCGAATTTTTCAATTCTTTTTCTAATTTTTTAACAAATTCTTTCATTTCCTTGTCTCTTGGCATTTTTTCATATCCTAGCCTGTTTCTTGCAAAACCCACAGACATAAAACCCTTTATTTCAACTATTCTTGGTTGAGATTTTTCTATTAATTCTGAAAATTCTTTTATATGTTTGTCTTCCATGTTCCATTCTTTGATTAGATTCATTCTAAAAACAGTCCTGGTATTTTTTCCCAGAGAAGGCATTAATTCCAATGTTTGATTTAGCTTTTTCCATGCTTTTTTGTCTTCACTATTAACTATCTTATCAAATAGTTTTTTGTTTCCAGCCATTACAGAAACATATAATTGTGTTGGTAGTTGTTCTTTTTCATAAAGTTCTTTTAATTTTTTTGGAAATAGACCATTAGTCACAAGGAAACTTGTTTTTTTACGATTTCTAAGTTCTTGGATTAAATCTCCTATTAAAGGATAAAAAGTTGGCTCTCCTAAAAGAGATAAGGCAAATTGTGTTGGTTCCTGGGCTTCATTATATTTTTTCATATTTGCTTTGCTTACTGTTATTTCTTTTGTTTCTGGAAGAATTTTAAAACCCTCTAGTAATTTTCTTTGGGCTTGAATAGATTTATCTATTATTTCTGAAGGACTATTCATGCCTTTTTTATGGGATATTAGTTTGTTAAAATCAAATTCAACAGCTCTCCAACAATGGATGCATCTATTTTGGCAAGCTAACCAAGGAGTCATCTGACAACATCTATGGCTTTTTATTCCATAAAATTTTTCTTTATAACAAACTCCTTCATCTCTTAGAGACTTTTTTGTCCATCTACATATCTGAACAGCTGAATGATTTCCAACAAATCTGTACCCTTGTTTCTTCATTCTTTTACTTATTTCTTGTTTTTCCATATTATTATGTATTTTATTGATTAGGAAAGATTAAAAATCTGTTGGAAGGGTGAATTTTTAAATTTTTTAATAAAAAATTATTTAAATGTGTCACTTTTTGTAAGATATGGAAAGTGAAAAATTAATAAAATTAGCTAAAAAATATTGTAAATATTATCATAAGGGACAAACTAGAAAAAGAGATGGAAGTCCTTTTTATAGACATCCTTTCAGAGTAGCAGAAATTCTTAAAAAATACAAATATTCTGATTATATTACTCAGTGCATAGCTTTATTGCATGATGTTGTTGAGGATTGTGAAGTAAGAATAAGGGAAATACATGAGATTTTTGGTTTTGAAATTGCTAATGGGGTTTATATATTATCTAAAAACACTATAAAAAATTATACAAAAGAATCTCTTGATTGTTCTATGATAATGGATATTAGTAATTTTTCAGACGATGATTTGTATAAAATGAGGATAGCATTTGCAAGGAGAAAAATAAAAAGAGTGAAAATTGCAGATATGATACATAATACAATAGATTTAGATACTCTTAGTGAAAAAACAATAAAAAGAAAAATAAAAAATGCAAAAGAATTTTATATTCCTATGGGAAAGAAAATAGCTCCTGAAATGGTTAAAGAGTTGGAGAAAAATATTCAAAATTATACAAAAAATAATTAAGTTTTACTCTTTATAATTTTTTAAAGCAGTTTTAACATTTTTTAATAATTGGTTCATACTGTCTTCTAATTGGGATCTGTTTTTTGTTCCTGTACAAACTAATTTACCATTTGTAAATAAAAGAAAAGTCGCTGTTGGCTCTATTAGCTTATAAACAAGTCCTGGGAATTGTTCTGGTTCATATTCTGTGTTTTCCATTTCTAATGCAAGGAAGTTAAGGTTAAGTTTAAGATTAATTGTTCCTGAAGCTACAATATTTTGAACTGTTATTTTTGGTTTTGTTGTGATTTGTACATTTATCTTTTTTAATTGTTTTATAACTTCATCTATAACTTTTCTTACCTGGACTGTTGATTTAGTTCCTGTACATACTAAATTACCAGAAGAAAAAACTAATACAGCTGATTTTGGTTCTTTGATTCTTAAAACAAGTCCAGGAAAAGTTTCAGGATTATATTCTGTGTTTGGTTGCGTTCTTGCTAATTTTGTTAATGGAACTGGTTTTCCTAAAGCAGCAGTAGCAACTATATTTTGAATCTTATAAGATGATTCTTTTTTTGGTTTCTTAGTAGTTGATTTTTTTGTAGCCATATTGCCATTTATAAATGAAAGGGGGTTTATAAAGGTTTTCGGTTATAGAATTTATTTATTTTATTATAATAATGAATTTAAAGATTATTAATTTTTTTGGATTATGCTAAAAAAATTAAAAGATAAAAAAAATCAAAAAGATTACAATGTCTCTTTAGTTGCAAGAGTTTTGGAAATTATTCCTTTAAAAAATTTTGAAACAAGACAGGAAATGACAGAATTAAGAGTAAGAGAAGAATCTCCTACTAGAGAAGAAAAAGAATATTATTTGGGTT
>Ga0102937_1000786_pt1 | contig 14313 bp, 7 predicted proteins | sample SalPonR2_B_D1_MG_FD_78213 | JGI IMG/M metagenome (GOLD analysis project Ga0102937, IMG submission 78213) | Salt pond soil microbial communities from South San Francisco under conditions of wetland restoration - Salt Pond MetaG R2_B_D1_MG | ecosystem: Environmental > Aquatic > Marine > Intertidal... | reverse complement strand
GGCAGCAGGAGCATGGTGGCCGGGAACATCTGCGTCGTGAGCACGCCGAACAGGATCCCCTTGTGCCCCGGGACCCGGAAGCGACTCAGGGCGTAGGCGGCGGTGGAGGCCAGCGTGACCCCGAGAATTGCCGTCGACAGCGCCACCAGGAGGCTGTTGGCCAGCCACCGCAGGAAGGGCTTCTCGAACAGGATGGTGCGGAAGCTCTCGAGACTCGCACCCTCCGGGATCAAGGCCAGGCTGGTCGAGTAGAGCTGGTCGCTGGGCCGCAGGCTGATCGAGAAGATCTGCAGCACGGGATAGATCGAGATCAACACGATCACGATCATCACGAGGTGCCAACGGAACTTCTTCACGGTCGCCTCCCGGAATCCCTAGGTGTAGGCCGGCTTGTCGCTCTGTCGGTAGTTGACCCACGTCAACAGCAGCAGGATCAGGAAGATCAGCACGCCGAAGGCCGCCGCATAGCCGTAGCGGTAGTACACGAAGGCGGCCTTGTAGACGTAGGTCACGAGGATGTGGCTGCTGTCGGCCGGCTCGCCGTGGTTGGTCACCAGCCAGATCACGTTCAGGTTGTTGAAGGTCCAGATCGTTCCGAGCACCACCGCCGGCATCATCACCGGACGCAGCAGTGGCACGGTGATGTGGCGAAAGCGCCACCAGTTGCCGGCGCCGTCGATGTCTGCCGCCTCGTACATCTCCTTCGGGATGCTCTGCAGACCACCCAGGGCCACGACCATCATGAAGGGGAAGCCCAGCCAGATGTTGGTGATCAGGGCCGCACTGAAGGCGCCGACCTCGGTGCTCAACCACGGGACTGCCCCGACCCCGATCTTCGACAGCATCAGATTGATCTGCCCGTACTCGTAGTTGAACATCCCGCGCCAGCTCAGGGCCGCGATGTACTGCGGCAGCGCCCATGGCAGGATCAGCAGCCCGCGGTAGATCGCCCGGCCCTGGAAGGGCTTGTTCAGCAACAGCGCGAAGCCCACACCGAGCACGACGTGGAAGACCACGTTCACGCCCGTCCAGATCAGCGTGCGCAGCAGGTAGTTGTAGAGATCGGGCTCGCCGAACAGGCGGATGTACTGGGCCAGGCCGACGAAGTCCGGGCCGTGCTTGATCGTGTACAGGCCGAGGTTCGTCGTCGACAGCCACAGGTTGTAGATGAAGGGCCAGACGACGATCAGGCCCATGACCAGGGCCGACGGCACCAGGAACAGAGCGATCGCGGCCCGCCGGTTCACAGCTTCATCTCCTCGATCTTCCGCACGGCGTCCTCCTGCATCTCGCGTGCGGCCTCGTCGGGAGTCGCCGATCCGCTGACGACGCGCTGCAAGCCGGGGCGCATGACGTCCCACAGGGCACGCATCTCGGGCACCACGGGCATGGGCCGCCCCTTTCGCAGCTGCTCCCAGCTGGCCTTCAGCAGCGGATCGTTGGCGATGCGCGGCCACTCGCCCACGTCCAGCCGGCTGGGCAGAGTGCCGATCTCGGCGCTCAGGTTGCCCACGACCGGCGCGCTGGTCAGGTACAGCAGCAGTTCGACCGCGAGGTCGAGGCGCGGTTCGGGCGTGTGGATGTTCAGCGCGTAGCCCTTGCTGGCCGTCGACGGTGTCGGGTAGTCGTCGGTGCCGGCGATCCGGGGAATCACGCTCAGCTCGACGTCGACGCCCGCGTCCCGGTAGGACTGCCACGACCACGGGCCGTTGATGATCATGGCCGCCTTGCCCTGCTTGAACAGCGTGTCGCTGAGCGGGTAGTCGCAGCTCGGTGGGATCACGCCCTCGTCCACGAGCCGGCGCACGAAGGTCAGGGCCTTGCGCATGGCCGGCGTGTCCAGGGTCGGGTTGGCGTTCTCGTCCATCACCCAGCCGCCGTAGGCACCCAGCCAGGGAATCAGCCAGAAGGGCTCGGCCAGGTTGAAAACCAGCCCGTAGCGGTCCACGCGCCCGTCGCCGTCGGTGTCGACGGTGTTCTCGCGGGCGATGCGGATCAGGGCGTCGGTGTCGACCGGCGCCTCGGGCACGAGCGCGGCATTGCGCACCAGTGTGAGGTGGTTGCCGACCTGATCGGCGAGACGGTAGACACGGCCGTCGACCTTCGGCTTCGCGTTCTCGAGGTAGAGGCCGAGGGTATCGGCCGGGATGCCCAGTTCGGGCGCGTCGAGGGGCCAGATCAGGCCCATGATGCTGTACGGGCCCACTCCGTCGGCCGGTCCGTAGATCAGGTCGGGGCCGGTGCCGGCCAGCGCGGCGGTCTGGAAGTTCGAGCGCAGGTTGTCGGTCTCGAAGTGCACGGCGTCCACGCGCAGGCCCGGATGCTCTTCCTCGAAGCGATCGAGGTGCTCGCGGAGCAACTCCTGTTCGGCGGGATCCATCTGCTCCCAGATGGTCAGCCGGTTCGGGTCGTCGCGCGAGGGTCCGCAGGCGGACAGGGCGAGAGCGACGCAAGCGAGAAGGGCGGCGGTGCGGACGTTGAGCTTCATGACCGCCGGATTCTAACCGGTCTGGGCGGCGGATAGAAGAACTCCCCGGCCACTTCCGTGACCGGGGAGTCGCACTCCCGGGCAGCGCCACCGCGGTGGCGCTCAGCCTTCGATCTCGATCACCGCGTTCTCTCCGCCGTAGCCGTCGTCGACGGTCCTCTCGGCGCCGGGGTCGGTGATCCAGTTGCCGTCGACCACGAATTTGTACAGGTGTTTACCGGCGGGGAGCTTCGTGGTCGCGCGCCAGACGCCGTCGTCGCCCTTCACCATGGGGACGGCCTGTGGGTCCCAGTCGGCGAACGAACCCGTCACGTAGACCGCGCCGGCGTCCTCGTAGCCCTCGAGGTCGAAGGTGTGCTCGCGTTCGACCTTCAGGCGCGCGCTGGTCCCGAGCGAATACGAGACGTAGGCCTCGTCGTACTCGTAGTCGACGTCCGACGGCACCACGAGGATCGAGTTCTTCCCTCCGAAGCCGTCATCGACGACCTCGGGGTTGCCCGGGTCCTCCTGCCAGTCGACCTGGTCGACCAGGTACTTGTACTGGTAGCGGCCCGGCGGCAGGGGCAGGGTGATCTCCCAGATCCCGTCGTCGTCGGGGTCGCGCATGGCGTCGAGGTTCGGGTCGAGCCGGCTGTCGGCCGTTCCGAGCCAGTTGTTGAATTCGCCGGCCACGTTCACCTGCCGGGCGGCCGGGGCCTTGTAGTAGAAGCGGATCCCGTTCTCGGTGGGTTCGGGCGGCGGCAGGCGGTCCTCGACGAAGTTCAGGACCGCGCAGCCGGAGCCGAGCACCGCGAGCAGGGCCACCAGGGCGGTGCGGATCGCCAGGGTGGGCAGGAAGCGGGGAATCGTCATGGCGATCTCCTCGGAGGGGCGGTGCATCAGAAGCGCAGCAGCGCGTTCACGACGAACTGGGTGCGATCCTCCAGCACGTGCTCGGCCGCGATGTGCGCCAATGGATGGAAAGGATCGACCCCGGCGGTCCGCAAGTAGTTCTCGCGGAAGCGGTAGCGGCCGTTGTCCCAGCCCTGTGGGCTCACCACGTCGTAGAAGCGCGGGTCGACTCCGTATCCGAGCTCGATCTCGACGTTGTCGGTCGGGATGAACACCAGCGACGCGAAGGGGTTGAAGAAGTCGTCGGTGTCGGTGGCGGTGGCCAGCGCGATTCCGTCGGTCGAGGTCAGCGTGACCTCCTCACCGTCTCCACGGTAGTCCACGAAGCGTAGGTCGAAGCGCAGGTCGAGGGGGTACTCCAGGGTCGGTTCCAGTGGCAGACGACCGTTGAGGACGATCTCGGTCGATTCGATCTTCATCAGGTGGCCCACGCCGGTCTGCACGCCCGCCTGCCGCTCCAGCGACTGCCGGCCGGCGAACTGCAGCTCGTCGGGGTTCGAGTACTCCATCACCTCGGCCTGCAGGGTCACGTGGTGGCGGTCGTGCTCGAAGGGCCGGTAGCTGACCGTGGGCTGGGTCCGGAACTCGTAGCGTTCGAGGTCGAACTCCAGGATCGTCTCCGGGTCGGAGGGATCGGGGAAGAAGTCGGCGTACTGCAGGTCGTCGTGGGTCCGTGTGAAGTCCAGGGAGAAGGTGAAGTCCTGCCACCGGTAGGACCCGTGCACGTGCGTGCGCCAGGTGGTGCGCTCCGGCGTCGGGCCGAGCAGCAGGACGTTCAGGTCGTCGTTGTTGTTCGGGTTGACGAAGGGCTGGGTGACTCCGTTCAGGGCGAAGCGGTCGACGTCCTCGATCATGCTCGACGGCTGGGTGCGGTAGACGGCCGATCGCTCGTTCGCGTCCATGCCCAGGCCGTAGTACAGCTCCTGCCGCACGCCCACGGTGTAGTCGGGCTGGTCGTACTGCAGGCCGAGCAGGCCCCGGTAGTGGGCCTCGTTGCCGATGCCCAGGTCGACCTCGCCGTTGGTCTGTCCGCTGCCCTGGATGTCACCCTTGTTGAAGACGTCCCAGTTGGCCTGGTACCAGCCGTAGCCGAAGCCGCCGGTAGCCGTGAGGTCGTAGGGGAGCGGCCAGGCCACGTCGACGGCACCGAAGTGTTCCTCATTGCCCAGCTCGAACCAGTCGTCGCCCTCGGCCGGGGCCTCGACGCGATTGTCGAGGAAGTCCTGCACGTTGTCGGGCGTGGTGTTGCCGGTGGCGTCCATGTTGACCCACCAGTCGCTGAAGGTGCCGCGGTAGCTCAGACCCACCCGGCCGCCGCCGACGTCGGCGGTCCATCGTCCACCGAGCACGTCGGTCGCCGTGTCCCGGTTCCGGTCTTCGGGGCCGAAGATGTCCTCGTCGTAGGTGTCGGCGTACATCAGCGAGAGCTGGGTGCCGAAGGGCGACAGGCCGAGCGTGACGCCCTGGCGGCCCTGGCCGAAGGGTCGGTGCTCGATCTCCATGGTGCCGCGCAGGTCGCCGCCGTCGAAGAGCCCGAAGGGATCCTCGGTGCGGTAGATCTCCTCGTTGTAGAAGGCCTTGGCGATGAAGTCCTCGGCCTGGAAGTTGGCCTGGGCCTGGTAGAGCTCCGCACCGACCTGGTTGAAGTCGCCGGTGTCGGTGCGGACCTGTAGGCGAGCCGAGCCCCAGATCGACTCGTTCAGGTTCGCGGTGACGTCGAGGTTGAACTGGTCCTGCGGACGATCGATCCGCAGGCGCTCGTCGGTCATCTGGTCGTCGGTCGACTCCATGAGCATGCGGAAGAAGCCGCCGATCACCACGCGCGTGTTCATCGGGGTGTTCGACCGCGTCGCCGTGCCCGAGGGCTGGGCGGGCGGCGCGGCGGCGGTGGTGGTGACCAGCGAACCGTCCGGGCCGACCTCGACGATCGAATTACCGTAGTCGCCGCCGGTGACCGGGTTGTCCGGGTCGGCCATCCATGTTCCGCCGTTCACCACGTACTTGTACTCGTAGCGACCGGGATCGAGCGGGACGACGACCTTCCAGGTGCCGGTTCCGTCGTGGGTCATGGGGGTGGCGTTCGGGTCCCACCCGTTGAATTCGCCCGCCAACGAGACCGAGGCAGCGGTGGGATCGGTGTAGCTGAACTCGATCCCCGTCTCGGTCGTGGCCAGACCGGCGACGGCCGGCGCACCGGCGAGGAGCAGGACGAGGGTCAGGATCGGAAGCGTACGCATCGAGAGGGCCTCCACGACTAGAACCAGTACTTGAAGATGATCTGGACCCGGCGTTCGGAATCCTGGTCGACGGCGGACGGCCCTTCGCTGATGAAGCCGTCGTTCTCGGTGAGGCGGTCGCTGCGACCCCCGTCTCCGTACTCGACGAAGAATTCCGCGTCCTGGAATCCGCGGTACTGCGCCGACACGAAGATCGTGCGCCGCGATTCGGTGTTCTCCTCGGCGTTCAGGAAACGCGAGAAGAACTTCCAGTTGTCGGTGGCGTTGAAGTTGATCTCCATGCCGTAGCCCTGCACGCCGAAGGGGAGCCCGATGTCGCGGAAGCGGACCTGCGGGCGCACCGAGATCAACTTGTTCTGCCCCTGCAGCTCGAACACGATGTCGTCCCGGTCCTGGAACTCGGTCCGTGCGTTGTTCTCGTCGTGGCGGTACTTGACCCAGGCCGAGAAACCGCCCTTGAGCTCGGCGTAGAGTTCGAGGGCGTGTGCGTCCTGCGAGAACAGGTCGTTGCCGGTGCCGCCGAAGAAGCGCTCTTCGATCCCGCGCTCGTACAGGTAGGTGTAGCGCAGGTCGAGCTGCTTGCGCGGGAGCCGATAGTAGGCCTCGAGGAAGGTTCCCTTGCGGTCGTCGAAGCCGCCCCGTGAACTCAGCCGACCGGTGAAGGCGTTGCGCTCACGGTACCAGCCGTTGAACTTCAACGTGAGGTTCTGGATGCGCACGTCGCGGAGCTCGCCCTCGACCGCGTTGAGGTCCTCGCCGTCGCCGAGCCCGCCGGAGAGATTGCGGCCGGCTTCGACCACCAGTGTCGTCCGGCCGAGCCGATCGACACCGGGGATCAGTTCGCCGAGCGCCAGCTCGACGTCGGCGGCAGCCGTCATGTCGTACTCCGACGTCGAGCTGCCGAAGTCCAGTCGGCCGAAGGTGGCGCCGAAGCGCACCCGCCGGTCGAGCGACGGACGCGTGATCCGGGTGACGACGAAGTCGTCGGCGTCGTTGCCGAAATCGGTGGTCGTCTGGTCGCCGTAGTAGGCCAGACCCTGGAAGCCGTAGGCGTCCCAGAAGTCGAGGCGGATCGCGCGCGATCCACCGAGTTTGTTTCCGTCGATCACCTGCAAGAGGGGCTGGCTGAACCAGAAGCGGTTCTGCTTCGACGTGAACAGTAGTTCGGTGTGATCACTGCGCAGCTTGACGTGCGCCTCGGCGAAGAACAAACGCGGCTCGTGCCGGCTGACGTCGTCACGATTCGCGAAGCGGTTCGATTCCGCAAAGGTCTTGATGAAGGCTTCGGTGCCGGCCCACGGGGCGGACAGCAGTCGCAACTCGAAGAAGTGGCGCGGCCGGTCCACCTGCCAGGTCTCGTCGGCCCGGTTACCGGTGAAGTTCGACTCGTAGTAGCCCTGCAGCTCGGTCGCCGCCTCCGCCGGGGAGGTCGTCCCGGTCAGGAGGCCCAGCACGAGGCCGAGCCCCCAGAGCTGGCGGGGCGAGCGCGGGCTGCATTGGCGTGGTCGGATCACGGTGCTCCTCCTGGCCCGGCTAATAGCCGAGGGTGACGGCGGCGCGGAAGGTGTTGCCCAGACGCTCGTTCGTGACCAGTCCGCCGTCGAAACGGATCCGGTCGACTTGCAGTCCGGCGCCGGCGGTCAGGTCGCCGGCGTCGATGCCCACGCGAAGCGCCAGCACGTCGTTGAACCAGGACTCGGCGCCCGCGTGCAGCGTCCAGTCGCGGTTGTAGTAGTCCGGGAAGTCGTGGTGGCGGAACTCGCCGGTGATCCACACGACCCCCTGCACCTTGTAGGCGAAACCGACGCGGCGGCGCCCACCGATCGGATCGACGTCCTCCTCGTCGCCCAGCAGCGACATGGTGGGACGCAGCAGGTTCTCGAAACTCGCGCCGAACTGCAGCACGTCCGACCACCGATAGAGTGCTCCCACGCTCACCGACGGTTCCCACTGGCTGCCGCCGTAGGCCGGATCGGCCAGGACCTCCAGCCCGGGAGCGTCGGCGCCGAAGAACAGCAGGGTGGCTCCGACCTGCAGGTGCTCGCTCACCCGATAGGCGGCCGACGCGTTCAGGACGTCCTCGGTGTACACGTCCTCGAGAGCCACGCGGGTCCAGCCGAAGCCGATGCCCACGTCGTCGGTGACCTGGGCGGTCAGGCCGACGAAGTCCTCCTGCACACCGTCGAGGCCGTCGAACAGGCGCGTGCGCATGCCCGTCACCTGGATCCGGCGATCGGAGAGGATCGCCGAGGCGTTCCAGAACAGGCTCGTCGGATCGCCGTCGACGGCCACGAAGGCGCCGCCCAGGGCCATGCCCCGCGCCCCGACCTCGGAGTCGTAGAACTGGGCGCGGGCGGGTTGTCCGTCGAGCAGCAGGAGCAGCGCCGCTGCTGCCATCGTCGTCAGGATCTTCTTCGTCATCGCACGACCGCCACGGCTCGGGTCGCCCGCTCGACGCGGACCTCGTTCTTGTTCTCGACCTCGACGCGGACCACGTAGATGCCCATGGGGACCAGCCGCCCGGTCTCGTCGCGGCCGTCCCAGGTCAGGCTCAGGGTGCGGTTGATCACGTCGTCCGGTCGGAACTTCTGCAGCACGCGCACCCGCTCGCCCTGGATGTCGAAGATCTCGACCACGGCCCAGTTGGTGGCCTCGGGCAGCACGTAGCTGATGTCGACCTCGTCGTAGAGGCCGTCGCCGTTGGGGGTGAAGGGGTTCGGGGTCACGACCAGGCCGGTCACGTAGCGCTCGGGGTCGATCTCGACCGGCGCGGTGAAGCCGGCGAAGGCGCCCAGGCGCTTGGTGAGGATGGTGACGGTGCTGCCGCCGGTCTCGCCGTGACCGCTCACCAGGATCCAGCGATCGGTCTCGGGATCGATCTCCTCACGCCGGAAGAGCGACAATTCGCCGGGGTGCTCGTCGCCCTGCAGGTAGCGCGGGAAGTGGATGCTGAGCCGGCTGTTCTCGGGAAGTTCCCGGATCAGCCGCCGCGAAACACCCTGGACCACCTCGAGTTCTAGATGGCGGGCGATCCCGAGGAAGCGATTGTCGGGCCCGAGGACGGTCTCGTTGTCGGCGGTCCGGAACGCTCGGTCGACCTCCTCGACCGGCACCGTCTTCAGCACCAGGTCCAATCGCGCCGTCGAGTCGGGCAGTGCCTGTTCGAGCACCGAGCGTTCGATCTGCCACTGCGAACCCTCGTTCAGGTCGATCGTGATCACGGGATCGTTGCCGGCGAGCAGGTCCTCGTAGCGGATCTCGGTGACGGCGTTCACCGGCAGTTCGACCACGAAGGGAGCGGCGAACTGCTCTTCCTCGGTGTCGGCAGCCGGCACCGTCGAATTGCCGGCGATGTCGGTGGCCTCGATGGTCACGTTGATGTAGCGGACCATGGAAGCCAGGTCGTCGGGATCGTCGAGTTCTCCCGTGTCGGTGGCCTCGGCGACGTCGCGCCAGGGGATGTCGCCGGCGAATTCGGTACTGGCCGGGTCGAGGTCACCCCGGAGCTTGCCCATGGGCACCTCACGACGCTGCGCTGGTGATTCGCCGGGGGCCCACCAGAACATGCGGGCGTTCTCGATTCCCGAATCGTCCGTGATGTCCGCGCGTACGACCACCGGGCCGTCCTGGAGCACTGCCTTGGGCACCACGGCGCGCTCGAAGGCTGCGCCGACGATCTCGACCCGGGGCGGTTCTTCGTCACGGAAGGCCGTGGCTTCGAGCTGCACCGAGGCCACGCGCTCCTCGCGTGCGAAGCGGGCCCGCGCCTCGGGCGTGAGGTAGTTCATCTGCTGTTCCTGGGGGCGACCTTCCGGCTTGCGTGTCTCGGCACCGGGGCGCGTGAGACCCGACAGGGCCATCAGATCGATGATGTTAGGATCGCGCTCGCGGCCGTCCTCACTGTTGCGGCCGCCACCGAACTGCCACTCGCTCACGTCGTCGTTCACCCAGCGCACGCCGCCCCAGTTGTCGTCGTTGCTGTCGCCGTCGTGGCCGCTGAGCATGACGATCAGGTCCCAGGTGAGGATCTCGTCGAGTTCCTCGGGTTCGAAGACGTCCTTGCTCACGAAGCCGGTGATGGTGTTCGTGCGTGCGCTGGCGCAGAAGAAGAACTGCTCGTCGGCCGCCAGGATGTTCCAGCCACCGGCGTTCGAGGTGCCGTTGCTGCGTACCATGCCCTTCCACCAACCATCGAAGACCATGGCGTACTCCCATGCGTCCTGCGGTGCGATGTCGGCGTGGCGGTTCTCGGGGATCTCGGTCGACCCGATGTTCACGCCGTCCTTGGTGTCGAGCAGGATCACCACGTTCTGCAGGTTCAGGTCGGTGCGCTGGCCCTCGGGGCAGTTGATGTTGCTGGGGTAGGTGGCACCCCAGTCGGCGGCGCTGGTCTCGGCCGGATCGGTGAGGTCGCCCAGCGTGACCTGGAAGAGCAGCTGGTCGCCCAGGTCGAAGACGTCGAGCTGGCGCAGGTCGAAGACTCCATCGAAGAACACACCGTTCGTGGGCGCTTCGTAGAACAGGAAGTCCTCGTCCGGCTGGTTCGGGCCGTGATCGTCACCCGCGGCGTCCTCGAGGGAGATCAGGGGGACCAGTTCGGGGTCCCCGATCACCTCGACCGAACCGCTGGTGAAGACCTCCTGGGCCGTGGTCAGCTCGAGCGTGCGCACCACGATGTCGACCTGGCCGGCGAACTGCGTGGCCGGCACCGTCCACGTCGTGGTGAACACGCCGTCCCCGGCGGTGACGTCGCCATTGGTGCCGTCGTCGTTCATGCGCACCGCGCGGTCGCCGCCGAGCGGGGAGAGGTCGGCGAAGACCTGGAAGATCGGATTCGGGGGACCCTCACCGGGAGGGAATCCCGGTTCGATCGTGATCAGCAGCTCCTCGTTCTGCGTGGTGGTCTCGGGGACGAAGTCCACCGCCTCCACGGTGAGCGTGTTGCCGATCCGACGGGGGCTGAAGGTGACGTACTCGTCGAGTTCCGTGTTGCCGGTGCCGTCGGTGCCGGTGAGATAGGCGATCAGGCGGTCGGTGGCGCCGGGATCGGTGTCGGGATCCCCGAAGGCGTTCCACACCACGGTGTCGCCGATGATCATGTCGAGGGTCTGGTCCTCGGGGATCGAGTCGTAGGGCTTCCGCTTCTGGTCTTCCTCCTGCATCAGGTAGACCTGCGCGCGGAGGCTGTCGACGCCCGAACGGAAACCGGGGGCGACCACCGAGACCGGCAGGCGGAACACCACCTGCGACGGTTCCTTCGACACCTGTTGCTGGTCGACGATACTGATGTCCGGCGCATTGGTGAACTGGGCGACGAACTGCTCGTTGGCCCAGTCGTACCACTCCCAGGAACCCGAGCCGACGTTCCAGCGGCGGAAGTCGCCGTAGTCGTTCGCGCTGTACTTGTAGGTGAGCGCGAAGTCGGGAAGGAACTCGTGCGTGAAGGTGATCGGGAACACGAAGGGATCGCTCGTGCCGCCCGTGGTCGATCCTTCGACCTCCAGGGCCAGGCCCAGGTGCATGCCGTTGAAGCCCGACGAGAACGGCAGGGTGAAGACGAACTCGTCGTCGCCCGACTCGGCATCGGTGCGGATCTGCACCGACAAGGTGGTCAGGTCGACGTCGGGCAGGGAGTTCGGGTCGGTCGACTCGGGCGCGGCCTCGTCGATGCCGGTCAGGCCCGCGAGCAGCTCGAAGTCGACGGTCGTCGTCCCCTCGGGCAGGGTGGGATCCGTCACGGCGATCTGGAGCACGCCGGGCAGGTCCGGCTGGATGTCGATCGTGAACGACCCGGCGCCGTCGGCCTCGAGGTCGACCGACGTCGGGGCGGTGTCGATCAGCTCGGCCGGGCCGACCTCGACCTGCGCGGTCCGCGCGCTGCCGATCTCGATGGCGTTGCCGAAGCGGTCGATCACTTGTACCGGCACCTCGACCGTGGTCAACCCGCTGATCTGCGGCTGCAGCTCCAGGCGAGCAGCGGCGGCCGGCGCGACCAGCACCTGGACCGGATCGCTCTCGACGAGTTCGAGACCGTTCGACACCGTGGCCACGACCTCGAAGGTGTCGGCTACGGTCGAGGTGAACACCACGTTGCCCAGGTTTCCCACGTTGCCCTGCGGATCGGTGAGCGCCGGATTCGGGGCGACACGGGCTTCGGGATTCGCGGGCGTGACCACGAAGCCGACCTCGAGGTCTTCCTCGCGGATGTTCTCGCCCAGCACGTCGAGCACGGCCGCGGTGACCGTACTCGAGTCGCCGGCAACCAGCGATGTGGTCGCCAGTGCGAGGTCCAGACCGGCCGGCAGCTGCGAGGTGATCTGCACCTCGAGGTTGCCCGTCTCGATCGTGGCGCTCGGGTGGCGCGCCCGCAGCCGTGCGATCTCGCGCGTGTCGCCGGACAGCAGGAAGCGCGCGCGGGTCCGGCCCGCAGTGGTCGGCGCCACCGTCGCCAGCGAGGGTGTGTCGTCCTGTGTGGCGATCTGCGTGGTGTCGGCGGTGGTCCAGAAGTCGAAGGCACCTTCGGTGGGGAAGCGGGGATCGATCGACGTCAGCCGCAGTTCGATGTCGCCGCGGAGGTCGTCGGTCAGCCATGCCTCGCGACCCTCGTCGTCGACCGCCACGACCTCGACGGGACCGCGCACGAAGGAGTTCTGCAGCGGCTCGCTCTTGGGGATGCGGATCGCCTGGACGATCGCGCCGTCTTCCGAGCGCGCGTCGGCGAAGGCCAGGCGCGTGGGCTGGACGAGCTGGAAGGCGAGTGAGCCGAGGTCGACGATCGACAGCCCGCTCACCGGCACCACGCGATCGACGCTGGTGTAGCCCGTGCGCTGATCGATCGCCGGATCCGGGTTCACGGCGAAGGCCTCGATCCGGTAGTCGGCATCGCAGAGGCGGAACTCGAAGTCCAGGTCGTCGCCGGGAGCGAGGAGCTGGTCGGTGACCACGCGGCCGTCGAACTGGCGCGTGACGCGCAGTTGGATGTCCGAGAGCTGCTCGGTGGCCTCGGGGCCGTCGGCGAAGCCCAGGGTGAAGGCGATGCCGCTCTCGGCCTCGTCCACGGTGAAGTCGGCCGTCGCGACCTCGTCCTCGATCACGGTCGCCGTCTTCGGCGGAGCGCAGAGGTCCAGGGCGTTCACCTCGACTTCGTAGTCGCCCGGCTGCAGTCGGTCGATCACGTACGCGCCGCCGCCCGGGGGCGTCTCGGCGCGGCCGACGATGGCGTCCTCGCCCAGCGGTCGTGCCACGACCTCGACCACCGTGGTCGTGTCGGCGGCGTCGGCCAGGGTGACGTCGCCGGAGATGGTGCCGTTGGGCGGCCAGTCCCGGTCGGGAATCCCGTCGCCGTCACCGTCGACGGTGAACACGACCGGCCGCTCGATCAGACGGTCGTCGGCGCCGTCGGGGATCGACTCGGGCGACAGGCTGTCGCCACCGCCGACCTGCGCGACCACGAGCGCGATCTGCGTTCCCGAAGGCACGCGCCCGGGACCGGCTTCGGGATAGAAGACCTCCCACGGGACGAACAGCTCGTATCCACTGTTGCCGTCGAGATCGCGGGCCTCGATCACACCCTCGGGACTCTCGTTCACCGCGTCCGTCTGGCCGCTGACCCCTTCGAAGAGGTTGACCGGAGCGTCAGGGTCGGACACGTCGAGGAAGCCGAGGTCGAAGCGGCCCGACCACGTGGTGTAGCCCCAGTCCACGCCGAACCCGCCCTCGACCACCAGCGGACGCCAGAAGTTGCGGGTGATGGCGTCGAGGGCTTCGGCATCGAGCGTGGCGAGGTCGCCGTAGCCCGTGCCCTGTCCGAAGTCGACGTCGAGGTACAGGTTGGCGCTGTTGGCGCCGACGCCGCTGGGTGTGTCCCACAGCGCTCCCTGCACGGAGAAGGTGATTCCTTCGTCGTCCCAGGTGACCCAGACGCCCTGGAGGTCGTTGTTCGGTCCCCACGCGCTGTCGCCCAGAGGTTCTTCGACCAGCAGCTCGTCGGCGGCCCAGGTGGAGTCGCGTTCGGCGACCACCGAGCCCTCGACGGCCGGCGACGGGGGAAGACCGTCCACGGTGGGGGAGTTGTAGGTGGTCGCCTGGACACCGGACGCCATGAAGAGCATGGTCATCGTGACGACGACCTTCGGAACGCATGCGCGATCGATCATCATGTCTCGGTTCGTGTCGAGCGGGGGAGACGTTCCGGATCGGAGTCCGGGAATCGACGAGGATCGACGGTATCCCGCCCCATTCACGAACGTCAAGCTGCCCCGGTCGAGTCCTCGACCGGGGCAGCTACGAATGCGTGATGTGTCACGGAAGAGCGATTCAGCGTCCAGCGGTCGTCGAGCCCAGCACCCAGATCGCCGCACCGATGGCCGGAAGGTCGACCCGCAACGCGCCGCGCTCCACGGTGGGGACGGATCCTTCCCCGAGGACCTGCCGCATTCCCGTTCCGTCGGCCACGCCGACGTCGCCCACGGGCAGCGTGACGCTGGTTCCGGTCGAACCGTTGTTCAGCGCCACGAGCACCCGCTGGTCGCCGTGCTCGCGCAGGTAGGCGTAGACGTCGCCCTGCGCGTGGACCGTCCGGAAATCGCCAAGCTTGAGCGCGTCGGCGTACTCGTGCCGCAGGTTCGTCACCGTGCGGAAGTGCTCGAGCGTCGAGGCGCGGGCCGGGGCGTCGATCTGGTCCCACGGGAAGGTCCG
>Ga0102937_1000777_pt1 | contig 14393 bp, 14 predicted proteins | sample SalPonR2_B_D1_MG_FD_78213 | JGI IMG/M metagenome (GOLD analysis project Ga0102937, IMG submission 78213) | Salt pond soil microbial communities from South San Francisco under conditions of wetland restoration - Salt Pond MetaG R2_B_D1_MG | ecosystem: Environmental > Aquatic > Marine > Intertidal... | reverse complement strand
TCCCCATTGAGCAGTACTAAACCTATCTCGCTCCCACAGACGATCTCACCCTTGTACTCTGTGACCGCGCGCACTCCCCCAAGACTCTTATTCTCAGCCTTCGATAAGATCTTTTCTACTTTGAAATCTGAATTTAGAGAAGCAAGCCCATTTTCGGTTCCCAAAAGTATTTCTTCAGTATTTTTTCGATAAATGGCAGTAACGCGGTTTCCCGGCAAGCCACTGTTTTCATCGATTATTTGACATATTCCATTCTTCTCTACGAATAGTCCGGAAGAGGTTCCTGCCAATAATCCGTCGGGTCCAGAGCTTAAACTCCAAATGGTTAAAGAGGGCAGCTGTGAATTATAAGAGTAATCGATGGCCGTGTCATTTTTAAGTATGGATATGCCGGAATCGTAAGTTCCCAGCAGCAAAGAGCCAAGATCAGCTTCTGTGATGCTCATTACTAAGTCTGAATTCAGACCATTTTGAACCGAATATGATTGAAAGACTTCACCTGTTCTGCGAAGTAGTCCTTGACCATCTGTACCGATCCACAAATTTCCTTCTCGGTCTTGCCCTAATGATTTTATATTGGCATAAGAAAGACCATTGGTTTTATCATAAGTGTCAATTTCTCCCTCTTCAAACTTTGCCAAACCGGCTTTGGAAGCAAACCAGTATTGACCGGAAGACAATTCTTCAAAACACCTGATAAAGTTTGTGCTAAGCCCATTTTCTTTCGTAAAGTTCTTAGTGGAATCACCTTCAACGAAGAATACTCCGTTACCGAATGTGGTGATAACCATTCGGCCATTAGAAGCCATTTTAATTTGGCTCACACTGAGTTTAGTAAGGGCTGAATCCCGATTGGTAAGTGAAGTTCCCGAAGAGTCGAGCAAAACTATTCCCGAGCGAGTTCCGATCCATAATTGGTCAGTTTTATCGAACGCTAAGCTTCTCACATAATCATCCGGCAACCCATTTTCTTTAGTAATGGAGCTAAATTCAGCTCCATTCCATATAATTACTCCGCTTCCGGCAGTTGCCATGTAGAGCTTTCCATCTCTACTTTCGGCAATGTCAATCACTCTGGCCGTTTCCAGGTCTTTGGGAAACAGGACGCTCGAAATTTTTTGACCGTTCACATAACACAAGGCACCGGTAGTGCCCACATAAAGCTTCGAACCTTGATAGAAGCAGTTAATTTGATTGTCGTTCAGACCATCTTTTTTGCTGAAATTTTTGAACTCTACTCCGTCGAAGCGGCTTAAACCAGCCATAGTACCTATCCACAAATAGCCCAATGAGTCTTGGGTAATAGCTCTTACTTGGGATTGTGGTAGTCCATCTTCGAGGCCGTAACTGATGTACGATGATTTTTGTGCGATGGCTGCAGCTGCGCACAAGGAAAATATGTAGAGAAGAAAATGTTGTTTGATCATTCTTCGGACGAACCTACTATTTCTTCTAGAAATGATTGGAGTTTCCGCCGCGAGATGGGTACGTATTTGTCATTGGTCATTACTGCCGAGTTGCCGTCTATTCTGCTGAAACGAACCAAGTGATGCTTGGCATTAATAATGTGTGATTTATGCGTTCTGAAGAAAATAGTCTCATCCAATTTGTTCTCATATACCTTGATGTTCTTGCTGCTTACAATTCGTTTACCATTGGATAAGTAGATTAGCGTATAGCTTTCACTGGCCTCCAAATGGACAATGTCTTTTACCGCAATTAGCTCAAATCCTTCCCGCATGGGAATAGCAATTTTTTCATTATCCGACTTTTTCGAAATCTCTTTTAAAACCTGTCTTACAATATCGTTCGGATTCGATGGATCCTCGTTTCTTTTGGAAGCCTTGGATACGGCGTCCTGTAAATCGTCAATATTGATTGGTTTTTCCAGATAGTCAAGCGCTTCTGCTTTAATGGCTTGAAGAGCATATTCGTTATGAGCAGTCGTAAATACAATTGACTTGGGCTTGCTTGAAATACTTTCCAGCAAGTCAAAGCCATTTTCGCCCGGCATCATAATGTCTAAAAACAAGATGTCAGGATTGAAATCTACTAGTCTTTCCCGCGCCTCGGTGGCACTCGAAGCGAGCTCGATTTCTGCCACATCCGGGCAGTAGTCTGAAAGGAGAATTTTAAGATTGTCGCGACAGAATTTCTCGTCGTCCACTATTAAGGCTTTCATAGGCGGCTTTTTAATGAAGATATGAAATAGCTTCGTCTCTTTTCCCCGATATCGGGTGAAACCATACGTTCATCGAGCAGGCGGTGGCTCTCATTGATTTAAGCCAAACCCTTTATGGCATCGATGAGCTCTTTTTTGCGCTCGCGAGACACGGGAATGCTTTTTCCCGACTTCAAAACGACCATTTGATCGTCGCCATGGAGAATCTCCTGAGCCTCCTTCAAATTAATCATGTATGAGCGATGAACCCTGTTGAAATAGTCGGGTAGTAAAGACTCATATACTTTCAATGTTCTCGTGTCCAGGTATTGATCGCCATTTAAAAAATGAAGCACGGTACAATTCCCGCTACTTTCTAAAAAATCAAGGTCCGCTATTTCGATTATGCGAATTCCTTTAGAATGGTGTATCGTAAGTCGCTCAGGCTCTTTGTGATCCTCAATTTCTTCCTTGAGGTTTTTAAGGTTTTCACGGCTATTGACTTTTTCCGAGATGGTTTGGGAAGTCATTATTCTTTCCACCGTTTCACGCAAGTCCCTTTCGTCAATGGGTTTTAAGACGTAGTGAAGTGCTCTGCGCTCAAAGGCTCTGATGGCATAGTCTTTAAATGCTGTGACAAAGACTACTTGAAATGATTCCTCTTTTAGTTTTTCCAAAAGGTCGAACCCTTCAGATCCTGAGGGCATTCTGATGTCTAAAAACAGAAGACTTGGCTTTAAATGGTGAAAGAGTTCTTCCGCTGATGAAACGCCATCTGCCGTGCCTACCACTTCAATTTCAGGAGAGGTGTCTTTGATCAAAAACCGCAGATTTTCGCGTGCGTGAAGTTCATCGTCCACGATCAAAGCTCTAATTTTTTGTCCCTTGGTTTCCAAAACGATGTGACTTTTTGCCCGTTTATTGAATGATCAGGCCCGTTCCTTTTTTGGGCCTCAATGATTCCCTAAAGTTGACATAAATTTAAGATGAACAAAAACTTAAAGCTTATGATTTCTGATTTACCCACCAAGTACATTTTTAGAAATTCAGATGAAACAGAGTCCAGATGGATTTTTTCAGACCGTTAATCGAGCTGTCCAAAACCTGACCCTTCAAACCTTAAACATGTAACTCATTTGAGGTCAAATTCGTAATTACTTCTGATTAGAATTAATCGGAGTATGCAAGATTTTCAGACCAAAGTTAAGGTAGGTTCTCAAAAAGGAAACTCAACGGTGAATATGAATTTCCGCAGTGAGTTTACTCAAACAAGCTATGAACTTTTCGATACTCAGGGAAGGGCTATAAAAAACGGAGAGATCACTTCCGATCGAACCACCATTGATCTGGCAGGATTGCCCAAGGAGAAGTATATTATCTTGGTTCTGGATGGAAATAGACTTTACATACAGAATTTCGAATTGGGTTAATCCTCCATTAGCTTTTCGATTTCACTCACCTCTATCGGAATGTCCTTCATCAGGTCTATAAATCCATCTTCAGTTATGATGATGTCATTTTCCAATCTTATTCCCAGATTCTCTTCTCGGATATAAATTCCCGGCTCGACGGTAAAGGCCATACCAGCCTCGATGGGCTCAGTCCAAAGGCCTACATCGTGTACATCTAAGCCAATAAAATGAGAAGTACCGTGCATAAAGTACTTTTTGTAAGCTGGTTTCGACGGGTCTTGCTTGTCCACTTCTTCTGCGGTAAGTAATCCCAAATTTATCAATTGTTCCTCCATGAGCGCGCCCACCTTTTTGTGGTATTCTCCCAAAAACACTCCGGGTCTCAATAGTTTTTTGGACTCCTTCATCACGTGAAGCACGGCGTTATAGACGTCTTTTTGTCTTGGAGTAAATTTTCCGTTTACCGGTATGGCGCGAGTCATATCGCTCGCATAATTGCCGTATTCACAACCTACGTCCATCAAAATGACCTCCCCGTCTTTGCATTCGTTTTCATTGCTGATGTAATGTAATACACAAGCGCTAAAGCCGGAAGCTATAATCGGCTCGTAAGCGAAGCCTCTCGAGCCTTTTCGAAGAAACTCATGCATGTACTCGGCTTGAATTTCGTATTCTTTGACACCCGGCTTTACAAATTTGAGGACTCTTCGAAAACCATCTTCGGTAATTTTGCAGGCACGCTGCATTTGCTCGATTTCCTCCACACTCTTAATGGATCGAATTCTATGCATGTGCGGTGCAAGCCGGCCGTAAGTGTGTAGAGGGTATTCTTCTCGAATCCATTTGGAGAATCGCTGCTCCCTAGTTTCCGTGGTGATGGATCGACGCGTATGCTCATTGGAGGGGAGTAATACCGTCTCAGCTTCAGACATTAATGTTTTCAATACCGTCTCGAAGCTATCCACCCACATGATCGTGTCGATGCCCGTGAGTTCTTCAGCTTGTTTCTTGTTCAATTTATCACCTTCCCAGATGGCTATTTCGGGGCTGGTTTCCTTCAGAAATAAAATTTCTCGGTGTGCTTTATTGTGAGCATTTGGAAAAATCACCAGGATGGATTCTTCCTGATCGACCCCGGTTAAATAAAGCAAATCACTGTTCTGGCGGAAAGGCATATTTCCATCTCCGTTAGTAGGAAGTATATCGTTTGAGCTAACGATTGCCATCTCTCTGTCTGACATTCGGTCAGTTAGCTTCTTTCTGTGATTCACGTATGTCTCGGCAGTGAGTGCTTGATATCTCATATTGCTAATTTCAATTTTTCAAATGTAAACTTTACGATTTAATCGATGTTTAATACCCGTGAAGATTGAATCAGCGTAGAATGAGTTTAGATTGTATCAAGTTTTACTTTATTCCCTTTGGAGACTTACCTTTGTGCCTAAATTTTCTGAACAACTGCTTTTACCATGAGTAATTCTGCATTGATTAAATCAAGCTTAGCAAAGAAGTATTGGATGGCCCTTACGGGTCTGTTTTTATGTCTCTTCCTGATAGGACATTTGGCCGGAAACTTCCAACTGTTTCTAGATGGTTACGAAGGAAAGCTTCAATTCAATGAGTATGCTGTCTTTATGACATCAAACCCTCTGATTCAAGCGCTTAGCTATCTGGTCTATTTTAGTATCCTCTTTCATGCCATTGATGGGTTGGTTCTGACAATTCATAATAACAGGGCAAGACCGAGCAATTATGTAAAGGTTAAGCCTTCCAGAAACTCTCCTTGGACCTCTCGCAATATGGGTATTCTCGGGACCATTATCCTGGCATTTATTGTTTTTCACATGCAGGATTTCTGGTATGCTTTCAAATTTCAAGAAATGCCATATATGACTACCGAAGATGGCTCTGCCTTGCTGACCAAATCAGGCGAGGAAGTTCCGGGAGGCACGGTCAACGCAGATTTTGAAGTTGTGGCGGCCGGGGGCGAAATTGTTGGTCCCGTAATGAAAGATTTGCACGAAGAAGTGATGGTCTCCTTTCAAGAGTGGTGGATCGTTCTTTTATACGTGATCGGAGTAGCGGCTATTGCATTCCACCTTTGGCATGGTTTCCAAAGTGCCTTTACATCTTTGGGATTGAAAACCCCTAAAGTAGAATCGACCATTAAAGCAGTGGGTTATGCCTTTGCCGTTTTAATTCCTTTGGCATTCGCCTCGATTCCCGTTTACATATTTTTTAATCATTAAGATATCGTCATGACAAAGCTAGATGCTAAAATACCTGAGGGACCGATAGACAAGAAGTGGACGAATCATAAGAATTCTATAAAACTGGTTAACCCTGCTAACAAGCGATCGATCGATATCATTGTGGTCGGAACGGGATTGGCAGGTGGCTCTGCCGCCGCTTCGTTGGCAGAAATGGGATACAATGTCAAAGCTTTTTGTTTTCAAGATTCACCGCGAAGAGCCCACAGTATCGCGGCTCAAGGTGGAATAAACGCGGCCAAGAATTACCAAAACGACGGCGACAGTGTCTACCGTCTTTTTTACGATACCATTAAAGGAGGAGATTACCGCTCCAGAGAATCAAACGTTTATCGATTGGCAGAAGTTTCTGCCAGCATCATAGACCAATGCGTCGCGCAAGGGGTTCCTTTTGCTCGAGAATACGGAGGTCTGTTGGACAACCGATCCTTTGGAGGAGTGCAGGTTTCCAGAACTTTTTATGCCAAAGGACAGACCGGGCAACAACTGCTGCTAGGAGCCTATTCAGCAATGTCTCGCCAAATTTCCAAAGGAAAAATTACGATGTACAACCGTCATGAAATGATGGATGTCGTAAAAGTAGATGGAAAAGCGCGTGGAATCATTGCCCGAAACTTAGTGACGGGAGAGATTGAAAGACATGGGGCGCACGCCGTGGTGATTTGCTCGGGTGGATACGGAAACGTATTCTTCCTTTCTACCAATGCCATGGGATCAAATGCTTCGGCTTCGTGGAAGGTGCATAAGAAAGGAGCCTTTTTTGGAAATCCTTCTTATACACAAATTCATCCTACATGTATTCCCGTGTCGGGAGATCATCAGTCAAAATTGACTTTGATGTCAGAATCTCTGCGAAATGACGGTAGGATTTGGGTTCCCAAAAAGAAGGAAGATGCCGAAGCCATCCGCCAAGGAAAGCTGAAGCCCGTTGAACTGAAAGAGGAAGATCGCGATTATTATCTGGAAAGAAGATATCCTTCATTTGGAAACTTAGTTCCGCGGGACGTCGCGTCGAGAGCTGCTAAAGAGAGATGCGATGCCGGTTTTGGTGTAAACCAAACGGGTGAAGCCGTTTTCTTGGACTTTGCAGCAGCCATTCAACGCTATGGAATAACCGAAGCCAAGGTTCAAGGAAAGGAAAACCCTTCGAAAGAGGAGATTACTAAACTCGGTAAAGGAGTCGTTGAATCCAAGTACGGAAACCTTTTCGAGATGTACGAAAAGATCACCGATGACAACCCTTACGAAACACCGATGAAGATTTATCCCGCCGTTCATTACACCATGGGTGGCATTTGGGTAGACTACAATTTGATGACGACCATACCCGGTTGTTATGCATGCGGAGAAGCCAACTTTAGCGATCACGGGGCTAACCGATTGGGTGCTTCCGCTTTGATGCAAGGACTGGCTGATGGGTATTTCGTATTGCCATACACGATAGGCGATTACCTCGCGGATGATATCCGAACGGGAGAAATTGATATAAATACCTCGGAATTTCAAAAAGCCGAAGAAGAGGTGAAAACAAGTCTCGACAAGCTTTTGAACATCAATGGTTCAAAAACCGTTGATCATTTCCACAGACGTCTGGGAAAAATCATGTGGAATCAATGCGGAATGTCCAGAAATGGCGAAGACTTGAAAAAAGCGATGAAGGATATTCGCGCTTTGCGAGATGAATTTTGGAGTGATGTTAGAGTTCCCGGAACTTCCGGGGAGATGAATGCAGAACTTGAAAAAGCCACCCGTGTGGCCGACTTTTTGGAATTGGGTGAATTGATGTGTTTGGATGCCTTGGATAGAGAAGAGTCAGCAGGTGGACACTTCCGTGAAGAATACCAGACTCCGGAAGGTGAAGCATTGCGCGACGATGAGAATTTCTCTTTCGTGAGTGCTTACGAATTTACGGGTGACCCTGGAAAAGCGGTACTGCACAAAGAACAACTGGAGTTTGAAGCCGTTGAAGTAAAAACAAGAAGTTATAAATAACCTGTTCGATCAGGTCAAACGATAAGATCATGAATTTAACACTTAAGGTTTGGAGACAAAAGGGACCCGAAGTAAAGGGAAAAATGGAGACTTATCAGGTTTCTGACGTCAGTCCCGATATGTCCTTTTTAGAGATGTTGGATGTGTTGAACGAGGAATTGGTAGAAAAAGGTGAGGTGCCGATTGCATTTGACCACGATTGCCGCGAAGGGATTTGCGGTTCCTGCAATCTCTTTATCGATGGACAGGCACACGGTCCGATGCACCGCACCACGACTTGTCAATTGCATATGCGTTCTTTTAAGGATGGAGATACCATTCATATTGAGCCTTTCCGTGCCAAAGCGTTTCCGGTTATCAAAGATTTGGTTGTAGACCGATCCTCATTTGACCGAGTGATCCAAGCAGGTGGTTACGTTTCTGTAAATACCAGTGGAAATACGCTTGATGCGAATGCCATTCCCGTTCCGAAAGAAGATGCGGATATGGCTTTCGATGCTGCCACTTGCATCGGTTGTGGAGCTTGTGTGGCAGCATGCAAGAATGCCTCGGCCATGCTTTTTGTCTCGGCTAAAGTTTCTCAGCTTACCTTGCTTCCTCAGGGAGAGGTAGAGGCAAGCGAGCGCGTGAAAAACATGGTGGCTCAAATGGACAAGGAAGGCTTTGGTAACTGCTCCGTTACCGGCGCTTGCGAAGTAGAATGTCCGAAAGGAATTAGCTTGGAGAATATCGCGCGAATGAACCGTGAGTATTTGAAAGCAAATGTTTCTCCCGGAAAATAATTTCATTTGAATTACGATATTGAAAGGTGCTTTTAGAGCACCTTTTTTTATGAGCGAAGAAGACGAAATACTCGACCTAAAGAAAAAACCAAATCAAGGACTGAATGTCTATTTGGTTTATGGAGCAGCATTAATATTATTCATCTACTGGTTTGTTTCGGGCTATTTCTTCTGGCCCTTGGGTAATGCGGCCTTACTTTTCGGGATGCTCTTCCTCTTGTTTGCCGCTGTGGTTCGACTTCGCAGATCGGAAGACAGGCCTCTCACCGCCTATGCCTATTTCGCGGGACGTATCGTGCTGATAGTGGGGGTCTTCTTGCATATCCAAGGTTTTCCTCAAGCAGAATACTTGCTTTGGACTTCATTCGCCTTTTTCGGGCTTGGTCTTTCCGCACTTTACTTTCGTAAAAACACTTAGATATTGTAAAAATCGAGGATGCTTTTCAGATCGTCCAGCGTATTGGCCTCTTCAGGCCTTTTATCGAGTCGTCTTCTCAAAATTCGCGGAAAGCGCAGTGCAATCCCCGACTTGTGCCGTGTGCTGGGAGCAATTCCTTCAAATCCAATTTCAAAAACCAATTCGGGCTTAACGCTTCTCACGGGGCCAAATCGTTCTACGGTGTTCTTCTTCACGAACTGATCCACCGATTGCATTTCCTTATCCGTAAGTCCACTGTATGCCTTTGCGAAAGGGACCAATTCATCACCTTTCCAAACGGCAAAGGTGTAATCTGAATAGAGATTGGCACGCCTTCCGTGACCGCGCATAGCGTAGATCATTACCGCATCAATGCTCATCGGGTCTACTTTCCACTTCCACCAATCACCGCGCTTGCGACCTACTTTGTAAGTGCTGTTTCTGCGCTTGAGCATCAATCCTTCGGACAAAACTTCCCGACTTTTCTCCCTGAGCTTTGCAGCTTCGCCCCAATTTAGAGGTTCAATTTTTTCACTGATCATCAGGCTGTCTGCTTTGGCAGAAGCCACAATTTTTTCCAACTCTGCGCGTCGGTAATCCATCGCCTCTTCCCTCAAATCTTGCCCTTCTAGCTCCAAGAGGTCATACGCAATCATCACTACCGGTGACTCCTCGAGGATTTTCTTCGACACCTTCTTCCTTCCGATCCTTGTTTGAAGATGATTGAAGGTAAGGGGTGCTCCGTCCTTAAATGCCATGATCTCCCCGTCGATCACGCAGTCGTTTGGCAAAAAGTCTTTCAGTTTTTCCAATTCGGGAAACCGTTCTGTAACCAATTCCTCACCTCGACTCCAAACGAAGATTTCCCCATTTCGAAGGATGAGCTGACCGCGGATACCATCCCACTTGTATTCGAGTTGCCAATCGTGTATATCGCCGAGGCTCTGTGGTGTATCTTCCAGCGGGTAGGCCAAGTAGAAGGGGTAGGGCCGAGAGAGGTTCTCGTTTTCGTCGGGCTCCACCAGCAATTTTTGGAAAGTGACATTTTGCGGATCCCAGTTTCCCATGAGCCGATGGGCGATGAGGTTTTCTTCTTCGCTGAGATGACGCGCCAGAGCGCGCACGATGAGCTTCTGCGAAACTCCGATGCGAAATCCGCCCGTAATCAGTTTGTTGAAAACGAAACGCTCCGTCTTGTTCATTTCCGCCCAAGCGGAGACGATGTACGCCTTGACTTCTTCTTCCTCCAATGACTTGAGCGCAAGGAGATCTTGCATTCGGTCATCCAGCGTTTTCTCGCTTGTTTCGGTCACATCGGGCAAGATCAGCGCTACGGTCTCTGCCAAATCGCCCACCACGTGATAAGATTCCTCCAGCAGCCACAGCGGGATGCCCGAAACCTCGGCAGCCCATTCGCGAAGGAAGCTTGTTTTCACGGGACGCTTAGGTCTTTTCCCGCTAAGGAGTGCAACGAACCAAAGCTTATCGGCATCGGTGGCGGAATTTAAAAAGGATACCATCGAATCCAATTTATCGTTGGTTTTGGTGGTAGCATCAAGCGCCAGAATCAGTTCTCCGAAATCCTTCATTCTGCCTCTTTTTCTTGATTTGCTCCTTCACCTATTTCCGAAAGTTCGCCTTCGTATTCCGTGGTCACGGGCTCTGCATCGAGCCCCTGCTCCTTTAGCCAATTTGAAAAAATGTTTGTGTACCCGTGTGTCACATAAATTTTTTCCGCTTCAGAGGCTTCCACGGCTTGGTTGAGCTCGTCCCAATCGGCATGATCGGAAAGGACAAAACCGCGGTCCACATTCCGTCGACGTCGGGCGCCGCGCAGCGACATCCATCCCGATGCCGTTCCCACTTTGTAAGGCTTGAGTTTTCTCATCCACGGAGAGCCGAATGCAGATGGTGGAGCGATGATCAAGGCCCCGCGGTATTTCTCCTTGGGTGTGTCTTTCGTGATGAGTTCCGTTTCGGGAAATTTCAGCCCTGCATCGATGAGTGCAAGATTGCTGTTGTGAATGGCGCCGTGAAGGAGAATGGGTCCGATGCTCGGATCTATAGAGCACAAAATTCTCTGAGCTTTGCCGAGAGAGTAGCCGAGGATAACGGATGCCAGTCCTTGTTCTCGGTTTTCTCTCCACCAATCGTTCATCTCTCGAAATACTTCTTCTTGAGGTTTCCATTTGTAAACGGGAAGACCGAAAGTGGACTCGGTGACCAAGCTGTGGCACTTCACTGATTCAAATGGGGTCGAGATTCCGTCATCAATCAATTTGTAGTCGCCGGTGATTACCCAAATTTCTCCTTTGTACTCGACTCTGACCTGAGCCGATCCCGGTATATGTCCCGCCGGAAAAAGGGAAACACTCACGCCGTTCATTTTTCTCTCCTCGCCGAATTCGAGACCGGCAACACTGATGTCTCCGAGCCGGTGTTTCATTACGGGGATGCTTTGGTGGTGAGTCAAGTAGCTTTTCATTCCCCATCGCGAGTGGTCGGCATGGGCATGAGTGATCACGGCTTTGTCAACCGGTCGCCAAGGGTCAATGTAGAAATCTCCCTGAGGGCAATAAAGTCCTTTTTCTGTAAATTCGATGAGACGCATATGTGCTTAACAGGTCAAAGTTTGGTTGGTTTAGTTCTAAGCCTTTGTGTAGTTTCGAAAAAAAAGAAATTGATGAACGAAAAATACAATTCTGAAAAGGCACCCGAGCCGGTAGGTCTATATCCTCATGCCAGAAATGTAGGAGACCTCCTGTTTTTGAGTGGGGTAGGGCCAAGAGAAAGAGGGACGAAAATAATCCCGGGAGTTGAACTTGACGAAAACGGAAGCATATTGAGCTACGACATCGAAGCCCAGTGTCACTCGGTTTTTAAGAATGTTCGACTTATTCTGGAAGCTTCGGGATCTTCATGGGAAAATCTGGTGGATGTCACCGTTTTTCTCACCAATATGAAAGACGATTTTAAGACTTACAACCGAATCTACGCCGAGTATTTCAAGGACAATCAACCGTGCAGAACGACGGTTGAAATCAATAGTCTGCCGACACCCATAGGAATAGAGTTAAAATGCATCGCAACTTTAAACGATAAATAACCATGTCTACCTACAGAGCATTAGTGGTGAGGGAGGAAGGAGATGAATTTTCACGACAAGTAGAAGAAGTTCCTTTGAGTTTTCTCCCCGATGGCGAGGTGCTGATAAAAGTCTCTTATGCCGGCCTCAATTACAAAGACGCGCTCTCCGCTGCGGGTCACAAAGGTGTAACGCGAAAGTATCCGCATACGCCCGGGGTTGATGCCTCAGGGGTCGTGGAGAAAAGTTCCTCTTCGGAATTCTCTCCCGGGCAAGAGGTAATCGTGACTTCTTTTGATTTGGGAATGAACACCAAGGGAGGCTTTGCCGAATACATTTCGGTTCCCGCGGGCTGGGTAGTTCCATTGCCGGAAGGCTTAACCCTAAAAGATGCGATGATCATGGGAACGGCGGCATTCACAGCCGCTTTGGCCCTTCACAAGATGGAAAAGTCAGGACAAAATCCTGAAATGGGAGAATTGGTGGTAACGGGTGCATCCGGCGGCGTAGGATCCATGGCGGTGGCTATTTTGGCAAAACGCGGATACCGTGTGATCGCTTCCAGCGGAAAGCAAGAACACTACGCTTGGCTGAAAAGCATTGGTGCCAAGAGGTGCATCAGCCGTGAGGAGGCAAATGACGAATCGGGACGACCTCTAATGGCTGCTAAATGGGCAGGAGGCATTGATACCGTTGGTGGAAATACTTTGGCTACCTTGATAAAATCCTGCGGTAAAGAAGGTTCTGTCGCGGTCTGTGGATTGGTGGGTTCTCATGAATTGCAGACCACCGTATATCCTTTTATTTTGAATGGGGTGAATGTTCTCGGCGTCGACAGTGCTGAAACGCCCATCCAATTAAGGAAAAAGATTTGGCAAAAGCTCGCCACCGATTACCGACCCGGAGGATTGGCTGAAATGGGTAAGATCGTAGATTTGGAGGAAATCCCCGACTACATGGATGAGATTTTGGGGGGAGAAACTGCGGGTAGGATAGTAGCCAAAATAGCATAAAAAGAAAGACGCCCCGAAGGGCGCCTTTCTAAACTAACCAATAAAACTACTATGAAGATGCATGGGTAACCACTCCCATACATTACTTATACATCTGTTCGGGATTTAACCCCCATGCCGATGTCGCATTTAACGTTTATTTTGACTTTCCGGGTTACTTGCTCGTCGAGCGAACCTTATCCCATTTATTTTTGAATTTCTTGTTTTGAGCCTCTACGTAATATTCATCCCACAGAGGAGTCATGCCACCATAAATCTTGTTGGCTTTAAGATTCATTCTGATCTTGTTGAGTTCTTTGAGCATGGCTTTATTTGTTTGAGATTCGAATTAGACTTTTCTTTTCGTTTATTTCATAGGTTAAACCCATAGGCTTACAAACGATATCCAGTATTTCTTCCATTGACTGATCGGTTGAGAATTCACCGCTGTAACTCGCGCTTAAACTTTCCGGATATTCAACTTCAAAATCTGTAAAATCTTCTAGAGAATTGAAAACTTGGTCAATACTTACATTGTCAAAACGATAAGTACCCGCAACCCAGGCATCAATAATTTCAGCGTCGAAAGAAAACTCCTCAGCTCTCGATTCGCTCATTTTTACGCCCTTTCCAGGTGTGAGCATCATGGACAGTTCATTTTCATTTTCTACCAAGACCTTACCTGTTTTACAAGAAACCTTGAGGCTTTTGTTCTTAGTCGTAACTGCAAAAGAAGTCCCGAGGACACTCACTTTTCCCAAGTCGGTAGTCACGCAAAATTTGCTGCCTTCTTCCACTTCAAAGAAGCCTGAACCTGAAAAGTCAAGATCCCGAAATAAGTACCAAGTCAACTCATTATAGTTTAACTCGGCATCGGGACTCAAATGAATGGTTGAACCGTCGGGAAGTTCATGTGCTAGCGCAGAATCGCCGGAGTTTACCACTGTTTCTGAACCAAGAAGCCCTATTGAGAGAGCAAGCACAGCCGCAATGGATGCAGCAATGGCCAATCTTGAATAGATTTTTTTGGCTCGAGACAACGGAATAACCTCACCGGTATTTCCAATTCTTTTCAGAACTCGACTCTTCGCTTCAACTTGTGTCGTTGAGAAAGGGAGTCGATCCCGGTCGAGAAGAAAATCTAATTTTGAATTAAAATCGTGTTCCACTTGAATGTGTGTATTTCCTGATGTTTGCGTCAGTTATACACGTGTTCGAGTTTTTACCCTACTTCGATAAAAGGATTATTCTACGGTAATGTCTACAGACAGACCGTTAAAT
>Ga0102937_1000767_pt1 | contig 14477 bp, 9 predicted proteins | sample SalPonR2_B_D1_MG_FD_78213 | JGI IMG/M metagenome (GOLD analysis project Ga0102937, IMG submission 78213) | Salt pond soil microbial communities from South San Francisco under conditions of wetland restoration - Salt Pond MetaG R2_B_D1_MG | ecosystem: Environmental > Aquatic > Marine > Intertidal... | reverse complement strand
TATGACATCCGTGGAGGGTGCCGGAATCATAGGTGGCGGTATGGAATTTCCAATGATGACTGTAATTGGCGATTACAATAACCTGGGCGGCGTCAGATTGTACGGTGTAACAGCTCATGAGATTGCCCACATGTGGATTCCTATGCTTGTGAGTACCAATGAGCGAAGGTATACATGGATTGACGAAGGCCATACTACATTCCACACCCAGCAAGCAAATGTAGATCGTTACGGCGAAGAAAGATTCAGCCGAACGAATTTATTTGCGCCTTACTTGCGGATTGCCGGAACCGGCCTCGAAGGTGAAATGATGCGTTGGAGTGATTTCCATATTCCTGGTCCGGCATATGGAGTAGCGTCTTATCCGAAACCGGCTTCTGTTCTGACCGCTCTTCGCGGTATTCTTGGAAATGATCTTTTTCAGGAAGCTCACAAAGAGTTTATGCACCGCTGGAAATACAAGCATCCCTACCCCTGGGATTTCTTTAATACTATTGAGAATGTTTCCGGGAGAGATCTTTCTTGGTTCTGGAGAAGCTGGTATTACGAAACTTGGGTTTTCGACCAGTCACTGGCTGATGTTTATACTGAAAACGGATCCACAACCGTTGTTATCGAAGACATTGGAAATGTACCCATGCCCGTGTTTCTGAAACTAACGCTTGAAAATGGATCCATGATTGATACACGGCTGGACGTACAGGATTGGCTGGACGGCCGGCGCACAATTGATTTTTCAATTTCTACAGATTCACCTGTGGTCCGTGCAGAGATAGATCCGGAAGTGTATTTTCCTGATGTAAACAGAAGAAACAACGTCTGGAATGCATCAGAGTCTCAATCAAACTAACTCTGTACGGTATTTAATTTCTTTTTTGAAGCTTTTCAGGTAGTTAACCATCTGTTTTGCTGTTGTAAAATTCTATTTAAGATTGGCAGTTAACTTTCTTCTGAGTCAATTTTTTTAGATTATCAGTTTTTGTCTGTCATAATTACATTGCCAACGTCGTTAATGACAGATAAAAAGTGATAAAAATATTTTTTATACGAGATATTTATCCAGATATAATTCAGCATACGCATGAAGCTTTTTCAAAAACTTAAAAAAGCAAACACCCTGAGAATTGTCTTTTTCGGTATCGCTACTGTTGCGATTCTTGCGCTTACCTTGCTCAACGTTTACTCACTTTACGAACTTAGGAATTCTTCCATAGAATCAGCTACAGACGTGAAAAAGCTGCAGATTGAAGAGTTTGCCAATACTATACAATACCATTTTTATGAATCCGTCTGGGACATCAGAAAGCTGGATATGAACACGGTCGAGGAAGGATGGCAAAACGATCAAAACCTGCCAAAACCTTTTATAGATATTCTTCAGAAGGTTTCGGATGACTCACTTTACAGCAGCATTCATTTTATACATAAGAATGAAGATGGGTGCGTAGATCCCAAGCTGCCTGTTTACAAATTTGATGCATCACAAAACAAATTTATCGCTATTAATGATATGCCAAACCTTGTTTGTGATGGATTTGGTATTTCGAAATCACGGGCCAGGGCCATTGTTGACGACTACCGCTTCAATACCCGAACCACTTTCGACTCTCATCGTTCAATTACTATCGCACTTGTGGATCTTACGGACAATTCGGTGGTAGGCCATTTGAACCTGCTTATTGATAAAGATTATTTATTAAACGATTATATCGCCGGTGAACTGGAAAAAAGCTTTGGCAGTGCGGAAGAGTCCGGTGTTGTTGTATGGCTCAGAGATTGGATTCAGGACGAGATTCTGCTTAGCAATGATGCCAGCTACACCTATAACAGGGATGTATACCCAATTGATATCCGCCAGCGTTTTTCTGATTCCCTCGATGACTGGAATATACATGCCACCATCCTCGAGTCTCCAACAATTGCTGCCTCAGATGCATCATTTACAAGAAACTTGCTTGTGCTTGGTGTTGCGGTATTTGTTCTTTTAGGTGCTCTTATGTTCATTTTTATAAACGCTCAGCGTGAACGCGAACTTGCAGAGCGACAAGCCGGATTCCTGGCCAATATAACCCACGAGCTGAAAACCCCGCTTGCTGTGATGCAAGCGGCTGGAGAAAACCTTTCAGATGGCCGGGTGACTGAAGGAGAGCGTTTAAAAACGTACGGTGATCATATTTATAACGAGTCAGTACGATTAAAGCGAATGATCGAAAAGCTTCTTGATGCGGCTAAAGTAGATTCCGGAGAGCTATCCACAGAGCAGGCCCCTCATTACCTTCAGGAACTCACAGCTGAGTTTGTTGAAGCAAACAGAGGATATATTGAAGATCAGGGATTTGAGTTCACATATACGCATGATAAAAATCTGCCACTTGTAATGGTTGATGCAGACCACGTTGAAACAACCCTGAACAACCTCGTGGAAAATGCTATGAAGTATAGCCGTGAAAAAAAAGAAATTAATATAAAAGTTCAGAAAAAGGGTGGCAATGTTGCTATCTCAGTTACTGATAAGGGCACTGGTATCCCTAAAAGTTCGCTCCGGTATGTCTTTGATAAGTTTTACAGGGTTGAAGACAGCCTCACCGCAAAAACTAAAGGGCACGGCCTTGGCTTGTCTATTGTGAAGAATATGGTTGAGCTAAACGGGGGCACTATCGATGTAAAAAGCGAATATGGGAAAGGATCAACTTTTATTGTAAAATTCCCGACATTAATGTCATCCGATTCAGCTAAAATTACAGCTGACCCCGCCCCCAAAAAAGTTTCTATAAAAAAGGAGAAAGTTGGCACAGATGTCTAGTAAGAAAATATTAATTGTTGAGGATGAACCAAGTTTGGTTTTTACGCTTCAGGATACTCTTGAGAGCGAAGGATATGCAGTTACGGTCGTTTCAGACGGTGAAGCAGCCATAGAAAAAACCAAAGAGGTCAAACCGGACCTGATGCTGCTGGATTTGATGCTGCCGGGAATGAGCGGGTACGAGATTTGTAAAAAAATTCGTGCACTGAAATATACATTCCCCATCATCATGCTTACCGCAAGAGATCAGGAAGTTGATAAAGTTGCAGGTTTAAATATTGGAGCTGATGATTATATCACCAAACCTTTTGGTGTGAAAGAGCTCTTGGCAAGAATTCAGGCAAGGTTGCGTCGTGCAAGTTCTTATTCCAAATCAGGGCCGCTGGAAGTCCTGAAACTTGGAAATGTCAAAATTGACCTGAAAGAATCCGAAGTCATTAAACCCGGGGATGTCATCCATCCCCTTTCGACTCGCGAAGTAGAGATGATCCAATATCTCGTTGAAAGAGCCAATCAACCCGTATCACGCGATGAACTGCTTGAACAGGTTTGGCGATATGAGTATAGTACAAACACGAGAACCGTTGACGTTCATATCTCTAAATTACGTGCTAAAATAGAAGAGCATCCCGATGATCCTCATTATTTAGTTACGTTACACGGTGTAGGCTATATGCTCAAAATTAACTAAGACTATAACAGCTTATTCAGGATACTTGCTCAACAAACGTTACAAATCCGTTAAGCTGATCTTCCAACAGCTCCTGAAGCATATCTGATTTCAGGCCTTTTTCTGCGTCAAAATTGTCATCTACACCACGAATAAACATCCGCTCTGAATAAATGAGTGCTTTTCTGTAGGATAGTATCTGTTGCAGGTGTTCTACCGGACGCAGGGCCCCAAATGATCCTGCCGCTTCTCCAATAAACGAAACCGGTATTTTATACATAGCTTCCGGAAACGGTAAGTAGTCTATAAACAGTTTAAGCACGCCCGGAAATCCTCCATTATACTCCGGCACGACAAATAAAAAACCATCCGCATCCAGAAATGCGTCATTAAACTTTTCTACGCTTTCAATATCCTCTCCGTACTTACCACCCACAACATCGGCGTACGGGAAATCTTTTAAAGAAAATACCTCAACGTTTGCCTTTTCTTTCATGAATTCATTTGCATAGGTGGCAACCTTTAAAGCGTTGGAACCCGGTCGATCTGTAGATGACAGGATGTGAATTGTTTTCATTAGTGCTTGATAGAAGTTTTTCGTTGCAATTAGTTTAATGTTAAACTTTTATTACGACTAAGCCGTTCACACTTCGCACAAACATTTATCCTTCATAAGCATTCCGAGGATACAGGAATTAGATACAAAAACTATAAAGACAATATAAAAGCGGTTTTCTGCTGTAATACAAATAGTTAACACATTTTATAGTAATCGCCATATTTTATTTTGTTTTAATGCAATTACATATTAATTTTTTAAACGAAAGCGATACTCGTGTTATGGTAGACATCGAGAAATAGCTCCAATCATCTCGCCCGGAACGGAAAATTCCGGGCGAGAAATTTTTCATTACCCGTCTTTTATCTTCTGCAATCTTTCCCAAAGTTTTGCTTCCCGGCCCGAAGCTCCTGGATCATACCATGATTTATTCTTCAATTCATCTGGCAGATACTGCTGTTTTACCCAGTGATGGGGAAACTGATGAGGATACTTATAATTCTCTGATGCATTTTCCACTCCCAGGTACACAGATTTTTTCTTATTCGCTGTTTTATCTTTTAGATGAGAAGGCACGTCCCCGACACCACTTTGTTTCATCGTCCTGCTGATGTCGAATATGGCTTTGGTCGAATTACTTTTTGCAGATAATGCAAGAAATATTGCACAGTGAGACAAAAAGTATAGCCCTTCAGGCATACCTGTTTTTTGAAAAGATTCGTGAGCAGCATTTACCACCGTAATAGCATATGGATCCGCCATTCCCACGTCCTCGGAGGCGAAGATCATAAATCGCCTGAATATGAAGCTGGGATCTTCTCCGGCTTCAAGCATGGCATTCATCCAGTAAAGTGATGCATCAACGTCTGACCCCCTCATAGACTTGATAAGTGCTGATGCATAATGGTAGTGCTCGTCGCCACCCCTGTCGTACCTTACGTTGCGTTTTTGGATAGACTCTCTGGCTATATCGATATCAATCTCAACAACTCCTTCTTTATTTTTCGGTGTTGTTAACGCGGCCATCTCAATAGCGTTTAGTGCATTCCTCACATCACCTCCGGCGTACTCTGCAAAATGCTCCCTGGCTTTCTGCGTGAGATCTAAATCCATGAATCCCAGTCCTTTTTTTTCATCCTTCACCGAACGCTCTATCATAGTCATGATGTCCGGTTTAGTAAGAGGCTTGAGCTCAAATAGCTGGCACCTTGATAACAATGGGTTTACTAAAGAGTAGAATGGATTTTCAGTAGTTGCCCCTACGAGGGTTATCACGCCAGATTCGAGATGAGGCAACAGCGCATCCTGCTGAGCCTTATTCCATCGATGTATTTCATCCACGAATAGTATGGTGCGCTTTCCTGAAGCTTTTCGTTCATGATCCGCTTTCTTAACTACAAGTCTTAAATCTTTTAAGCCATCCAGCACAGCATTAATTATTTCGAAACGTGCTTCGATCTCTTTAGATATAACATGAGCCAGAGTTGTTTTGCCGGAGCTGGGTGGCCCGTAAAAAATGAGCGATCCGATCATGCCGCTTTCAATCATCCGGCGAATCATTTTTCCTTCCCCTACCAACTCCTCCTGCCCCACAAATTCATCAAGAGACTCAGGCCTCATTCGGGTGGCCAGTGGTTGATTCACGCCATCGTCAGTAATTGATTTAGAACCTTCTTCAAATAAATCCATGTATCAATAATGATAGTAACTCTTTAATATTAGCAAAGGATTGAGTATCAATATTAGCGCTTGATACACAATTCAAATTGTAAATTATTTTATGATATACCCTAAACTGAGATCTATAAATATCATTAAAATTCTTTAATCATTATTTATTTAAACATATAAAAATGATGTTTATTGAAAGATTTTGCATAATGGTAAATTACTAGGTAAAAATCATAAAACTACGTGATACAAATTAACGCTTTAGGTTAAATACAATGAAAATTAGATTTGTCGATAGATCAGACATAAAAATATCAAGAAAAAGTAAGTCGAAGTACCGACCACTTAAAGAAGCAATTGCAAAACTAAAGCCCGGCGGTGATGCCATACAGGTTAAATTTTCTGACGAAAAAGAGTTAACATCCCTCCGCAATGTAATCTATACATATAACAGGGAAACAGACAGCAATGTGCGCAGCAGTGCGGATATGAATAAAAATCTTATTTATTTCTATGTTAAATAGCTGATTCTTTTCAGACTGAAATCATAGTTTTACTTATAATTTTTTCTCTTTTTTTAACTGTCTTTTAAAATAAAAAAAGGCTGCCGAATAATATTCAGCAGCCTTTTTTAATATAGTTTGAACTGAAAGTTGGTCTTATTCTTCTTCCTTACTCTTTCCTGCGAGCTTCTCAGCAAGTCCTGAAACTTCACCTAAAGTAGGAGTTCCGGTCTCGACGCTTTCAGAGGGCTTCGGAGCTTTTTTCTTAGCTTTCGATGCTTCTTGTTTCGACTCACTTTCAAGTTGATTGAGTTCAATAGTTTTGCTTGATTCCTCAAACTTAACAACAAAACCTTCAACCTTGTCACCTTCGCTAAACTCTTCTTTGTGATCTTCTATGTCACCTTCAAGTTTATTGGCAGGAAGAAATGCTTCAGCACCAAGTGGTAACTCTACAAAAAGTCCCTTATCGGTGATCTTGCTTACTTTACCTTCAGCCTTCGTTCCAAGACCATACTCTTCAGCATATTGCTCCCATGGATTGTCTTCCACTTGCTTGTGGCCGAGAGTGATTCGCCTGTTGTCAAAATCAACAGCCAGAATAACTACTTCAAGTTCCTGACCTTTTTCTACAGCCTCATTTGGATGTTCGATATTTTCTGTCCAGCTCAGGTCTGATACGTGTACAAGACCGTCAATTCCGGGCTCGAGTTCAACAAATACACCAAAGTTGGTGAGGTTTCGAACTTCGCCTTTGTGCTTGGATCCAACAGGATATCGCTCCAGGAGATCTTCCCAGGGATCCTGCTCCAGCTGCTTGACACCAAGAGAAATTTTCTTCTCTTCCTCGTTAATATTCAGAACAACACATTCAATTATATCATCTTTCTGTACAAGCTGTGACGGATGTTTGATATGCTGTGTCCACGACATTTCACTAATGTGAATAAGTCCCTCAACACCTTTCTCAAGTTCTATAAATGCACCGTAATCCGCGATAGACACGACCCGGCCCTGAACTCTCATGTTATCTGGGTATTTGATATCAATGTCGTTCCATGGATGTGGCTGTAGCTGCTTAAGTCCAAGTGATACTCGCTTGGAATCTTCGTCAAAGTCAATAACAGCAACGTTCATCTTCTGGTCGAGCTTAACAATCTCTTCCGGATGATCCACACGGCCCCATGAGAGGTCTGTAATGTGGAGGAGGCCGTCAACACCACCAAGATCGATAAAGACACCGAAGTCGGTAATATTCTTGACAATACCCTCAAGAACCTGACCGGCTTCAATCGTTTCAAGAATCTCTTCACGCTGCTCTTCAAGATCAGACTCGATAAGCGCTCTGTGAGAAATAACAACATTTTCAGCCTGCATGTTGAGTTTCACAACCTGAAATTCCATTGTTCGGTCGACATATGCGTCGAAGTCACGAACGGGACGAACATCAATTTGTGAGCCAGGAAGGAATGCGTCGATGCCAAATACATCCACAACCATTCCGCCTTTGATACGTCGCTTAATATGGCCTTCGATTACTTCGCCGGTCTCATAAGCTTTTTCAAGGTTTTCCCATGCCTGCAGGATATCTGCTTTTCGGCGTGATAGGATAAGCTGTCCTTCTCTGTCTTCTACCCTGTCGAGGAATACATTTACCTCATCACCTGGCTGAAGGTTGTCTAATACCTTATTGCTAAATTCATTAACGGGAACCATACCTTCTGATTTAAACCCGATATCGACAATAACATATTTATCGTCAACTGATACTACTATACCGGTAACAATTTCTTTTTCTTCGATCTCGCTGAGAGTATTTTCATACATATCGGCGAATTCATCGAATTCTGCATCAGTATAATCTTCTGACTGAGCCTGAAGCTGATCAAATGTGTAGGTCTCACCTTCAACATCTCCTGAATAGTTTGGCAGTTCAAATGCTTCTTCTTCTTCTTCATCTGCCTCTGCTACATTTTCCACGTTTTCTGAAGTCTCTTCTTCTTCAGTAACGGCTTCTGCAACTTCAGTATCTACCTGCTCACCAACAGCTGCTGTTTCTTCGATTTCTTCGTTTTGAATTTTATCTTTTTGTTCTTCTGACATTCAAGTTTCCAGTTAAAATTGCCGTCCCGAAATACTTACGGGAGGATTAGAGTTAAGGGTTTATGTGTAATTTGTCGCGAATAATAGCTGCCATTTCAGCAACCTGTTCTTCAAATGTTTTGCCCGTCGTATCAATAACGATTGCGTCTTCAGCTTTTTTCAGCGGATCCGCTTTTCGATTTTGATCTTTTCGATCTCTTTGTTTAAGATTTTCGATAACGTGTTCACGTGTAATTGTGGAATCTGATACTTCCATTTCACGAAATCTTCTTTCTGCCCTCTCCTCTATAGATGCATCCATATAAAATTTAAGGTCTGCATCGGGAAAAACGGCAGTTCCGAGATCGCGTCCATCCGCAATAAACGTGTTTTTTTCTACTAAATTATGCATGAACGCATTTACTTTTTTGCGAACTTCCGGAAATGAAGCAATATCACTCACGTGATTTGCGACATAAGATGTGCGAATATCATCGGAGATATTTTCGCCATTCAATCTCACAGAAAAACTGTTATCGGCTAAATCCACGCTAAGATCTATGTCGGGCAATAAGTCAAAGAAACTTTTTTTATCGGGTTTTCCCTTTTTGATCCAGTAGTATGTAACTGCGCGATAAAGCGCCCCGGAATCTAAAAAATGAATGTTCAGTTGCTTAGATAGGGCTTTTGCAGTGGAACTTTTACCAGATCCTGCGGGTCCATCGATTACTATAATCATTATAGCCTGATTAAGTTAATTTTTTTGATCCAAAGATTCAATCCATTCTTGTACCTTAATTTTAGAAACCTTAATTTCTAAAGCTCTGAATATAACGAGTAATCCAACGTAATCTATAAAAAATACTATGCCACAGCATAAATCAGCAATCAAAAGACTGCGACAAAGCAAAAAGCGCCAGCAGCATAACAAAGGGCGTAAGACCAAGATGAGAAAGCTTCTAAACAATGTTTATGAATCTGAAAATAAAGCTGAAGCAGAAGAGAATTTAAAAAAAGCCGTAAGCTACATTGACAGAATCACAACAAAAGGCATTCTTCATAAAAATACTGCTGCCAGACAAAAGTCTAAATTGACTCAGTACGTAAACAACCTCTAAAGGTCCATCACATTGCCAAACTCTCCTGAACGATCACTGCTTGTCATCCTCGATGGAATGGGTATCGCAGAAGATCCCAGCGTCAGTGCAGTTGACAAAGCAGATACGCCTTTCTTCGACTCATTGATTAAAGAATATCCCAACGCACACCTTTCTGCGAGTGGCAAGGACGTTGGTTTACCTGATGGGCAGTTCGGGAACTCAGAAGTAGGACACCTCAATATTGGAGCCGGCCGAATTGTCTGGCAGGAATTGACACGTATAAATAAGTCCATCGACGATGGCGACTTTTTTGACAATAGCGTGCTGAAAGAAGCTTTCAGTAAAGCTAAGGATAATGGTCGCATTCACTTTATGGGTCTCCTCTCGGATGGTGGTGTTCACAGCTATAACGAACACCTCTACGCTCTGCTAGACATGGCAAATAGAGAAGGCGTGGATAACGCATACATCCATGCATTTACAGATGGTCGAGACACCTCTCCTCATGGTGGCAAAGAGTACTGCAGCGCTCTTCAGGAAAAAATCAATGAATTGGGTGTTGGAGAAATATCGTCAATCATCGGGCGCTATTATGCTATGGATCGTGACAATCGGTGGGAGCGCACCGACCAGGCTCTTCAGCTTTTGGTAAACGGTAAAGGCACTCATGTGGATAGCAGTGATGATGTTTTTGATAAGAGTTATGCTGAAGGTATTACGGATGAATTCATCAAACCTTATCTTGTATCAGATGAAAATAGTCGAATCCAGGACAATGATGTCGTCGTATTCTTCAATATTCGTGGCGATCGAGCCCGGCAAATAACAAAGGCTCTATTAGAACTCGATAATGTACCTGTTAAATCAGGATTAGAAGACATCCATTATGTGACCTTCACCGCTTATGATGAAACGTTCGAAAATCACGTACACGTAGCATATCCACCGGTCAGGCTTAAAAATACACTTGGCGCTTATGTGAGTTCAAAAGATTTGAAACAACTTCGCATAGCCGAAACCGAAAAATACCCTCACGTAACGTATTTCTTTAATGGAGGTGAGGAAACACCCAATCAGGGTGAAGATCGAATTATGGTGCCAAGCCCAAAAGTAGCGACGTATGACCTTCAGCCAGAAATGAGCGCTGAAAAAGTAGCTGACAAACTTATAGATAATCTCAATACAGAAAATTATCAGCTCGCAATTGTTAATTTTGCCAATCCTGATATGGTAGGTCATACCGGTGATATGGAAGCCACGGTAAAGGCAATAGAATTTGTTGATCAACAGCTAAAAAAAGTAGTAACTGCTGCAAGGACTCATCAATACAATATTGTTATTATCGCTGATCACGGCAATGCCGACTGCATGAAACAACCCGATGGCTCTGCTCATACTGCACACACAACAGCTAAAGTACCCGTAATTGTGATTGGCAACCGGCACATTGAAAATGTGAAAAAAGGTATTCTGGCAGACGTATCTCCCACTCTGCTAAAGTTGATGCGGATTGATCCTCCCAAAGAGATGACAGGCTCTCCTCTTTTTTAGCCATTAATCTCCTTATATTAAGAAAAGTTATTAGCAGGCTATTTGTTTGCAATTGCACGCGTGCTATACTACTTTCGAAATGAGCACGAACTAATAATTATCTTCGCTCGTTACTTTAAATAGAAAATTGAATACGTAATACGTAAAAATAGCAGGTCCCGATATGGAGGGTAATTTTTCAAGTAAAGTCCGAGATGTTATACAGTTTAGCCGCGAAGAAGCATTGCGTCTTGGTCATGATTATATTGGTACAGAACATCTCATTTTAGGAATCGTAAGGCTGGGAGATGGTGTTGCTATTCGCATACTAAAAAATCTCGACTGCGATTTGTTCAAACTCAAAAAAACAGTTGAAGATACCGTCAGAGGTACAGGCGGTACTGTAACTGTTGGAAATATTCCGCTGACCAAACAAGCAGAAAAAGTTTTGCGGATCACATATCTCGAGGCGAAGCTCTATAAAAGTGATACGATAGGTACCGAGCATCTCTTGCTATCACTCCTAAGAGATGAAGAAAATATTGCTGCACAAATTTTACAGCAGTTTAGTGTTTCATATGACGCTGTACGAGAGGAATTGGATATGATTATTTCCGGCAATGCACGGGATATCGATCAGGGCGGAGCACGGTCAACAAGTGCCAGTGTACCATCCTCTCCTAAAGGGTCTCAATCATCAGGCAGTTCACGCGAAAAGAAAATGGAAAAATCAAAAACACCTGTACTCGACAATTTTGGCCGCGATCTTACCCAATTAGCTGAAGACGGAAAACTAGATCCAATCATCGGCCGGGAAAAAGAAATTGAAAGGGTTGCTCAGGTTCTCAGCCGACGTAAGAAAAATAACCCTGTTCTCATTGGAGAACCCGGAGTGGGTAAAACAGCAATAGCTGAAGGACTTGCTTCACGCATCATTGAAAAGAAAGTATCGCGGGTGCTTTATAATAAACGAGTGATAGCGCTCGACCTTGCTTCACTTGTAGCAGGTACAAAGTACCGCGGCCAGTTTGAGGAGCGGATGAAAGCCGTTATGACTGAACTGGAGAAAACAGAAAATGTAATTCTGTTTATTGATGAGCTTCATACGATTGTTGGAGCCGGAGGTGCAAGTGGTTCCCTGGATGCATCAAATATGTTAAAGCCAGCACTTGCCCGGGGTGAAGTTCAGGCGATTGGTGCCACTACACTGAACGAATATCGACAGTATATTGAAAAAGACGGTGCCCTTGAACGGCGTTTCCAGAAAATAATGGTTGATCCAACCACAGTAGAAGAAACCACCGAAATTCTGGATCAGATCAAAGGAAAGTATGAAAAACATCATAGCGTAAAGTATACGCCTGAGGCTCTTGACGCATGTGTGAAACTTACCGATCGTTATGTTACCGACCACTTTCTTCCTGACAAGGCTATTGATGCGCTTGATGAAGTTGGCGCTCGGGTTCACCTGTCCAATATCACTGTACCGCAACATATATTGGACCTCGAAGAAGAAATAGAAAGCACCAGCAAAGAGAAAAATGCGATGGTGAAAAAGCAGCGTTTCGAAGAAGCTGCCCGTCTCAGAGACACTGAAAAAAGACTTATCGAGCAACTCGAGGAAGATCAGAAAAAGTGGGAAAAAGAATCTGAAGACATTGTCTTCAATGTTGAAGAAGATGATGTTGCATCAGTTGTTGCCATGATGAGTGGAGTTCCGGTGAACAAAATAAGCCAAAACGAAGGCCAAAAACTGCTGAAGATGCAGGAAGAGCTGGGTTCACAAGTCATAGGACAAGATGAGGCAATCATAAAATTAACGAAAGCAATCAAACGGACCCGCGCCGGATTGAAAGATCCTGCACGCCCGATTGGTTCCTTTATTTTCCTTGGGCCTACAGGTGTTGGTAAAACCGAAATGGCTAAAGTACTCGCAAGGTATTTATTCGATAAGGACGAAGCTCTTATCCGGATTGACATGAGTGAATACATGGAGAAGTTTAGCGTATCGCGACTCGTAGGTGCCCCTCCCGGTTACGTAGGTTATGAAGAAGGTGGTATTCTCACTGAGAAAGTGCGTCGCAAGCCATACAGTGTCGTACTGCTTGATGAGATTGAAAAAGCACACCCGGATGTTTTCAATATCCTGCTTCAGGTTCTTGATGATGGAATCCTCACGGATAGTCTTGGCAGAAAAGTCGATTTCAGAAATACGATTATCATCATGACATCAAACATTGGTGCACGTGATATCCGAAATATGGGCAAGGGCATTGGATTTTCAGCTTCCGATGATGCCTTCGATTATGCAAAAATGAAATCTACTATCCAGGATGCATTGAAGAAAGTCTTCAATCCTGAATTTTTAAATAGGATTGATGACGTACTTACCTTCAAGCCTCTTGAGCGTGAAGACGTCTATAAGATTATCGATATTCTGGCTGAAGACCTTTTCAATCGAATTAAGGAACTAGGCTACGAACTCGAGCTTACCAGAGGCGCCAAGGACTTCATCACAGACCAGGGATTTGATCAAAAATATGGTGCAAGACCATTGAAGCGTGCACTGCAGAAATATATTGAGGATCCGCTCGCAGAAGAGATTCTGAGTGTAGATCACGGTTCAGGATCAGTCATTAAAATTAAAATGAACAAATCCAGAGACGGACTGGAGTTCGACTGGACAGAAGCTGAGAAGGAGAAGGAATCAAAAAAATCATCTGACTCTGCAGCTGATGAAGAAGCTGAATCTAAAGAAGAGCAGACAAAAGCTTAACTTTAATTTTTATACAAAAAAGCCTCAATTCAGAATATGATTTGAGGCTTTTTTTATGGAATAAAATACCTTAAAAAACGAGTAGGCCATATATCGGTCTAAAATTGAGTTGTGACTCGAATGGGACGATTAATTCCATCAATCCTGTAACTATTATTGCTTTCACTCTCAATTGTTACGTCTGAAGTGGTCATGTACATCACTGACTCATCTAAGCGCACTCTCTCAATTTGTCTCCGTTGAAGGTCAACCGCGGTTATGTCAGGATTCCCAATTTGCTGATTATTGATTTCGCCACCCAATATCAGAATCAAATTGTTTTCGGGGAAGTACGCCGCTTGTACAATAGAGGAACGAGAAGATGCACTCCCAAGCCGTTCCAGAGTTTCAGTATTATATACCTGAACCCTGCTTCCTGCGAATACAGTAATGTAGCTTCCTTCACTATTCATGGTAAACCCTTCAACATCTAAGTCGGAATCCATTTCGAAAAGCAGGTTGCCAAATCGATCAAACCAATGCAGGCTCCTTGATCCGTCACTACTTTGTGTGATAACGGAGATTGTATGATCAATTTCCGATATTGACAATCTGATGATCACCCGATCAAACGAGTTGTAGATTTCGCTGCCTTCGTTATCTCCAGTTATGATAGCAATTCTGGATCCTTGTCCGTTTTGATATCGTATTACAGGATTGTACACTACGCTCAATGTTCCCTCATTAGTGACTGCTATCTCAGAAGTTTGCTCCCCGCCTGTTGTACTTGCAATATTAGAATAG
>Ga0102937_1000758_pt1 | contig 14572 bp, 14 predicted proteins | sample SalPonR2_B_D1_MG_FD_78213 | JGI IMG/M metagenome (GOLD analysis project Ga0102937, IMG submission 78213) | Salt pond soil microbial communities from South San Francisco under conditions of wetland restoration - Salt Pond MetaG R2_B_D1_MG | ecosystem: Environmental > Aquatic > Marine > Intertidal... | reverse complement strand
AAAGCAGGAATAGAAAAGCCTGTTATAAATAAAATAAATTCAATGGTTTTAACAACAAATCCCAACAAAGTTCCAAAAACTAATGATGCAACCTTTCTTTCTGATGCCGATATTGCTATATTGGGAAAACCTCCTGAAATTTTTGATGATTATGAAAAAGACATAAGATTTGAATATAACTGGGTTCCTGAAGAAACATTTAGAAAAAAAAGAAAAGAGATTCTTGAAAGCATTAGAAACAGAACAAATGTTTATTTCACAAAACATTTTAGAGAAAAATATGAAAAAAAGGCAAGAGAGAATCTTAAAAAATCTATAGGAAATCTTAGTTAATTTGGGTCTTATTAATATTTCTACTTGTTAAAGAATATAAAGATTTAAAAAAACTCTGTTTCTAAAAATCCAGCAATGAATAATATAAGATATTTTTCAGTAAAAGAAAAACACACAAGATGGCCTCTAAGACTAAACAATACTATATACAAGGTTTTTAGCTATTCTTCTGAAACAGGTAAAATAAAAACAAGAGCAAGGGGTCTTTCTCCAGAAAAAGCAGGTGAAGAGCTTTTTAAAAACATAAGAGAGGGAACCTTTCCTAAGGGAGAGATTTCAAGAGATTTATTAAGTAATGAAGAAAACATAAGAAAAACAACATATAAAGAACATTGTGGAAAAAAAGGAATTGATGATTCTATTGTTTCCCCTTTAAATGAAAAGGAGTTTGAAAATTTAATGAAAACAAAAGACAATTACAATTTTTTTAGAGAATAGTGATATAATTCATATTAAAATATTAATAATCCTGCAGCAAAAGAAAAAACATTACAAATAAAAGAGGCAATAACTGCTTTTTTGAGATTTAATCCTAAAAAATTATTGTAAATAACTGCTTCAATGACAATTACAACTAATTCTCCCACAAAAATATAATAATTTAAAGCTATATATGAGGGCAATACAAACCATAAATAAGGAAGTGTTAATGCAGAAGCAAGTATCCCAAAAGAAAATATCTTTTTTAAGGAGAGTTTTTTGTTCTTGAATAAAAATCTTATAATAAAGAGCAATATTAGAGATTCAATTAATACAGTTATCAAGAGCATAATAAGAAATTTTGTGGGGTATAACATTTTAATATATTCCTTTAAACATTCTTTTGAAGAAAGAACCTATCCCTTTAAAGAAATTTTCTTTTTCTTCTTTTTGAATCTGTTTGTTCCCCCATTTTGCTTTATCTAAATCAATATGCAATATACAAAGAGAATCTATTGGATGACCGTACTGATCTCCTATAAAGTTACTTGAATTAACTTTAGTAAGATAATTCATACAAGAACTCTCAAAGGTATGAGATGAGCCTGAGCATTCCTCATACCCTTTTTTAGTTTTGTAATAATTTCCTTCATAGTAAATATCATATTGATCTATTGATTCACATTCAGGAGGAATCCCTGTAAAATTTTTAATCACAAAATCTCTGTTATTTTTGGTTGTACCTTCTAATACAAAATATTCTGATTCACTTCCATCTTGATCTGATGAGAGCAGGTGTATAATTTCCCCATAGCCTCTATAGTGCACTTTGAATGAATATATTTTTTCAGGAACACACTTTTCTTCTTTTTTAAAAGGGTCCAATACACTATTTCTATAGGCATAACCATTGATTGAAAAATCTATTTCATCGTTGTAATGTCTACCATCTTTTTCAATATAAACTTTTGTAGCCCTTGAGACCATACCGTCAGCACATACAATAGGAAAAACTATTATAAAAAAAATAAAAATAAATATTAATAGTTTATTTGCTTTCATAAAATAAATAAAAAAGAGTGTTTTATAAATTTATTTTTTAGATAGTTTTTTAATATTTAAAACCCTTGAAATAAAATGGACATAGATGATATTCTGGAAGAAGAGTTTAATGTAGATTTTAAGAAACTAGACAAATTTTTAACAAAAGAAATGAAGGAGTCTGCAGGAAATCCTCTTGTAAGAAAAATGAAAGATGTTTTTGGGGAGAAGAGAGCCAAACAATGGTATTTTTCAAGAATAACTTCTTTAGAAAACAAAAGGCCTTATGATTATTGTAGGAAAGACCCTAAAAAAGGAAATAATAAAATTTGATTGTCTAAATTTATAAATTAAATATTTTCTATTTAATTATGGATTATGAAAATATTCCAAAAGAGATTGAAAAAGAAATACCCTTTATAGCAAAGGATATAATAAAAAACAACAATAATCTTCCTTATGAAAATAAAAAAAGATTCCTTAATAACCCTGATTCAGTTTATGAACATGATCCTAAATGGCATCAATGGGGAATAATAACCCATTCAAAAAAATTCAGACAAAAATATGATAGGGATGTAAATAATTATCTAAAAAAATGGGGATTAAAAGAAAAAGTTGATAATTATTTAGAAGATAAAATAGATGGGATAAAAAAATCAGAATTAATTAGAATTTCTATGCCTTTACATGATATAGGAAAATTTCATAAAAAGTTAATAAAAAACAACAGCGGTTTTGGATATGATTTTAAAAACCATGATAAAATATCAAGAGATATCATACTCAAAAGAAATTTAAGAAAAAACCTTGAACAAAAAGGACTAAATAAAAACCATATAGAATATATTGCAAAGTGTGCTGGCAATCATTTTGAATTAGGTTTTATTAGGGAAAAAGGGAAAAAATCTTCTTTGGGATATACAATTGAGTTTTCAAAAAGTAAGGATTTTTATGATGTTGTTAACTCTCATTTGAAATATTTTAGAGATTTTGAAACGGAAATAGGGCTTTTATTTCTTGCTGATTCACTTTCTAAAACAGATGTATTTATTCCCGGCAAAACAGACAAAGAATTAGAAAAGAATTCTCTAAAGGCTAAAAAAGAGATAAACAAGAGAGGATTAAATAAAAATCTCATTAATGCAGCAAAACAAAAACCTGTTAATGTTTCTGTTGCTAAGGAATATCTAAAAATTGTTTTTAGTAATAAATAATAAAATTATAAAAACCCAGATTCTTTATTTTATATATGAAAACCAAATTCATCCCAATAGATTATGACTATTTTGATTTTAATGAAAGGAATTTTATTAGAATTTTTGGTAGAGATGAATCAGGAAAACAAATATGTGTTATAGATTCTTGTCCTGTTTATTTTTGGGCTATTCTAACTAAAGAAGCAGGAAAGGATAAAAAGAAAATCAATAAACTTGTTAGAGAAATTGAAAAAATACAACTTGATGTTAAGGGACGTAATACTAAAGTAGAAAAAGTGGAGACCCATGATAAAAATTTTCTTGGTGAAAAAGTCAAAGCTCTGAAGATTTTTGCAACAAATTATAAAGACTTACATGATATTGCAAATGAATTAGATTTTGAAGAAATAGAAAAAAGAAGAGGATATGATTTAGGATTTATTACACATTACCTTATGGAGAAAAAAATTAATCCTCTTTATTGGTATGAACTAGAGGGAGAGATATTAGATAATTCCCAGGAACTTGGAAGTATAGGAATGAATTTAGAAACAGACAGATGTATAAAAGCCAATAAAATAAAAGAAATTGAAAACAAGAAAGGATTGCAAGACAAATTTAAACCAAAAGTTTTAGCTTATGATATTGAAACAGATGAGGTTAAGATAGGTGAAGGAGAAATTTTAATGATTTCAATGGTTTGTGGAGATTTCAAGAAAATAATCACATGGGATAAAAACAATGAAAAAGAGATAAAACTTTCTAAGGATATTAATGATTATGTTGAATATGTTGAGGATGAGGCGGAGTTAATAGAAAAATTTGTAGAATATGTAAAAGATATTTCCCCTGATTTTCTTACAGGATATTTTTCAGATGGCTTTGATCTCCCTTATATTAAAGCAAGAGCAGAAAAATTCAATATGAAATTACCTTTATCTTTAGATGGAACACAACCAAGATTTTCCAGGGGCGGCGGCATATTAACAGGTAAAATAAAAGGCCTACCACATATAGATTTATGGAAATTTATAAAAACCACTTATTCACAATACCTTAATTCAGAAACACTTTCTTTAGATGAAGTTTCTAAAGAATTATTGGGAGATAGAAAAGAAGAATTTAAAATAAAACATTCCTCTACATTAGATAATTCTGACTGGGAAAACTATTATAGATATAATTTACAAGATTCTGTTTTAACTTATGATTTATTCATGAAAGTATGGAAGGATTTAGCAGAGTTTACAAGGATTATTAAAGCTCCTGTTGTAGAAGTTTCAAAAAATGGAATGTCTACAAATGTGGAAACCTATATTCTTAATAACCTTGAAGAATTTAATGAGATTCCCGAAAAAAGGCCTGTTCGTCATGAAATTTTAGAAAGGAGAAAAAAAGGAAAATATGAAGGGGCTTTTGTTTATGAACCTACGCCAGGAATGTATGAAAATATTGTCATGTTTGATTTTACCTCAAGTTATGCAAGTGTTATAGTTTCATATAATTTATCTAAATCAACTTTTGTTCCTGAACCTTCTCAGCGTAAAGATGAAGAATATTTTGAAATTAATACTGAAAATGAAACAATGCATTTTGAAAAACAAGAAGGGTTTATACCTCAGCTTTTAAAAGATATAATACAAAAAAGAAAACAATATAAAAAAGAGTTAAAGAAAAATCCTGATAATTCTGTTAAAAGAGCAAGAAGTAACGCATTTAAATTATTAGCTAACTCTTATTATGGATATCAGGGATTTTTTGGAGCAAGGTATTATTGCAGAGAGGCTGCTGCTGCAACTGCTGCTTTTGCAAAAAAATCAATAAAAGATGTAATGGAAAAAATCCGTGAAAAGGGATATGAAACAGTTTACGGAGATACTGATTCAATTGCTCTACTCCAGGGGAAAAGTTCTAAGAAAGAAATAATGGAATTGTTAAAAGAACTAAATTCAGAGTTACCAGGAATAATGGAATTAGAATCAGAAGGATTTTTTAAAAGAGGGATATGGGTTACAAAAAGAACAGGAAAAACAGGTGCAAAAAAGAAATATGCTTTAATAGATCAGGGGGGGCGGATAAAAATTAGGGGCTTTGAAACAGTAAGAAGAGATTGGTGTTCTCTTGCAAGACATGTCCAGAATAAAGTTATAGAATTAGTTCTTGAATATGGAGACGAAAAAAAGGCATTAGATTTTTTGAAAAAAGTAGTTAAAAATATTAAAAATAGAGAGGTAAAAAAAGAGGAATTAGTAATAAAAACACAACTGAAAAAACCTCTTTCAGAATATAAAGCAGTTTCTCCTCATGTAATTGCAGCAAGAAAAATGAAAGAAAAGGAGATTCCTATTAAACAGGGAGGGTTGGTTGAATATTATGTTGCAGAATCAAATGAAAATAAAAAACTAGTTAGAGAAAGAGTAAAATTGCCTTTTGAAGAAGGAAATTATGATATTGAATACTATCTAAATCATCAAATACTTCCTGCAGTAGAGAATATTCTTAAGGTATTTGACATTAATATAAAAGAAATAATAGAAGGAAAAAAACAAACCACTTTAGGTGATTTTTAAAATATATTTAATTTTTATAATGTTCTCTAAATAATTCATCATGTTTTTTTTGATTAATTCCAGATCTTTCATTAAACCTATAATAAATATGGGGAAAATAATTTTCTTTCATTAGTTTAATAAAATTTTTTCTTTTTCCTACTATTACTTTTGGAACCTTTTTCCATATTATAAACCCTTCACACATTGGACATGGTTCATAGGTAGTATAAAGAGTTATCTTTCCACTTACATAACCGAAATTACCCTTATCTAATTTGTTAAGAGCTTTTTTTATTGCTAGGATTTCTGCATGCCCTCCTGAATTATTGTGGGGGTGATATTGATTATGGGCTTTAGAAATAATCGTGTCATTAATGACTAAAACAGCTCCAACTGGAACATTTCCAGATTCTATAGCTGATTCTGCTTCATTATATGCAATTTCCATGAAATAATTGTCTTTTTCATCTATTCCTAATTTTGAATGACTTACTAAAAACAAAGTTATAAAAAAAAGAATAAGAATAACCAGTATAATAAAGGAAACAATCCCAGTAATTTTGACAATCTCTTTCTTTTTTGTTTTATTCATATCACTAAAAAGAATAAAATGAATTATATAAACATTTTTCTAAAAATTTAAAACTTTATAAAAACCATTCACTTTTGTTTTTTATGACAAAATTCAAACCTCCAGAACCAAAAACTGAATTTTTAGAAAGAATGGAATTGCTATTACCTGGAAAAGAAGACTATAAAAAATATTTAGAGACCATTAATTCTCCTGCACCCAAGTCAATAAGAGTTAATAAAATAAAAATTTCCTCTGAAAATTTATTTAATAAACTAGTAGATAAAGGATGGAAAGTTAGACAGCCATGGAAAGATTACCCTGAAATAATAATTGTTGATGGAGATAAAGAAAATCCTAAATCAGGATTAGAACCAGGTGTATTAGGAAGAACTTTTGAACATCTTTTAGGTTATTATTATGTTCAGGAATTATCAAGTTGTTTGCCAATAATAGCTCTAAAACCATTTTCTAATAAAAAAGATTCAAAAGAAAAATTTCTTGATTTATGTGCTGCTCCTGGTTCTAAAACAACACAAGCAGCCTCTGAAATGGAAAATCAAGGAGTAGTGATAGCAAATGATTTAAGTATAGGAAGAATAAAGGTGCTTGCTTCAAATTTGGAAAGATGTGGTGCAACAAATACAATAATAACAAAAAAAGATGGGATTGTTCTTGCAAGAGAACTAAAAAATAAAGGATATGAATTTGATAAGATTTTAGTTGATGCTCCTTGTTCAGGAGAAGGAACACTTCGTTCAAGTCCAAAAACCGCTTTAATGTGGAATATAAAAACAGTTAAAGGAATAAGGGGAATACAAAAAAAATTAGCAGAAAGTGCATTTGAATTGCTTAAACCTAGTGGAGAGATGATATATTCAACATGCACTCATGCACCTGAAGAAAATGAAGAAATTGTTGATCACTTACTCAAAAAATATGGAGAAAAGATTGGAATTGAAAAAATAGAATTACCCTTAAAAACTCGAAAAGGGATTATTTCATGGCAGGAGGAGGAATATGATGAAAGAGTTAAATATGCCCATAGAATTTATCCACAAGACAATAATACAGATGGTTTCTTTTTAGCTAAATTAAAGAAAATAAAATAAAAAACCTGGGTAAAAATTAAAGAAAATGACAAAAACAAAAGTTCTTTCTATATGTGCAATGGGAGCAAATAGAAGTAAGTATATTGCTAAGTATTTAAGAAGAAAAGGTTATTCTACTCGTTATGGAGGTGTTAAAGAGGATGCTATAAAACCCTTTTATTTTAAACATGTTGAATGGGCAGAAATTATTATTTTTGCAAGAAAAAAACACAAAGAATATTTTGAAAATAAATATGGAAAAAATTATTATTTAGGAAAGAAAATTTTTGTTTTAGAAGTAAGAGATTCAGGAAAAGATGTTCCAAAAGAGTTAAACTATCTTCATAATCTCCCAAGAGAAGAATTCAATAAAAAATGGACACATCCTAATTTAAGACAAAAATTAAGAGAACAAAAATTTGTTAGTTAATAATCTAATTTTATAACTGAGAAATAAATAATAATCAGCATTACTAAAATACCTAAAACAACAAAAACAGGGTGTTCTATTCTTTCAACAAAAGAATAAAAAAGTTTTCCTGGAATCTTTTTGTCTGGATTTATAGAATTTTTTTTAGTTGTTTGTTCTTTATTAAGAGAGATAGCCTTATTTGTATTGTTTTCTTCATCAGAAACATTGCTTTTTCTATTATCTATTGAATGTAAACTTGTTGTTCCCGAACTACCACTATTACCATCATCATCTTCTCCACCCTCGCTATTATCCTCTTCTCCAAAAATACCATAAAAACTAAAATGATCTAACTGAATGATTATTTCATTATCATTAGTATCTAATTCACTATCTATTTCCTCCCATTCTTCTGATTCTTCATTATAATAATAAGCTTCTAAACTGTTTTCTTTTATATCTTCAATATCATCATTATCATATCTTATTTCTATGAAAGAGCTTTGCATTTTTTCTTTTATATTTTTTGACTCTGAAATCTCAAATATTTTTCCAATATTTTCTTTATTGTTAACATCCTTATTAAAAGGATTGTCATTATATTTAGTTATATTTAGATATCCTTTATCTATTACTCTGTTAAATAGTATCTCTAATCCAAAATTAAGTGAACCATCATCAAAACTAAACAAACTATCAACAATATCTAATTCTCTTTCAGTATCTTCAGTATCCATCCCATATAGACCGACAAAAATTTTATTTTGAGGGTTTTTAATTATCTGAATTGTTTTTTGTTTTTCATTTCCGAGATTATCATAAGAACTTATTGTTAAATTATATTTACCGTCACCTACTTTTTTAATAATTGTTTTATTATTTATAATTTCAGGTTTTAATGTTTTATTTTCTTCTGAATTATTATTTTCATAATCACAAATTTTTATATTTTCATAACCAACAGAATTAGATTTATTTAATAATTCTTTTTTAGTTATATTGTAAACATCTCCCATACTTATTATGTCATGGCCTGTTTCATTGATTTTCCATTCTAAATTAACAAAACTTTTGTTACTTATATTATTGAATATTTCCCAAAAATAAGTATCATCAGAAAAAGAAATATTTAATTTTAAATCACTATTATTTGTTACATATAACGAATTGTAATCCATATTGATTTCAGGAGGAGTATTATCTATTTCAACATTTCCAAGTGTTATGTTTTCTTCTTTACCTGTATTTTCCCTTAAATCTAAGATTAAGTCATATTTTCCATCTTTAATATATGAATTCTCTATTTTGCCATTCCAGGAAAAATTAATCCCCTTTTTGTTTTCAAGATTGTGTAGTGAATTATTTTGATTTTTCAGTGTGGTTATTTTATTTGAATTATTATAAACCGAAACATTGTAATCAATATTTTTCAGAAATTCTCCTATTTTAATATGAAAATAATCTAATATATTATCCTTATTTTTTGGAGATATTTTATAAGAATAATTTGAGTTTTCAATCTTTTTATAATCTTCCTTACACCCTATAAAGAAACCAGGATCATATTCTTCATTAATTGAAAAATTATCAAATCCATGCCAGGAACCTTTTTCTTGTATTGTTAATATATTAGAATCCCCATAACCAGAAGAAGTTCCAATATTTTTTGAATTCCACACTCTTGTAAAAATCTTTTCTCCTATAGATAAATGAATGAATTTTACAAACCCAAAATCATCAACATAAGTAGTCCCTACAAAAATATCGTCTCCTGAAACCCCTCCCATTTCATTAGGAGGATTTATTTCACCGTCATCCCCTGGTTTTATGTACTGAACATAACACCCACAACATTCACTTTCATTTTTATTATAAATGTGGCAATTATAATTAGAATCATTAAGGCAATGAACAGGGGTTGTAGGAAAAGGAGGATTTGATAATACAAAACCCATCAATATAATTAAAAAAAGAATTCCATAGATTGACTTTATTTTTCCTGTATTCATTTTATAGTTAATAATAAAAAATAGTACTTAAATATTTTTCGAAACTATTTAGAAACTATTTCAGCTTTTCCTCCTTCAAGTAATATTTTTGCTACCTCTTTTGGAATATTTGCTAATTGGCCTTTTTTATAAGGACCCATCTTTTCACCTTCAGGACTCATAAACTCATTTATATCTTCATTAAAAACAATCATCTCATTATTTTCTGTTTCATGATTCTTGCCATGTAATTGTTCTTTTAATTTTTTGTCTCCTTCATCCATCGCTTTCATAAGATTTTCAAATAATTCCTTTTCAACTAAAAGCATATTCCCAAAATCATGTTTAGAAATTCCTGTTTCAGAAGCAACTAATACTAAATGTAGTATCTTTTTTCTTCTTCTAACCATTAATTCATTAAAAAGAGTATTTGCATTTTCTACTTGTTTTTTAGCTTTGATTTCTTCACTTGGAGAATAATCTCCAGAATCATTTTCAAGAGTTTGTTTTTTATCTCTTAAATAATCAGAATACTCCTTAATAAAATTTTTAGCTAAGGGTTGTAATTGTTCAGTATATCTTTCTTTTCTTGCTGCTTCATAAATATCATTATAGGTTATCATATATTTAACAATAATCTGGTATTTTTAACAATTGCTGTTCCAGAAAACAAATAGTATTTATTTGAAAATATTATTTTTAATCATTTCTTGAATTTGACTTTTTTAAATAGTTCTCCATCAACAAGTCTTCCAAGAGTCCCTTTTCTTGCTTCTTTTTCATTAAATTTTTTTTCTTTTGGAATAGCACCATTATAAAACAAGACAGGAACAGGGTCTGCTGAATGATTTTTATTTTTGCATGGTGTTGAGTGATCTGCTGAAATTACTACCTTTATTCCTTTTGGAGGAGCTATTTTTTTAATATATTTTATAAGGGTTTTATCTATGTATTCGAGCATATTTTTCTTTTCAAAGGGTTTATTATCATGTCCTGGAAGGTCTGTTTCTTTTATATGAATATATACATAAGACGCATCTTTTTGATGTTTTCTTAATGTTTTTGTTGAATATTTACAAGCCTTTCTTAGCCCTCTCCAAAGATTTTCATAAGCATTAATTCCTTTTAATTTAGGATAATTAAAACCATAATTTTTTATTCCACTAACTTCTGAGAAGCCTTTTTCCAAAGGCATATAATTAACTGAAATCCAATTTTTGTATTTTTTTAGTTTGGGAGTTTCTATTCCAGGACCTCTTATTAAAAGGTAATTAGCAGGCATTAAGCCTCTTTCTTTTCTTTTTTTATTTACAGGATGATTATTCAAAATTTTAAAGGATTTTTCAATAAACTCATTAACAACGTTCACTGTATATTGTGTGTTCTCATCTTTATCCAATCCCTTGCACCATGCTATTTTATCAATTTCTCTTGATTTTCCTTGGTTATATGTTGCATCATTCCCCTGAAAATTATCTGAATAACCCCCCTTAAAAACTAAAGCAGCTCTATGCTGTATAGTAGGTTGAAATACAAATTTTGCTTTAATATCCATCTGTTCAATAAGTGCATTAGAAAGTTCTTGTGCTTCTTGATTTGAAAGTGTTCTTCCAGCCCTTCTGTCTTTTATATTCCCTTCTTTAAGATTATCTATTGTTGCAAAATTAACTCTTAGTGCTAAATCTCCTCTTTTTAGATTAATTCCTGCTCCTCTTGCTTCTAATTGACCTCTTGTACTATCATTTATATTATTGCCAAAAATAGAAACAATTGCTTCATCAGATTCAGGAACAAATCCTGGTTTTACAGGATACATATAGCCCATCTCTCCTCTTGTAGCTAAAAAGTCCATATTTGAGGTATTTGCGGCTTCTAAAGGAGTTTTTCCATTTAAGGATTTATGAGGCAAATCTCCCATACCATCAATTAGTATGAAAATCCCTTTTAATTGAGTCTTATCCATTCCTAACATATTCTTAGATATTTTCCCAGGTTTATAAAAATTTGGTTTATTTAGGATAAAGCTTAAATAAAGAAATTATTTTTGTCTTTCATGGACTTAAAACATTTTACAAATAAAAATATATTAAAATCATTTAGAGGGGTGTTTAATTTACTTGTTATTTTATTAATAATGGGGTTATTATTAATTATTTTAAGGGAACTTTATTCGCTTTTTGAAAACATATTTTCTGCAGAGATTAGTGTGATAATTAATGCAATATTATTTATTTTTATACTAATAGAGTTATTTACCATACTTACTAGCTATTTGAGATTTGGGACTATTAAAGTAGAAAGAGTAGTTGAGGTAGGAATAATTTCAATTGTAAGGGATTCAATATTCCATGTATTTGAATTAGATGCTCCTAAAATGTATGGAATTAGTGCTCTTCTTTTAGTTTTTGGGTTGATATTTTTTGTAGAAAAAAAGTTTTCCAAAAACAGGGAAAACATGCAAAAAGATAATTAATTCTAATGCAAATTATTTTAAATATTGATATTCTTTAAAATTAAATAAATCAAGAAAACCGTAGGTTGTCAATCAGCCCTGAGCAGAAGTTTAAGGGAAAGTTGACTGTTAAGAAAACCGTAGGTTGTCTTACAAATTACAATGTTTAAGAAATTAAGAAATAAAATAAAATCGTGGACTCAAAATCTCTCTAAGGAATCTGAAGAAACTGAAGAAGAAAAATCAGAAGAGTCTAAAGTAGAAGGGTCTGAAGAAGAATCTAAAGAACCTTTAGATAAAATTAAAGAGAAAACAGGAGAAATTGGAAAAAAAGAGAAAAAACAAAAAAAGAAATCTAAAAAAGATTCTAATAAAGAAAAAAAACAAGAGAAAAAGGATAAGAAAAAATCAAAAAAGAAAAAACAAGAAGAAGAGGAAGAATTAGAAAAAGCCCAGAAAAAAATTGAAGATTCTAATAAAGAAAAAAAACAAGATAAAGAATCTAATGAAAAAGAAATCTCTGTCCCTATGAAGTTTGATGCAGGAAAACAAAAATATGAACCAGATTTAGAAAAAATACCAGAAAAAATACAAGAAGCGGAAGAAAAGAAAAAAGAAAAAAAAGAGAACAAAGGATTTTTAGGTCTGAGGGGTAGTAAAGGCAGAAAGATTAAGATAACTGAAAAAATATTTGAAGATTATTCTGAAGATTTAGAAATGATTCTTCTTGAAAATAACGTGGCACTAGAAGTTTCTGAAAAAATAATAGAATCTTTAAAACAAGAATTAATTGGAAAAGAGTTTTCTAAAAAACAAGTTGAAGAAAAAATATATGAAACACTTGAAAAAAGTATCAAGGAGGTATTAGTAGAACCTTTTGATGTTGTTGAAAAGATAAAAAATAAATTTCAGGAGTCTAAAGAAAAAGAACCCTATGTTATTTTATTTTGCGGAGTCAATGGCACAGGTAAAACAACTTCAATAGCAAAAATTTCAAAATTATTAGAAAAAAAAGGTTTAAGTTCAGTTTTAGCTGCAGGAGATACATTCAGGGCAGCTTCAATAGAACAGTTAAAAAAACATGGAGATAATCTCGGAAAAGAAGTAATTGCTGGTTCTTATGGTTCAGACCCTGCCTCTGTTGGTTTTGATGCTATAAAATATGCAGAAAAAAACAATATCAACGCTGTTTTAATTGATACTGCAGGGAGAATGTATACAAATAAAAATCTAATGCAGGAAATTGAAAAAGTGTCAAGAGTTTGTAAACCAGATTTAAAATTATTTGTAGGAGAATCAACAACAGGAAATGATGCTTTAGAACAAGTTAAAGCATTTAATGAATCTATAGGTATAGATGGAATTGTTCTGGCTAAAGCAGATATTGATGAAAAAGGAGGAACTGCCCTAAGTGTTGGTTATGTTACAGGAAAACCTATTTTATATTTAGGAACAGGACAAAATTATGAAGATATTGAACCTTTTGACAAAGAGAAATTTGTTGAGAAGTTGTTTTCTGAGTAATTACAAAGGTTTATAAATATATTCTCTTAGGTATAAACCCTTAAAATGACTAAACACAAACATAGTTTAGAGAATAAAATAAGTTCTGCGAACAGGACTGTAGAAAAGGTAGAGAAAAATAATTCTCCTATATTAGATCCACGTGATTATGGTTATTACTCAATAAGAAATCCAGGGGCTTTTATTTATAAGAACAGAATAGGTCTCTTACCAACTGTAAGATACACAGAGGAAAATAGTTCTTTATATTTAGCATGGAGTAATAATGGAGAAGATTTTTTTCTTGATAATAAGGCTTTTATAGGGTTGGACAGAGATTCTGCAACTGCAACAGAAGATGCAAGGGTTTCAAAAACAAGAAAAGAATATGTTATAACTTTTACTTCTTTCAAAGGAATTCAGAATAATCGGAATGTTGTAAGAGTAGGGGCTGCTAAAACAAAAGATTTTAAGGGTTATTATGATAGAAGAATTATTCTTGATGAGAAACAAGAAAACAAAAATGCACTTTTATTTAAAAATGATAGATATCACTTTTTGGTTGACAGGCCTTTTGAGGGAATAAAGGGAGAAACTCCTGGAGCACAAATTTCTAAGGTGAAAAATTTAAGGAATTTCAAAGACAAAGATACAAAAGATTTTTTATTGCCAAGAGAAGGTTATTGGGATAATATGCGTGTCGGAGTTAATACTCCTCCAATAAAAATACACCATAAAGATTATGGAAAAAGTTTTTTTATGTTATATCATGGAGCTGAAAAAGGAACAAACACCTATAGAATGGGCTATATAATATCTGATATAAAAAAACCTGAGAAGATACTTGAAAGATCTAAAATGCCATTGGTTGAACCTGAATTTGAATGGGAAAAAGGTTCTGAAAACTATCCTGCTGAAGTGGAAAACGTGGTTTTTGGTTGCGGACTTGTGCCTATTTCAAAAAATAAAGCAAGGCTGTATTATGCAGGAGCAGATAAATACACTAGTTT
>Ga0102937_1000756_pt1 | contig 14577 bp, 13 predicted proteins | sample SalPonR2_B_D1_MG_FD_78213 | JGI IMG/M metagenome (GOLD analysis project Ga0102937, IMG submission 78213) | Salt pond soil microbial communities from South San Francisco under conditions of wetland restoration - Salt Pond MetaG R2_B_D1_MG | ecosystem: Environmental > Aquatic > Marine > Intertidal... | reverse complement strand
CTCATGCTGTCTGACTCTGTGCCTGTGATAAGTGTGGCTGCGTTAAGCAGTGCCAAAGACTCGGTTACCATTCTTGACACTAGAGATTCAAAAGAGTATAGCGTAAGCAGAATCCCCGGAGCTATTCATGTAGGATTTGATGCGTTTGAAATTGACAAAATAAGCCACTTACCAAAAGACACACCGGTTGTGGTATACTGCTCTGTCGGTTACAGAAGTGAGAAGATTGGAGAGAAACTCACAGATGCGGGGTTTGAAGAAGTTAGCAACCTTTACGGAGGAATTTTTGAGTGGGTCAATCAGAACCAAACAGTTGTTGATGATGACGGTCCCACCCATAGAATACACCCCTATAGTATACTGTGGAGCACATGGATAACTAACAATCAAATGAAAACTGCTTATGAAAGCAACTAATGACCAGAAACAAAAACCGGGTTAGGCCGGGCAGTCACACACTTGTATTGACAAGTAATAACAAATGCCTTATCTTGGGTATAGAAATAACAAAATAAAACTCAACACCCCCTATGTTCGACATATTATATCAGCCCTGGCCATGGTACATAGCCGGCCCCGTCATTGGATTAACGGTTCCGGTTTTGCTGCTGCTTGGCGGCAAAATGTTCGGAGTTTCAGCAAATCTTCGGCATGCTTGCGCAGCATGCAATTTCGGAAACGTTCAGTTTTTTAATTACGACTGGAAATCAGCCGGGAAATGGAATTTTACTTTTTTAGCAGGATCTGTGTTAGGTGGATTCCTTGCCGGTTATGTTTTCAGTAATCCCGAGCCCATCAACCTTGCAAGTTCTACAGTAGCAGATTTGCAGGCTCTTGGAATTAATGATTTTGGAGGACTTGTACCCAGTGATCTGTTTTCCTGGGATGTACTTGGATCAGGAATCGGGCTCACCGTGCTCGTAATCGGTGGATTTATGGTAGGCTTTGGTGCACGATATGCAGGCGGATGCACGTCGGGCCATGCCATTTCAGGGCTATCCGATCTTCAGCTGGCGTCACTCATTGCAGTGATTGGATTTTTCATCGGCGGTTTAATTATGACCTGGTTTATATACCCGATTATTATGGGTTAAGGTTTGACCTGCCAGAGTTTCCCGCTTGATTTTAGCAGGAATCCTGGCAGAGTCGCAGTAAAACGGCACAAGACCAGTAATGAATTTTAAATAAACTCTGCCAGGAGGTACGCTTTTCAGCGTACCAATCTTGCAGGTTTTCAATACTTATACTTATGAAAGTTTCAGAATACATCAAATATTTACTCATCGGTACAGCTTTTGGATTTGTACTGGTGAAATCGGAAGTGGTCTCCTGGTTCAGAATACAGGAAATGTTTCGCTTCGATTCCATACACATGTACGGCATAATTGGCCTTGCAGTCATTGTCGGAATTATTTCTGTACAGATAATTAAACGCAATAACTTGAAAGACACTTCGGGCAATCCAATTACAATCCCGCCAAAAGATCCCTCTCAGGTAAAACGGTATATTATCGGAGGCAGCATTTTTGGACTTGGCTGGGCACTTCTTGGTGCCTGCCCCGGACCAATGTTTGCACTTCTTGGTACGGGTTTAACGATTATGGTTGTACCAATTCTCGCAGCTGTTGCCGGTACTTATACGTATGGTTTGCTAAGAGATAAATTACCACATTAGAGGGCGGAAGACATGAATTTGAATAATTCCCTTGAATCTAATGGAATTGATGCATTTAGCGATTCTCCGGGATTACAAAATCCGGATCATAACCTAAACTCACTTTTTACCTAAAGACTACAAATTTTTTAGTTCTAGACACCAAACGGATAGAACCACGAATATTGAACATCTAAAAAAACCAATAGGAGAAATCTTATGTATTTCAAACAATTCTTTGATGAGAAATTAGCTCAATATGCTTATATGGTCGGCTGCCAGGCCAACGGCACCGCAGTTGTCATCGACCCGATGCGGGACATTGATCAGTATATCGAACATGCAGCAAAACAGAACCTGACTATTGTTGCGGCTGCAGATACCCATATCCACGCCGACTATATTTCAGGCCTTAGGGAGTTTGCAGATCGCGGTATTAAAGTTTATGCCTCTGATGAAGGTGACAAAGACTGGAAGTATGAGTGGCTGAAAGATAGTGATTACGATTATAAACTGATGACCAACGGGGATGAGTTTTCAATCGGAAATATCGCCATTAAAGCCTGGCATACTCCCGGACACACACCCGAGCACCTGAGCTATTTTATAACCGACGGTGCCGCTGCCGATGAACCGATGGGTATTGCCACCGGTGACTTTGTGTTTGTGGGTGATGTCGGACGACCTGATCTGCTGGAATCCGCAGCGGGTATGGAAAATGTAATGGAACCCTCGGCCCGCACCTTGTTTGGTTCGGTCGAAGAATTCAAGAAAATGCCTGAATATATGCAGATCTGGCCCGGGCATGGTGCCGGCAGTGCATGTGGGAAAGCCCTTGGAGCTATTCCCGAATCAACAGTTGGCTATGAACTGCGCTATAATAACTCACTGAAATCAGCCAGTTCGGAAGACAGCTTTGTTAAGTTTATCCTTGAAGGACAACCTGAACCGCCGCTTTATTTTGCACGGATGAAGCGGGATAACAAAATGGGTCCTGCACTTACAGCAGGCTTACCCAGCCCGGAGCGTTTAACGCTGAAACAAATTGAACACGCAATTTCAGCTGACAGCACTGTGATACTCGATACACGTGAGCGTACTGAATTTTCCGGCGGACACATTCCCGGTTCACTACTGTCTCCCCTGAACAAACAGTTCAATACCGTTGCAGGTTCTTATATCAACGAAAATGAAGATATTGTGTTGGTTGTTGATGAGCACAGGCTTGATGAAGCCGTTCGGGATCTTTTCAGGATCGGACTCGACAGAGTAATCGGGTATATAACTGTTAAAGATCTTGAGATATATAAAGAGAAAGGCGGTGAAATATCTTCCCTCAAAACAGGCACGTTCGAAACCGTTGAAAATCAGACAGACGGCGAGATACTGGACGTCAGAAAAGCGTCTGAATATTCAGAAGGAAAGGTAGAAAACGCAGAAAATATTGCCCATACGCGTCTTCGGTCAAGAATGGATGAGCTCGATAAGGATACAAAGTACTATGTCCATTGTCAGTCAGGCGGCCGTTCGGCTGTGGCATCCGCACTGCTTAAGCGCGAAGGATTCGACGTTGTTCTCATTGACGATGAGTTTGCTAACTACAAGCGCAAACAACCGGCCTGATCAGGCGGAAATTGACGGAGCTTTTACTCCCGGCGACATAGTGAATTAACTCATGATGCGCTTGGAGTAAAAAGCTCCTCTTTCTAAAAAGAGAACATAAACGGAAAGGCAAGCTGAATATCGCCAGGCCTGGATTTGAGAAAACCGGAAAGCAACCGTTCAGTTTTGCACTTTAACAAATGTAGCTGGTGTTAAGCCAAACATGACATGTCGTAAGAAACCAGTCAGTTCCCACTGCCCCGAAAGGATCCCCCTGGAGTATCTGACAGCTTTGTTTTCTGAAGCTGAGAGAGTCCAGAAAACACTGGCACCGGTAACGCTGTCAGGTATATACTCTAGAGATGAGAATTGATATGACACCTGTGAAAAAAGCCAAAAGAAACTTTATTTCACCTATTATTAAATACTAATAGCACAAAACTTGTCAAATATTCTAAACAATATCGCCAAATTTATTCCGATTCTGAAGACCATTCAGACTTATGATCAAGAGACCTTTAAAGGTGATCTTACCGCAGGCGTCACTGTTGCTATCATGCTTATCCCTCAGGGGATGGCCTACGCGCTGCTTGCCGGCATGCCACCGGTCTACGGCCTCTATGCGTCTATTATCCCGGTACTTATATATGCTATTTTAGGGTCATCGAAACAGCTGGCTGTTGGGCCGGTAGCCATGGTCTCCTTGCTGATCGTAGCCGGCGTTGGTGAACTCGCTGATGCAGGAAGCGACAGGTTCATTCATCTTGCCATTATGACTGCACTGGGCGTGGGTACGGTTCAGTTTTTGATGGGCGTGTTCAGGATGGGTTTTTTAGTCAATTTCCTGTCTCATCCTGTTCTTAGCGGGTTTACGTCAGCAGCAGCTCTAATCATCGGTGCCAGCCAGTTGTCTAACCTCCTGGGGCTTGACCTGGAACGGTCAAAACAAGTTCATGAGATCCTGATCGGTGCATATCAGAATATCGGGAACATAAACCTGATCACAGCCGCCATTGGAATTGGGTCTGTCGTATCTATTATGATGCTAAAAAAGTGGAAAAAGACATTTCCATCTGCCCTCTTTGTCGTAGTTGCAGGAACACTGATTACAGCATTTTTTGGCCTGAACACGATGGGAGTTTCCATTGTAGGCAACGTACCTGACGGGCTGCCTTCATTACAAATGCCCGGCCTATCCCTGGGTGACTTCAGGTCGCTGCTTCCTATAATACTGGTGATATCTCTTGTGAGTTATATGGAATCCATCGCCGTGGCAAAAGCAATCGCCAACAAGCGGGGCTATAAGGTTGACGCAAACCAGGAACTGATTGCTCTTGGAGGAGCTAATTTAGGCGGCGCTTTTTTTCAATCTTTTCCTACCACCGGCGGGTTCTCACGAACGGCTGTAAATGACCAGTCCGGGGCAAAAACAACTCTTGCCTCAGTGATTACTGCCGTTTTGATTGGGATCACCGTACTATTTCTGACCCCGCTATTCTATTATCTGCCGAGTGCTGTACTTGCTGCCATTATTATGGTAGCCGTCGCCGGACTTTTTGATGCCGAAGAGATGGTGCATCTCTGGGAGACTGAAAAAAAAGATCTTGCTATGTTAAGCGTCACCTTTCTGGCTACACTTTTTCTCGGTATCGAAGAAGGAATCGGAATCGGCGTGCTGCTGTCGCTCATCATGGTAATCTATACAAGTACAAGGCCGCACTCAACTGAGTTGGGACGCCTCGGCGACACTCAGAATTTTCGGAATACCGACCGGTATCCTGAAGCCAAAACAGAACCTGGGATCCTGATCTTCCGCTTCGACTCCAACCTCTATTTTGCCAATGTTGAACACTTCAGGGAGTCTATAGAAGAGAAAGTAAATGAGCGAGGGCAAAAGCTTTCAGTTGTTATACTTGATGCCTCTGCCATCAACAATGTCGACTCAACAGGAATGCACGCGTTAAGTGAACTGATTAAGTTTTTGCGCACCCGCGGAATTGCATTTTATTTGGCCGGCGTAATTGGCCCGGTACGCGATAAGCTGAAAAGATCCGGTATTACAGAAACCATGGGTGAAGAGAATTTCTTTTTTGATGTAAATGATGCAGTGGCTTTTTATCATGAGACTGATGAAGCGGCATCAGGTCGCAACTTCTCACCCCTTCAAACCAATGTATAGCAATTGCATATAAAGTCCTTGGTCCTGTTTAACTTTTGCCGTAACCCTTTAGCACACAACTCCAAAAACCTGTTTCAGCCATGAAATCGATGATCATCACATTAATAGTAATTTTAGTAGCAGTACTTTTAGCTTTTAATTTTTTCTCAAACTCTACCCGCGACATGGATAAATCTATGAACATAAGCCCAGCCGAATTCAAAGAAAAAGTAAAAACTGAATCAGGCGTCGTTATCGATGTACGAACTGATGACGAGTATAACAATGGGCATCTTGCAATCGCAGATCACCAATTCAACCTCCTCGACGGAGAGTTCGAAAGTAAACTGGACTCCTTAAACAAAAACAAAACCTACTATCTCTACTGCCGCAGCGGCAACCGAAGCGGACAGGCAGCCCGATTAATGAAAAAGAACGGGTTTAAAAACGTCTACAACGCTGGAGGTTTTGGAAATCTTGCAGCCGAGGGATTTGAAACGAAATAACCAGGCTCCTGGTGAAGATTGTATTTTTTGCCTGCCGGGTAAGTTAAGTTCCAAATACGGTGTGTCTCGAAATGGCATTGAATCTTAATTCCGGCGAATAACTAATCAAAAGAAATGAAGTTAGCTGCAGGCTGCAGACAATCCATGTTTATTTTGAGCCGCCTTCACTCGTAAGCCCGCACATGCAACGTATAGGCAAGGCTTTAGGCAAGCGCCTGCTCCAGATCTTCTTTCAGATCTTCCGGATGCTCAAGCCCAACACTCAGGCGAATCAGATTATCGGGTGATACGGTTCCCTCGCCCTCGCTGCTACCGCGATGCTCCCACGTGCTTTCCACTCCGCCCAGGCTGGTTGCCCGTTTAATAAGGTTTGATCTACCCACAATGGCTATAGACTCCTCAAGATCTCCATCCACAAAGAAACTTATCATCCCGCCAAACCCGCTCATCTGTTTTTGAGCAATCGCATGCTGGGGATGAGATTCGAGCCCGGGATAATATACATTTTCAACCCTTGGGTGGCTTTCCAGATATTTTGCAACCTCGAGAGCATGTTCGTTATGCCCTTTCATCCTGTAAGCGAGTGTGCGCGTGCTGCGGCTCAGCATCCAGCAATCCTGCGGTGAAGGCACTGCCCCTCCCATTCGCTGTGTTTGCCGCACCTGGCCAAAAAACGGACTGTTTACTTTTGATACAACTGCACCTCCGAGAAGATCGCTGTGTCCGCCAAAATACTTCGACGTAGAATGCAGGACGATGTCAGCTCCAAGATCAAGGGGCCGCTGGTTTACAGGCGTTGGCCACGTGTTGTCGACTACCAGCCAGAGGTTGTTATCATTCGCAATGGCTGCTATTGCCCGAATATCCGTGATTTGCATGAGTGGGTTCGAGGGCGTTTCAACCCATAACATTTTTGTTGTTGGCTTGATATGCTTCTTAACCTCGTCAGGATCCTTCATCTTAATGAAATCTACATCAAGCCCCCACCGGGTCATGATCGTACTGACCATCTTACGGTTGCCCGCGTACACGTCCTCCGGTATCAGCAGATGATCGCCTGGCTCGAGTGACTGCAGGATAGCCGTTGCAGCCGCAATGCCCGAAGAAAACGCTGCCGCTTCAACGCCGCCTTCAAGGGCAGCAATCAGTGTTTCGAATTGACTGCGGTTTGGATTATCAAGCCGGGTATAGTGCAGATCGTCCGGTTTTCTGCCCTCTTTATCTATTTCAAAAATTGTACTGGGTGATATAGGAGGTACAATAGACCTGGACGGATTTCCGATGTCCAGTCCTGCGTGGATCGCTTTAGTTTCAAATCGCATAGGCTTTTACCAATTGAGTTAACGAATATATTCCGGGTAACTAGCAGGAAAGGTACATGACCGGCTATGCTTCAGCAACAATAAATTTTTCGGCTTGAGCTATCTAAGTTTAACTATCTGCAGACTGTAGCTTATCTTCAATAATCCGCTTCAATTGTGGTGCCTGAACTACACCTGATTGTTGCCAGAGAATACGCCCGTTTTTAAACAAAATCAGCGTCGGTACACCTCTAACCTGGTATTTGATAGCTGCATCGGCATTCTTCTCAGCATCAATCTTGAGGATGTTGATTGAATCACCCATCTGTTTTTTCAGATCTTTCAGAATGGGCGTCATCATTTTACATGGTCCGCACCAGTCAGCATAAAAATCTACAAGCACGGGGGTATCATCGTTAATTACCTGTTTGAAACTTTTCTTTTTTACGTCAGTGTTCATAGTATAGGTCGTCGTCATTAAAGTTAATAGAGGGCTTTGTTTTACCGCCAGTCTGCACGCTGTACGTGCGGGACGCCAGGTTATAGACACCCTTCAGCCAAAAAAACCGACAGATGGGTATTTCAAAGCCCACTAATATTACATCAGGTTTATATACATCAAAAACAGTGCCACACAGCAACTTTGTCAGGCCGTCATGCCACCATCAACTGAATAGGTTGAACCTGTGATAAATGAGCTTTCATCAGAAGCCAGAAAAAGAGCCAGATTTGCAATATCGCCGTTATCGGCATACCGTTTCAAAGGGATGGTCTGTTCAAAACCTTTCTTGGCCTCTTCGGCTGCGCCAGGTGAAAAACCTTCTTCCAAAGAGCGCATCATTCGATTGTCTACTGGAGATGGATGAATGGAGTTAACCCGTATGTTATGTTCGGCTCCTTCCAGAGCTGCAACTTTCATCGAACCGATCACGGCATGTTTACTGGTCACATAAGCCATCACGTTCGGAGTGCCCTGAAGCCCGGCAACAGACGATGTGATAATAACACTGCCGCCACCGTTTTCTTTCATATGAGGGAAGGCATGCTTCAGTCCCAGCCACACACCTTTCACGTTTACAGCCAGCACTTTATCGTACGTCTCTTCTGGATATTCGGTTAGCGGTTTTACGACACCTTCAATCCCCGCATTTAAGAATAGGACATCGATTCTCCCAAATTCCTGGATTGCTTTGTCGGTATACGCTTTCACATCGTCACTGTTCGACACATCTGCCCGGAAATATTTCACGTTGTCCGACTCCAGGCTTTTTGCCGCATCCTTCAGCTGACTCTCATCAAGATCAACCAGCAAAACACCCTCTGCTCCTTTCTCCAGAAATTTATTTGCTGTTTCGAGGCCTATTCCACCGGCCCCTCCTGTAATTACCGCAACTTTACCATTCATTCGCTTTTTCATCTTATCTCCTGTTTTTTGAACACTATCTTAATTTTAGTCTAAAAGAATTTTCATATCCACGCAGAATCACTGCTTCCTCCCGGCCACAAAAGCGGCATTCACTAATTATTCAGCAGTTTTTTATCCGGCCTTACGGTTATTACAGGCTTTGTAACATACTGCGCCACTTTCTCGGCTGTTGACCCGAGAATCAGATGGGCAAACCCGCTGTGGCCGTGCGTCGCCATTATCACAAGGTCCGCATGTTCCGTGGTATACGACTCAATTTCATAGTGAGCAGATACGCCACGTTCAACTTTTGTCTCAAGAGGGATACTTCTGCTTTGGCCGCCATCCTCAATTGTTACCTCGTCCTCAAATGAAACACCGCTTCGCTGTATGTGAATCGTTTCAATTCCCTGTTTGGCAAGGAACTTTTTCAGCCGTTTGATCACCTCTTCATATACAGTTACTACCTCATCCCTGCTGGGCTGCGGCAGGTTCCCCAGCACCGAATTACCATAAAGTTCGAGAACCTGAAAGAGTGTAAGCTTGGCGTTGAATGTATCCGCAAGGGCAACTGACATCGGGAACGCTGTGAATGACAAATCAGATCCATCAGTCGGCATCACAATATTTTTGATATCGTGCTCATTAAGGCGTCCGTCGATAGAGAATACCGGAATCCTTGATTTACGAATAACTTTCTCGGTTGTGCTTCCGCGCACCATTTTGGTGAGATCTTTTCCTTTGGCACCAATCACGATAAGATCGTAGTTCTGTTTTGATGCGTAGTTGGCGATGGTTTCTGAGGGCTTGCGGTCAATCATAACTTTACACTCCCCCATCGTTTCATCTCTGAAATAGTCTTCCATTATATTTCCGAGTTTGTGCTCGGCTTCTTCATAGACTTTGGGATAAATATCTCCGCCCATATCAATCGGCACGCCAAGATTTTTAGCGCTTTCAGCCCAATATTTGATGGTGGGAACGACGTGAAAAAGATCAACCTTCCCCCCAAAAGTATCTGCAATTTTCTGGGCAGCGGCATATGCGCTTTCTGCTCCCTTTGAAAAATCGGTCGGTACTAAAATTTTATTAAACCTGATCATGGCATCCCCTTTTGAGTTGAATTTTCTGTGTTTCTTAAAATAGTCAGAAATTGTGAAATTAGTGTTAATCAACGGGTTACATAGTCTAATCTGTTTATGACCGTCTCAAAAATGAGATAAAAAAGATCATCAACAATCCCCCGGCCATACCGTAAATTCCGCTCCAGATATTCACATCAGAACTCCCGGGCTCAGGAATAACCGGACGGCTCGAAAGCAACTTTCGCGAGACAGTTTCAACCTCCACTTTTTTCAGGGCGTCAAATGACGCACCCGGATTGATTACCTCTTTGATGCGTTTATACTCGGGCAGCGTTGGTGGTTCCTCACGCTCAAGAATAGTCTGAACAACCGGGTCTGTATACTCCATAATCTGTGTTGACCTTACTGAGTCCTGGAATTCCCTGTTCTGATATGGCCATATGACATACAGCGACCCGATCAGAAACCCGATTAAAACCAGAAGCGTTTTGGCATGAAAGTTATTCAGCAGCCAGGAAAGAACTCTTGAAAAGAGGATGATCCCGACTGCCGCTCCGGCAAAGAAGGGAATGAGGTTCAGGATGGCGGTTCCGGTATCTACCGTGCCGATACTACCGACCTGGGTGAGGATATACTCATATTTTCTCATGATAAGCAACAAGTACGATCCGGAAATACCTGGCAGTATCATTGCGCAAATAGCAATTGATCCGCTCAAAAACACAAACCAGGCTGCCTCAGGCGTGTCCGTGGGTACGAGCGTTACAATCCAGAACCCAAACAGCGCTCCGGCAACCAGCGGGAACATGTTTTTCCAACCGCGTTTGTCGGGAGAAATTTCTGCAATTAATAGCACAATTGAGCCCACGATCAAACCGAAAAATAGTCCATAAACAATTTCCGGGTGTGTGAACATGTATATCTGCAGCGGCACTACTTTCGTGAAAAAGGCAATTGCCAGAATGATTCCCGTGAAAAGCAGCGTCAGAAATTTCCAGTGAAAGGTCTTGAATACGCTTGATAGCCTGAACTTCAGCACGTTAACCAGCGTATCTTTATCCACACTTTTAATGGCGTATATGAGCCGGTCGTAAATACCCGTAATCAGCGCCATTGTACCACCGCTAACCCCGGGCACGATATCTGCAGACCCCATCAAAAAGCCTTTAATTATCAAAAAAGGTGATTCCGACCATTGGGTTTCATCCTTTTTGGGGTTTTTACTATTTGTTGTGTCTGATGTTGTCAAGTCTATATTGTTGAGTTAATAATTTGGTTGACTCTATGCAATGGTTGTCTTTTTTAGACTGTCAGTACAATGTTCAATCGACCCTGTCGCCTGCATAGCTCTTCATAGCAAGTAAGAACGACAGCGTACTCCCGATACTACACACTACCATCACCAAAAATACAGCTTTTGATGGTCCGTACAACCCCGTCAAAACGTCATCCATAAGCCAGCCCGCAACGGGCGGCCCCAGGCCAAAACCGGCAATGCTAATTACAAAGAGATAGAGACCGCCGGCAAGCGCCCTGTTTTTACCTGGTACAAGATACTGTATCAAGGCGGCCGCCACTCCGTTATATGACGATGAGATCAGGACGCCGGCTCCCATCAGGAAAAATGCCCACAGCGGATCATTATGAAACAACCCTGCAGCATAAAATGGCACCCCTCCCAGGGCAGCAACTATACCGATCCAGAATCTACGTTCGGGGCCTTTCTCTGCAAGTTTATCGGCGGCTCGTCCCGCCAGTATAACAGATCCTGCAACACCAAAAAGAAACCACCCATATTGTGGTGTCAGATCAGCACGCCCAAACACATCATTGAACACGGTACCTGCAAATGCTAAAACGGTATAGCCTGTACAGGCAAGGAGTGAAAAGCCTATGAGATGGTACTGAATGGTTTTTTTCCTCAGCAGGCTCATGAGATCAGCCAGAAGATCATTTTCGGGCTGATATCGGACGATTGTCCGGTCCGGCTCCCTGACCAGCCAGAAAACAAATGGAACCAGCAGCAGCCCGGGCAGTCCAACGGCTATCATTGCAGTCTGCCAGTCGTACCTTAGAGCTATCGTACCACCAGCCAGGAAAGAAAGGCCGATTCCAAAAAATATACCGCTCGCATACAGCGAGAAAATCGTGGCTCTTTTTTTAGGAGAAAACATCTCCGCAAGTAATGAATAGACAGCGGGGCTCAGCATCGACTGGCTGATACCAACCATAATCCTGGCGACGATTAAAAATGTAAAAGAGGTGGCAAAACCACTTAGTATTGTCATCAGGCTCCATGTCAAAAGTCCTACGGCAATCATCCAGCGTCTTGATATCCGGTCGGCAAGACGGCCCATCGGAATACCGGCAAGAGCGTAGATAACTGAAAAAGCTGTTCCGTAGAGTAAGCCTATCTGGAGGTTTCCAAGTTCAAATGCATCACGGATATCCACGCCCAGTACGGCAACAATCTGGCGCGTAAAAAAACTGTTTATGTAGATTAATGTCAGCAGAATAAGTGCGCTGTAGGCCGCTCTTTTTTTCATGGCTCAATAATAGCAAAATTTGAAACCGATATCGCCCGATTCTACTTTCAAACGAATCCTCATACAATTACCTTAGATAACTGAATTTATTATAAACCACTGCATCATCTATGGCTAAATCTAGTCTCCCGCGAAAGACAAAAGAGCAGAAAGAGCGCGCTCAAAACCTGCTCGCCGAGCTTTACGAACATTACCCAAATCCGCACTGCGAGCTTAATCATAAAAACCCTTTTGAACTTCTGATAGCAACTATCCTAAGTGCTCAGTGTACCGATGTACGGGTAAACAAAGTGACACCCGACCTGTTCGATGCCTATCCAACACCTGAAGCAATGGCAAAAGCCCCGCTTGAAGATCTTGAAGAGCTGGTGCGAACCACGGGGTTTTACCGGAACAAGGCAAAATCATTGAAAGAGGCCTCAATTACACTGGTGGAGGAGTTCGATGGTGACGTGCCGCAAACGATGGATGATCTGTTGAAGCTGCGGGGAGCGGCACGTAAAACGGCAAATGTGGTTCTTGGAAATGCTTTTAATAAGAATGTTGGTGTTGTGGTCGACACGCACGTCAAACGGCTATCAAACCGTTTTGGGCTGACCCGGGAGAAAAAAAATACCAACAAGATTGAGAAACACCTGATGGCTCTGTTTCCTCAGGAAAGCTGGACGGATCTGTCTCACCTGATGATTCACCACGGACGGAACGCATGTAAGGCAAGAATTTCAGAACCGCCGGATCATCCGATCTGTATTAAATACGGTAAAAAATGTGACTGCTGGAAAATGAGAGGGCAAAAATAATGTCAGCCGATCTGTTTAATTCAACTACCGGGTCAATTCCGCCGGTCAGGCGGGATCTGCAAATTATACCTGTTGAAGAAGATGGACGAGAGCTCCTTCTTTTTTACGATTCCATGAAGCTGACACCGCCTGGATTTGCTCTTCACAGGACTGTAGAGCCGCTTTTGTCGCTGATCGATGGTCGTAAAACCCTGCACGAGCTTATGTCTTATATGGGTGGAAATGTGAAAGAAGAAGATATTCTCTCCTTCATCAGGTTGCTGGACGAGCAGCTTATTCTGAACAGTTCATATTTCAGACTAAAATCTGAGCAGATCGAGCAGTCATTTGAATCTGATAACATAAGGCCTCCTGCACTTGTAAATTCAAGCTATCCTGCGGATCCGGCTGAACTCTCCGGTTTTGTAGACAACCTTTTTGAAAAGGCATCGCACAGTGTAAAAGGAGTGGCCGCTAAAAACCCTGAGCCTGCGAAAGCACTGTATGCACCACATATTGATCTCCGTGTAGGCGCCCGGCAATATGCTGAAGCATTTTCAACACTGAAATCGCTGAAACCGGGCCGGGTCGTTATTTTAGCAACCTCCCACTACAGCGGGTATTACCCGTCTGTTTATGATGGGCTTCCTTACATCGGGTCATCCAAATCCTTTAAAATTCCGGGACGGACATTTAAACCTCATATAGAGTCGATTGAAATGCTTGCCGGGCGAGGTGATGAACTTGGTTTTACAATACAGGATCGTGCACACAGAATTGAACACAGTATAGAAACACACCTGCTGTTTGCCGGGCAGATATGGTCGCATGATTTTGAAATTGTACCGGTCCTTGTCGGAGGAATAGACGAGTTGTTCTATAAAGAAGATGGCAGTCTGGGAAAAAAAGTTGCTGCATTTACCAGCAAGCTTCGATCAATGGACACCGATGACACATTTTATCTTATCAGCGGTGATCTCTCCCATATTGGAAAGAAGTTTGGTGATTCTTTGCCGGCTGCCTCCATGCGCGAGAAGGTAGAGTCATTTGATCAGAAGTTTATGAAAGCGGCCACCGAAAATAACAGCAGCCTGATGATGTCTCACATGTCAGCTGATTACGATCCCTTCCGGGTATGTGGGTTTCCGCCGCTTTACACTTTTATGCAATCCTTTCCGGATTTGAAAGGCCACCCAATCAACTACCACTGGTGGGACGAAAAAGAGCGTGAAAGCGCGGTCTCATTTGGCTCGATTGCGTACTGACCTAAAGCTACCTGTTCAGAAAGAGCTTCTCAAAGTTTACCGATAATGCTTCTTATTTTGAGCGCCCAGACGCGCCAGATCGCCTCACGAACAATGGACTTCGACATTTTTGAAACCCCCTCTTCCCTCTCTTTAAAAATGATTGAAACCTCATTTAGCCTGAATCCTGCAACCCATGCCCTAAAGTGAATTTCTATCTGAAACGCATAGCCATTGGAGCTGATCCTGTCCAGATCAATGGATTCCAATACTTTTCTGTGAATGCATTTAAACCCG
>Ga0102937_1000755_pt1 | contig 14591 bp, 13 predicted proteins | sample SalPonR2_B_D1_MG_FD_78213 | JGI IMG/M metagenome (GOLD analysis project Ga0102937, IMG submission 78213) | Salt pond soil microbial communities from South San Francisco under conditions of wetland restoration - Salt Pond MetaG R2_B_D1_MG | ecosystem: Environmental > Aquatic > Marine > Intertidal... | reverse complement strand
CATCAACAGGCTCGCTGCCGGGATACTGACGCCTCAAACGACCTCTCGCTGGAGGACTATTTCCAGCATTTCGTGCTTGAAAACCAGGACCGCATGAGCGAGACCGAGCTGGCCCAGAAACTGGGTATCAGCCGGAAGTCGTTGTGGGAGCGTCGGCAGCGTCTGGGCATTCCCCGTAAAAAGAATGCAGCGAACTGAGCCGGCCTGTGTCGGTAACCCATTACCGCAAAATATGAACGGTCGCTCATTTGTTACCAGGTGTTCCTCACGGTAACACTTGCTTTCAGTTTTATCTTAAGACCAGTAACACCTTTGCCATCCCGGCAGTGCTTTATAAAGGTTGCGGAATACTAACCTGTTGTTAGTAAAGCACGTTTAAAAGCTGGCACATACCCTGCTGCAGTTTTTCGGAACTAAAAACAAAAACAGCAATGATCTGGCAGCGCCAAAACAAAAACAAAAAGCTGCGGAGCAACGTTCGTTAACAAAAACAGTAATAGAACGTGTGCGAACTGAGTGTTTTGGGTACTTGCTTTTTAGTGGTCCTACGGCACGAGCGAGTTGTAGATGCAGACAAGAATCGTTGACCAGACGGCACTGCACCTATTCTGATAACACGCTCTATGCTCCTGACTACTCTATGTATTCAAAGCCTTCCGTTTGCTTGAGATCGTTCCCGATAGTGGGAGCACGATTGGGGTAAAAACACCAAAAAAATCCCGACAAAACAACAATAATTGCGATCGTCAACGATTTGAGGGCGGGCTCGTCAGCATGAGTCCGCCTTCTTATTATCGGATGCCCGAAATTTTTCTGGCGACCCTCGCCCAAGCGGCATTCACCCTTATTACCCGCCTCAACCTGCCAGACGTGTTCAAAAGCTGTTCAAAGCGGTAAACTCTCGCTTTTGCTCCAGCGCAATTGACGGAATTCAATGTTTAATAACCTTATCGACAAAGTCACCACTTATTTTTCCGGGACGGACGAAAACCGGTCCGGTCCCGAGCAGCGTCAGGATATCCCCCGGGACCAGCACAATGTGTCCCGGTCGGCAATCAGCGAACCCGCAAAAAAAGTCCTCAGCCGACTGAACAACGCAGGTTACGAAGCCTATCTGGTAGGTGGAGGCGTGCGCGACATTCTTTTGGGCGGCCAGCCCAAGGATTTCGATATCGCCACCAGTGCAACGCCAGAGGAAGTCCACGAACTGTTCCGTAATTCCCGACTTATCGGCAGGCGTTTCCGGATTGTTCATGTTCTGTTCGGACGTGAAGTTATCGAGGTGACGACCTTCCGCGGCAATGCCGCCGATGCAGACGAGGAGGATGACGATGACGATCGTCGCACCAGTGAACACGGTCAGTTGCTCCGCGATAACGTCTACGGCTCGATGCAGGAAGATGCTGTTCGCCGGGACTTTACGGTCAACGCTCTTTATTACTGCATTCGGGACTTCACCGTGGTGGATTTCACCAACGGCATGAGCGATCTGAAAAAGCGCCAGGTGAGACTGATCGGCGACCCCGAAACCCGTTATCGCGAAGACCCGGTGCGAATGCTGCGGGCCATCCGCTTTGCCGCCAAACTCGGCTTTACCATTGAGCCGGAAACCGAAGCACCGATTCACAAACTGGCACCATTGCTGACTCATATACCTCCCGCCCGGCTGTTCGAGGAGGTATTGAAGTTATTTTCTGCAGGCTATGGCGAAGTCACTTATGACCTGCTGAGTGACTACAACCTGCTGGCGCCATTGTTTCCGGAAACGGCAGCAGCCATTGCCAACGGCGAGAGCGACCAGTTGATCCGGCAGGCCCTGAGAAACACCGACAAACGTATTGCCCAGGGCAAATCGGTCACGCCCTACTTCCTGTTTGCCGCCCTGCTCTGGCCCGCCCTCCAGGCTGAGTGGCGCCGCCGCCAGGATAACGGTGATCCGGTGCAGCCGGCACTGCACTCGGCAATCGGCTGGGTCATTGGCCAGCAGGTTCAGGCCACATCCATTCCCCGGCGTTTCTCTGGCCCCATGAAAGAAATCTGGGAACTGCAGATACGGTTACCCCGCCGCCAGGGCAAGCGCTCGCTTGTAACCCTCTCACATCCCAGGTTCCGCGCCGCCTATGACTTCCTTCTGGTGCGTGAAGACGCCGGCGAAATCGAACCGGGGCTGGGCCAGTGGTGGACCGAGTTCCAGGAGCTGGATGAGAAGGGCCAGGAACGGATGCTGAGCGAGCTCAGCAGCACCACGGGGCCAAAAAAGCGCAAGCGCAAGAAGCCCGCCAAAAAGGACTGACCGGTGATGGCAACGGATGCGTTTATCGGTCTGGGCAGTAATCTGGCTGAGCCATCGGTACAGCTTGCACAAGCCCTGGTCGGACTGGCGGCGCTGCCGGACACCGAACTGGTGGCCCAGTCTCCTTTTTATAGCAGCCGCCCGGTAGGGCCGCAGGACCAGCCTGACTTTATCAATGGCGCTGTCTGGTTACGCACAACCCTGTCGCCACTGACCCTGCTGGACCACCTCCAGGGTATTGAACAGGCTCACGGGCGTGAGCGCGGCAGACACTGGGGGCCTCGCACCCTGGATCTCGACCTGCTGATCTACGGCAACGAAACGCTTTCCGGGCCAAGGCTGAACGTTCCCCATCCGGAACTGCCAAACCGCGATTTTGTGCTGCAACCGCTGCTGGATCTGAACCCCGCTCTGACCCTCCCGGACGGCAGAAACATCGCGGATTTGCGGCGCCGATGCCCGGACAACCAGCTTCGGAAACTTCATCCCGTTGCCCAGACACCATTGCCGGGCGAATAACCCGGCCACGGCAAACCCCGGCTGGCTATTGCCTATAATACACCCCCGGATTACCCTTGAGTAGCCGGTCCATCAACGGTCCAACCACAAGGCAAGGATTCTATGGCTGTTACCATCAATACCCTGCGTGAATACAAGCAGAAGGGCGAAGCGTTTGCCGTGCTGACCTCTTATGACGCTACATTTGCCCAGATCGTCAGCGAAGCTGGCGTTGACGTGATTCTGATTGGTGATTCGCTGGGTATGGTTCTGCAGGGTTACGACAGCACCCTTCCGGTCACCATGGATCAGATGGTGTACCATGTGACTTCGGTGGCCAGGGGCAACAGGGGCTCGCTGATCATGGCGGATATGCCATTCATGACCTACGGCACAGTGGAGACCGCCCTGGAAAATGCTGCGGAGCTGATGCGTGCCGGGGCTCACATGGTCAAGCTGGAAGGCAGCGCCTGGATGAAAGACACGATCCATGCCCTCAGCGAACGGGGCGTTCCGGTCTGTGCCCACCTTGGGCTGACCCCCCAGTTCGTCAACAAATTCGGCGGTTACAGGGTGCAGGGGCGTGACGAAAAACACGCCGAACTGATGATTGAGCATGCCAGCGAACTGGTTGCGGCCGGCGCCGACGTCATCCTGCTGGAATGTGTACCGGCACCACTGGCCGCCCGTATTACCCAGGCTGTTCAGGCGCCGGTGATCGGCATTGGTGCCGGCGCGGATACCGATGGTCAGGTGCTCGTTGTCCACGACATGCTGGGCATTACTACCGGCCGCAAACCGCGTTTCGTGAAAGACTTTCTGGCGGAGACCGGTTCCGCAAGGGGCGCCATTGAAGCCTATGTGGCCGCCGTTCGGGACCGCACATTTCCTGCCGAGGAGCATACGTTCAAAGCATGAGAACCGTACACACGCTGAAAGAACTCCGGACCATGCTTCGCGGCTACCGCCTCAAGGGCAAACGGGTCGCGCTTGTGCCTACCATGGGCAACCTGCACGAAGGCCACATTTCGCTGGTCAGGCGAGCCAGCGAAACCGCCGACATTGTGGTCACCAGCATATTTGTGAACCCTATGCAGTTCGGGGCATTCGAGGATCTGGACAATTACCCCCGCACCCTGCAGGAAGACCAGGAGGCGCTGGAACGGGCAGGCAGCACCCTGGTGTTCACGCCAGCCAACAGCGAGATCTATCCCGATGGCCTGGCCCGACATACCCGGGTGATTGTTCCCGAAGTCAGCGAGGGCCACTGCGGCGCCAGCCGGCCCGGACATTTCGAGGGTGTTGCCACGGTCGTCACCATGCTGCTCAACATGGTTCAGCCGGATGTTGCGGTGTTTGGCGAAAAGGATTTTCAGCAACTGGCGGTCATCCGCAAGCTTACCCGGGATCTGATGATGCCAGTGGAAATTGTCGGCGCGCCAACGATTCGTGAAAATGACGGCCTGGCCAAAAGCTCCCGCAACGGCTACCTCTCCAAGCCAGAGCGCGCGATCGCCCCGGTGGTTTACCAGACCCTGCAGGACGCGGCCGAGAAGATCCGCCAGGGGCGAACAGACTTCAGCATGATTGAATGGGAAGCCAGTCAGGCATTGATTTACGCCGGTTTGAGGCCTGACTACTTCAATATTGCCAACAGCCTGACCCTGAAACCCGCCACTGAAGAAGACGCCGAAGTTACCCTGTTGGTGGCGGCGTTTCTGGGCGCTACCCGATTGATCGACAACCTTTCACTCAGTCGCTAACGAAAAGGAACCAGGACATGCCGCCTGAGGGATCTGCCTCATTGACCAGCCGGCCGGAGTGGCAGGCATTGATCAGCCATCAACAGGAACTTGAGCAAATCCACATGAGGGACCTGTTCAGGGACGATCCGGCACGGGCCAACCGGTTTTTCGTTCAGGGCGCAGGGCTGTCACTGGACTACTCACGGAACCGGGTAACGGATGCCACCCTTGGCAAACTGACAGCCCTGGCGCACGCCTGCGGCGTTCCGGAACGCATTGAGGCCATGTTCCGGGGGGCAATCATCAATCTGACCGAAAACCGGCCGGCCCTGCATGTGGCGCTGCGGGACCCCGGCGACCAGCCCATTATGGTTGACGGCAAGGATATCACTCCGGAGATCAGCGACACCCTCCAGCGCATGGAGGAATTTGTTGAGGATATTCGTCACCAGCGCCGTACCGGTCGCACCGGCAAGGCCTTCACCGACGTGGTCAGTATCGGCATCGGCGGCTCCTTCCTTGGCCCCAAGCTGGTGTCCGAAGCGCTGAAACCCTATTGGCATGGCAGGCTGAACGCCCACTATGTGGCCAATATCGACGGCACTCAGATTGCCGAGGTGCTCAAGTGCGTTGATCCCGAAACCACGCTGTTTCTGATCCAGTCCAAGTCCTTCAGGACCCAGGAAACCCTGGAAAACAGCAAAGCCGCCCGCGACTGGTTTCTGCGCCAGGGCGGCACAATAGATGATATTGCCGCCCATTTTATCGCAGTCACTACCAACACCAGCGAGGCCGTCAACTTTGGCATTGCCGAAGAAAACCTGTTTCCGATGTGGGACTGGGTTGGCGGGCGCTATTCGCTATGGTCGGCCATTGGCCTGCCCGTGGCGCTGACCATCGGCATGGCCAATTTCCGCGCGCTACTCAGCGGGGCTCACGCCATGGACAACCATTTCCGCAAAACGCCGCTGGAACAGAACCTGCCGGTTGTCATGGCGATGCTCGGTATCTGGTACAACAATTTCTGGGGCGCCGAAAGCTATGCCATCCTGCCCTACGACCATTACCTGCGCAGCCTGCCGGCGCATCTTCAGCAGGTGGATATGGAGAGCAACGGCAAGCGGGTAACCCAGCACGGCGAACCACTGATCTGCCACAGCGGCCCGGTGATCTGGGGCGGCGTGGGCGCCAACGGCCAGCATGCATTCCATCAGCTTCTGCATCAGGGCACCCGACTTATTCCCGCGGATTTCATTATTCCTCTGAAAAGCCACAACAACATTGCTGACCATCATGCCGCCCTGTTTGCCAACTGCCTCAGTCAGTCCCGTGCGCTGATGGCGGGGAAAACACTGCAGCAGGCCAAAGACGAACTGGCACAGGAAGGCCTGCCCGAGGCCGATATCGAAGCTCTCGCCCCCCACAAGGTCATACCCGGCAACAGGCCCAGCAACACCCTGCTGATGGAAAAGGCGACGCCGGAAAGTGTGGGAGCGCTCATTGCACTTTATGAACACCGCACCTTCGTACAGGGCATCATCTGGGACCTGGATTCGTTTGATCAGTGGGGAGTTGAGCTGGGGAAACAGCTGGGCAAAGGCATTCTGGATCGCCTGCTAAGCGAATCCGGGCAGGTAACAGAGGCCAGCGACAGCTCGACCGATAACCTGATCCGACTGTTCCGCTCCCGCTGAACCGGCGCTGGTTTCAGACAGCCCGGGAAATTGTCTGCCCCTGCCAGGTGAAATCTACCGGCCAGAGCTTCTGGTCCCGGTCATAGGATTGCCAGAGCGCGGAATAGGTCTTGTCACAGACCGGGTGGCAATCCTGCGGCGCGACATCTGCCAGGGGTTTGAGCACAAATGCGTTTTGCAGTATCTCGCCACGCGGCAGATCAACGCCCGCAATCTGCCCCACCTCATTGCCGTAGATCAGGATATCCAGATCCAGGGTTCGCCCGCTGAACTTCGGCACATCGATACCGCGGCGGCGGCCATTGTCCGCTTCCAACTGCCGGAGGCGGGCAGACAGCTCACCCACGCTCAGGGTGGTATCCACACCCACCACCAGATTCAGAAACGACTCGCCGACAAAACCCACGGCCTCGCTTTCGTAAACCGGAGACAACAGCAGGTCGCCAAACCACTGATGGAGCGTATCCAGCGCGGACAGTACGTTTTTTTCACGGTCGATATTGCTGCCAATACTGATATAGACCCGCGCCATCAGCGAACACCCCGCTCAATCGAAACACCCACCGAAGCAGCCGCTGGTACTGCCCCGGGCTTGCGTATCACCAGCTTGAGCCAGCGCACCCCGAATTCCTGTTGCAGCAGATCACTGATTCCCTCTGCCGCGGTTTCCAGCAATTGTGGCCCGATACCGGAGAGAAAGCCGGTAACCCGCTCAGTCACCGCCGCGTAATCCAGCGCATCGGCGACATTGTCAGACGCCGCCGGCACACGGTTATCCCAGGCCATCTCCAGATCAATCAGCAGGCGCTGACTGACCTCACGTTCCCAGTCAAGAACGCCAATGACGGTTTCCACGGCGAGGCCTTCGATCAATACACTGTCTGCCACTGGCTGACTCCTGTCACTGGCTCGCGCCCTCGGGGCTTCGACTCTCGGCTGATTGAATAACGTACAGGCAAGGGATACTCTGGGTCACACGCCTGTTGCGCCTGCATCCGCGCTGCATTTTCTCACAGATCACCCTGATACGTCTTTGCCGCCATGACCCATATCAGCGACCCGGTACTGATCGTGCTGCTCTGCACCCTGGCCTACCTGGCCGGGTCGGTGCTGTTTGCATTGCCGGTGTGCCGGGTCTGGGGTCTGCCGGACCCCAGAGCACAGGGCTCCGGCAATCCCGGCGCCACCAACGTCTACCGCACCGGGGGCTGGGCACCGGCAGCGACAACACTGGTGCTGGATGCAGCCAAGGGTGGCTTTGTGGTCTGGCTGGCGGGTATTGCCGGCCTGTCCATTCTCGCCCAGGCGATGGTCGCCCTGTGTGCGGTAACCGGACACATGATTCCGGTTTTCTATCGCTTCAAAGGGGGCAAGGGCGTCGCCACGGCGCTGGGTGCCGGGCTGGCATTGGCCCCGCTGACAACGCTGATGATGAGCGCTGTCTGGGCTCTGGTGATGTGGCGATGGCGCATTTCGGCACTGGCTTCCATTATCGCCATTCTCAGCGGCCCCTTACTGAGCGCCACTCTTGAGCCGGAGACCCTGTCATTGTTCGGACTGCTGGCCCTGCTGATTGTCGTGCGCCACCGTGACAACCTGATTCGCATGGCCCAGGGCCGTGAGCCGGGGTTCTAGCGGGACACTAGTCTACAAGCCCCGCGGACCTGGCTTCCGCCAGTGGCGGCAGGGTATTCAGCGGCCACCGTGGCAGCGATACAATGCTGTCACCATCGCGCTGCCCCGCCAGCAGACGCTGACAACCCGCGTACGCGATCATGGCGCCGTTATCCGTGCAGAATTCTGGTCGGGCATAGAAAACCCTCGCCTGCTTGCTGATGGCCATGGTCTCAAGCCCGGCCCGAAGACGCCTGTTGGCACTGACACCACCGGCAATCACCAACCGCCTGCTGTGGGTCTGCTCCAGCGCCCGGCGACATTTGATCACCAGGGTGTCGACCACCGCTGCTTCGAAGGCCAGCGCAATGTCGGCCCGGGTCTGATCGTCAAGCTCATCTGCCCTTGCTGCTGCGTTTACGGTGTTCAATGTGAAAGTCTTCAGGCCACTGAAACTGAAATCCAGCCCCGGCCGGTCCGTCATCGGACGGGGAAAACGGTAGCGCCCGGGTGTTCCTTTTGCTGCCAGCGCGGCGACCCTCGGGCCCCCGGGGTAATCCAGGCCCAGCATTTTTGCGGTCTTGTCGAAGGCTTCACCGGCAGCATCATCAACCGATTCACCCAGCATCTGGTATTCACCGATGCCTTTGACCAGGACCAGCTGGGTGTGACCGCCGGACACCAGCAACGCAATAAAGGGGAATGCCGGGGGCTCCGGCTCCAGCATCGGTGCCAGCAGGTGGCCTTCCATATGGTGCACGCCCAGCACCGGTACGCCCAGCGCAAAAGCCAGCGCATGCGCCACTGCACCGCCAACCATCAGGGCACCAATCAGGCCCGGACCGGCCGTATAGGCGACGCCTTCAATCTGGCTGCGGGTTTTGCCGGCATCGGCCAGTACCTGATCACAAAGCGGCAGCAGTTTGCGGACATGATCGCGGGAGGCCAGTTCCGGCACCACGCCGCCGTAATCCGCATGCATGTCGATCTGACTGAACAAGGCATGAGCCAATAAGCCCCGATCACTGTCGTAAAGGGCGACGCCGGTTTCATCACAGGAAGTTTCAATACCGAGAACAAGCATGATTAAAGACCAAGCCCCTGAGGCGGATGATATCAAGAGCTGTATTCTAGCAGAAACCGGAAACCGCCCGGCAGTTTCATCGAACAAACGTTGACCTTACCCGTCCGCTAGCGCTATCATTGCCGCCCTTAAAAGAGTACTGGTCAGGTTTTAACCGACTGACCAATCAAAACCGAGACCGAATCAACAAGGTAGGTGATTTTCGAATGCCAGCTGTCAAAGTGAAAGAGAATGAACCGTTTGACGTAGCCCTTCGTCGCTTCAAGCGCTCTTGCGAAAAAGCAGGCGTGCTTTCCGAAGTGCGTCGCCGTGAGCACTACGAGAAGCCGACAGCCGTGCGTAAGCGCAAGGCGGCGGCTGCTGTCAAGCGTCATCTCAAGAAGCTTCAGCGTGAACAGCGTAAGTTTGAGCGTCTGTACTAGGTTTTACCGGACACTCCACTGCAAGTGACTGCCGTTACCGGCGTTGCCGGTTAAACGGCAACATCAATGCCGCCGAGGCCTGGCTTCGGCGGCATTTTTGGCTGTACTGCAGCACCGGCCTGTTCCGGGGCCATCGGAGACATCATGAGTGGACTGATCCCGCAACGTTTTGTTGAAGACCTGCTGCAACGGACTGACCTGGCCGAGCTGATAGGGTCAAGGATCACTCTGAAAAAAGCCGGGGGTAACTACAAGGCCCGCTGCCCATTTCATGACGAAAAAACTCCGTCTTTCAACGTCAGACCCGATAAAGGCTTTTATCACTGCTTCGGCTGCGGCGCCCACGGAGATGCCATAAGTTTTGTCCGTGAATTCGACGGGCTGGGTTTTACCGACGCCGTAGAGGACCTGGCAAGGCGTGCCGGGCTGGAAGTGCCCTACGACGAAAACGCCAAACAGGAGATGCGGCAGGCGAAGACGCTGACTGACGCACTGGATTACGCCACGCAGTTCTACCGCAACGCCCTGCAGGGCCAGCAGGGAGAATTTGCCCGGGATTACCTGCAGCGGCGGGGCCTGGACAAGACAATTATTGACCAGTACCAGATCGGCTTTGCCCCGGGCACGGGGACGGCACTTTATGACAGCGCCAGCAGGGACATTCAGGGCCCGCTGATTGAAACCGGCACAGTCTCTGACCGCTATGGGCCTCCAAGGGACCTGTTCCGGAACCGGGTGATGTTCCCCATCCGCAACAGCCGCGGCCGCACCATTGCTTTTGGCGGCCGCACTCTGGGGGACGACAAGGCAAAATACATCAACTCTCCGGAGTCCGATGTGTTTCACAAAAGTCGCGAAATCTACGGCCTTTACGAAGCCAGGCAGGCGCTCAGGCAGGTCGATCGTCTGCTGGTGGTTGAAGGCTACATGGACGTGATTGCGCTGGCGCAGAGTGGCATCCAGTTTGCGGTTGCCACCCTGGGCACAGCGACCAATCAGGACAGCCTGTCGGCACTGCTGAGACAGGCGCGGCACATCATATTCTGTTTCGACGGCGACGCGGCAGGCTTCCGGGCCGCCGACCGCGCTCTGGACAATGCCCTGGAACTGCTGGCTGACGGCATGCACCTGCAGTTCCTGATGCTGCCAGACGGCGAAGACCCGGACACCCTGGTTCGCCAGGAGGGTCCCGAGGCGTTCAGGAAACGCATCGACAGCGCCACGCCGCTCTCCCGGTATCTGTTTAACCGGCAGAGCGAGGGACTGGACCTGACGCTGCCAGAAGATCGGGGCGAACTGAAGGCCCGGCTGGAGCCATTGCTCAGGAAAATGCCCCGTAGCACCCTGCGGGACGCCATGTGGCACGAAATGCTGCGACTGTGCCATCAGAACAACTGGCAGGATCGTCGCCAGTGGAGTGGCAAGGGTGGCGAACAACGAAAACGGGAAGAGCGGATTGACGTCCGCCTGAACAAGGATACGCAGCTTTGTCTGGCGCTACTGGAAGCACCGGATATGGCTTCCGAAATATTCGAGTTTTCGCAGACCCTCAGGGATCTGCCGAATGCAAAGGATCTGTCAGAACTGATTCTGGAAAAAAAAGCCAAGTCCAGAACGCAGGTCATGATGCATCTGGCCACCGACTCGAAAGCACACGACCGGTTTTATGGAATCTTCGACGGAATTGAGCATATTCCCTCTCGAGCCAGTATTCTGGCCGACGCTCAGGACAACATCAGGCCAATGGATAAAACAAAGCTCGCTCAACGGAAGCTTGCGCTCATGCGTGAGGGCAAAATTGACCTGGCGAACTTGACAGAACAGGAACGGAACGAATTCAAGAGGCAGATAACGCTTGGTGACTCCGAGCAGAATTGATAACCACATCGATTGCTTTGCAATAATACAGCACTTGAAACTTGCGGTGTTGAACACCATCTAACCACCCGGTGGCAGAGCAAACAGGCGACGGCTATAATGGCTGTTTAACTTTTTTCCTTTCTATAAGCGAGTTCACAGGTGTCTATGTCAGGCAATTCGCAAAAATCACGGCTTAAAGACCTTATTGCACGGGGCAAGGAACAAGGTTACCTGACTTACGCCGAGGTGAATGACCACCTCCCGGAGGATATCGCAGATCCGGACCAGGTCGAAGACATCATTCGTATGATCAACGATATGGGCATTCAGGTTTCGGAAATTGCACCAGATGCAGACACTCTGCTGATGACCGATGGCGATTCCACCGCAGACGAAGCCGCAGCCGCCGAGGCAGCCGCAGCACTTGCCGCCGTTGAATCTGACGCTGGTCGCACCACCGACCCTGTGCGCATGTACATGCGGGAGATGGGCACGGTTGAGCTGCTGACCCGCGAAGGCGAAATTGTTATCGCCAAGCGCATTGAAGAAGGCATCCGCGATGTAATGGCGGCGGTTGCCCACTTCCCGGGCATTACCGGCACTGTTATTCAGGCCTACGACCGGATTATCGAAAACGAAGGTCGCATCAGCGACATCGTGGCCGGCTTTCTTGACCCGGATGGTGCCGAGCCCTTCATGGACGAAGACACTTCCACAGATACATCCAGCAACTCGAACAGTTCTTCCGATGACGACGATGACGACAGCGAAGAAGAATCCGAGAGCGGCCCGGACCCTGAAGAAACCCGCCTGCGCTTTGAATTGCTGAAAGAAAAACTGGCAAGCTCCGAGCGAGCGCTGGAGAAATACGGCCGCGGCCACAAGAAAACCCAGGAAGCGCTCAACGAGCTCGGCCAGGTATTTGCCCCTTTCAAGCTTGGCAACAAGGCTTTTGACGAGCTGGTCAAGGTCGTTCGCTCGACCAATGATCTGATTCGCGAGAACGAGCGCGCTATCATGAAAATCTGCGTGCGCGAATGCCGGATGCCGCGCAAGGATTTCATCAAGGCCTTTCCCGGCAATGAGGTAAATCTGGATTGGGCGCCCAAGCTCGCCAAGAGCAAGAAAGCCTATGGCCCGCTGATCGGCGAGCGCCTGGACGAAATCATTCGCCTGCAGAAGCGCATCCAGAACATCCAGACCGAAGTGGATCTGGACGTGGTGGACATCAAGGAAATCAACCGCCGCGTTTCCATCGGCGAAGCCAAGGCCCGTCGTGCCAAGAAAGAAATGGTGGAAGCGAACCTGCGTCTGGTTATCTCCATCGCGAAAAAGTACACCAACCGCGGCCTGCAGTTTCTGGACCTGATCCAGGAGGGCAACATCGGCCTGATGAAGGCCGTCGACAAGTTCGAGTATCGCCGTGGTTACAAGTTCTCGACCTACGCCACCTGGTGGATTCGTCAGGCCATCACCCGCTCGATTGCGGACCAGGCCCGCACCATCCGTATCCCGGTGCACATGATTGAAACCATCAACAAGCTTAACCGCATCTCCCGCCAGATGCTGCAGGAAATGGGCCGCGAGCCCACGCCTGAGGAACTCGGCGAGCGCATGGAAATGCCGGAAGACAAGATCCGCAAGGTTCTGAAAATCGCCAAAGAGCCGATTTCCATGGAGACCCCGATCGGTGACGACGAAGACAGTCACCTGGGTGATTTCATCGAAGACATCCAGGCCCTGTCGCCGGTTGATTCCGCCACGGCCGAAGGCCTGCGCGAAGCCACACGCTCGGTTCTGTCCGGCCTGACCGCAAGAGAGTCCAAGGTACTGCGTATGCGCTTCGGTATCGAAATGAACACCGACCATACCCTGGAGGAAGTCGGCAAACAGTTCGACGTTACCCGTGAACGAATCCGCCAGATCGAAGCCAAGGCCCTGCGCAAACTGCGCCACCCTTCCCGTTCCGACCATCTGCGCGGTTTCATTGACGACCAGGGCAATCAGGGATAATCGCACCAAACGGTAGCGGGCACCCTGCCTCACCGGTATAATGGCGCCCGCTTTGCTACTGTCGTTCCGGGATCAGCCGGAGCAGCACCCCGATCAAAGCAGACCTTAAAACAGCACTCGCTGATAAGGGCCTATAGCTCAGTTGGTTAGAGCAGAGGACTCATAATCCTTTGGTCGGTGGTTCGAGTCCACCTGGGCCCACCATTATTTTCAACGACTTGGCCAGAATTGGTCAGGTCACGATAATTTGGCCGCTTTGGCCACATTATGGTGACATACGTCGGGAGTTTTGACCGCGCTCAGTTCTACCAACCCACCTCAACGGTCCTGAGTAATCAGGTGACCATAATCTGGTCGCAATTTCACATCAACTTGAAAACGGATACTTTAAGTGGTTTTAAAACCGTCCATGGAAACGGGGCAGAACCCATTGACGTTTAGAACAGTTGGCGAAAACCATACGCAAAAATTAAAAAGGGCTGGGGCTAATCCAGCCTTCCCAGGTAATCGAAAACCGCGGCAAAATCATCCCGACCAAGACCGGCGCTGCTGGCCTGCCCATAAATGGATTTCGCAAGACCCGCAAGGAACAGCGGCTGCTTCTCCTCGAATGCAGTCAGATCCAGCAGGTGCAGATCCTTGAGCATCAACTCCAGCGGAAACTGGGCTTCATAATTGCCCTCTTTGATAAGCCCGGCCTTACCTTTGAGGAAAGGCGCGGTCACCGGCAGGTTCGGCAAGGTATTCATCAGGAAATCCCGACTGAAACCCAGTTTTTCGCCCAGCAGAGCGGTTTCTGAAAACACCAGCATGCTCTGGGCCAGCAGAGCGTTCACCAACATCTTGAAAGCACTACCCTGGCCAGCGCGACCGACATGAAGGATCTTTTGGCCCATGTGATCGAGCAAAGGCCGAACCTTCTCCACATCAGCGGATTCACCGCCGAGCAGGAACGTCAGCTCCCCCGTTTCCGCCGGCATTTTTGTTCCTGCCACGGGCGCATCCAGAAAGCGTAGGCCAAGGGCACGAGTCCGGTCATCACACTCACGGGTGTAGGACGGATTCACAGTGGAGCAATTCACCCACAACGCACCCTCCCCCATCGCATCGATAAAACTGTCATCACCGAAAGCAACCTTTTCCACCACTTCCGGCGCACTGAGCATAGTAAATACAACGTCCGCACCAGCCACGGCTGCACGTGCAGAGCACGTGCAGAGTCAGCGGCCTTTGCGCCGGCCGTTTCCAAAACGGTCATGGCCTCAGGAGATCGATTGAATACCGTGAGTGAAATGCCAGCGTCCTTAAGCAGGTTTTTGGCCATGCGGCTGCCCATGATGCCGAGACCGATAAATGCAACGTTCATAT
>Ga0102937_1000748_pt1 | contig 14686 bp, 12 predicted proteins | sample SalPonR2_B_D1_MG_FD_78213 | JGI IMG/M metagenome (GOLD analysis project Ga0102937, IMG submission 78213) | Salt pond soil microbial communities from South San Francisco under conditions of wetland restoration - Salt Pond MetaG R2_B_D1_MG | ecosystem: Environmental > Aquatic > Marine > Intertidal... | reverse complement strand
GCAGATTTTTTGCCTAATCAAGGCAAAAACTGCGTGTGGTTAACACCAGTAGCAGTTTTTAACGCAGAGTAGGTGAAAAAGATGCCGTCATAAATCATAAAGGTTAATTTTGTGGACTACTTACTACTCAGAATCTAAACAAATCATTTTTAATCAACTTTCGTTCCTGGAATCAATTCCCCACTTCACTATCGTTAGGCAACGCCTGATCACTCTCCGGACTTGGCTGCAAAAAATCCATTGACATCTAACCAGTGAATAAAAGCATCAAACCAACGATTGCTAGTTCGGTTGGGATTTCCCAGGCCAAAACCGTGACCACCATTTTGATAAAGATGAAACTCTACAGGTATACCTGCCTTATACCATGAATCAATAACACCAAACTGCCCCCTAAAGAGAAAATCGTCCGTGGCAATAACGTTAAACATAGGTGGAGCATCCTCAGGCACTTCCACAGGTCCCATACCTCCATAAACAGGGCCAATAAAGGCTAGTTTCATGGTCTGAGAATTCAAGGTTGAATGCATCGTTAGACCTGCACCCGCTGAGAAACCGATCATACCGATTCTGTCGGTATCTACTCCCCATTCTTCCGCCCGGTCAAGGATCATCGCGTAAGCTGCTTCCGCATCCTCTAACTGATTGGAAAGATCCCACCTTGGTCGTTGTGGAGGCGCGGTGGCTTCCTCCCCCTCTTCGGAGGCCTCTGCAGGTGGTGGGGTGCGGGGACGATTCATCCACGCTTTAAAGTCCTCAAGTGATTCTGGCGTAGGCTGGAGCCTGTACTTCAGTACAAACGCCGCTACACCTTGTGCTCTTAATGCTTCGGCGACTTCCCAGCCTTCATTTCCAAGTGAAAGCCACCGAAAACCACCACCCGGTGCTACGATCACTGCCGCACCATTTGCCTTCCCAGGTTCCGGGATGAAGGGTGTCAGGGTCGCGGTTGTAATGTTCCTGGCCATGGGATCACCCCACTGTCTGAACCAGGTTTCTGAAGCCGGTTGATCATCCACGCCTCCTGTGCCTAGAAGAATGGCATTCGGTTCTTCTGGAGCTTCAAGCGGGTAGATGGTCCCATCTTGTGCCACTGCGAATTGAACAAAGCTTATTAAGAAAAGTAAAAAGGATGATTTTGTTAAATATTTAAGTTTACAAGACATGATTGGTAGGGTTTTGAATTTGAAAATTCCACTGTAGCTATCGTCAAATTAAAAAAAAATGATCAATGAACAATTGGCACCTCATTTAAGCAAAGGCAAACGGGGACCAAATTGTAAAGTTGGTTTATGGCGAGTTGTTCGCGCCAAGCGGTTGAAGAAGTTGCCTGACTCCCTCACCGGCGGCCCTCCATAATCTACCGAAAGAAGGCCAAATCGGCAAAATCAAATTTTTTAACGCAATCGATTGTGTAAATTCATAGCAATTGTATAAATTCACAATAATCTTGTCGAAATGCTTATTCAATGAGATCTATTCTAGATGGCCTAGCAGTCTGTCGAAATTGTCCCGTTAATTATCTTCAGAATACACGACGATTTTTTAACAATAAATATACTGTAACCTAAATAATTCACATGCAAAATAAGTACTCAAATTACTTTCTGATTTTGGCATTTATCCTGCTCACCAGCACGGTATGTCAGTCGCAAAACCTTCTCTCGAATCCCGGCTTTGAGGAAGGCACTGGAAACACCTTTACGGGTTGGGATATCTTCAATGAAATCAGTGGAACCTTTTCCGAAGGAACGGCTGACGGAGACTTCCGCAGCGGCGAAAGAGGCCTGGTCGGCACGGTAACCATGCCCGGTGAGGCCTGGCACCTCCAGTTGGCCAGCACCCCCATCCCCACGCAAATCGGGGGCGAATACACTTTTTCCGTCTGGGTGAAAGCCGCTACCGCCGATACCGAAATTCGCTTTTCTACCCAGCCGAACGCGCTTTATTCCGCCAACTACATGGTTAGCACCGAGTGGACGGAACTGGTATGGACCTTTACGGCCAACGAGGAAATGACCCGCATTGTCCTCGACCTTGGGGCCGAAGTCAATACCTATTACCTCGATGATATGACACTGGATGGCACTCCCGGCGGGAGGGGTAATTGCCAAGCCCTCGAGAACGGTGGATTTGAAACCTACATTGAAGCAGTGGACAGCTTCGCGGGCTGGACCTTCATCAACGAATTAGAAGGTAGCAGCTTTGCCCTGGCAACCGGTGACAATACCTACGCCGGCGATAATGCCATCCAGGCCAATAACCTGGGCGGTATCGAGCGCTGGGGCCTGCAGTTGGCTACCCCAGCTTTTCCGACCGTTTCCGCGCAAACCTATACCCTTAACCTGTGGATCAAAGCCGAAATTCCAGACGCTAACTCCATCCAGTTCTCGGTCCGTGACCGCAACGCAGAAAACGAGGGTCAGTATACCAACTCCGCAACAACTATTGGAGGAGAATGGATGCTGGTTGAATACAATTTTACCGCCATCGACGACAGCACCGTCATTACTTTGAACCTCGGGGATGCTACAGCCAACACCTACTACCTTGACGAGGTGTGTCTAATTCAACCCGAAACCCTGGACGACTGCGCTGCAGTGGATAACAGTGGCTTCGAAACCTACGACGAGGGCAGCGGAACATTCTCTGGCTGGACTTTCTACAATCAGAACAACGGTAGTTCCTTCGGCGTAACGATGAGCGGAAATGAGGTTTATCAAGGCTCAAACGCTCTGGTGGCCACCAACGCCGCGGGGAGCCAGACCTTCGATCTGCAAATCGCCAGCCCCTCCTTTTACACCCTGGCCGGGGGCACTTACCGCTTCAAGGTTTGGATAAAGGCCGAGCAAGCAGACGCTAACTCCATCCAGTTCTCAGTCCGCGAAGCCGATGACCCTTTCAATTCCGAAAGCCAGTACACCACTACCGCCTCGACCATTGGAGGAGACTGGATGCAAGTGACCTACGAATTCGTCGCTTCCAGCGCCCGTACCCTCGTCACGCTCAACCTGGGTGGTGATGCGGAAAATACATTTTATCTCGACGAGGTCTGTGTAGAAACAGTCTGCGGAACCGACTTTACGGCCCCCGAGGACCAGGAACCCATCGCCAATGGCAAGGAAAAGTTTCTGGGCAATGTTTACGCCGGACACGCGCTACCCGATTTTGAAAAGTACTTCAACCAGGTAACTCCCGAAAATTCCGGCAAATGGGGCTCGGTAGAGACCGAGCGCGACGTGTTCAACTGGACCCAACTCGATGAGGCCCGGCAGTTCGCCCGCGATAATAACTTCCCCTTCCGATTCCACGTGATGCTCTGGGGTTCCCAGCAGCCGACTTGGCTGGAGGCGCTCACTCCGGAAGAACAGTTGGAAGAAATTCGTGAGTGGTTTGAGGCCGTCTCGACCCGCTACAGCGGAGAAGATGCTCCGGAGTACGTGGAAGTCGTCAACGAGCCCCTCAATCAGCCTCCTTTCTACCGCGAAGCACTGACATCTTTGAACGAAGAACTCGGGACGGAACCCTGGGAGTACGACTGGATCACGAACGCTTTCAAACTGGCCCGCCAGTACTTCCCCGAGAAGTCGCAGCTGATGATCAACGAGTACGGCCTGGCGAATACATCCGCACTGACCGACACTTATGTTTCTATCGTAGAGCGCCTACAGGAGGATGACCTCATTGATGCGGTTGGTATGCAGGGACACACCTTCAGCACTAAGTTGTACGGCGGCACTTACGAAGACCTGAATAACCTCCTCAGTCGTAACCTTGAAGTCTTGGCCGGTACCGGCCTGCCCCTCATGGTCACCGAGATGGACATTGAGGGAAATATGTTCTTCGATAACAACGGACTCCCCCAGGACGGAGGTACCCAGGAGCAGAAGGACAGCTTCCAACTGGTCGAGTATCAGCGCATCTTTGACCTTTACTGGTACCATCCCTCCGTCATCGGCATCACCCTTTGGGGATGGCGACCCGGCCTGTGGCAGAACGACGCCGAGGCCTACCTGATCGACCCCTGTACCGGACAGCCCCGCCCGGCCCTGGACTACCTTAACTCCACAATCCGGGCTTCCAACCCAATGGTTGATCTCACCACCAATGTATTGGACGTAAACCAGAACTTGTCCCCTTTCCGCGTCTATCCAACCGTAACAACGAATGAGCTGACGCTGGAAGGAGTATCCGCGAACAGCGGACCGATCCGGATCTTCGCCCTGAACGGCCAACTCATGCAATCCGTCGATCATGTATTGATTCAGGGCGACCTGATAACGATACGTCTCAATGACCTGCCTTCTGGCCTGTACATCATCCAGAGCGGTAGCAACACCCAGAAATTCATCAAGCAGTAAGGATAGATTTTTTCGGGAATACCTTCCGGAAAATTGATTAACTCTAGAACTTCGAATTCATCCCGTCGGGGCGAATTCGAAGTTCCGGGGTTTGTTTTTTGCCCGCATCACGCGTCGTTGCCGGAAAGCTGGATGTTGTCAGTCGAATACGTGTTCTTCATAATCTGCCCACCATTTTTCTATATCGACCCTGGGCTTTCTACAAACGTAAAGCGGAATTCCGTTTTCTTCTCCAATGGCGTATTTATGGGTAATTAATTTTACTAATTGAATATCCTGAAAAACGTGTGCGACGGAAGACTCTTCATTGCCCAGGCTAATCCAAACATCTGCATTTTTGTTTCCGTAGCCCCAAAGCCAAAAACTCCCATGCCTGCTTATCGGGTTCGGCAAATTATATTTCTTGCCTAAAATTTTGAGGGCACCCGCCTCTCCATAATTTTCTGCCCACAAAACGCAATTATTTTGCTCTTCCTGACTTAACGATTGGTAGACACTATCTACTAGTTTGACCTGCGCTTCCCAACCAAACATATCGGCATAATCTCCCGTTAACTCAATTCGTCCTTTAGTTTCTTCAAGACCTTTATATGCAACAAACTGATCAATAGGTAATATTGGCGTGGCTTCTGGAATAAAATAGATAGAAGGTACTAAAGTGATAATAGTGACTACGTAAACCCAACCAGGCCTTTTAGATAATAAGCTTTCTATCTTGACCGCTCCACTTGCAAAAAGAACAGGATATATTGCAAATACATAATATGCTTTTGCATTGAGTAACCACATGGTAGAAAAGATTACTATCGATGCCACGCCCACCGCTTGGTATTTCTTTAAGTATTTATCTGTGAGCAGTGCAACGAGCCCAAACAGGCTGATGATTAGCGTAAATGGGAAATTTAATTGCTCGAGCCCAAATTCCAGTGGGTTTATTGCGTTGAGTTGTTTTTCCCTTAATGCGTGCAAATGTTTAAGCAATGGAAATTTATTTTGGATTTGCCATACAATATTAGGTAAGAAAATCAATACTGAAATCAATGCAGAAAGGTAAAGCCATTTGTTTTTAAACAGATCGCCTTTTTTATAGAAAAACAGACCAATAAAAAGACCAAATGCCCAAATCAACATGGTGTATTTGTTCATTAAACCCAGGCCTAATGTTACCCCTAAAAAAATGAGGAATTTCTTGTTCTGCGAGTTGATGAATTTGATCAGATAGTAAAACCCGAGCGTCCAAAATAGCTGGTCAAATGCCACGGGTTGAAATAAGGTATGATTTCTATAAAACGGAATAAATGCCAATACGCAAATTCCAGCCAGCAATACAGCCTTCGATTCTCCGCCAAGTTCTTTGGCTATTAAACAGCATAAAATTAGAATAGCAACACCTGCAAGGGTCGGAAAGAGCCTTACGCCTAAAAGTGAATAATCAAAAAGCCAATATGACAATTTTCCAATTGCACCGATCAGTGGCGGAAATTCCATAAATCCCCAGCTCAGATGCTCACTTACTGATAAATGTAATAATTCATCCCGGTGAAAGCCATAGTTCTTATTCCCAAGCCATTGAACCGCTAGCTTAACAATTGACAAGGATAATATGATGGGTAAGTATTTTTTCATTCCTTTCGTTTATTCGGCTGCTTTCCCTGCGGTATGACGAGTCGTGATTTATTCCTACCGCTCTTCGATCACCTCCTGAGTAGAAAAACGATAGCGCATGTTTCTATACACGGCTACATCTGTAATGTCTTCCGGCGTCCCCTTTGGAATAGCTCTGGCATTTGCGGAGACGCGGTGTTCTCCATTGACGGGCAGCACCCTATGCCAACAGTGTCCATGCAAAATCACTAGCGTTCCCTTTTTTGGGGAAAGTACTATTTGATGCTCCAAATTTTCATCCGGTTTACCCGTCGGCAATTCGCCCATTTTGTGAGAGCCCGGATATACGACTACCTGACCGCCCGTTTTCTCATTGATATCATGGGTATAAAAAAGGCGATTCAGGTTAAATTTAGTTGGATCTTCTGGAGGACTGTCCTGGTGCCAGGCTTGGCCCTGGGTTCCTTTTTTTGAAAACATAACCATCAGATAAAGGGATTTTGAACCTTCCCCTAAAATTTTTTGGGTGAGGCTTTTAAGTCGTTCGTCCGCTTCAATAGCCTGGAAGTCTGTATTACCTTCCTGTAAAGGGAACCAGGGAATCACTTCTGTTGCTGATTTTTGAATAAAGTCATCGGAATGTTCCCACTCAGGATTTCTCCCAAAATAGGTGAGGGTCACTTCATTTAAATGATCCATCAATTCATCCCTGAAAAAGTTCTCTATGACAAGGTATCCTTGCTCCCAGAAGTCCTGGTGGTATTTTTGATCATTCATTGTTTTGTCGTCATTTTAAAACTGAATTTCATCGAAATGGAGAATAGCCTACACTATGAAGGTCAGTTCTTTTCTAATTATTGGAAACATATCCATATTAAATTTTTGGTTCGCTACCCATCAAGACGTAGTTGCTCGTACGATTACTTAGCGGATGCTTTTTATTGCTTCGGTTCAACCTTTTCAAACTTTTCAAACTTTTCCCCATTTTGTTTATAAACTCCGTCGTTGTTCGTACCAAGCCAAATTGTTCCATTATTGTCTTGAAAAATTGACCAAATTTGATTGTCAAGTTCTGAAACAACTTTGCCTATTTCAGTGGTTTTAGGTTCTATTTGCTTAGTTTCGGGTTTCATCTGACCACTGCAAGAAAGAAGACTACTTAAAACAAGTAATAAGAGAAATATTTTGGTTGAACTACTTATCATTTCTGTTTTCGAGTTTTGTGTTTAAGTTACCGCTAACGGCTGGCTATGGCGCGTTTTAATGCGCCACAGGCATTGTTGTGCTTTCGTGCTTTTGGCCATTCACATTCTTATTATTCTTCCATCCTCAAGTTCTATGATGCGCCCTGTTTTATTTGCAAATTCTAAATCATGAGTGACGACGAGTAATGTCTTGTTATAAACCTCGGTAAGCTCTTTGAAAATATTGAACACTCTATCTGCATTCTTGCTGTCTAAGTTTCCTGTTGGTTCATCGCACATAATAATATGTGGGTCATTGATTAGCGCGCGAGCAATGGCAACACGTTGTTTTTCACCTCCAGATAGTTTATTGGCCATTTTTTTTGCCAACTTTTCTATGCCGAGTGCTTTCAATGCCTCATAAGCTTTGTGTTCCAATTCTTCTTCACTTTTTTTATTTAACCTGTATCCAGGTAGCATAACATTTTTGATGGCAGAAAACTCGTTTAAAAGATAGTGAAATTGAAATACAAAGCCAATTTTTTCATTTCGAATGGCGGCTAATTCTTGCTCTGATTTATTTTTAGTGGTAATTCCATCGATTAGCAATTCACCCGAAAAGTCGGTATCCATGGTTGAAAGGATGTATAATAAGGTGGACTTTCCACAACCGGATCGACCTATGACGGAAGTGTATTCTCCATAATTTAAGTCAAAAGAAATATCCTTTAACACATCAACACGGACTGGATCAAAAAACGATTTATTGATAGCTCGTGCTTCTAATACCTTTTTTTTCGCCATTTACTTTCCTCTTATTATAACTACTGGATCCACTTTTGAAGCTTTTTGGGCAGGTAGCCAACCCGCTAGAAACGTCATTATGATTGCAAATATGATCGCAATAGAATAGTATTGAACTCCATAGTCTATTGGGTAGGTTGTTACGTTGGGCACAGAAGGTGCGTCAAACGGAATCGTATCCACGATATTCGATAATAAATAGCCCAGCAATACTCCAAATAATGCTCCTGAAAGACCTATACTTAATGAAATGGAAATAAAGATTTTTTTTACATCGCTACTATTATAGCCCGTAGCTTTCAATATCGCGATAGTATCCATTTTCTCATAAATTAACATATTCAGAATGTTGTAGATCCCGAAGCCAGAAACAATCAATAAGGCAATTCCAACAGCATAGGAAATAATAGACCGCACACTACTTCCTGTTTCAAACTGAGCATTGGCTGTTTGAAGATCTTCAGCATTGAGATTAAAAAACTTTTCATATTCAATCGCAGTTAAGGGGGCTTTATCAAGGTTCTTCAACTTTATTTGAATATCTCCAACATAATTATTGCTGACACCTTTGATTCTTCGGGTCGTTTTTAAGCTGGCATAGCTTTGAACTTTATCAATCTGGGCCATGCCGGTTTGATAAAAGCCTACTACTTTTAAAGAGAACTGCTGACCTTCGGAGGTTGTAATATTGATAAGGTCATCAATTTGGGCATTGATGAGTTCTGCCACACCTTGCCCAAGGATAATGCTATTTGGAATGTTTTCAAGATCTTGATAATTGCCTTTAGCCAGGTATTCCTCAAATGCAAAGAGCTTTGACTCTTTATTGACCTCCAAACCATTAATGATTCCATTTATATCCGTGTTCCCATAATTGTAAAATACCTGGGCGGAAAGCTTGGCAGAAACACCTACAACTCGATTATCATTATTAAGTTTTTGAATAATCTTTTGAGCGTTATAAATCTCTTTTCGAGTATTGGTTGGTTTGATAGAACTAATAAAATTATGATGATCCTTATATTCATCACTCAGGTCAATGGGTTGATTTTGGCTAGGCTGGGTATCATTATATAATCGGATGTGTGGAGTTCGGTTTAATACCATACCATCCAGTAAGTTATTCAATCCTTCCATAAAGCCGAGCAGTGTTACAAAAAGAGCAATACTAAACGTAACACCAATAGCAGCAATGAGCGTTTGTTTCCATCTTGCTAAGAGGAGCGCTCCAGCAATCTCTATAAGGTGTTTTTGCTTCATTCTTCTGATCGTTGAATGGAAGTGTTTTCATCGATTCCGCTGAGTATTTCAACAATCTCATAGTCCATTAACCCAACCTCTACAAATTGCATTTCTCCGTTGCTAAGCATCACAGTAGAATCATTAAATAAAAAGTTTCTTGGAATAGTTAATGCCTCTTTTTTTGTTTGAATGACAATATTGGCTTCTACGGTGAGATTCGGAAATAGCTTAGGTGGTTGGTTTGTGAATACTGCTTCTGCCTGAAAAGAGCGTGTTCTTTTATTCATTATTGGTTCTATGGTAACGATTCGGCCTTCGAAAACCTGTTCGTCATAACTATCCATACGAATGATGACTTGTTGGTCTTGATTCAGTTTAACGATATCTTTTTCATCTATGCTCAATTCTATGATAAAAACATCGGCACCTATGATTGCAACAGGTTCACGACCATCGGTTAATTCCCCTTCTTCTTTATTTAATTTATATATGCGCCCATTTAATTCGCTTTTCACAATGAAGTTATCTTCCTTTATTTGCGCAATCTTTAAGTTATTTTTACTTTGGTCTGAAGATAGTTTCAATTGACGTTGGACATCTTCGAAATTTGATAGTTCGCGCTCTAGCTCCACCTTAGCTCTCTCTAACTTTAATTCGGCTTGCTCAAATTCACGTTTGCTTCCAATGTTCTGGCTCCATAGATTTTTTTGTCTTTGGTAAAGAAGAGAATCGTTTATGAATATTTGCTTAGCAAGCATAACTAATTTTTTGGCGGCATCAAGCTTGTCTTTATTATTGGCATAGTCAGAAGCAACGGAATTAAGTCGAGCATTTTCTGTGGCTATTTTTTGATTTCTATTGTCTATTTTAAAAATGGAGTCCCCCCTTTTTACTTTTTGCCCTTCTAGAACAAAGATTTTTTCAATAACTCCACTCACAGGGGCAAAAACTTCATACTGGTTTTTACTTTTTATCACTCCGGTAGAATAGACACTTTCAGTAATACTTTTGATTTCAGGTGTTATTGTCTCCGTTTTTGGGTTACAAGAGAATAGCACTAAAGAAACCACTCCAAAGAGAATAGATTTTAACATTTTATTTATCTGAATAGACATTTGGATTCTCATTAGATCTCAGCTAATTGGTAATTTATATTTTTGTTCAGCGAAAGCTGCTTCCATTATTGCACGAGAAATTGTTTCGAACCTTGGAAAGTGTTTGAAGAGTTCCTGAGCTTGCTGTTCATTACCCACAACTACAGTAGTATCTTCCATACAAATCCAATTGTGGTTTGCAGAACTTTGAAGAGATAAACTATTTAATGAAATAGCCCATTGTTCCTCAGAGAAGAAATTCGTAGTCTTTTCTTCCCCATCAGATAGTATATATTCTCGAATACAACCTTCAAGCACAAAATACGTGTTTGACGAAATTTGCCCTTCCTTTAATAAGTACTCTCCTTTTTTGAATGCTTTGGTTTGCATGCTTTTAACAATTGCTTCAGACTCTTCAATAGAAAGAGGCGATATCTTAGAAAAGTAATTGATAAATTTCTCGTGCATTAAGTTTTTTTTTAATTACCGATAATGGCTTTGTGCAAACGATGTAGGCGCGTTTAGCGACTATAGCCGTTTTACACTTTTTAGCTGTCGGATTCTTTTCTTTTATTGGCATACTGAAGGCGATGGGGTTGCTACATTCTTTCCTTATTGTATAAGTAGGTTGCCCAATTAAATCAAGCAATAATCTGCGTCTTTTTGGGGCGATTTTTGCGCCTCGAACTAGCCCAAAAAAGCCAGCACCTTATTACAGACTCAATATGGGCAACCTACTTACTTCACAATTTAAGATTATAATTTTATATTTGATATCAACTTGCTCATATATCTGAGTTGTAGCCGATTAAAAGAAAAATCATTAAAAATTCAATGTCAGTTCGTAGAAGCCCCGATGAAGTATCGTAAAAAATGAGCAACCATCTACCTATATCATCATCTAATAAGTCCATTGCGGTTCTCCCTTTTGTTAATATGAGTGCCGACCCTGAGAACGAATACTTCAGCGATGGCATAACTGAAGAAATAATCAATGCCCTAACCACCGTGAAGGGCTTGAAAGTCATTGCCCGCACCTCCTCTTTTGCATTTAAGAATAAAAATATAGATGTGCGTACGATCGGTAGCCGATTGGGCGTAAGTACTGTTTTGGAGGGAAGCGTCCGCAAGGCCAAAAACAGGATTCGAATTACTGCCCAGTTAATTAATACCAATGACGGAACACACTTTTGGTCCAAGAATTTCGATCGGGAATTAAAAGACATTTTTGCCTTACAAGATGAAGTGAGCCTGCTCATTGCTGACCAGATCCGGGAAAATTTTGGTCACCTCAATATTCAAGAACATTTAATTGAAGCGCCTACACAAAATATAGAGGCTTACAACCTTTACCTCAAAGGTCGCTACCAACATTTAATGTGGGATGGACCAGGAATCGCAAATGCAATAGAACTCTACGAACAATGTGTAGCGATAGATCCCTCATTTACTTTGCCTTACTTTGGGTTGGCATATTGTTATGCCATGTCTGGATCCTGGGGAAATGATAGAGGCTTATTGCAGAGGTCAGAAGAGAATCTCAGTAATGGTTTTAACCTGGACAAACAATCTTATATAGGGTATTTCAGTAAAGCGACATTGTCCTTTTGGGGGCATTGGGATTTCGTCAATGGGCATATATTTTTTCAAAAAGCAATAGAACTTAATCCCTCCTATACGGAAGCAGAAGAAGGTTTATGCGAATTGTTTACAGCAGTAGGTTATTTCGAAAAAGCGCTCTGGCATACTGATAACATTTTAAGAATAAACCCTTTGTCTGCAAATCATTATTTCACCAAGGCGAATATTCATTATTTAAAAGAGGACTATACAAAAGCGCTGGAATGTATAGAGACCTCATTGAGCATCAACCCCGATTTTACACATCCCATTGCACTAAAACAAGTGTGCTTAATTCTTACAAAAGATTACGAAAAACTAAATGACTTCTTAGATAAAACCCCTTTGGCCGAGCGACCAGAAGAATGCAGAGTATTATACCAATTGGTCAATCCAGAAGATAAGATCGATGCTGATATCAGCAGGGTGAGCTCAATGATAAAAAAGGATTCTAAGGGAGCGCTTTTTCCCTGGCAACTTTTCTTGTTGGTCCATTTGGACAAACACGAAATGGCATTGGACTTTTTGGAAAAAAATATCAAAATGCGTACCGGTCAAATCATAAACTTTATGAATATTCCGCTACTTAAACCTTTACATCGGTATGATAGGTTTCAGAAATTATTACAAACCACTTTCCAAATAAAACTATTACCACCTAATCCTGAAATACAAATTACCTCTCCTGCCTCCAACGCCTTAATGTCAGGTGCTGAAGTCGATATCGTTTTAGAAATACTTGGCAAAGGAATGAAGGAAGAAAAGTGGTTTCAAAACCCATCTTTATCTTTACGCTCGCTAGCCGAAAACTTGAATATTAGCCCTAACAAGCTTTCCTGGTTGCTAAATGAACAAATTAGCCAAAACTTCAATGAATACATCAATAGTTTTCGCTTGGAGAACTTCAAAGAAAATGCCCTAAATCCTGCTAATAGCCACCTTACCCTTTTAGCGCTGGCTTATGAAAGCGGCTTTAATTCTAAATCGGTATTTAATGGATTCTTTAAAAAGATCGAAGGAATGACACCGAAAGCTTGGGTGAAGTCTAATCAAGTTTAAGCCTGTATAAAAGGTCCCAAATCTCACTAAAAGGTCCGAAATTTCATTTCAGGACGATTCTACTTCCTTTCCACTCCATCTTTGTATTGTCAATTCGATAAAGCAGAGTGCATAATCATCGGATGATGATTCCTTTCCCATTTACTAGACGATTTAACCATAAGGAGAGGTGCTTTGTAGAAATCGATTTTTTCAGAAAAATATATTACCGTCATGAAAAGTCTATTAACCATTCTTTTATTTTTTTGCACACTTAGTGCTTTTGCTCAAACTAGCTCACCGGAGGGTAAAGAAACTGAAGTAACCCATAAGTGGAGGGTAAGTTTACCTTATATTGTTCCTGATGAGCTTATCTCTGGTTGGAATGATCGAACAAGTATTCAAATGGTAGAATTACATGTAAAACGCAACCTGGATAATAAGAACATCATTGGGGTAAAGTTTGCCACCTGGCGATTATTTCAACCCATGGGAATCACATGGTGGGATGGTCTTTTGGATAAAATAGATTCTGGAAGTGAATTTTACGATGGATACTTAAGAGAAACAGGAATTGGCATCACCTACCAACGCATGCTTTGGAAAGGGCTTTTTGCCTCTATTGAAGTGCTGCCACAGATTCAAACATATACGGATTTAGAAGGCAATAAGATTAAAAATGGCTTTAAAGTTTACAATTCGTATCACTTGGGCTACCATATCGCATTTGGTAAGAACAAAAGAATTTTTATAGAACCTCAAGTTCATGTTAACCAATGGATGTTTGACAACAACTCGCCTGCAGGATTTAAGGAGTTCGATGATAAATATGGAAACATCTTTCTTTTTGAGCCTAACCTTTATATAGGGGTGAAGTTTTAAGCTTTTGGCTAACAAGTCAAATCAATTCCTTTACCTATAACCTTCATAAATATTAAAAATGAAAAACTTATTAATTGTTGTGTTTACGTTTTGTACGCTCCTCTCTTATGGTCAAAAGGATACCGACCAAATTGAAAGAAAAGGGTTTGTTATTGGTTTTGGAATAGGCGGCGGTGTCATCAGTGTATCTGATAGTGATCAAGAAGTACCTTTCGACGAAGCTCAAGGCGGCGGCAGTTTCCCTAATTTAAAAGTGGGATGGATGGTCAATGATCGCCTGGCTATTCTAGGAATGTATTCTGGAATGAGCTACGAATACGAAGGCAAAGACCGAAGTTTTGATGCATTTATGCCATCCGTTCAATACTGGGTAAAAGACCGATGGTGGGTAAATGCTGGCGCAGGTCTAGCTATGGATTTTCCAGCATTCTATGAAGACAACATTAAAGAGGAAGATTGGAATTTTGGTGGAGCAGTTGCCTTCAGTACAGGGTATGAATTAGTACAAAAGAAAAAATTTGCGCTAGATCTTCAAACCCAACTGCAGATGGGATGGACTAATTTAGATAATGATCGAGATCGAGACGTTGTAGTGCTCTCTATTGGACTAGGATTTAATTGGTATTAAGAAGCAAAATCCTCATTACCCATACTGCCGACTTCCAATACCTGGCTCCGGTTTCGTACAACACTAGAGCAGAAAGTCTCGGCTTCCAGCCAACTTTCGCTCTTAGTTGCGTATTCCGGTCACGTTGGTTCTTCGTCACTTTTGGTGGTATTGATCAACTGGAATCCATCAGCACCCGCTTTCGCAGTAATATGAAGCCGGCTCGGCCATACATTTGGCGCTTGATAT
>Ga0102937_1000747_pt1 | contig 14708 bp, 14 predicted proteins | sample SalPonR2_B_D1_MG_FD_78213 | JGI IMG/M metagenome (GOLD analysis project Ga0102937, IMG submission 78213) | Salt pond soil microbial communities from South San Francisco under conditions of wetland restoration - Salt Pond MetaG R2_B_D1_MG | ecosystem: Environmental > Aquatic > Marine > Intertidal... | reverse complement strand
CTTATGTGGTGAATCTTGTTGGCTTGGGGCTGTGCCCCAAGCTGAGTTGTTTTAGGCTTACAGCCTTTAGGTTCGCTGCATATCGAAATGGTCATCCATCCGTCTCAATATTAAAGAATCAACTTTTTAGACTGCAGATTTTGATTCGTCCTGCAAATCCCACAAAAAAAGCCTTTGAGTATGTCAAAGGCTTTAATTGATCTACTGAAATATAAATAGCATCACTAATCAAGATCGACATCTTCCGGAATATCCTCATCATCTCCGGAAATCAGATCATCTACATCTTCAACGTCTGTATCATCCTCATCATCATCTTCAACAACAGGTGTTGCAGGCTTTCTAATCTGTGCTTTTGCACCGGCTCGTTTCAGCTGCATTGCAATATCTGAATTGTCATTGTCCAGAGCGATGTGCAAAGCCGTGTCACCGTTTTTATCTTTTAACCGAACATTGGCTCCTTGTTCAATCAGATACTTTACTACATCAGTATTCCCTTCTCGTGCAGCCAGCATTAATCCGGTCTGCCCCCACCGTTGCTGAGCGTTTACATCAGCCCCGGCTTCAACAAGCATTTTCACAGCGTCAAGAAACCCTTCCCGGGCCGCCACAATCAGAGCAAGTCCGCCAATGGGTGTCCCGTTTTCCAGAAGGTACTTCATAATATCTACGTCTCCATTCTCTGCCGCTCTATTCAGGGCCGTTCCCCCCATCTTTGTTTGAACTGCAGGATCTGCACCCTGTTCAATCAAATATTTAACGATATCAAGATGGCCATTTTCGGCAGCATAGATCAGGGCAGTGTTGCCATTTTTGTGTGTCTCGTTCAGATCCACACCTTTCTCATGATGACTTTGAACTTCATTCAAATTGCCATTTCGTGCGGCCTGTAATAGTGGCGAAAGCTCCATAATGATGGTTTAATTGTTTTAAAAATGCGTTTTAACTAAAAATTTTGCCTCGATTATTTCTGAACAGTATATCTAAAATAAATCACATTAAAGCAACAGGGTTTTTCCCGATAATAGAGGATTAAAATCAGGATCACTCAAAAATCCCGGGCTTAGTTACAGTCTAAAAATATGTCTCCGTTTTGAACTTAATTCAGCTGAACTGACGTATCGTATCCGTTTAAAAAATCAATCCCCGATAACCGTTTTGTGCCCGGCAGTTGAAGTTCCAAAAGTTCAAGTAACCCGTCACCGCACTGAACATACAGGCTGTTATCAACTTCAACAAGCTGTCCCGGTTTCGCGTTTGATGTTTTGGGGCCCGGTTTTGTCTTGTGAATATTGAGTTTCTGTTCTCCAAACATGCACCATGCGGTAGGAAAAGGATTCAGACCGCGAATCAAATTGTGTACATCTTTAACCGATTGGTTAAAATCAATTTTGGTGTTCTCTTTAAATAACTTTGGCGCCGGAGTTGCCAACTCATGATTTTGAGCCATTCCCTCTGTAGCCCCCTCTGCAATCTGATCTACCGTATCTTTAAGCAGCTCTGCACCTTGATCTTTCAAGCGATTGTATAGATCTCCGGTTGTCTCCAGCGGACCAATATCGGTTTTGAACTGTGCAATCACTTCACCGGTATCTACTTTTTCATCCAGGAAAAATACTGAGCACCCCGTCTCCTCTTCTCCTTTAATGATTGCCCAGTGAATTGGTGCCGCCCCACGGTACTTGGGCAGTAGAGATGCATGTAAATTAATAGATCCAATAGTGGGGATGGATAGGATATCCTTCGGAAGTATGCGAAAAGCTACCACAACCAGCAGGTCCGGTTTTAGCTTTTCCAATTTCTCAGCAAACTCATCAGACTTTGGATCTTCCACATCAATGGTTGGATAACCCAGATCCATCGCTTTTTTCTTTACAACCGTGGGCTGAGGCTTACCACCCCTGCCGCGCCGTTTGTCCGGATTGCTTGCAACCGCAACAATTTCATGTTCCGAGTCATGAAGTGCTTCGAGTGAGGGAATCGCAAAATCGGGCGATCCCATAAATACGATCCTTAATGTTCTCATTTTACCGGCTTACTTTTTTGGAACTACGGGATACTCGATTTCAAGCGTGCCTTTATCAATCTTTTTTAAAAGTGATTTATGCAAACGCCTTTTAAATGCACTCAGATAATCCAAAAAAAGTATTCCCTGAAGGTGATCGAACTCGTGCTGGATCACCCTCGACTCCCAACCTTCTGCTTCAATACGTTTTGTATTAAAGTCACGGTCAAGATACTCAATCGTTACCTTCTCGGGCCGTGCCACATCATCCCGAACATCGGGAATGCTCAAACAGCCTTCTTCCATCTTCACTTTTTCGCCGGTAGTTTCCACAATCTTTGGGTTGATGATAACCAAAGGCCCACGGCTTGTCTCTTCTTCAAGCTCTTCCGTGATTCCATCAGCATCCATCACAAAAAGCTGAATCTTCTTACCGATTTGGGGTGCAGCGAGCCCGACTCCCTGAGAGTTGTACATGGTATCGAACATATCATCGATCAGGGATTGAAGCTCTTGGTTGTTCTCTTCCACCGGCTTGGTTTTTTCACGCAGAACCGGGTCGTTATAGGTTACAATGGGTAAAACAGACATAGATAAATTATAATTCTGGATATGCTTCTAAAAACTGTTGTAAAATAAGGGCTGCAGCAGCCTGATCCAACCTGCCTTTTTTTTCACGACGCTTCCTGGACACACCGGCCTCTTTCATCGCTTCCATTGCCTGTTTAGTAGAGTAGCGCTCGTCCATCTTGTGGATCTCAATATCCCTGTATCGTTTTTTCAGGTGGTTGTAGTACTCCTGAGCCATCTGTGTAGCATTGGTTGGCTCTCCGTCCGGAGTTAACGGCCATCCCACCACAATAGCAATTACAGGTCCCTCTTCTTTGATCTGTCTTTCTACTTCGATAAAAGAGTCCTCGGGTGAAAATGTAGCTACGGTATTTGCAACTGTTCTTAAAAGATCAGTTCTGGCTATACCAACCCGCTTACCGCCAACATCAATCCCGAGGATTCTGCCAAAATCAGCCAATCACCTATTTTTTACTTTTCTTCTTTACTTCTTCAAGCGGCTGCTTCAAGAATTTTTTCAAACGCTTACTCGGTTTGAAATGAGTTTTTCTATGTGCAGGCACATAGATCACTTCGTTGGTTTTTGGGTTTCTGGCCTTAGGTTTCGCTTTTGTCTCCTTCACTTCAAATACACCAAAGTCACGGAGTTCAATCCGGCAAGTCGGATCGGCAGCAAGCATTTTACTTCTTAGAGCATCTATCACAGCATCTACCCACGGTTCGGACTGATTGAGCGGTACGTCCATTTGGTCAGCTACTGTTCGCACGATATCACGTTTTGTATAAGTCACCATCTTGTTTATTGTTTAAATGTTATCACTCCAAATACATCTATTGCAATGTATTATATATTTAAGCAATTATTAATAAAAGATTTGAAAATAAAAATAGGTGAATCAAACATATTTCTATACGTAAAAACGCCTACTGCGAGGAGCCGTAAACTTGCCTCTACTCGTAGCGGGTTACAGTTTTAATGCCTTCTATTCTCTCTAAACGGTTGATAATCTCTTCAAGGTGTTTTAAATCGCTTACATAGATGGTTAGAATTCCGTCAAACATTCCCCCTTCACTGCTTACGTTAATACTCTTCATATTTGTTTTCAGAGATTTTGAAAGTATCTCCGTGATATCATTTACCAATCCAACCCGGTCTTCCCCAATAACCCTGATAGCACCGAGGAACTGATCATCAATATTTTTAGCCCAGCTTACGTCAATAATTCTCTCGCTGTCGGTGCGGATTAAATGATGAGCATTTTTACAGTTTGAACGGTGCACTTTTACGTCACCGTTTCGACTTATAAATCCGATTACCTCATCTCCAGGTATCGGATTGCAACAATTAGCATAGCTATACTTAACGCCACTTAATTCACCCTCAACCAAGAGAGCTTTTGAATCTCCGATAGATCGTGCTGTGGATATATATTTTTCCTGAATTTCATCTTCATCAACAGGTTTCTCATCCTTTTCGTCAGATTCGATTCTGCCTTTGCTCTTCAGTTCTTTCACAACTTTGTAGAGATCCTTCACATCAAACACACCCGCTCCAATCTCATAGAACATCTCCTGAGTGTTTTCAAATTTGAAACGGTGGGCAACCTTCATCAAATCCTGATCGGTAATCTCAATCTTCCCTTTGGATGCCTTTTTCTCCCAGAGTTCACGGCCTTCCTCAGCCACTTTCAACTCTTTCTGTTTGATAAATTGACGAAGCCGGGCTTTTGCTTTGTGTGTAACTACATCTTCAATCCAGTCCGCATTCAGGTTAATTTTGTTACCTGTTATAATTTCAACCTGATCTCCGCTATGTAACTTTTGACGCAAAGGAACCATCTTACCGTTTACCTTCGCAGCCACTGCACGCTCACCGATTTCACTGTGAATTTCGAATGCAAAGTCAATACACGACGCTCCCTTGGGCAGTGTTTTTAGTTCACCCTGAGGAGTGAATACGTAAATTTCATCCTGGTACAGGTTTAGCTGGAAATCTTTCACAAACTCCGTAGCTGCATCCGGACGTGGGCTGTCTAGAACGTCGCGCACCCAGTGAACAAACTTATCCAGTTCTGCACTGCCACCGCTAGACCCTTCCTTATACTTCCAGTGTGCCGCTACTCCGTGCTCGGCAATATCATCCATTTTCCGGGTCCGTATCTGAACCTCAACCTTGCGTCCCTGTTTCGTAATAACTGTGGTATGCAGGGATTGATAACCGTTTGCTTTGGGAACAGAAATAAAATCACGAAATCTCTTGGGGATAGGTGTATACCAATCCGTTATAACAGAATATACACGCCAGCAATCCTCTTTTTGATGAGGGTTTTCCAAAATAATACGTATCGCAAAAAGATCGTAAATCTCTTCAAATGGCTTCTGCTGCATCTGCATCTTTCTGTAGATGGAGTAGATGTGCTTTGGCCTGCCTTTTATTTCAAAGTTAAAATTCTGTTCTCTCAATTCATTTTGAATCGGCTCCATAAACTGACTGATAAACTCTTCCCGAGCATTTTTCTTCTCTTTCAGCTTACGAACGATAAATTTGTAAGAGTTCGGATCAATTACTTTAAAGCATAAATCTTCAAACTCATTTTTGATTTTAAAAAGCCCGAAGCGGTGAGCAAGAGGAGCATAGAGCTCCATGGTTTCAGTCGCTTTTTTAAGCTGCTTTTGGCGTGGAAGTGCCGAGATAGTACGCATATTATGCAGACGATCGGCAAATTTAATCAATACCACCCGGATATCCTCTGCCATTGAGAGGATCAGTTTCATAAAGGTTTCTGCCTGTTTGGTATCACGGCTTTCAAAAACACCTGAAATTTTTGTCACACCATCAATGAGGTGCATTACCACAGGACCAAAAACCTCCTCCGTCTGTTCGAGCGTAACTGATGTATCTTCAACCGTATCATGAAGGAGTGCAGCTGTAACCGATTCGTCATCAATATTGAAATCGCCGGCCATGATTTTAGCAACCTCTACGGGATGCAAATAGTAAGGTTCACCTGACGCTCTCTTTACATCCTGGTGCGACAGGCAGCAGAGCTTAAATGCACGGGTAATAAGCTCTTCATCAACTTCATCCAAAGATGCATGGCATAGTTCAAGCAATTCAGCCAGCTCTGTTTGCTGCTGCTTATCAAGATCGAAAACTTCGATCTGCTCGCGGATATCTGTATCCACTTTTGCCATATACAGTTACACTTGAATTAAGTTGTTAAAGAAGAACATTACGTAAACAAAAACAGTTCATAAACCGTAAAATACAGAATTTTCAAAAAGACTCTGCATGTTTAAATAACGAACTAAAATCTAAAGATGATACCCACTGAAAACCTTTCCGAATCTTTAAGATCAATATTTCCGGGATTGATTAACTGAACAAACCGGTATTCAAAGAATGGCTTTATATATGGAATGAGAGAAAGTTCGCCGCCAAAGAAAAGATTCCAATAGAGGTTTTCCTCATTTATTCCTCTTAGCTGACCGGCCTGAGACCCACTGCCGTCCGTCTTTAATTCTGAGCTGTCGATACCAAGACCCAATCCGGCAAACGGGTCTACGGGACCTAACTTGACTCCGGCCAGAATAGCTGCGCCAATATCGAAAGCTGATTGATCTTCAATGAGTTCTGTAACCAATCCATTTACTGTGTAACTCCTTTTTTGAGTATCAGAAAAATAGCTTCCATGAGCCCTTACTTTCAGGTCTGCAAACGGTGGTAAATTTATAACTCTGTACTCCAGCCGAATACCGTATCCATGAGTAGGTTCTTCACTGCGTATATCCAGTCCGCCACCTATTCCAATCTGTGCCATACTTTTTTCTGGGAGTGATAGCAGACACACTCCCAACAAGCAGAAAACATAAAAAACAAACTGGAATGGATTCATCTTGCAACCCGGTTTACTCGAACGTTTAGTTGACCATATTAACTAATGAGAGTATGCCAACCAATTTAAACTGAGTTATTGGCAAGACCTTCAGTAAAAAATCTGTCTTTGAGGAGATAACTCTTCTAGTTGGCGAAGGGAAAGGTATACATTCCACTGCTTACTTCTTTTCCGTGTTTCGCTTCGCGTCAAAAGATGAGCCGTGGCTATAAATAATAATGAGATTTTCTCCCATTGAGGGGAATACGGCTTTAGCCGGGAGGGGTGTCAATCGTTATTAGCACATTCTGATAAATTTTCAAGCCAAACCTTAGAGCAGCAGTTCATTCCCCTCGTCCGTCAGCTGACGGACTTTTCCCCCCTTCGAAGGGGGACTTTTTTAACCTCAGATCTATATCACGAACTCACGTTAATTACCTCACTGCTAAAAAGCAGATGAATCATTAAACCTATCTGCCAAAATCATCTTCCACTCGAACAATATCATCCTCGTCAGATGGATGCTCTGGGTCCGTATGCTGCCAGATTTCTGCAATAATAGCCCAGTCTTCTAAACCCACCAACCGGTGCCTTTCACCCTGTGCCAGCCGTATGGTGTCTCCAAGGTCTAGGGTTTTTACAGGTGATTGATCGTTCGTTTTGCTAACCACAACGCCTGCCTTGCCGTCGATCACTTTCCAGATCTCCGAGCGCCGGTGATGATACTGCCAGCTTAATCTTTTTTGAGGAGCTACCATTAGAAGCTTCGGGCTCAGTTTTTCGAATTTCGAAAAATCATTACTGTTTAATTCGGGAAAGAACTCAGAGATAAATGCTTCAGACTGGTCTTCATCGATAACATAAAACCCACCCCACGGCCGGTTTTTATCCGAATCTGTGATAGAAAAGTTGTTGGTGTTGAGAATGTTCTCAGCTTTATTAAATACTTGTTTCTTTGTTGATGCTCTTTGATTATCAGTCAATGTCCTACGGCTATTTACAATCTTCGGTTAATGGTATCGTAATCAGAAATGTTGTCCCTTTGTCTTTCTTACTGTTAACATCGATTACTCCGTTATGAAGATCAACAAAATATTTCACGATCGCCAAACCAAGGCCCGTACTTTTTTCACCTGAAGTTCCACCGGTTGGTGCAGATGTTCCGTTTTGAAACAGATCAGAAGCTGTACTATCATCCATTCCCACACCGCTATCTTCAACTTTAAGCTTTAACTCTTCACCTGCCAGCTCAATTTCCGCCTTAACCTGTCCGCCTGATCTCGTAAATTTTATGGCATTGGAAAGTAAGTTACCGTAGATCTGCTCAAATTTATCTTTATCAATACAAACCAAATCATGGGCAAGCAGACTTATTTTTAAGTCTACATTTTTCGACCTGGCAACAGGCTGGTAAAGTCTTTTCATCGACTCCGATACATTCTCAAGATCAACTTTCTTCGTGTTTAGCGTAAACCCTTTCGACTCCATCAGGGAATAACTTAAAATCTCGTCTACCATCTGGTTGAGCTGCATCGCACTCTGCTCGAGAAGATCTATCATTTCCGTCTCTTCATCTCCATCTAAAAATTCACTGAGCATATTACTCATACCGATAATTCCGTTTAGCGGAGATCGCATATCGTGGCTGAGCATTTTCATCAATTTAAGCTTGTGCTCATTTAATTCTTTAAGCTTTTCGTTTTGCTTTCGAAGCTCCAGGCGGGCCATCACTTCTCCTGCCAGAATTTGCAGCTGTTTTTTCTGCTTCTCCGGCATTTCTCTCTCTTTGTAATCCAGCACACAGAGAGCTCCGATTGCGTGCCCCTCAGGTGTTAACAACGGAGCTCCTAAATAGTACCGAAGTTTTGGATTTTCTTTTACATACGAAAAATCCTTGAATCGAGGATCCTCAGCTAAATTATTAATCTCCAGAACTACGCTTTTTTGTATGGTATACTGACAGACAGTAATATCCCTGGGAACTTCTCGAGTTTCCTCAGACATTCCATGAATAGACTTTGCCCACTGCCGACCTGAATCTATCAAGTTAATTCGGGCAATAGGTGCATCACATAAATCCGCGGCAAGTTTGGTCAAATCGTCAAACTTCTCTTCAGAAGCTGTATCCAATACAGAGTAAGAGTGAAGAGCTTCAATACGTTTTTTCTCAGAATCGACGCCTATGCTATTGACTTCCATGCTTCCGTGTAAAATTTATTTCACATTTTCTGTCAGTAGAACTTTTTTCAACTCTGTAAACGTAATCGGCTTCACCATATAGCTTAAATAATCGGTCTCGTCTGCCTGTTTTCTATGATAGTCATCTGAGTTGCCGGTGATGTAAATAACCGGTACATCTTTTTTTTCCTGTACCTTTTTTACGACATCGATTCCCGAAATACCGGCTCCGAGGAAAATATCCACAAGCATCAGATCGGGCTCAAAATCTACAATGGTTTCCAGCGCTTTTTCCCCGGTATGAGCTTTTTTCACCTCTTTATAACCAATTTTCTTTAACATAATTTCAAGGCTTAAGGCCAGGATCATGTCGTCTTCTATAATTAAAACTCTCATATCTTTCTGCTTATGAATAACCTTTGTTTTTTAATTAAATATAGAACTCTGTTCTGCAGTTAGTGAACTGCTCGAGCCTTTCACATCCATCTGTTCAAACTCAATTGCCAGACGACTTACACCATTGTTGCTAACATTCATTTTACCGTGTATTTGTGATAAAAAGATGCTTATAAGTAAACTTGGAAATGACTCCACTTCTCCATTTCGTTCAAATAACTCTGTACTTATTGCATTTCCTTCAAAAACCAATACAAGGTTGTTCTGATCTTTTTTCAGTAAAACTTTCAGATTACGCCCATTTGGATGCTTCGAAAATACAATGTTCATCAATTCATTAACAGCCAATCCAAGCGGAACAGCCTGATTTAGATTGAGAACGATCGGTGTGGCATCAACCGTAATATCCAGTTCGTCAGACTCTGTCAATCCTTTCTGAGGCAACGCCTCCATGATTGTTTTTAGATAATCGTCGAACTTAATGCTAACCATGCTTTCATTGCTGTACAGGTTCTCATGGATTTTTGCTATTGAGAAAATTCTGCTGCGAATATCGTTAGTTTATTTTCAACAGTTGAATCTCCTTCCTCCATGATCTGCAAATCAATTAATCCGGCCATTACTGCAAGGTTGTTTTTAACCCTGTGATGCACTTCCTGAAGTAAAATCTCTTTTTCGCCCAGCGACTTCTGAAGATCTTTTTCCAATTTTTTCTGAGCGGTTAAGTCAACATAAATCACATAGGCTGCAACTACCTCATTATCATGGATAATTGGAATAGCACTCATCAATACAGTAAGTTTCTCACCTGCCTCAGTAAACCTCTCTACCTCTTTGGTATATGACTGCCCTGAAAATACTTTTTTACTAATCTGACTTGCCTCCGCTATGTCTTCCTCATGCATCAACAAACCATGGACATTTTGTCCCACAGCCTCTAATTTGCTATATCCATATAGTTCTGTAAAACTGTTATTGATCTTCACAATTTTATTATCGGTACTGAACATAGCCATCGGTAAAGGCGAACTCTCAAAAAGCTGGGAGAGCATCTCGTAATTCTTATCCTTCTCTTTCTCTATGGCCATCAAGTCAGTTACATCTGATCCTGTACCCACAATAAAATCACCCTGTTCTGTTCTGAACCGGTTGGCAAGCAGATGGTAAACCCTGATGCCGTTTTTCTTAGATATTACTTTCGATACTATGTGGGTTGATCCATCCTCGAAGGCACCCTCTATGGAATTGATAATTTTTTCATGCTCATCTTCCGGAAAGTACATCAGTGCATTATTCGCCTCTATCTCTTCAGGCGTATAACCAAGGTCGTCTATAAAGGCATCGTTGTACCTTAAAATTTCCATCTCTTTGTTTATCACATAAAACGTACCTGGAATACTGTCAATAACTGCCTCAGTAAATTTCTTTTCGTGCTTGAGGTTAATCAGAGCTTCTTTTTGTTTAGAAATATCCCTAAATGTATTTAATGAGCGTATTTGGTCGTCTTCATTTTTATAAAGAACGGAAGATGATTCGACAATGAGCTCTCTGCCATCTCTATGCTTGTAAATTTTCTCCCCCTCATAAACAGATTTTTTCTCTCTTATTTTATAGGCTTTTTTATTCACGGGATGATCCAAATCCATTACAATTTCTCTTCCTCCCTCAATCAGTTCGCGCCTTGAGTAGCCCAGGATATTGCAAGCGGCCGGATTGGCATCAAAAATCTCTCCTTCCGGAGATGAGATTATAATTCCGGATAGGGAGTTTTTGAACTGTTGTGTATATCTCTCTTGTGTTTCCCTCAAGGCACGAACAACCCTCATGTTCTTGCTTACATCCTCAAAGAAGACAAGCACAAAGTTTTCTTCACTTTCTAATAGTGAGACAGTTAATTTACACCAGCTTTTTTTAGGAAATTGTTTGTCGTCGGGGCAGGGCATCGTAAGTTCATAACTGCTTTTTATCCCGTCAAACACTTCACGCATACCGAAAATAATTTTCAATGCGTAGTCGTCGCCTTCTTCAACCGCCTTTTGGCAATGATCAAAATAGTTACTTCCCGGTTGTGCCATGCCGAGTTTATGAAAAGATTCCTTTCCATTTGCCCAATTGGAGTTGACCGATATAATTGCTCCATCTTCACCTACAATAGCGGCCGCACCCGGCAGCGAATTGAAAACGGCGTTTTTTAAATCCTTCATTTCTTGGAACTATTTATTTCTCACTCTTATTTATTTTCTCAACCAAGATAAAGTCGATTTCACAGATAAATAAGACGTCGAACACCTAATTTAAAAGTCAGTAAATAAACGTAGATCTAACAGTAAGATTCTGTTAAATATAATTATGACGTAAGGTTGGGTTTGTAAGTACCTCCATTCAGCACTTTACTTACAGCTTTTATAAACTCCTGCCGGGTTGGATCACTGGAAATATAACCGTCAATTCCCCTTTTGAACAGTGGCGCAATGAGTTCCTCGGATTGGTAGATGTGCAGAGCTAATATTTTAGCTAATGAATGGGTTTTCTTCAGATTTTCTATAACCTTGAATGCTGATCGCTCAAAATCCATCAAATCTATCACAATAAGGGTATTTTCATCATTTTCCATTCTAGCCAATTCCTTGGAAGAGACTAAATGAAGGGACACCGAATCACTGTACTCTTCCCTTATCAGGCTCTCAAAATGACTCGCCCGTGGCGTGCGTTCTCCAACGATGATGATATTTGTATTCCCCGACTTCATAATACTTCAATCTATACAGAGTTATGTAAAGACGGTATTCGTGCAAAAGCTTAAAAAAAAGACAAGGCAATCCGTATTAATACCTACAGTGAAAGCGGATTATTTGTCTTTGCCGGTTGAAATTAAATTGTGTTGAAAAGCATACTTCACAAGACCTGCTGTATTTCTGGCCCCGGTTTTCTGCAGCAGGTTTCGGCGATGGGCATCTACTGTTCTTGAACTAATAAATAGTTTTTCAGCAATTTCCTGATTGGTATGCTCCTGGACTATCAGCTCTAGTATCTCCAGCTCTCTGTCTGTAATATGGATCGGATCGGGATCAGTCGATTTCCCCTTCCCCTTCACTAAATCCATCATTATACTCTCCGTAGCTTCATCGCTAAAATAGTGCTTACCTTCCATGATAGCATTAATCGCTTCTTTCAGTTCTTGCCGCCCTGCACTCTTCATAATATAACCTGATGCACCGGCCTGAATCATCTGACGAATATGGAGATCATCATTACTCATTGTAAGCGCGAGTACCTTTACATCAGGAAACTTCTCTTTTATTTTTTTGGTGGCGGTTATACCGTCCATAACCGGCATGTTAATATCCATCACAACGATGTCTACAAACTGATCTTTAAGTATATCCAATGCTTTCTCACCGTTTTCGGCCTCATCAACAACGTCGATCCCGGCTTGTGGCTCCAGCATAAGTTTTATTCCGTCCCGAACAATCTTATGGTCGTCAGCCAGTAGTATTTTTACATTTGCCATATTTTTACTCTGAATTTATTGGAACAACAACAGATACGATTGTACCTCTGCCTAAGTTACTAATAATATCTAAATTTGCCGACATAGCACCAACTCTGGTTTTCATACTGCGCAAACCTAATCCGCCGGCCTCTTTCCCGTGTACGTCAAATCCGACTCCATCATCCTCGATTGTAAGCAGTATTTCACCCATAGAGTAGATCAGCTGAACATTAATCGTATCGGGTTGTCCGTGGCGAATGGCATTATTCAGCGCCTCTTGAGTAATCCTGTAAAGGTTGATCTGCACATTTTCAGGAAGTTCTACATTGTCTACATTATGGTATAGATAGAAAGTTATTTTTGTTGATTTTTTCAATTGGTTGACTAGTGACTCAATAGCAAGCTCGAGGCCATAATCCTGGATCGCTTTTGGCAGCAGGTTTTGAGAAATACTGCGTGTTTCAGAAATCGCATAGTTCAAAAGCTGAAGTCCGTTGTCGAACGTGTCGGAAAGTTTATCAGAAAGCTTATCAGCATCTTCATAAACCGATTTCAAGTTCATATTTGCCGCAGATAAATATTGACCAAGCCCGTCGTGAAGATCTTTCGCTATTCGCATTCTTTCGCGCTCTTCACCCTCAATGATTGCACTGATAGCGTGCTCCTCTGCTTTTCGTTGCTCGGTGATATCATTTGCAATGACCAATCGCTGGTGCTTTCCTTCGTAATAAATATCAGAAGCTGAAATCATAACCTTAAGCTTCTCCCCGGATTTTGTGAAGTGGGTCCACTCTTCAAAAAAAGACGGGCCCTCCATCCTGTTTTTTTCCGAGGTTTTACGAACTTTCTCAATATCCTCATCAGGCCTTATATCGAAAATTGTCATCTTTTTAAACTCTTCACGATTGTATCCATATTTTTGAATGGCTGCATCGTTTATCTCAGAGTAATTAAACGTGTCCGGATCATAAATCCACATCGGAATTGGATTCTGTTCAAACAACAGACGATACTGCTCTTCAGATTCTTTTAACTGCTGCTCGGCTTCTTTGCTTTCGGTGATATCGTTTGCGATAACCAATCGATGGATATTATCCTCATAAAAGATTTCAGACCCTGAAAGTTCTACATTAAGTTTTTGTCCATCCTTTGTTTCCTGAATCCAGGTATCAAAACCGGTGCTTTTTTTCTTAAGGCTTCGTTTGATCTCCGCCTTAACTTTCTTGTGGTCTTTTTGGGGATGGAGTTCATATATCTTTAAACCCTGAAACTCTTCTTCACTGTACCCGAATTTGGAAATTGCGGCCCGGTTTACAGTCACAATTTGTAGCGTTTGAGGGTCATAAATCCACATTGGAATCGGACTGCGTTCAAAAAGGAGTCTGTACTGTTCTTCTGATTTTTGCAGCTCTCTTTTTGCAACTTCATCAGCGGTGACATCAGAAATTGTACCCACCAGATGTACAGGCTGTAATCCATCCCCACTAATAAAGTATCCCTTATCAGAAACAAATCTGTACTCACCGGAACCATCCATAATTCTGTAAGTTCCCACCCAAAACTCTTCTCCTCTCTCTAATGCCCGTAATACACTTTTTGAAATTCTCTCAACATCTTCCGGGTGCACTTTTGACTCCCACCAGTCAATATTCTCTTCTACATCCTTTTTTTGATAGCCAAATCGAGACACCCAACCCTCGCTCCACCAAACTTCATCGGTATCAAAATTATGATCGTACAAAACATCATTGGATGAACGGGCAATCAGTTCAAAGCGATTTCGCTCCTCTTTAAGCATCTCTTGATACTCCTGAACAGGGGTGATATCCACCATTGCGCCAATAATCCGCTTCAGTTCTCCCTCCTCATCCCGGATTAGTACCGCCGAGTCTTTTACCGCGCGAATATTCCCATCAGCAGCCATAAATCTATATTCACCTTCCCACTCGGTTGAACCATCACTTTCTGCTTTGCGCAGACTACTCAATACCCGATCCCGATCCTCTTCGATCATATGCTGCTGCCAAAATTCCGTAAATCCCTGATAATCCTCTTTCCGATAGCCCATTACCGTTTCTATCCCTTCTCCCCACCAAACTACACCGGTTTCAGGATTCCACTCCCAAACAACATCGGAAACATTGTTTGCAGCCATTTCAAAGCGCTGGCGTTCTGAGGCCAATTGCTCCTG